>Ga0154951_113_pt1 | contig 5527 bp, 7 predicted proteins | sample RifCSPhighO2_01_FD_105919 | JGI IMG/M metagenome (GOLD analysis project Ga0154951, IMG submission 105919) | Candidatus Giovannonibacteria bacterium RIFCSPHIGHO2_01_FULL_45_24 | reverse complement strand
TGAGTAAGTCGGTTTCTCAGATGTCTAAATGTATTGCGCCAGTTTGGCTTACTCATTTCTGCTACTCTACGCCGAAAGTTCTCGACGTCCTCATGTGTAAGGTGGGAGTTTTCCAGCCGATTAATACGTATGAGTCGCATCGTCGCCTCCCTTCAATCCATATTCATTCAAGCAAATGCCGAGAACTCTCGCAAGTTTGCTAAGTAATCGATTCCCTGTTTTTCGCTTTCTTTCGATTGCTTCAAGGGCAAGCCGCTTACGAGTCCCGCCCTGTGTAGAGCATGTCTGAAAACCCGCTTTTGATAACGAGGCAGCGGATTTTTAAGACGAGACGAAGGAGTGGACGACGAAACGTATCGGAAGTACGTTGAGTCGGAACTCCGAGTCGCAGTCAAAAATCCACTGCCGCAGTCAGAGTGGGGGTTTCAGACATGCTCGAGTCTACAATTTCTGCAAAATGCCATATAATCAATATATGAATCTTGATGAGAGTATTTTGTTTTTCTTGAATAATCTTACTGGGCATTCGCGTGCGTTCGATATTCTTGTCATTTTTCTTGCGGACTATTTGCAGTATATTTTGGGGCTCTTGTTTCTTCTATTGGTGTATCGCTCGCGCGAGCGGTTTCTCCTCTTTCGGGTATCGGTCATATCGGGGGTTGTCGCTCGTCTTATCATTGTGCCATTTATACGGCTCTTGTATCACCGCCCTCGGCCGTTTCTTGTCTATAACCTAAACCTGCTTATTGCGGAAACCGGAAGATATTCCTTTCCGTCGGGGCATTCCGCTTTATTCTTTGCGCTTGCCTCCGCCATATATTTTTATGATAAAAAATGGGGCGTTGGATTTTTTGTCGCTGCCATTTTTATGAATATAAGCCGCATCATCGCAGGTATTCATTATCCTTCGGATATTCTCGGCGGCTTGGTAGTAGGGGTAGCCGTTGCGTATGCAACTCATTATTTTATACAGAGAAGCGTCGCATCTCGGACTAATGGGTAACGAGGAAATGCCTTATATGCCGAAACAATAATTCCATGTGGCGTGTGTATCTGTTGCTCTGTAAAGATACGTGCATCTATACGGGTATCACCACGGATCTCAAAAAACGGTTTGTGGCTCACGCGGCGGGGAAGGGAGGGCGCTACACGCGGAGCCATAAGCCCGTAAAAATTTTGTATTCGGAGACGCATCGAACCAAAAGCAAGGCTCTCAAGCGCGAAGCGGAGATTAAAAAATGGAAGCGGGGGAAGAAACTTGCTTTAGCCAAAAATAAATAGAAACCCCCGCAGCAAGCCGTGGGGTATTCTGCCAGAGAAAATAAAAAACCCGCCTCGTAGGCGGGAATGTTAGTGAAGTGTGCGATTGTTTGCAAGATTATATTGGACATTTTTTGGTCGTCTTCCTGGGGTATTCAGTTTCCAAAGAGCATTTTGGTAGTCGCAGTAGGAGCAGGTTATGTAGAGCCATTGGTGTTTTATAAATCCATCGACAAGCCATCCGTCAGAATGATCATAATGCTGGATTATAATTGGCTTTACGAAAGTCTTCGCGCATGAAATACATTGCTTGCCCGATGCGAGTTTCGCATAGTCGGCGAGATTCATGCGTAACCTCCGCAATAAGAATAGCTCAAGGAGGCTTTCTATGCAATATATCTTATGCGTATATACTTGAGGATATGGCAAAACCAAAAGTAGTCGCGATAGATCATATCAGTCTCTCGGTACGAAATTTTAAAAAGTCAAAAGAGTTTTACGGGAAACTCCTCGGATTTTTGGGATTTAGCGTGTTCACGCGCCGGAAAAATTATATTGGCTGGTCCAATAAAAAGACGCGCGTTATTATCATGCCTGTTCTCTCGAAATACAAAAAGATTAAACACTCGAAAGGAATGGTCGGGTTTCATCACTATGGATTCGAAATGTCCTCGCGCAAGGATGTGGACGCTGTCTATCAGTTTCTTCTGAAAAACAAATACACAATTTTAGATCCGGCAGGCGAGTATTACGGCGGCCCGTTTTATGCGGTATTTTTTACCGACCCCGATGGCCTCAAGCTCGAATGCATGCATTATCCGAAATAAACCGCTACAGGCTTTTCGTCTTTCAATTCTTGTCCGGTTAGATCGAGAGAGGTACTATTATAGTAGAAACCATAGTAACGGGGGGCGCGTATGCGAAACGCAGTTGCTATGGGCGCTCTCTTTATTATAGGTATTTTCTGCCTATTGGTGTTCATCCCGGGTTTTACACTGATTACTTTCGATTTGTATGTCATACCGGTTCGGTGGCATAGGCTTTTTCTTCGGGCGATATTTCTCTCATATCTTCCGTATGCGGCGATTGCGAGTATTTATTTTGTTTTGATAATGAAGCGCTGGGAGCGCGCTGGCAGATGGCCGTATAGGCAGGCAAGTTGAGATAAACCCCGTTACAAGGCGACCTTATGGCATTGTGTCTTGAGGTTTGCATGTATTTCACAATTCATCCCTGTGGCTTTCTTGTAACGGGGTAAAGCGGCAAAAAACGCCGCTTTTTATCTTCTTTCAAACCTGCCGCCGTATGTTCGCCACCCCAACTTTCTCTCGGTTTTTTAGGTAAAGACCAAGTATTTCGCAAAAACGTTCGATTGCTTTTTCTCTTATTTTTTAGTATTCTAGAGCCAGTCTGGAAACCCCATTCTGACTGCGGCAGTGGATTTTTGACTGCGACTCGGAGTTTCTCCTCAACGTATTGGTAATACGTTTCGTCGTCCACTCCATCGTCTCGTCTTAAAAATCCACTCCCTCGTACCCAAAAGCGGGTTTCCGGACATACTCTAGCGTGTATCTCACTCTTTTTATACTTGCCGGGTCAAAGCCAACGACTTGGCTTTGACGGGCGGAGCCCCGGGTTTTGCGAGAGGCAAAACGAGCGAGGTGGGCTTGGGCGACCTAACCTAACATAGTTACTATTTTCCCAGAATAACATTTGTGCCAGCCGGTGTAGCTCAGTGGTTAGAGCGAGCGCTTCATAAGCGTTAGGTCGCTGGTTCAATTCCAGCCACCGGCACAAATGTTATTCTGGGGATGTATATTCCTCATGTGGGCGCGTGGTGTAGCCTGGTTAACACGTCTCCCTGTCACGGAGAAGATCGCCGGTTCGAATCCGGTCGCGCCCGCCTTCGCCAATCATAGCTGGCTTCGACAAGTAAAACCCGCAGAGAGTTAGCGACGGCTGGCTTCTTTATTTATTGTAAAAATAACCAATATCGTTCCATGGGGCCCGTAAACGGTATCAGTGGTGAAACTGTTTAAATTTGTGCGTAGTGGTATACTTAGAAATAATGATCGAATCAAAAAAATTGAATCTCTTTGAGGAGCCGCAAGAAGATTTGGATATTAGAACACATGAGGAACTGGAGGAGGCGAAAAAATTAGCTGGGGTGGTGACACCAGAAGAACACAAGGAGCGGATAATGAAAAGTGGCGATGAAAAATTGAAACAGGCAGCAACAAAAGAAGAAATGGGTATCGGCAAAAACAAAATAGAAGAACGCGGCGGGGTTTTAATAAATGTTTCGGACGATGGCGAAGATCTGTTGGATCAAAAGACTGGAGAGCCTATTTCAGATAATTGGGAAAAAATTGAAGTGAGAGATGGAATAGTTGTTGGATATAGGGGCGCAGGTTTTCAGCTTATTAATCCAGAAACCGGCGACCATTCTGATGGTTACGATGCAATAGTAGTAAGAAATGGTTTAATCTTGGGGAAAAGAGATGATTTAGAGTTTATTTTGGATAAAAAAACCTGCGACATGGCTTCACGTGGTTACGAGAGAATTGAAAAAAGGGGAAACAATATCATTGGGATTGATGACGGAAGAGAAGAATTGGTGAAACTTTGGGGATGAAGAAATTATCCAAAGTTTCTTTCCAATAGGTTCAAGCATTGTTTACTACTCTCTACTCTCTACTCTTAACACTTTTTATCGAGTGACCGGGAAACTTTAAAATAAAAAATGGTCTGCAGTTTTGCAGACCGGTAGAATGGAGCAACCCGGAGTCGAACCGGCACCTACCATTCTGGCGGAGAACTTCCGCTTTCGTGGCGGTGGGTATTACACCCATCCGACCTTCTACGCCGCATCGACGCAGACGCTCTTTGCCTGAGCTAGTCCACTACTCGCAGAATTCTCGCAATTTCCAGGTGGCCGCTCTTCCCACGATGAGCTTGTCGCCCCATATGCTTCACGGCAAAGATTAACTTTTACCTAATAGATTGTCAATTTTTATCGCAACCGAGCCGAGCCGTCCCAAACTGACTCTAGAAAAGATCTCGAAAAGCCTTAGGTTATCTTAACTAAACCGGCCCCAATATCGCCCCATAAGGTTTGCCTTCGCTACGCCGAAGCTCGAAAGAGCATAGGCGAGCTTCGCCGCAGCTACGGCGAGGCAACGCCCGCCAATATGAATTATATATAAAAGTGGGTATCGGGGTGGTTATTGGATTGAGTCAAATATGATATTATTGAAATATGGAATTACTTAAAAAAGTAAAAACAATAGAAGTAAAACGCTGCTTCGTTTTTTCACAAAGATTTACTTCTAAAAATATGCGTAAAGAAAGTGTAAAGAAAAAAATTATAAAGCCCAGCAAAGAGGCACTTTTAAATAATTTAGATAAGGTTAAAAAACAGGTTTTGAAATTAAAAGAGTCTTCTTTGGATAACGTTATCGCAGATGAATACAAGAAACGCTTATGGGCATACAATCAATTGGACTGGTATATTGGAATCGTTGATTTAACCGAAGTAGGGATTTGGAGGCGTACAGGCGGCACACCTGAATCTTGGGCAAAGGGCTCATTGAAAGAAACGGCTATTAGGTTTAAAAAAGAATTGAGAAATGAAAACAGTAGATTTAAAAAAGTGCGGTCAATAAAAGTTGTGCCTCAGATAATTAAATCTAAACAAATTATTAAAAAAGAAAAATATTTGATGCCAATTCTTTTGCCGACCGGGATTATTCCTGAAACGCGAAAAGGTATGCGCAAAACAAGATTTTATATTGATGATGGCACTATGCGTACGTTAGCATTTACATCAACTGGCGATAAAAGAGTAAAAGCATTTATTGGAATATTTCGTAATAAATAACTTTATAATTTGTAATCCTGGCTGAAGTGTTAGGCAAAATATAGAGTAAATGGCGGTGTGTTGCCCGAAGATCTCAAAGAAAGGAGAGGATTTTTGATAGAACTTTTAGGACTCGGGGATAGATATAATACAAATGCGGAGGAGGAAAGACTTTGGAAAACTCTGCAAGAAAAAAGAATACTATTGAAGTCGGACTTCCATAGTTAATAGCAGGGTGGGGTGGGAAAGAACCCCGAAACTAGTTTTGGGCACTTGGACTGTGTTTGCAAAAAAATACCGCTCTGCTTGCCCATTTTTGTTCGGGACATTGCAGGGCGGTAGTATTACTGAAATCTCTGCTTGCCCATTTTTGTTCGGGACATTGCAGGGCGGTAGTATTACTGAAAT
>Ga0154951_114_pt1 | contig 75793 bp, 100 predicted proteins | sample RifCSPhighO2_01_FD_105919 | JGI IMG/M metagenome (GOLD analysis project Ga0154951, IMG submission 105919) | Candidatus Giovannonibacteria bacterium RIFCSPHIGHO2_01_FULL_45_24 | reverse complement strand
TTGCCCTGCGGAGCGCGGCGTACTCGCCGCGCGGAGCAGTCATTTCCGACAAAGTTAGTTTTGGTGCGCCCTGAGGGATTTGAACCCCCAATACCAGTTCCGAAGACTGGCGTGATATCCGTTTCACTAAGGGCGCGTAAGCCTAATTTAGCACGCTTTTGCCTACTTGACAAGTGCTTTAAAAAGGAGTATAATGGGAACAGATTTAAATAAACTATTGCTTCCGGTAGGACCGCGGATAGAAGTGCATTAAAAATGCCGTTTAAAATAATCAGGCATAGCACTCACATGTCTACTCCGCGGCCCTATCGGGAGCAAGAGCGGATTAAAAATTTCCGCCCAAGGCGGATCAGCCTAGGGCTGAAAAAACAAAAAACCAAAAATATGGAGGTATTGTGTTATGATTCCGGAAATTGATTTTCAGGAAGGGTATGAGTCATGGGAGGACGTGGTGGAGGCGCCAGCGAAAAGGCACGGCATACAGCTTGATTTTTCCAGAAGCAGGATCGTGTATCTAAAGACTGGTGTGGAGGATTTTGCGACAGAAGACGATGAGCCGAGCTGGTTGGAAGCACTGACCTGGCGGATTGCCGAAAGCGGCAAGTCGGTGGACGAAATCAACCTAATGCCTGCAGTTTCCAGTCTACTCGATGTCATTGGCCTTGAGCGAACCATTGAGCTTGGCGAATTTGCGCTCGCTTATCTCCGTGACGAGTTGGACCCGGAAGTTGGTTGGGGCAAGTACGCAGATTACGAGCGGCCATACTCCGATAACCTGCTCGGTTATGAGCGCTTCCCGCGGCTGACCGAAGCCGCCAAGCATAATTCCGCGGGCTTTCGCCAATTCCAACAGGCAATGAACAATAATAAAATCGCCTGCGCCGGAATTCCAGATCTCACAACTCGGCCGCCAGTTCACAAGGTTTACCGCTACCACGCCGCTTAACCCGCCAAAAACCTCCTGCCGAGAAAGCCGTCCAGGCTTTCTCAAAAATCTGCTGGGGGAAGCAATTCCCCCATTCCTCCGAGCGCTTCCCGTCTAAATACGAAGTTTTTGTCGGGGAGCGTTCAGAAGAAGTGGGTGTTTGAAAACAAAAAAAGAAAGGAGAGGGAAAGCATGGTAACAATAGTTGCAATTCAAGACGATCAACCATTCGAGGTTTTGGGCCCGTTTGTCAACGAAGAGGCGGCGAAAGAGTACCTACGGAAATGGGGTTACAGATCGTATGTCCAAGGAGGCGGAGACACAGAGTATTGGACAGCCCCAATTTTTCCCGTCGGCGGCTACTCGTATATTATGCCAGTAGAGCACCCACTTGATCCGCCGGCATGGTTCAAGCCGTAGAGAAGTGGCTCTTTCAATTTGAGACCCATCGGGTCGCCCCGTTCCGACAAATGTCGCGAACGGGGTTTTTTTGGTGAGACGCTTTGTTATGGAAAACGCCATGCTTAGCGAGCTGATGCAGTTTCTTCACTCATTCTCGCTCGTCCTGCGCCTCGCTCCGAGGCTTCAGCCTTTTTGCTCCGACATAAAGTCGGAGACCGTGCCAAAAAGACTTCAGAAACCGTTCAGAAACTCATCAGCTCGCTTTTTAAAGCATGGCGTTTCCCCCAAAAAAGAGCGAACTTGTGTTGTTTTTGCGGGTTTTGACGGCGCAACGGGCATGGTCCCCGACCTTGCGTCGGGGGAGTTGCGCCAGTCAACCTTTCGTTTTGCTCGCTGGGCAAAACGAAAAAAGCAAAAATAATACAGGTTCGCTCTGCACAAGATTATTTTCTCCTCCTCCCATGAAACGCCTTATGCACTTCTTTTAATTGTTTGTCCGTAAAGTGGGTGTAAATTTGCGTGGTTGAAATGTTGGCGTGGCCTAGCATCACCTGCACGGAGCGGAGGTCGGCGCCATTTTGCAATAAATCAGTGGCGAAGGCGTGGCGCAAAACATGCGGAGTGACTTTTTTCGTAATGCCTGCTTTAATCGCGTATTTTTTGAGCATTCTCTGTATTGAGCGGGGGGTCATGGGGAAAAGTTTTTTTTCATCAACATCGCTTCGCTTTTCTAGATAAGCCAAAATGGCTTTTTTCGCCCTGTCCGACAAAAAAACCACGCGGACTTTCCCGCCTTTCCCGCGCACGGAAAATTCCCCTCTTTTTATGTTTATATCGTCAATTTTAAGCGCGCAAAGCTCCGAAATCCGGAGCCCCGTAGAAAAAAACATCTCTAAAATCGCCTTGTCTCTTAAAATCTTTGCCGAAGTTCCTTTGGGCGCGTCCAATAATCTTTCCAAATCCTCCGTGCTCAATAAGTCCAACTCTCTCTGCGGCAATTTGGCGAGCTCAATTTTTTCGGCGTCCAGCGATTCTATATTTCTCTTGGACAAATATTTCAAAAACATCCGGAGGGCTATAACATAATAATTCTGCGTGGGCTTATCCAAATTCGCGCGGTTTAAATAGAGCCGGTATTTTCTAATCAAGTCCTCGCTTATGTTTTTGGGCTCGCTGATTTTGGCAAACAGAAAAAATCTTTTTAAGTACCTGTCATAATTCTCCACGGTCTTCACCGCCCGCCCTTTTTCTATCTCCAGATATTCCAGAAATTCTTTTTTAAGCTGGTCCAGCTTCGTCATAGCCTTATTCTAACACAAAAATGTCGCAAAATATATTGACTTTAAATGTCAAAATGCTAAACTTTCGATAGAAGCATGCCCAACAGAAATTTAAAAGCGGAGGTGGAGATGGAAAGAATACCGCTTACTCTCGGTTATCTGCGCTTCCGCGTGCGGAAGGACGCGTTTGAATGCGCTAACTGCGCCCAGAGGCGCTTTGCCGAACAGTTCGTTTTAAACAACGGCTGGGCTCTTTTTGACCGGAGCGCGCGCGGCATCGCGGTAAATTGGGCCATGTACATAAAATCCTTTCGGTGCGTCAACGACGAAAGCGCGCTTTCCAAAATCCTTTTGGCGGCAGGATTCCTCTCATCCATAAAAAACGGGAATTTCGACGTGTTTTGGTACGGCCAAAGAATTGCTCCGGTCACGCGCGGATTTTTGGAACTTTACTTCACGCGAGTAAAAGACGCTTACGCTTACGGCTACGCCAGGGTTCCCCTCGGAAGCTTGGAGCGCTGGGAAGTACAGCAATGGCGGGCAGGGTAACGCCCGCTTTTTTATTTGTTTTTTTAAGCTTTTGTGCTATGCTAAAGCCGATGCTTAAATCCAAAGATAAAAAGAAAATAGTGGAGAGCCACCGCGTCCACGAAAAAGACACTGGCTCGGCGGAAGTGCAGGTGGCGCTGCTCACAAAAAGGATTGACGAACTCACCGAACACTTAAAAAAACACCGCAAAGACAATCACTCGCGGAGAGGGCTTTTAAAGATGGTTTCCAAAAGAAAAAAATTTCTGGAGTATCTTTCCAAAAAAGACAAAGCGTCCTACGAAAAACTGATTAAAAAACTCGGCTTACGCAAGTAATGCAAATCAACGAATGATATTCGAATGCCACAAATCACAAATATTCACCATTCGTATTATTCGTGTAAGATTTGTAGATTAGTATTATCCCCATGCCTGACATTAAACATAAAAATCAGCGCGTCGCGGTCTTTATAGACGCGCAGAACCTTTACCACTCCGCGCGGAGTCTTTTCGGCGGAAGAGTAAATTTTAAAAACCTGCTTCAAACGGCCATTGGCGGGCGGCAGCTCATCCGCGCTTTCGGATATGTCATCCGCACAAAAACGGGTGAGGAGAAGCCGTTTTTTGAGGCGCTCATTAAGCTTGGCATTGAGACGCGCGAAAAAGACCTGCAGGAATTTTTTGGCGGGGCGAAAAAGGCGGACTGGGACGTGGGGCTTGCTGTGGATGCCATCCGCACGGCGGAGATTGTGGACACGATTGTAATCGCCTGTGGCGACGGCGATCTCATACCCTTAGTTGAATATTTAAAAAATCAAGGGCGGAGAGTTGAGATTATTGCTTTCGGCCGCTCAACGTCGGGAAAACTCAAAGAAATCTGCGATGAATTTATTGACCTCGGGGAGGAGCCGGGGAAATACATAATAAAGAAATAACGCCCCCTAGCCCCCTCTTACATTAAGAGGGGGAACCGAAGCGAAGAATGAAATTTGTTTACAATAATCAAACTCTAAAATCTCGACGAAAAGAGCTTAGAAAATCTGAAACAGATTCTGAACGATTACTTTGGAAATACTTACGCAATAAAAGATTCTATGGAATTAAATTTCTAAGACAGTATAGCGTTGGACCTTATATTTTGGATTTTTACTGTCCCGATTCGCGATTGGCTATTGAACTAGACGGCGGTGGGCACACGGAAACTGATCAAAAAATTTATGACCGCGAAAGAACCAGTTATTTGCGCGACAAAGACATAAAAGTGATAAGATTTTGGAATACTGATGTACTGAAAAATACTGAGGCGGTACTGGAGAAAATAAAAAGTAAATTAAAAATAATTGAATAATAACTCCATTATTCCCTCTTACTTTAAGAGGGAAACAACCAGAACCCCCTCTTAGGGTAAGAGGGGGTTGGGGGAGTTACGAAATAAAAAAAGCCGCCGGAATTTCCGGACGGCTATAAAAAATTGCTTTCTTTAATTAACTCAAGTCTCTCGCTATTAGCCAATGGCCTATTTTGTTCCAAAAATTCATAAAGAACAGAGTTCTAACTATGAAAGCAAGACCAGCGCCAAGGCCAACGACAAGGCCAACGACAAGGCTAGCGACAAGGCCAGCGACAAGGCCAACGGCAAGGCTAGCGACAAGGCCAACGCCAAAGCCAATGAAAAAGTCGTTATCGCTAATGTAATCTTTGGTTGTCAATCGCAGACCCCTTAAAACCCAACCATAAATGTTTACTGCGAGAAAGGCAAACAAAATGTCGTACCAGCGGCTGATTGGTATGTTATAAACGATGCTCTCCGTTATTTTTAAAGTGCCGCCATCCGGCACAGGCGCAAATAATGACCAAGTGCCACAGATATAGAGCGGTGATCAGCAGCGTTTATTTGTCATAAATCTCCTCCCCTTCTTCTCTCAGATTTTCTGTTTTAAGCATACACCCAATTCAAAATCTTGTCAATAGTGACATTTTGGGGTGGGTAAATTATCATTAAAGCAAATGATATGGATTATGAACTGACCCGGCATGCCAAGGAACGGATGGCGGAGCGCCGAATTTCGGAAAAGCTGTTAGAAAGCGCGATTTTGCATCCGAACAAAGTATTGTATGACGAAAAAGACAAAATCATGTTTAAAAAATTGTATGCCGGAGATAAAAGATTGTTAATCGTAGTCGCAGAGAGAGTAAAAAATCGTTTAAAAATTATTACGATTATTGATACCTCGCAAGTTAAAAAATATTTATGAGCAAATCAAAACCAAAAATTTCATACGACAAAGAAAGCCAAGTAATGAGCATAGAGCTGGGCAAAACAAAAAGTGTTGATTCAGACATCAGCGGCAATGTTGTCATTGACTACGACGAAAACGGCAAAATTGCCCGCATTAATTTCTATGAGTTTAATTTTGATAATTTCCGAGCGGGGCTTAAAGCCATCAAAGAATTCACCAAAAAATCAGATATCGCGTTTTCGGTAAAATAACCCAAACGCACTATCAAAAATGAATAAAAAAAGCCGCCGGAATTTCCGGACAGCTTGACATTGTCAAACTAAAAGAATAATATCCAGTTATTACAAATTAATAATCGGTGGTCTTTGGATAGGTAGCTCCTCTTGTCGAAGAGCTAAAATCCGGAGATCACCTCAAGCAATTTTATGCAATCTAAAAAATTTACGACGGAAGTCGGCGGCAGAACTTTAACTGCCGAATTCAGCGATTTGGCGCACCAAGCCAACGGGTCTTGTCTGGTGACATACGGCGGGACGGTAGTTCTCGCGACCGCCGTGCAAAATAAATCCATGCGCGAAGGCGTTGATTTTTTCCCCTTGACAGTTGATTACGAAGAAAAATTTTACGCCGCTGGAATGATTTTGGGCTCGCGCTTCATGCGCCGGGAAGGCCGGGCGTCGGACGAAGCTATTTTGGTCTCGCGCCTTATTGACCGCTCTATCCGGCCGCTTTTTAACCAAAAAACCAGGAACGAAACGCAGGTGATTGTGCTTACGCTCTCAATTGACGAGGACAACGACCCGGATATTCTCGCGATTTTGGCGACTTCTTTGGCGCTGGGGACTTCAAATATCCCCTGGGCCGGGCCGATTGGCGCAGTGAGGGTCGGGATGGTGGACGAAAAGCTCGTCATAAACCCAGCTTACAAAGACCGTGAAGGAGCGGCGCTGGATACGGTAATCTGCGGCAAGGACGACAAGGCGAACATGATTGAAGCGGGAGCACGGGAGATTTCCGAAGACGAGATGCGGCGTGCTTTGGAGCTTGCGGTTTCGGAAAACGATAGGATTTGCGAATTCCAGAATAAAATCATAAAAGAAATCGGCGCAGAGAAGGCGGAAATTACGCTCGCCGAGGCGCCTGCCGACATGAAAGCTGAATTTCGGAACAAAATCGCGCCGAAGCTGGAAAAGACAATTTATATAAAAGAAAAACTCAACCGCTACGAAGCGATGAACGAATTAAAAAGGCAGTGGATGGAAGAGTGCGAAGAAAATTTCGCGGATACTCCGCATAACATTGCCGATTCTCTCTTTGAAGACGCGATTAATGATATTGTGCATAAAAATATCATAGAAAAAGAGAGGAGGCCTGACGGGCGCGGAGTAAAAGATTTGCGCCCGCTTTTCGCAAAAGCTGGGGTCTTGCCGCGAACGCACGGCTCCGGAGTTTTTTACAGAGGCGAGACGCATATTCTTTCAGTCGCCACCTTAGGCGCGCCTTCGGACGTCCAGCTTATTGAGGGCATGGAGGTGCGCGCCAAAAAAAGATTCATGCACCACTATAATTTTCCGCCGTTCTCGGTCGGGGAAATCAAGCCAATGAGGGGCCCGGCAAGGCGCGACATAGGCCACGGCGCTTTGGGAGAAAAAGCGCTTTTAGCCGTGATTCCTCCCGTGGAAATTTTCCCTTACACCATTCGCGTGGTTTCCGAGACGCTATCATCCAACGGCTCAAGCTCAATGGGCTCAGTCACAGCCGGCGCATTGGCGCTGATGGATGCGGGAGTCCCCATAAAAGCGCCGGTTTCGGGAATCGCTATGGGGCTGATGTTGAGCGGAGCGAGATATAAAATCCTTACCGATATCCAGGGCCCGGAAGACCATCACGGCGACATGGATTTTAAGGTTGCCGGGACGCGTAGCGGTATCACCGCGGTCCAAATGGATGTGAAAGTGGACGGGATACCATTAAAAATTATTGAGGAGGCGTTTTTGCAGGCGCGCGAGGCGCGGCTCCGGATTTTGGACGTCGTCACAAAGGAACTCCCCAAACACCGCGATGAGCTCTCTCCTTACGCGCCGCGGATTTTGACTATGCATATAAATCCGGACAAAATCCGCGATGTCATCGGGCCGGGAGGCAAAATGATCCAATCAATCGTGGCGGAAACCGGCGCGGAAATAGACATTGAGCAGGACGGCACGATTTTTATCACCTCGCCGAACCAGGAAAGCTTGAGGGCGGCCGAAGAAAAAATCACAATGCTGACAAAAGAATTTGAAGTCGGCGAAACGTTCACAGGCAAAGTCACGCGCGTCTTCCCGTTCGGTGCGATGGTTGAAATCGGCCCAAAGCAGGAGGGCTTGGTGCACATCTCCGAGCTCGCGCCTTTTCGCGTTAACCAGGTTACGGATGTTGTCGCGCCCGGAGACGAAGTGAAAGTAAAAGTCGTCGGGATTGACGACCAGGGCAGAGTGAATCTTTCAATCAAAGCGGTGCAAGAGCTTCAGCCAAAACCCCGCAGAAAATAAGTACGTGATAAAATAAAGGCATGACTGATGAGAAGGAAATCCCTAAAATCAGGACGCTTAAAACCGACGCCGAGATTTTTATTAAAGAAAAAAAACTCTCGCAATTGGATATTGCCCGAAGCGCTTACACCGCCGGCGGAGGGCTTGCCCGTCCGGCAGGCGGGCTGGCGGAGAAAATAAAGCTCGGCTTGGACTGGAAAAAAATAACTTACTCCGCGCTCGCGGCTTTGATTATCGCGCTTGCGGGATACTTTTTTTTCAAATTATTTTTCGCCGCGCCTCAAGAGCCGCAGCCAGAATCCCCGAAGCCGGCGGCAAGTTTTTTGCAGGTGGAAGATAAAAAAGAGTTGGTATTTTCAAAATCCAACCCGGGCTCGCTTATAAGCGCGCTTTTGAATGAAAAGCAAAAAGGCCTCCGTTTTGACACAATAATTTATTTCCCGTTCAGGATGACGTCCAAGGATTTTATTGCGCTGCTTTCATGGAATCCGCCGGCCGGGTTTTCGGACAACTTAAATCCCGATTTCAACACGCTCATTGTCTACGAACAGGCCTCCAGCGACCTTGCCATTATCTTCAAAGCAAAAAGTTTTGAGCGCGCCTTGGCGGCGCTTTTGGAATGGGAACGCACAATCTGGTTTGACTGGAAACCGTTTTTGGCGGAAGAAGATATTAAAAACATCGCGCGGTTTTCTTGGGCGGATGACATCATAAAAAATAACGACGCGAGGGTATTAAAAAATGGTCCGCCGACTGGCGGAGGGAAAATAATTCTGGGCTATTCCATTTTCAACAAGCAATACGTCATCATCTCCACCTCCCGCGCCGCGCTTTCAACAATCCTAGACCGCCTCATCACCTTGCCTCCAAGGTAAAATTTTGATAAGATATCTCAATGGCCTTAGATTTGGATTTTTTCAGGAAAAAATTGGAAGAGGAAAAAGCGCGGTTGGAAGGGGAGCTAGGAACGATCGCCCACAGAAATCCCGACGCGCCGGAGGATTGGGTTGTAACGCCGCCGGACCTCAATGTCGCGCGTTCCGACAAAAACGAGGCCGCCGACCAGGAAGAGGAGCTGGAAAATGCCGCAAGCATTGAGTATAATTTGGAATCAAGATTGCGCGACGTAAATGAAGCGCTGGAAAAAATGCGCCAAGGAAAATACGGCATCTGCGCGGTCGGAGGAGAGCCGATTGATGAAAAAAGATTGCGCGCGAATCCGGCAGCGATTACTTGCGTTAATCATACCAAATAACATGTTTCAAATAGACCAAAAATTTCCGCATTTTTCTTTGGAGACCTACGACCCGAAAAAGGACGAGGTCGCGAAAATATCCTTAAAAGATTTTGAGGGCAAGTGGCTGGTTTTGTTTTTTTACCCAGCGGATTTTACTTTTGTCTGCCCAACGGAGCTTTTGGATTTAAACCGGCACTACGAAGATTTCGCGAAAGAAAAAGCCGAGCTTGTGGGTGCCTCCACCGACACGGTTTTCACCCATAAAGCGTGGATTGAAACGGAAGAATTGCTCAAGGGATTAAAATATCAGCTCGCCGCCGACCACAACGGAAAATTTTCGCGGGAACTTGGAATCTATGACGAAAACAACGGCATGGCCCAGCGCGCGGTTTTCATAATTGACCCCGACGGAGTTTTGCGCGCCCTTGAGATTGTGGCGGACGCGATAGGAAGGAACGCCTCTGAAATTTTACGGAAATTAAAAGCCCTCAATTTCGTCCGCAAAAATCCGGGGCACGTCTGCCCGGCTTCATGGGACGAAGGCGCGCAAACCCTCCAGCCCTCCATCAAAAAAGCGGGGAAGGTGTATAAAGAGTTGAAATAAGAAGCAGGGGGAGGTAAGGTTTCTTTAATGGCAGTAAAACTCCATTCGGCGGAAGTCGTAGGGCTTTCGGGGAAAATAATTGACGTTGAGATTGACCTTTCCCCGGGGCTTTTTAGTTTCGCGATTGTAGGGCTCGCGGACAAGGCCGTAGCCGAATCAAAAGAGCGCGTCTCCGCCGCGATAAAAAATCTGGGCGCGAGAAACCCGCAAAAGAAAAACCAGCGGGTTGTGATTTCTCTTGCTCCGGCAGACCTCAAAAAAGAGGGGCCGGCTTTTGACCTGCCTATTGCGCTTGCTTACCTTTCGGCATCCGGGCAGGCGAAATTCAACCCTAAAGAAAAAATTTTTCTGGGCGAGCTCGCCCTGGACGGCTCGCTCCGGCCGATAAAAGGAGTTTTGGCTCTGGCCGAAGAAGCCAGCCGGGAAGGGTTTAAAGAAATTTATCTGCCGCGGGGCAACGGCGCGGAAGCCGCGCTCATAGACGGGCTTAAAGTTTTTGAGGCCGGCGCCCTTGAAGAAGTTTTGGAACACCTTGAAGAGAAAAACACGATAGCAGAATGCCCGAAAACAAAAATAAGTTTGGGCGGGGCAGAGACGCTTTTGGATTTTGCGGATGTGCGCGGGCAGGAGTCTGCAAAGCGCGGATTGGAAATCGCCGCCGCCGGGGCGCATAACGCCCTTATGATCGGCCCACCAGGAACGGGAAAAACAATGCTCGCGCGGGCATTTTCCTCCATATTGCCGTCGCTTTCAAAAGAAGAAGCGCTTGAGGTGACAAAAATCCACTCCATCGCCGGGGCGTTGCCGGAAAAAGAATTTATCGTAAGTTCGCGCCCATTTCGCAACCCGCACCACACTTCCTCATATGTTTCGCTGGTCGGCGGAGGAACCTACCCCAAGCCGGGGGAAATCACCCTCGCTCACCGCGGAGTTTTGTTTTTGGACGAATTTCCGGAATTTGAAAGGCGGGTGATTGAGGTTTTGCGCCAGCCCCTGGAGGACAAGGTTGTGACAATATCGCGCGCCAAAGCGACGCTGAATTTTCCGGCGCAAATTTCAATGATTATCGCCATGAACCCCTGCCCATGCGGCAATTTGGGCTCCAATAAGGCCTGCATCTGCAATCCGGCTGCGATTAACCGCTACCAAAGAAAAATTTCCGGCCCGATTGTGGACAGGATTGACCTTTGGCTAGGGGTTTACGGCATTGAGCATAAAAAATTGGAGGACGATCCATCGACTACGCTCGGGGCAAGCCGCGAAACTTCCGCGCAAATCCGCAAACGGGTTGAGCGCGCAAGAGAAATTCAGAAAAAAAGATTCGCTGGGACGAAACTGCTTACAAACAGCGAGATGGGCGTGCGCGAGATTAAAAAATATTGCCAACTGGACGACGAGTCAAAGTCAATCCTCCAGCAAGCCGCCGCGCGGCTTGACCTCTCCCCGCGTTCCTACCACCGCGTGATTAAACTTGCCCGCACGATTTCCGACCTGGAAGGCGAGCGAAACATAAAAAGCCCCCACATCCTGGAGGCCTTGCAATACAGGCCGAAGCAACTAATATAAAGATATGACAATCACTATACCTAGAAAGTTAATCCAAAACGACGATATCGTAATCGTACCCAAAAAAGAATATGAGAAGCTCTTTCGTTTTTGGTCTAGCGCAGAACCCATAACTCGGCGCGAAAAAAAAGCGATAGAAAAAGGTCTCCGCGAAATTAGAGATGGAAAATTCTTCATATCCAGAGAAGTTAAAAAGGGCTTGGGATTATAGATTATCCAGCAGCGCCTTAAAAAATCTCAAACGTTTTCCTAAGCATGAACGCGATCGTATTTTTTATGCGCTTGAAGATATGAAACTAAGTTTGTTCGCCGGCGATACTAAACCTATTCAGGGCGAAGAAAATCTTTACCGCAGAAGAACTGGAAATTACCGGATTTATTTCCGACCCATTTTTGAAAAATATATTTTTTACGTGCCGGAAATAAGCCGTAAGCAGAGCCATTAAATATTAATATGAGAAAACGATTTAAAATTAAAAAGCATAGCTGCGCTCTATGCAAACCCAAGCTAAAAGAATTTGAAAGCATAAAAAAAGAGCACCTTTTGGAGGCGCTCCAGTACCGGCCGAAAGCATTGATTTAGATAGGCCAACCTTGAGGCGCGGGGCTTTGCTCTTCTTGGCAAAACAACTCCTCGTCGCCAACCAAGTCGCAAAACTTTTTCCGCGCTATGGCCAATCTCTCTGTCGCTTTTTTTATCTCTTCTTTAAGCTCGGAGAGTCTTTTTGTAACTCTCTCTTGTTCAAACGGATTCATTCCCCTCTCCGTCATCGTCAAAATCCGCTCCAGTTCCGCACGATATCTCGCGCGGAACTTTTTACTTTCCAAAATAGCGCCTTGATACTCATTGAACGCGCTGCTGACGCGGAATTTGTGTATCCATTTATACCCAACATCAGCGCACATCCCTCCAACAAAAATAATAATCCCCAAAATGAAATATCTTTTCAGCATCCTCGTCTCCTCTCGTGGGTTTTTCTTTAATTACTATACACTATTGAATAAAAAAATGAAGCGCGCAAGGATGAAATTCCGCAGGAGCGGAATATCCTTACGCGCTTGAACCCGGGGAGGTTCAGAATATTGGCCATCGGCCGGCGACGGAGAAAAGCACGATATACTCCAACCCCAGCGCCAGCGCCGAGGCGATAATCGCACTCGCCCGCCACAGAAACGCTTTTTCATTCGCTTTCATCTCACACCTCCTTTCGGTTGGAAGCCGAGTTCTGGATACAGCTCAGCCGCTTCCTTGCTCGCGCAGACGATAGGATACTGTCCCCATGTATCCACCGGGTGCACGAGACATTTTTTGTTCGAAAGCCGATATTCCACCACAAGCAGGCCGTTCCTGTTCTCATACGTCTTCGGGATAAAGACGTACCAAAACAACAAGGCGACCAAAAACATAACCCCTAGCATTACGGCAAAATCTCTCATATTCACCTCCCAAAGAATTGTTTTTCCTACTTCCCATTATACACCCAAAACAATAAAAAGTCAATAGCTGGCTGAAAATACAAAAAGGCCCTTATTTCAGGCCGTTTTTCGAGTGTTTCTAATAAATCTGCGCGGCGCCGCGGATTTCAAAATGGACGTGGCAGCCGGATGAATTGCCGGTGGAGCCGATTGTTCCTATCATAAACCCTTGGGACACATATTGGCCGACGGAAACAAAAACTTGCGATAAGTGCGCGTAAACCGTCTGCGTGCCGTTGGGATGCGCAATCGCGACATATTTTCCATACCCTCCGTTCCATCCGTAATTTCTTGCAACAATCACCGTGCCACTTGCCGACGCATAAACAGGAGTCTCACAACTCGCGGCCAAATCCACGGCGTTAAATCCATGGAGTCCCTGCGATTTTCTGCCGCCAAAAATCGGCCGCATGAAATAACCGGGGATGTCCGGCCCGCCGGTTCCCCTGACCCGCGCCGGCCGCCCAGGCACCGGAGCCAATTCTGCGTTAGGAATAAAAATCGTCATTCCCTCTTCCAGAGATCCGTTCGCCTGCAAATCGGGGTTGTTGTCAATAATTTCCTGCGCATCGCCTTTATATTTTGCGGCCAAAGCTTTAATTGTGTCTCCTTTTTTGACAGTAACTTGAAGGCCGTCTATGGGGAAAATTACCAATGTGTCTCCGGCTTTAATCAAATCGCCGCGCTTTAAGTCGTTCGCCCAATAAATTGTAGCGACCGAAACCCCAAACATGTCCGCGATTTTAGAAAGCGTGTCGCCTTCGCGCACAACGTACGTCGTAATCTGGTCAAGCTTGTAGGTCTCCATGTCCGCGACACTGCCCATGGGGCCTACCACTGGGAGCAAAGAAGAATCTCCAACGAAATTTATGACCGCCCCTCCCGTAGCCGCCTTGGGGTTTGTGGTGGCGGGCGCTTTGAGCAAAGGGATGTTTTGCGAATTATAAAGAGCGGCCTCTTCGTCTCCGCCGCCTAGAAGCTTTTCCAAAAAAGAGAAGATTCCGGCGTTCGCCACGCCGGCAAGGAGCGTCCAGGCCAAAATAGCCGCTATAAACGGCAAAAAAGGCCTCCCAATATTTGCCCTATTTAAGATAAGTTTAAGGGTTAAAAGTCTAAATAAATGGAGTATCGGCTTTCTGCTCCCATCGCGACCGTAAAGCCATAGTAGCATCCTTGGAGGGCGAAATCAACCCTGCCCAAAAAGATGTCCACAGGAGGGAAAATTGGTATCATACGCTCATGCCCGATTTAAACAAGCTAAATCCCAAGCAAAAAGAGGCGGTGGAGGCCACCGAGGGCCCGGTTTTGGTTGTGGCCGGAGCAGGAGCTGGGAAAACCAAGGTCATAGCCGAAAGAATTAACCACCTCATTAAAAAAGGCTTCCGTCCGGAGAATATTTTGGCGGTGACATTCACGAACAAGGCGGCTGAAGAAATGCGCGGGCGAATAAATGCGCCGCAAACATTCATCGGGACTTTTCATGCGCTCGGGCTTTTGATAATTAAAGAAAATTTGGCGAGGGGATTTACTATTTTAGACGAAGACGATTCCTTAAAATTAATCAAGGAATGCCTCCTAGAAATTAGGGTTGACCCGAAACAGTTTGACCCATCGCGGATAAGAGGGCGCATTTCTCTTTTGAAAAATCACCTAGTCACGGCGGAAAATTTCGCCGAAGAGGGCTTTTTTGCGGAGATTCTTGGAAGGGCTTGGCGGCTTTACGAAACAAAGAAAGACAATCAAAACCAGCTGGATTTTGACGACTTGCTTTTAAAGCCGGTTTTGCTCCTGCGGCGCGAGCCGGAGATTTTAAAAAAATACCAAAACCGCTGGAAATACATCCACATAGACGAATATCAAGACACCAACGCAGCGCAGTACGCGCTTTCAAATCTGCTCGCCGGCGCGCGTAAAAATATCCTGGCCGTGGGAGACGTGGACCAGGCAATTTACAGCTGGCGCGGGGCGGACTTTAAGAACATTTTAAATTTCCAAAAAGATTATCCGGAGGCGAAAATTATCTTCCTTGAGGAAAATTACCGCTCAACAGACATAATTTTAGAGGCGGCGAACGCCGTCATATCCCGCAACAAGTTCAGAATTCCGAAAAATCTTTGGACAAAGCGGGTGGGAGAAGAATCTTCCCAAATCCGCCTGGTATTCGCCGAGGATGAAAAAAGGGAAGCGGAAATCGTGGCCGCGGAAATCAATTTTTTGAGAAAAAAAATCAAGCTCGGGGAAATTGCCGCGCTTTACCGCACCAACGCCCAGTCGCGGGCCTTGGAAGAAGTTTTTTTGGAGCGGAAGATACCATACAAAATCACCGGCGGCGTCAGATTTTATGAAAGGCGCGAAATAAAAGATCTGATAGCTTATCTGCGGCTTATTAGAAACCCCAAAGACGAATTAAGCCGCAAAAGAATCGTCAACGTCCCGCCGCGCAAAAAAAGAAAGATAGATTTTGATAAACTTATGGAGAATTTCCGCAAAGAAAGCGGGGGACTGGGAACGCACGGGCTTTTAAAAAAAATAATCGGGGAAATAGAGTATAAAGATTATATTGATGACGGGACTGAAAAAGGAAAAGAGAGATGGCAAAACGTAGAAGAACTCTTGGGGCTCGCAGAAAAAATAGAAGGCGTGGATAAATTCCTGGAACACGTTTCGCTCTTCGCGATAGACGATAAATACGAGCCGGTTGAGGACAAAATTAATTTAATGACGATGCATTCAGCCAAAGGGCTGGAATTTGAAGCCGTTTTTGTGGTCGGATTGGAAGAAGGGCTCTTTCCGCACGCGCTTTCTCTGGAGCCGGAAGATTTGGAAGAAGAGCGTCGGCTCTGCTACGTGGCGATAACCCGCGCTAAAACCCGCCTCTACCTCACCTCCGCCGCGCGGCGGACGCTTTTCGGAGAAAGGGCGGCCAATATGCCATCGCGGTTTTTGGCGGAAATCCCGGAGCATTTGTTGGTTTACGTAAATAAGCCGGAAGAAAATGAGGAAATTATCGTGGAGTAAAAGAAGGCGGCTTGGGCAGTATTTTTTGAACAACAAAAAAATCCTGGAGGAGATGGCGCGCGCGGCGGAGCTGTCAAAAAAAGATATTGTTTTGGAAGTCGGTCCCGGAACGGGCTCGCTCACCGAAATCTTGGCCGCGCGCGCCGGGAAAGTAATCGCCACGGAAAAAGACCGCGACTTAATTCCGGTTTTGCGCGAAAAATTCAAAGATTACAAAAACATGGAGATTATCCAAGGAGATATTTTAGCTAAGGCGGTTAAACCGCCAAGTGGCGGTTTAACCGCCAAGTCTTATAAAATCGTCGCCAACATTCCCTACTACATAACTTCGCGTTTTTTACGCCTGTTTTTGTCCGAAACTAAGTTTCGGCCAAAACTCATGGTTTTAATGGTGCAAAAAGAAGTCGCGGAAAGAATTTGCGCAAGGCCACCGCAAATGAATCTTTTGGCGCTTTCCGTGCAAGCATACGCCAAACCAGAAATAATCCGCTACGTCTCAAAAAATTTTTTCTCGCCTCCGCCGAAGGTTGATTCAGCGATAATAAAAATCACACTTAGACGTCCGACGTCTAAGTCAGAGCGAATCCTTGCGTTGGCAAAGCTGGCTTTCCAGCAAAAGCGCAAAATGCTAAGGAGTTCAATCGGCAAAAAAATCAAGCTGCCGAAAAACTATCAAAATGCCCGCCCGGAAAATCTTTCACTCAAAGACTGGTCGGAGATATTGGGGTATAATTAAAACATGAAATTAAAGCGGCGACTGGCAATATTTATGGCGGGCATAGCATCGCTTATTTCCTTTTACCCGGTAACCGCGTCCGCCGCGATAAACCCCGCCGACCTACGGCTAAACAAACCCTTCGGAGGCAAAATCACAAAAATCCAGGCCTGCAAAACTCCGCCCGGCTTTGTCTTACACATCGGCCCGCCAGCGGGCGGCAAATTTTTTCTGGATCCGGCAACCACAATCATCCATAGGTACGGCGTAATTGAGCCCAAAGTCTGGACGTTGGGCAGCGCTTCGCCCAATCCCGTTAATTGTTCGGAGGGAAATCCGTCAGCCATTGACGGATTCAGCATGGGGGGCCTGTTGGATTCCGCGGTAAGCGGCGGCCTTTTGGAGATAAGCCCTGTCACCATGGAAATGCTTGAGCCGGGGTCAATATTTGGGTCACAAATAGTCGGCGTGGAAATTGTAGGGCCAGGAGGAGCGCTCTTTATAGGAGGCGACTTGGGCATACAATTGGCCGGTCTAGCTGAAGGATTAGGCTGGTTTTTGCCAGGCATAGGAATTATAAGCTCGCTTATTAGCGGCAACTTTTTGGGCGCTGGGCTTAGTCTAGCCGCGCTGTTTATCCCTGTCATAGGTCCAATAATCAGCATTGCTTCCTTTATTTTTGGCCTTTTAGGCATAGATTTCGGCGACGACCCGCCGTCTTTAGGCTCGGCTTACCCCATAATCCGCATCGGCACCGGTCCGGAGCCGGTTCCGGCCATATCCACACCCTAATTACGCTATAAAAATGGTATAATTAAGGTGGTAATGGGCTATCTTCCGTCAAAAAACTTCATAGCCCTTGTTTCCGCTATCTTGGTGGCGATATTTTCCGGCTGGCTCTCGCTCCGGATATGGAATGTCCCTTCACCGGCGGCAAAAAACATCCAAAAATCCGCTCAAATCTCGTTCCTCGCGGCTTACAAGGAAGCGACCCGCGACTCGGACGGAGACGCGCTCAAGGATTGGGAAGAAATCCTCTGGAAAACGGATATAAATAACCCGGACACGGATAAAGACGGCGCTGACGACGGCGAGGAGGCGCGGGAAGGCAGGGACCCTCTGATTGCGGGATACAAATTAAAAAACGGAGAATGGAGCGACAAGTCCAGGGCCCCAGAGGAAGCAAAAGCGCGGGAGGCGACCTCCACGCCTCAAACGCTTACCGAGCGCATAGCCCAAAAATTCGCCGTTGAGTACCTTTCGGCCTTGGGCGGAGCGGGCGGGGAGCTGGATGATTTTCAAAAACGCGCCATTTCTGAATCGCTCTTGGAATCCTTGGCAGGCGCGACGCTTCCGACGAGCGACAAATTCTCCGATAAAGACATATTTATTGAAAACGGCGCCTCGGCCGATTTTACGAAAAAATACCTAAACGACGCCGGGGCCTTCATTGAAAAAACTTTCTCCGGACTCGGCGAGGCGGAAATCAATATTCTAAACCGCGCCATGACAACAAACAATTTCAAAGAGCTGGAAAAGTTTGCAGACTACGTCAAGGCATACCAGAAAACAATTGACTTCTTAAAAACCAAGAAGGCGCCCGGGAAATATGCGTCGCTGCACCTTGAACTGATGAATACTTTTTACAACATCTCTCTTGCCGTCCGCGACATGCAGTATTCGGAAAAAGACCCTGTGCGGGGGCTGGCCGGGCTTTCAGTGTATTTAAACCAGGTTAACCGTCTTTCGGCGTTTTATAAATCAATGGCGAAGCAGATTAAAGCTGGCGGCATGGTCTTTTCGCTGACGGAGGGCGGGGGGCATTTTATAAAATACGGCGCAGAATGAAATTTTTCGCACAAAAAATATTTATAGTTTTCTTAAGCGGAGCCCTCGGGGCGGGCTTAATATTGCCGGGTTTCGCGGTTGCCGAGGACGTCGCGCCAGCGACGGAAATCCAAACAGGATTTAAGATAAGCGATTTTTTAGGCGGCGCTTTAGACCTTTTGAGAAAAGATTCCGTGCCTATAGATAAAGTTCAGGAAAGAGCCGGAACCGAAAAAGATTTGGTCAACCAGATGTTTTGGGTATTCGCCAAGGTGCTCGTAAAGCACATGACCGACCAGATAGTAAATTTAATCCGCACTGGGGGGCAAAGCGGCTCGCCGCTTTTTGTGACCAACTGGTCGGATTTTCTTTTGGACGCGGCCGACCAGGCAAGCGGGGTGTTTTTAAAAGAGCTCAACCTCACGCGGCTCTGCGAGCCATTCGCGCCCCAACTTAGAATAATTTTCAACACCGGCAGAAGGTCAATGCAGGACCGCTTCCGCTGCACGGTTTCAGCCGTCGCCGGGAATTTGCAGAATTTTTTCAACGATTTCAACAGCGGCGGCTGGGCAACTTGGATACAGCTCACCGAGGTGCAGAATAATCCTTACGGGGCGTATCTGGGGCTTTTGGAAGAAAACGAAAAACGGCAGACAATCGCCGTGGAGGCGAAACTCAACGAGGCGCTCGCCGCGCGCGGATTTTTGAATCTTGAAGAATGTGAAGACGTGCTAATAGAAGCCGACGGCGGTTATGACGAGCCCGAAACAAAAAAACGCTGCCAAACCGTAAGCCCGGGCGCGTGGCTTGAAAACCGGCTCGGGGAGGCCACGACCGCGGACATTAAACAGCTGAACCTCGCCGATTCGTTTAATGAGATACTTATGGCGTCGCTCCAGGCACTGCTTCAAAATCTCTTCTTCCAGCAGGGAGGGCTCCGCTCGGCGGACATCAGCGGAATCGGCACCCAGCAGGATTTGGATTCTATAAAGGAAAACGGGATTATCGTCTCGCACGTGGACGAAGCGATTTTGCTGACCGAAAGCGTTATCACAACGAAAGAAAATTCTCTGGCGCTCGTAACCGACGAAATCACAATCCTTCAAAGTCTCCGCGCCTGCAAGCAGCTCAAAAGCGAGCCGTTAGCGGAGGTTGACAACCAGATATCAACGGCGACCACGACCAAGTTGAGGATTGAAAATGAAATTGTGGAGCAAACCATTTTCAAAGAAATTCTAAAAGACGACAAGCTGGCGATGCAGCTTGCCGAGACGGTAAAAGAGTTCCAGGACGCCTTCACCAAAACCCAATCCGACGTTTCCAGGACGGCGAGCTTAAGCGTCGCCCAGTCCGAAAACGCCGGAATCGCCGCCGACAAGAAAAAGGCCGAGGACGATTTGGCCGCCTGCCTGGCTCCGCCCGCTCCATAAATCACAAAACCCGAAACATGAAACTTGAAACCTACAAAAAATTCCAAATCCCGCTCGTTTCAATAATTTTATTGAGCATGGCGTTTAATTTTCTGGCCGCGCCTTTGGCATTGGCGGCAGACAATCCTTCCGCGCCAATCAAAGCGGGGGACGAAAAAGTGCTTATGCAAAAAGCGGAGGGCGCTTTCAGTCTTGGAAGCGCGTTTTTATGGGGGCTTAATACAATTTTGACAGCGGTACTGCTCACCGTTACTAAATTTGTATCGTTAGCGGGCAGTTTCTTCGACTTGACAATTCGCAATGCGGCTTTAAGCGGATTTAATAATTTAGTAGCAATTCAGGAGGGCTGGAAAATATCGCGCGATGTGGCCAACTTATTTTTTATACTAATACTTCTGGCTATTGCTATAGCTACAATCTTACGGATCCAAAGCCATAATGCCAAAGCATTACTGGTAAAACTTATTACCATAGCATTGCTTATTAACTTTAGCTTAACAATTAGTTACATAGTCATTGACTCTGCCAATATCTTAGGGCGGCAGTTTTGGAACGTGCTTACTAAAAACGGGAGCATGCCTATATCTCAATCTTTAATTGCCGGGGCCAGATTTCAAAAAATATTTGACACAAGCGACATCGATCAAGGGTCTTATGTCAGAAGCGGCGCGCTATGGGGCAACATAGGAGGACTTCTGGCGGGTGGCATTATTGCGGCCGGCTGCGCAACGGGAATTTTTTGCCCGGGCGCCATTGGCCTTGCCGCAGCGATACTTAGCGGGGCGGCCGTAGGAGTTAGCTGGGCCAAATTAAGCAATATCGGTGATGTGAAATCGGCAATAGATTATTTTTATCTAGTTATGTCCGCGCTTATAGTTTCTCTCCCGCTCATCTTTGTATTTGTGTTCGGCGGGATTTTGATGATCATTCGTTTTGCTATATTAGCAATACTATTAGTGCTAGCGCCCTTAGCGTTTTTGTTTTACATATTACCGACGACGGAAAAACACTGGCATACTTGGTGGGAAAAGCTAATTATGCATTCATTTTTCTTTCCAGCTTTTATGTTTCTTTTATATATCAGTGTTTCCATAGCCAACGCTATGGCGCGAAATGCGGTTGGCGGCAACATAACACAAGATTTCGCGTTTTGGGTTGACATATTTACCGTAGTTGTATTGCTAATTTCCTCACTTTTGATCGCCCGCACAATGGGAGTATATTTTGCGGGGTCTGTCCTTGGGTGGGCAACCGCAAGCAGAAAATGGCTCACGGGGGCGGTGGGGGCGGTGGCGGCGAGGTATACTACGGGGGTCGTGGGGACGGCGATAACGCCGGCGGCGGCGAAGATGCAGGCGAGATTCCCGATTTTGGGCACGGCTCCGACCGCGTTCGCCGGGTGGCTCCGCGGTCTGGGCGGAGCGGAAAAAAGAGCGGAAGCGATGGCCGATTTCGCCAAAAAACTAACGCCCGACCGGCAGGCCAGATATTATGCCGGGCTTAACAATCAGGAAAAGAGTTCTCTTTTGAACAAAATGACTCCTGCTGAACAGCAGGAGATGATGAAGTTTATGTCGCCAGCCGATCGCGCCTCCGCCGAGACATTCCTCAAGAGGCAGGTTCCGCCAACCGCCGCGGCGGCATACGACGCCGAGGGATGGAAGCGGATGACCTTGCCGCAGCAGCAAGCGCAGATGGCCGGATATCTGACGACTGGCAATTTGAACGCCACAGAGCAGGCGCTCCGCGGGATGAGCGACGAAGAAAGGGCGGCTCTTGTGGACGGGTTCGCGCTGACCAATCCGGCTTTAGCCGCAAACGCGGAGGCGTTAATCAATTCGCGCTTCTCGCCCAAAGACGCGCAGAACTTCCGCATTGCCAGAATTATGCAAAAACCCAAAAGCGAGCGGGTTGCTGCTTGGTCCCAGCCAAATTTCACGGATGATGACAAGGAGGCGCTGCTTCGCAAAATGAAGAGCGACGAAGACAGGGCCGAATTTGCGGACTCGCTCGGCGCTCCAGGCGCTCTCGCGCGCGATTCAGCGGAAAGCGTTATCCGCAGACGATTTACTCCAAAAGAACAGCAGGATATCAAAGTCGCCGGCGTCTTGCGCAAATCAGAAGACGAGCAAAGAAAGGCGCATCTTGACGCCAATGACGACGGCAGGGAAGCGCTGCTTCGCAAACTAAAAGACGACGATGCCCGCGCAAGATTCATCGCCGGATTCAGAAAAGCGCCGTCAACCGCGATAGCTCCGTCATTAACCCCGGCCCAGCAGGCCGCCTGGAACGCGGGCGCGGCCGACGCCGCCGAGGGGATAATTAAAACCCGCTTCAGCGCCGGAGAATATCGTTCGTATCGCGAAGCCGCCGTCAAAAATGTCAGTCAAAAGAAAGCAGATGACCTTGAAGTTGACGTGTCACTGATGTCTGATGAAGATTTGGACATTTTGACCAAGGTGGGCGATGAAAACAAAGTCGCGCGAGTTATTAACATCCTTGCTGCAAGCGCAGACGCAGATAAGCACGAAAGGGCCAAAAAGCTCGGCGGGAACATATCAAAGCGCAACCTGCAATCAAAGTACGGCACCTTCCTTACCCCCAGAGCATACGTAGAAAACGTAGAAGGGGTGGCTTACGCAGATTACAGGGCAAACCCGGCAGGGTATGCCAATTACCAAAGAGCTTTGGTTTCCCATCTGACCAAAGTTGATGCCAAAGCGATGCGCAGGAACTTGTCTCCGGAAATTATTAAACAAAAAGAATTCGTTGAGGACATGCTCGCCGGCGCGACCATTGAGGACATTTCGCTAATCACTGGGGACGCAAGGCGAGCCGCGGCGTTTAAAGAGGGGTTTGAGGGGATTATAGGTAAAAAGACTACGCCGCAAGAAAGAGCAGACGCTCTTGCAACGGCAATGCAGGCTAGAAATAACAATATGGTGGCCCAAGAACTGCGGAATTACGTCGGGTCTCCGTATAGAGACGTTATTGAAAGCATATTAGAAGGCAAGCCGCCGCCGATACCCTCAAAAACCCCTTAATTAAAATTAATGATGAAATAAAATTATGGCAGACCAAAAAGATATATTGGAAAGAGTCTCGGACCTGCCGGAAAATCTCCGCAAGGCGCTTTTTGCTCCGGCAACCGCGGAGGCAATTAAAGAAGCCGGGAAAAAATACGGACTGATGATAGACAAAGTCGGGGAGCTTGCGCAAGAAACCGGGCGGGTGATGCTCGGAATTACCCCGCCTTCGGAATACGTGAAAAATCTGACGAGCCGGCTTGGAGTCGCGCCGGAGAAAGCGCGGGCGATTGCGGAAGAAATCAATCAAAAAGTTTTCCAGCCGGTGCGGGAATCGCTGAAGAGAATTCATGGGCTTGGCGCGCAAAAACCACTCCCAACGCGCGAAGACATTAAGCCGCCACCTAAACCGCCGGAGATAAAACCGGAAATTGGGGAAATCCCTTCAATTTTCGTAAAAAACATCCCTCCGCCCGTCGGGGAATCCGCGAAGGTCGTACCGGATATTATCCCGCAGAAACCGGAATCACTGCCGCCAAACCACCTTGCCGCCAAGAGCGCGCTGGAGAAAGAGTTAAACGCCCCGGCGCTCAAGCAAGGACCGCAATACGAAAAGGACCCTTATAGGGAACAAATAGAATAATATGCAGCACCAAGTTCCGCAATTTATAGATATAGAAGATAAGATTTTCGGGCCCCTAACCGCAAAGCAGTTTTTTTACGTCCTGGGCGGCGCGGCGCTCATCTTTTTGATGTATATTTACTTTCAGCTTTGGCTGGTAATCCTTTTGGGCGCGCCGGTGGCGGCTTTCGCGGGAGCGCTCGCGTTTTTAAAAATAAACGGCCAGCCGTTTATTAAAGTGCTCGGAAGCGCGCTTAATTTCGCATCTTCCTCCCGTCTTTATCTATGGAGGAAAATCCCGTTAGAGGCCCGCCGACAAGAGTCGGCGGCGGCCGCCAAAGGCGGCCTGCCTCTAACGGGACCGAGGCTTACCCAAAGCAAATTACAAGACCTGTCCTGGTCGCTGGACATACAGGAAAAGATAAAAAGATAAAATGGCTCAAGCGCAAGCATCGCAGGAAATATTGGACATACAGGAAATCAGGGACGGCGTCCTGCTCTTAAAAGACGGCTCGCTCCGGGCGGTGCTTATGGCCTCGTCGCTGAATTTCGCCCTGAAGAGCGCCGATGAGCAGACGGCGATAATTTTGCAATACCAGAATTTTTTGAACGCGATGGATTTTTCCGTGCAATTTTTCATCCAGTCGCGCAAACTTAACATTGAGCCCTACATTGAAACCCTAAAAGCCGCCGAGGCAAGGCAGTCCAACGAGCTTCTCAAAATCCAGATAGCCGAATACATAGAATTCGTGCGCGCCTTCGTCCGAGCCGCAAACGTTGTCACAAAAAATTTCTACGCGGTCGTTCCTTTCCCCCCGCCGATATTTGAAACGCCGAAAGAAGGAGTAAAAAAACTTCTGGGGTTCTTTAGCGGAAGCGGCGCGGGCGGGCGGGCGAAAGTCATGCCGCAGGAAAAATTTGAGGAATACAAAAACCAGCTCTGGCAAAGGGCGGACAGCGTAATCCAGGGGCTCGTTCGCGCCGGCATCAGGGCGGTACCGCTCAACACCGAGGAGCTGATAGAATTATTTTACGAGCTTTATAATCCGGGGGAATCAGAAAAAGGCAAGCCGCCCGAAATCACGCAACGCGTAACATAAAACTCAAAACATGGCATTATTAGACATTTTTAGAACCAAAAAGAAAGAAGAAACGGAAATAACCCCGGTTTTCCCGGAGGAAATTTATCGCGCCGGAACCTTGGAGCTCCGCGACGTCATCGCCCCGGCCGCTTTGGAGGTGGCGGCGAACAATGTGCGGCTTGGGGAAAAACTGATGCGGACGCTTTTCATCTTCGCGCTACCGAGATTTTTATCTTCAAACTGGTTCAGCCCTGTGATAAATCTGGACAAGGTTTTTGACGTCTCAATTTTCATCCACCCCGTTGACACGGCCGCGGTGCTACGAAAACTCCAAAGAAAAGTCGCCGAGGTGCAGTCGCAAATTGCCATTCGCCAGGAGAAAGGGCTGGTGCGGGACCCGGTTTTGGACACCGCTTTCCAGGATTTGGAATCTTTAAGGGACAAGCTCCAGCAGGCGCAGGAACGGCTTTTTAACTTCGGGCTTTACATCGCCGTCTACGGCAACACAATGGATGAGCTGGACAAGGTGGAAGCGGAAATAAAATCAATGCTGGAGTCGCGCCTCGTCTACGCCAAGCCCGCGCTCTTCCAGCAAAAAGAGGGTCTGGACTCCGTGTTCCCGCAGGCAACGGATAAGCTCGCTGTAAATAATTATCTGAACTCTTCACCCGCGTCCAGCGTTTTCCCGTTCGTTTCCTTTGACCTTACTTCAAACAAGGGGATTCTCTACGGCATAAACTCGCACAACAATTCCCTGGTGCTTTTTGACAGGTTTTCTCTGGAAAACTACAACTCGGTTATTTTCGCCAAAGCCGGGGCCGGAAAATCTTACGCGACCAAGCTGGAAATTCTGCGCTCCTTGATGTTTGACACGGACGTGATAGTCATAGACCCGGAGAGAGAGTATGAATATCTGGCGGAGGCGGTCGGCGGAAGATATTTCAACATATCCCTGACCTCGCACCACCACATAAATCCTTTTGACCTGCCGACGCCGCGGGAAGACGAATCTCCGGCCGATGTCTTGCGCTCGCACATCATAAACCTGGTGGGGCTTTTCCGGATAATGCTCGGGGGGCTGACGCCGGAAGAAGACGCCGTAATAGACCGCGCGATTGCCGAAACCTACGCTTCCAGGGACATCACGCCTGACAGCGATTTTCAAAAAGCCGTTCCCCCGATACTTTCCGATTTGGAGCTGGTGCTCGCGAATATGGAAGGCGGGGAATCTTTGGCGCAGCGGCTCCGGAAATTCACCAAGGGCACCTGGGCGGGCTTCGTAAACCAGCCGACTAATGTTGACATAAACCAAAAGCTGGCGGTTTTTTCCGTCCGCGACATGGAAGACGAGCTTAGGCCGGTGGCGATGTATCTGATTATCAACTACATCTGGAGCGCCGTCCGCGCGCAGCTCAAAAAAAGAATTCTGGTGGTGGACGAAGCGTGGTGGATTATGAAAAACGAGGACGGAGCGTCGTTTCTCTACGGCATCGCCAAGCGCGCGAGAAAATATTACTTGGGCGTCGCGACCATCACGCAGGATGTCGGCGATTTTTTGAACTCCCCTTACGGCAAGCCGCTAATCACCAACTCATCAATCCAGATACTGCTCCACCAGTCACCGGCGTCAATAGAAGTTTTGAAGCAGAATTTCAACCTCACCGAGGAAGAAAAGTTTTTGCTTTTGGAATCCGACGTCGGCGAGGGGCTTTTCTTCGCGGGGCTGAAGCATGTAGCCATTAAAATTCTGGCGTCCTACACGGAGGACCAGCTTATCACTTCGGACCCGGCCCAGCTTTTGGCGATTAAAAGGGCGAAGCAGGATTTTAGCCAGCAGCAAAAATAATTTATGGCGGATGCGACAACAGCGGAAAATTACGCAGGTCTGCAAGAAGCAAGGAATGCGGACGCGGCTCCGGAACAAGGCGCAGTAAAAACAGGCGCGCGAGAGGCGAAGCTAAGCGTTCCCAACGCAGTTTTGCTTGTACTCGTCGCACTTTTGATAGACGGACTGCAATTATTCCTGAACTTAATCATCATCGGAGTGGTGGTAAACTGGATAATAGACGTCTTTGCGCTGCTTTTGTTCTACGTCTGGCTTAAAATGCTGGGGATGTCCATGTATGAAAGCAGGGGATTCAAAACGCTGCTCTCGCTGATTGGGGCGATGGGGGTTGAGATTATGCCGCTCGTAAATTCCCTGCCAGGCTGGACGGCTTTCGCAACGCTTACCGTAATTTTTGAATTTTCCGGGCGCATGCCTGTCGTGGGAAAATTAGCCAAATTGGCATCATTTAAAAAATCGTGAAAACTTTTTACAAAAATTTAATATTTTTTCTCCTCCTGGCCGCCGCGGGGGGCGCGGACGCGCAAACTTTTTCCACGCCAGACAATTTTACGCTCAATGTTTCACCCCAGTCCCCGCGCGCCGGAAGCGCGATAACCGTAACCGCGCGCTCATTCGCCTTTGACGGGCGGAGGGCTAATTTCGTCTGGTTTCTGGGCGACAAAAAGGTTGATGCCGGAGTGGGGCTATCCGAAAAAACCTTCACCGCGGGCAAACTCGGAACGGAGATGAATATAATAGTGGAAGCAATTTCTGCCGATGGGCTTTTTTACAAGGCGCGGACGAGTATCAGCGTAACCGACATAGATTTTGTCATTCACCCGCTGACTTACACTCCGCCGTTTTACCGCGGAGCCGCTTTGGCAACGCCCGGAAGCGAGGTTGAAATTATCGCCGCGCCGCATTTGTTCAGAAACGGCGCAAAACTCAAACCGCAAAACCTGATTTACGAATGGTCTTTGGACAGAAAGCCGCTTTTGGCCCAGTCCGGCGGGGGGAGAAACAAACTTCTCTTGCGGCTCGCGGACATACGGGGCGGCGAATACGAAATTTCTCTGCGGGTCAGTGCGGCGGATGGCGGAATTTTCGCCAAAAAAGACGCGCGTTTTAAAACAACTGCCCCGGAGCTGGTTTTCTACAAAACAAATCCGCTTACGGGGTTGATTTCTTCCGCGCTGCCGTCATTTTCCGCTAACGCGGGCGAGCAGTTTTCCATTTTGGCGGAGCCGTTTTATTTCAGTTTAAGCTCCCTTGCGCGCGCAGAGTTCGATTGGAGAGCGAACGGGGAGAAAATTAAGCCAGACGCCGGAAACCCTCGACTCTTGAACCTTGAGGCGCCTGCCGGCGCCGAGTCGGCCGCGGACGTTTCAGTAACCATCAAAGACGCAAAGACGTTGTTTCAAGGCGCCGAGGGCAGATTAAATATAAAAACGGGATTATGAAATTAAAAATCTTATTTGTCGTAATTCTTCTCTCCTCCGGCGCGTTTGCCTTCGCCGCGGATTATAATTTGCTCCAGCCGCTGCCCCACACCGGCCAAAGCGTGAGCGATTTTCCGACATATGTCGGGAGGATTATTCCTTTTATCTTGGGGCTTGCCGCCGTTTTAGCGGTCGTGATGATAACCATCGGTGGGATTGAATACGCCATATCAGAAGCGGTAGACGCGAAAGCTGACGCCAAAGACCGCATCATGCAGGCGATTTTCGGGCTCCTTTTGGCGCTGGCCTCATGGCTGATTTTGTGGACCATCAACCCCGACTTGGTAAATTTGAAACTAAATATCAAAGAATTGCCGAGTACGCAATCGGGGCCCGACCATATCGGCTTGCCATGCACTACACAATCCCAATGCGCACCTGGATTCTGCGACATTCTGCCAGGACAAAGTGTCGGTATGTGCAAACTTGTTGCCGGCACATGCCGAAAACCGTCTGACTGCCCGTCAGGAATCTGCAATATCCCTTCGGGAAGCACTCTCGGCGCTTGCGCTCCCGCCACGATTATACCGCCGCCTTAAAATGACATGGAAAACCTGTTAACCAAAAGAAATATAATAATCGTCGGGGCGGTAATAATACTGGCGCTGGGTGTTTTGATTTATCTCGGAACCAAAAGCGATGAAGCGCCGGGCGAGGGTGGAGGTTTTTTTGGAATCTTCCCGTTCGGCGCCGAAACGCCGCCCTCCTCTTCAAAACCGGGTTTTGAATCTGCCAAAAAACCCGGTTTTTCTCCGGATGGCGGCGAGTTGCCCCTTACGCCTCAAGCCGCCCAAGACTTACCGATTGGCACCCTTATCCGGCTAAGCAAGGCAAACATTTCTTCGCTTATTCCGGTCGGAACAACCTCCGTCCGCTACCACAAAAATATCGCCGAGGCGCTGGGGCACCTTTTTGAAAGGAAAGTGGACGGGACGGATGAAGAAAAAAGGATTTCCAATTTCACTATTCCCCAAATTCTTCGCATCCTCTGGGCTCCGGACGCGAGGCGGGCCGTGATTTTTTACAACTTGGGCGGGCAAATCAGAAAACTTTTGACGGATTATTCAACCTCCACTCCGCGGACGAATTTCCTGCCGGACGGCGTCTCCGACGTCGCTTTTTCTCCTGACTCAAGGCTGGTGGCGTTTATAAATGATTTAGGGGAAAGCCAAAATATTTTTATCGCAAATTCTGATTTTGGAAACCAAAGAAAAATTTTTGATAACGACATTCCAATTTTTGAAATCAGCTGGCCGGCGCAAAATCTCATCGCCCTTAAAACAAAATCTTCCTACGCGGCGCGCGGATTTCTTTATTCGCTCAACGTAAACACCGGCGAATTTGCCAAAATCGCCGAGGGACTAGGATTGGATGCGGTTTGGAGCGCGGACGGCTCGGGCGCGCTTTATTCCCGGGTGACGTCCGACGGAAATCTTTTTGACTTAAGATTTGTTGACGCAAAAACCGGGGAGACGAAAGACTTAGGCGTCAAAACAATCGCCGAAAAGTGCGCGTTTTCGCGGACGGAAAAAAACATCGCATATTGCGCCGCGCCGCGCTCCCCGGCGCCGGGCGCTGGCGGGCTCCCGGACGATTGGTGGAAAGGCAAAATCTCGTTTCAAGACGATTTTGTCCTGATTAACACTGCAACTGGTCAGATATCGTCTTTTGTTCCGACGCCGTTAGATGTCGTTTCTCCAAAAATCCTGGCCGACGATTCTTATCTTCTCTTCCGCGACAAACCCTCCGGCAATCTCTGGAGCTTGAAATTAAAGCCATAGAACATGAAGTTTGAAACATTAAGCATGGAGAGCGAAGCAGAATTCAGTCCCAAGCAACTCGTTGCCGAAGAAAAGCGGGTTATGGGATTGGAAAAATATAAAAACAGGATAACCGCGCTAGCAACCGGTGTCTTTTTGCTTGTATCAGTAGCGGCGTGTAAAACGGAGGGGCAGAGATTCGACGAGAAAAGCAAAATTAAAGCCGAACAAGTTGAAAAATCAATCACCGGCGACGCCTCATTGGATCAAATACTGGAAAAAATAATGGGAAATAAGTTGCCAGAAAACGCATCGAGGTTGGACGAGATTAAAAAGTATCAAGGAGCTACTGATGTGCTGAAGAATTATGCGCGCTCCCAAGCAGATAAAGAAAAAATGAGAAATGCGCTCACAACAGCATTACAAAATCCGGATGTGATAAAAGATAAAGCCTTGCATAGGGCGCTTTTAGAGATAATTTTTACGGCGCATTATGGAAACTAATTTTAAAAAAATTTCGGAGCTGCTATTAAAGTCAGAATTGTCCTTTGAAGACCAAAATAACCTTTTAACTGCGATTTTCAAAGTTAGCGACGCAGAATTGGAACCGATGCTTAAGCTGTTTTCAGAAAAACCAGAGTGGATTAAAACAATCAGCGAAAATTATAAAGCCAAAAAACTTGCGCTGGCGAACAAAAATCCAGAAGGGTGGCAAAAAATTATAGAAAACGAAATCCGGCAAATAGAAATATCCCAAACCGAGCATTGAAAGCTACAATAGCTAGGGCTTGACAAATATTTTGTAGAAGCTATAATTAAGCCAGATAAGCTAAAGGATAAGGAGGTTGCGATGGGTGATTTGGTCGTTGTAATTTTGGTTTTATGGGTTAGCGGATTGGGGCTTTTCACTCTTATTGGCGCGGTGCTCGGTAATCAGAGGCACGGAGCCCAAGCGTATCTCGGATTTACCGCTTGGGCGGCCGGAGCAATTCTTAGCGGCGTTTGGGGTGCGGCTGTTTGGCTACTTACGCAAATCGAGCACGCTACCGAAGCAGTGGCCAATCATTACGCCGCGATTGTCGGATTAGCCACCTTTGTTGTCGCCGCGCTCTCCGCTTACTATGCTTACCATTTATACCTATACATCTTCGGCGCTCCATGAGCGCCATTTCTTTTTACAATTAATATTTAAAAATTACGCTAAATCCAGCGGCTTAATCACCACTCTCCGATCCGGACCCTGGCCGGTTGATTCCGTCGCGATGTCGGGATACTCCTGCAAAACCGAATGCACTATTCTTCTGTCGTAAGCGTTCATCGGCTTCATCTCAACTTCTTTTTTGAAATAACGGACGCGCTGGGCATGGAGCCGGGCCGTATCTTTTATCTCTTCTATCCTCTTTTTATTGTAATCGTTTATGTCTAATAAAAACTGGGGTTTGCTCTTCGGAAACTTTTGCTCAAAAATCCGTTTTACCAAAAAACTAAACGCCGCGAGATGCTTCCCGCCGTCTCCTATGAGAAGCGGCGCCTCCGGCGCTTTGATTAAAAACCAGCTGTCCTCGCCGCCCTCCTGAAATTCCAGAGAAAAGGAAAATCCCATCTTCTCCAAAACAGCCCGGATTGTCCCGTCCACGAATTCTACTTGCTCTTTTTTATTTTCCTCCATACGAAGCCGGCCGTCTCGCCTTCCTGCGGACAACCGCTTCGTGCACTATAGCAAAAACGTTCATCGCCGTCCAGTAGAGGGAAACGGCGGCCGGGAGCTTAAAGCTTATTACAAAAATAAGTATGGGGAATACATAGAGCATCTGCCACTGCATGGCGCGGCCCATATCGCTTTTTATGGGCCCGTCTGCCGGCGAGGCGGGCATCGCCAACTTTGCCTGCCAGAATTGCGAAATCGCTGCCAAAGCGGCCATGCCCACGCTGGCCTCCGTAAGCGGCATAAGGCCCAAAAAGAGCATGTTTATCGGCCCGGACGCGTCCAAAAACTTGTAAATCTCTGAAGCGTTGAAGGGTATGCCGCGCCAAAAAACCCTATACATTGCTATAAGCAGGGGCAGCTGTATCAAAAGCATGAAAAAACCTGATAGGGGATTGATGCCGTGTTTTTTGTAAAGTTCCATAAGCGCTTTGGCCTGCTCCTCGCGATTTTTTTTCTCTTCGTATATTTTTTTAACCTCGGGTTCTATGCGCTTCATCGCGTTCTGGGTACGCAGCATTTTGTGCGTCATCGGAAACATCAGCGTCCTGATGAGCGCCGTCAGCAAAATAACGGCGAGTCCCAAATCGTGCCCCGGCAGAATGGACGTCAAAAACACAAGCGCGTTTAAGAGCGGCAGGTAAAAAATCTCGTGGAATAACGTTTTAAGCAAGGACATGTTTTACATCTTCTTTGATGATTTTAAATTCTGGAACGCGCCTGTCGGGTATTTTCATAAAAAAAACTATATCCCTGCCAGACCGGTGCGCGGGGCGTGACTTCGCGGTTTTATAAAATTCCTCCGCCGCGGCGCTCATGCGCCTTTTAGCGAGATTCCTTAAAGCCGCCCCGCGATTCTTCGGGCCGGAAACCACAAAAGCAAAGCGTGCCGCGCCGATGCGATTCTCCGAAACCCGCGCGGACAGCGTTTTCCCGCGTGCGCCGAAAGATTTTCGCTTAAAAAATCTTTCCAAGTCTTTACGGCTCATCCTCATTGATTTTTTAAGCATGATTGTTCAAACAACAAGGCGGCGCCTGCCCTTTCGCCTCCGGCGCCGAAGAACATTCCGTCCGGTTTTTAACCTCATTCTTTTTAAAAAACCGTGGGAGCGAGCTCTCTTCCTCTTTTTGGGCTGATAAGTGACAGACATAATCAGCTAATTCTACAATAATTTCTTGTTTTTGCAATATTCACATTATATCCACAATCTATTAACATTTTCTACAATGCAAAGTTTAAATAAAGTTTTATAGTATAAATCTATGAATAACGAGGAGCTTTGGTCGCAAGCACTGAACGACATAGAACTGGCCGTGTCGCGCGCAAATTTTGTGACGTGGTTTAAAGACACCCATATCTTAGATTTTGCGGACGGGGTGGTCACTGTCGGCGCGCCCAATGGTTTCTCCAAAGAATGGCTGGAAAACAAATTTCATAAATTTATCCTTAAATCCCTGCGCTCCCGCGTGCCGGAGATAAGGGCGATAAATTACTCAATAGCCGCGTCGTCAACGCCGCAAGCGGCGAGAATCAAGCCGCGCAAAGAATTCGCCCCCCAGCCGGAGGAACAGCTGGAATTCAAAGACTTTTACGTGGATCCGAAAACAAATCTCAACCCGAAGTACGCTCTGGACACTTTTATTGTCGGCTCGTTTAACGAGCTCGCGCATGCGGCGGCGCTCGCGGTCATTAAAAACCCGGGCAGGGTTTATAACCCCCTCTTTATCTACGGCGGCGTCGGGCTGGGAAAAACGCACCTCCTGCAGGCAATCGGGAACGCAATCTTAAAAAACGGGCCGCCAAAGAAAATTTATTATATCTCGTCGGAGAAATTCAGCAACGAGCTTGTCAGTTCCATCCAAAACAACGCCGTGCATAACTTCAAAGAAAAATACCGCGACTTTGATTTGCTGGTAGTGGATGATGTCCAATTTTTCTCCAACAAAACCAAAACGCAGGAAGAATTTTTTTATACTTTCAACGCTCTCCATGAAGCTGGCAAGCAAGTGGTTTTCTCCTCCGACAGGCCGCCGAAATCCATCCCCGACATCGGCGAGAGATTGCTCTCCAGGATGGAAGCCGGAGTGATTGTAGATATATCCGAGCCGGAATACGAATCCCGGCTGGCCATCTTAAAATCCAAGGCAGCCGAGCGGAAAATCGGCTTGCCCGAAACAACACTGGAGCTTATAGCAATGCTTATACAAAAAAACATAAGGGAGCTGGAGGGCGCCCTAAACACAATTTACATGCAATCAAAGTATCAAAACAGGGTCTTGAGCAATGACGACGTAAAAAGCATATTAAGTAAGAACATAAAGCCGAAAAATGCCGCGACCCCCAGCCAAATAATCAAGACCGTGGCCGAATTTTACGACATACCGGAAAAATCTATATATGAGCATACCCGAAAGACAGAGATTGTGCGCCCGCGCCAAGTCGCGATGTATCTTATACGCGAGGATTTAAAAGGATCTTATCCTTTCATCGGCCAGAAATTTGGTGGGATGGACCACACGACCGCGATACACGCCTACGAGAAAATAATCCAGGAAACAAAAAAGGACTCGAAACTAGAAGAAGAAATTAAAAGAATACGGGAAAAATATCAAAACCAGCAAAAATAACAAAAAATAAAATGTTGATGAAAAAAACACAAAATTTTATCCATTTTTTTCCCACAGCTTATTAAAGCCACAATAATTCCAATCCACATATTAAGGCGATTAAATATAATAAATTTTATCTATGAAAATACAATGTTTAAATAAGAATCTTAAATCAGCGGTTTCTGTTGCCGAAAGGAATACTTCAAAAAATCAAACCCTGCCGATATTAAATTCAATATTTATAGGCGCTGAAAAGGACACAATAAAAATAAGAGCGACGAATTTGGAAACCGCTGTAGAAATAAGCGTATCCGGAAAAATACATAACGCCGGGAGCGTGGTTGTTCCGGCAAAAACAATAAACTCATTTTTAAACAACATTCCGGAAGAGCAAATAATCCTTCAGGTGCAAAAAAACAATCTATTTATAAAAACCGACTCAATGGAAACAATAATTAGGGGTTACCCGCCAGAAGATTTTCCAATCTTCCCTAAAGTTGACATAGCGGAAAGCATTTCAATGTCTTCTCCGGAATTAAGATTTTCTTTAGCGTCGGTAGTCACGGCTGCCAGCATATCCGACATAAAACCCGAACTTGCCAGCGTCTGCTTTAATATCTTTAAAAACAGCGTAAAAATCGCGGCGACCGACTCCTTCCGCCTGGCGGAGAAAAATATAGTTTCAAAAGAAACACGCCTGGAAAAAATGACGTCTTTTCTGGTCCCTCAGCGCAGCGTTCAAGAGATGTTGCGGCTTTTGGAAAACGACGAAAACGTTAAATTGGGAGCAAATAAAAACCAGATAATCATCCTTGGCGGGGATTATAAATTCATTTCCCGGCTCACGGACGGCAAATTTCCAGACTACGAGCAGATCATCCCGAAAAGCTTCAAAACCATCGCCGTGGCCAGGAAAAACGATGTTTTATCAAATATAAAACTTGCCAGCGTGTTTGCGGGGAAACTAAATGACATCACCTTATTTTTCAGCCCTTCCAAGAAAGCTATTTTAATGAGCACAGCCCATTCGGAGGTCGGAGAGCATTCCGCGTCTGTCAGCGCCAGCGTCCAGGGCGAGGAAGTGACCGCGAAATTTAATTGGAGGTATCTTGCGGACGGGATTCCCCAAATCAACAGCGAATATATTGAGTTTAACTTAAACGGCGACCAGTCGCCGATGCTTATAAAAGGCAAGGGAGACAACTCCTACGTTTATTTAGTGATGCCGATGCGGGGAATTTAATTCTTCGGTCAGTCCTTCAAAACGATATTTATTGTTTGTTCGGCTGTGTTCCCGACAGCGTCATAAATTCTTACCCTCACGGACATAAAACTAGACTCGCTTTTTATTTTGCTTAAATTTAAAACAAACTCAAAGGGAGGCCGCTTTATTGACCCCAGATATTCATCGCCGGCAAAATAATCGGCTTGTTCAATGTGATATTTTCCTTCCGTTGCGGGCCGCAAAACAATCAAGTCGCTTCTACTATACGCGCTTTTTTGCGGGGACAGCTGAACTTCGGAAATCCTCGGGAAATTTTGAGGGACATGGACGGAATCGTATGTTTTGGGGATGACGCTGCCGTCTTGGTCGGCAAGACCGCTGGCCGCCGCCCATTTTCTTATGGGGTCTTCCCAATTTTTGAGCTGGGGGCTTCCGGCATTTGTCCAATAAAGAATTGAGCGGATTTCCCGAACCACTTTTCTTTCTAAAAATTCTTTGGGCGTATACTCTGTGGCGAGCCCGCAGGAAATTTTGTCTATCACGAATTCTTTCCCCCCCCTCCACTCGCCGCGCGCGTAGGGCTTTGGGTCGGATACGTTTTGGAGAAACGGATCAGGAGATACGAATTCCGACGGCGGGAATTTGCTGGCGGCGTACTCCATAATTTCGTGCCACCAGGGAGCCACTATAAATCCGGCAACCTTTTTTTCCATGGGGGAGTTGTCGTTATTTCCAGCCCAGGCGCCCACGACTACGTCAGGCGCGTATCCTATGACCCAGGCGTCGCGGTAATCATTTGTGGTTCCTGTTTTCGCCGCGATTTTTTTATTCGGGAAGTAGAGGGCGGAGAATTCTCCGAAAGAAGGCGCCCGCGCCTTGTTGTCGGAAAGAATATCGTTTATGGCTCTGGCAATATTATTTTCAATGACTTCCCGCGGCTCCGGGCCCGCTTCGTAGATAATTTTTTCTTCCGCGTCCTCTATTTTTAATATGTATTTATGGGGGTTTCTCACCCCGTCGTTTGCAAAAACCGAATAGGCGGAAGTCAGCTCCAACAAGGACACCTCTCCTCCTCCCAAAACAAGCGTGAGGCCGTATCTTTGAGGGTCGTTGAGGGAAGTTATCCCGAAATCCCGCGCCGTAGATAAAGATTCTTCCAACCCCGCGAGATAAAGCGTTTTCACGGAAGGGACATTCAGCGATTGGGCCAGCGCTTCGCGGAGCGACACCGGACCCCGGAATTTATTGTCAAAATTTTGCGGGTGGTAGCACTTATCCTCCTCTACCCCCGCCGTCGGCTTGCCGTCGGGGGTGCAGAGGGGGTTGAACTCGGTTGGCAGGTCAAAAAGCGCTGTCTCCGGCGCAAATCCTTTTTTAAAAGCCGTTGCGTAAATGAAGGGCTTCAGGGCCGATCCCGGCTGCCTGTGAGCGGTGGCTACATTGAAATTTCCGTCGCGCTCTATGTCAAAATAATTTCTGGAGCCGACCATGGCCAGAATGTCGCCGGTTTTTGGGTCAATCACCACAGCGCTTTCATTTTTTGCGTTGAAATTTTTCTCGTTTTCCTCGGCGTATTTATTTATCACCTCCTCCGCTTTTGACTGCAAATCGGCGTCCAGAGCAGTTGTGACTTTAAATCCGGCTTTTTCAACCGCGTCCTCCCCGAATTTTTTATTCAATTCTTCCCTTACTTCAATCACAAAATGAGGCGCGATTATACCCTGCGTGCGCGCCGGAGAGAATTTGACGGCTTCATTTTTCGCTTTGTTATATTCTTCCTCCGACAAGAACCCGAGTTTGCGCATCCGTTCCAAGACAAATGCGGCGCGCGAATCCAGCTCGTCTCTATGTTTGCCGTAAGGGGAGTAATAGCTCGGCGCCTTGGGCAATGAAGCGAGATAGGCCGCTTCTTTAATAGTGAGGTCTTTGGCGTGTTTCCCAAAGAAGGTTTCCGCCGCGGCTTCTACGCCGTACGCGCCGTTGCCGTAAGGTATCTGGTTGAGATAGAAATTGAGTATTTCGTCTTTGGAATACTTCGCTTCAATTTTGAAGGATATGATTATTTCTTTTATTTTTCTAAATATCGTTTTCTCCGGCGTGAGTAGCGTGGTTTTCGCCAATTGCTGGGTTATGGTGGATCCCCCTTGTTCAAAACTGCCGCGCAGTATGTTTATAAAGACCGCGCGGAGGAACGCGAACGGCCTGAAACCGAAATGCTGGTAAAAAGAATCGTCTTCTATGGCGATTGTCGCGTTTTTTGCGTGTCTTGGCATTTCCGAAAAAGGAATGACGGTGCGTTTTTCTTCGCCGTGCACGTCGTAAAGTAAAACTTCTCCGGTGCGGTCGTAAATCTTGGTGGACTGCGCCACTCGCCGCTCTTCAAAGCCATTTAGGTCAGGCAGGTTTACCGAGGCGGCAAAAAAAAGCAGAGCGCCCGCTAAGAGGACGCCGGATACGGCCAATCTCAACAAAAAACGTTTCATGCGGCTTATTATAGAAGATTTTTTGCGGTTATGGTAGAGTGGAAATATTATCATGGAAATTTTGAAACGCAACATTGAACAAATTATTACGGAAGGAGAATTGCAAAAAAAACTTCGTTCCGCAAAGCAGCTGCGTATCAAACACGGCGTAGATGTTACTAATCCGCTTTTGCACCTCGGCCACGCAGTGAACTACTGGAAAATGCGAGAATTTCAGGAGCTTGGCCACAAAGTCATTTTTCTAATAGGGGATTTTACTACTCAAATAGGCGACCCGACCGGAAGATATAAAACTCGCCCGGAGATATCAAAGAAACTTGTAGCAAAGAATGCAAGGAGATTTTTAGAACAGGCCGCGAAAATTCTTATCAATAAGCCGAATCTTTTGGAGGTGCGCAGAAATTCCGAGTGGTATGACAAAATGAAAACCGATGAATTCCTTGGGCTCTTAAAAAAAGTTACGCATGCGCAGTTGATAGAGCGCGACATGTTTCAAAATAGAATCAAAAATAACGAAGAAATCCACGAACACGAAATTATTTACCCTGTTTTGCAGGCCTACGACTCCGTGATGATTAAGTCGGATTTAACGATAATAGGGACAGACCAGTTGTTTAATGAACTTTTAGGCAGGCGCTACCAAGAAATTTTTGGACAAAAGCCGCAGACAATTATAACAACCTCAATTACCCCGGGGCTGGATGGTAAAGAGAAGATGTCCAAATCGTTAGGGAATTTTGTTGCAATACTTGATTCGCCTAAAGACAAATTTGGAAAACTAATGACGATCCAAGATGGCTTGATAGAATCATATTTAAAGGTTTACACAAAACTTTCCCTTTCAGAAATTGATGACATAAAAAAACAGAAACCGATAGATGCAAAAAAGCGCTTGGCTTTTGAGGTTGTTAAGTTATATCACGGCGAAAAAGAAGCCGAGAAAGCAAAAAACTATTTTGAAAAAACTTTTTCCGAGAAGGAAACTCCAGCAAATTTAAAAACTTTCTACGCGCGGGCGGGTGAGGAGTGGGCTGATTTTTTGGCGAGAGAGAAACTTGTAAAATCAAAATCGGAAGCCAAGCGGCTTATCACGGGAGGAGGGGTTGATTTAAACGGGCGCAGAGTCCTGCGCGCAAGAGGAGCCGTTGAGAACGGCGTTGTCAAAATAGGAAAATATAAATTTATAAAAGCGGAAGTTAAGTAATTTACTCTTCCACGTCTTCCTCTAACTCCCACGAATCCGGATTTTCCAGCTCTTCCGCGCCGTCGTTTTCGCTGTCCGAACCCGCCTCTTTTTCATCTGCGCCAATACCATTGTTCAGTGCGTCGTCGCTTACAGAATCGCCGAACCCGCCGTTTTTCTTGTTGGCCATGTTTTAAAAATTTTACGCCCTTTTAATCTTATCTTTCACAGCATAGAAAAGTTTAAAATCTGCTGCAAATGGAGCTTGTGGATAAGTTATGGAAAACGGCTCCTTACCAGCGCGGTAAGGGCCATTGCCAAGGCGTCGGTTTCATCGTCTAATGGTTTAGTTTTAGGCAAGTTCATGGAAAGTTTGAGCATGGAGGCCACGCTTTCCTTGCCGGCGCGGCCGTATCCACAGACGGCCATTTTCACCTCCAGCGGGGCGAATTCGCTTACTGGTAGGCCGTGCTTTTGGGCGACTGCTAATATCACGCCTCTCACCTCGCCGATTACAAGAGCGGTTTTTACATTTTTGGCGAAAAATAGTTTTTCCGTGGAAACCGCGTCCGGCTTGGTTTTTTTAATCAATTCGTCCAAAAACTCAAAAATCTCCCAAAGCCGCTCGGCCTCTTTTTGAGTTTTCAGCGTTTTTTTTACTCCAGACGCAACCCTCTTGAATTCACTGCCATTCTTTTCAACAATTCCCCAGCCGAGGCGCTCAATACCCGGGTCAATCCCTAAAATTTTCATTTTACCTCTGCGTTAGAATAAACCTCCTGCACGTCGTCGTGGTCGGAGAGGGCTTCCAGAAGCGCTTCAAATTTTTTGGAGTCCTCCGGAGAAAGCGACTGCGGAAATTTTGCCGCGAAAGCTTGCTTGCCCGCCTGAATGTCCGTAGGACTTTCGGCGCGGTCAAAAGCCCACACTGCGGAGCCCTTAACACCCAATTTCGCGTCGTGTTCGGAAAGAATGTATTTGATCTCGTTTGTGGTGCGGTTGGGGTTGTCAGTGACTGCGGTGATAATGATGGCGGAGCCGCCTGGACCATAGGCCTCGTAGACGACCTCTTTTGGTTCTGCGCCGTCTTTGGCGGATGCTTTTTTAATCGCTCGGTCAATGTTATCCGAGGGCATATTGGCTTTTCTCGCCTCTTCTATCGCGGCTGCAAGCCGGGAGTTGGTTTTTGGGTCCGGCCCCAGCTCCTTGGCGGTAATGGTTATCAGCCGCGAGAATTTTGAGAAAATTTTTCCGCGCTTCGCGTCCGTGGCCGCCTTTTTGTATTTTATCTGCGCCCATTTAGAGTGCCCCGACATTTTGTTTTTTTGTGTAGTCCAGTATTAGGTTTTTTGCTTCGTATATTCGCGGGACCTGTTTTATGGCGAAAGACCTCTCGCCGGCTGTTTGGATTATTATATTGCCGTACCTTAACAAAGACGCGGCCATATTGGGGATTTCTATCGTGATGTCCTGAACTTTGTCCAGCATGAATTCCGAAACGTCCCGATTGAAAAGACCTTTTTGATTTATATCCACGATTCTTTCCGAGGTTATTATCCAGATATCCAGGTAATAATCAATCCAAAAAAAGAACATTATAACCATGATTGCGAGCAGATAAATCAAGGCGAAAAACCAGAGAGCTACCTGTGAAATCCCGCTCGCCGTCTCGGCGGCGGGGAAAAATGGGGCCGCAACGGCCGGCAAAGTCAGCAAAATGACGCCGATGAGAAATTTCAGGACGATTACTATCCAGTGGCGGTGCAAAACCATTAAAACTTTTTCGTTTTGGGAAAGATGAATCATGTCAGCGGCAAGCTAAAAAATAATGCGAGGGACACCGTATTCAAAAAAACTATTATTCCCAAAAAAACCCAGATGACCAAGCGGGAAGAATCCTGCGGCATGGCATATTCCCGGACATGCCACAAAATTGAAAGCACAAAAAACCAATAAACGGCGAGAAACAAAGCATACAAAACCAGCGCCACAATAAAACTCATAGTTTGATATTAACATTTCGCGGTCCTTAAAATCAGACTTGACAAAATATACTAAATGAGTATCATGTAAAATAGAAGGAGGCCTTTATGATTAAGAGACTCGGATTGCCGTGTTTTTTGCTTTTGATGGATTTGCTATATTTTTTTACAAAATATCCAGATTGGATGCAAGGATATGCTGGCCACATTAATATCGGCAGTGGCAATTTGGGCTTGTTAACAAAAGAGATCGTTGACTTCAGGGTACTGCTGTTTGTTTTTGTAATAATGCTGCCCTCCGTATTTCTCTCCTGGATTTTTGTAGAGATTTCCTGTTATTTTCAAAAAGACCAGCTCGAATGACCTTCTAGCCACTTAGACGTCGGACGTCTAAGTGGCACTTTTTTATTTATATGTAGTATCGCTGCGGCGTTCGATGGAGAGAATAGAAATTTTATCGCCGTCTTTTCTGAAGATTACGCGAACGCGTCCTTTGCGGACACGGAATTTATTTTCTCCACCCTTGAGTTTTTTGACGTCTAGCCCCGAAAAGTCATGCGCCAAAACTTTGGAGATAATATTTTTGAGCGCATCTCTCTCTTTTGGAAGAAGTTTGTTTAAAGATTTAGCGATGCGATCCATTATTTTTCTGGAGAGCTCGCAACACATCCCGCGCCGGGGTTCCTTTTTCGTTAAGTTCACGAAAGTCTGCTATGATTTCCCATACTCCATCGTCTCCCCACATATCTACCGGCGTTATTTTGAAAACCGGCTCCGATTTGCGGATAACGGTAAACTCCCTGCCCCGCTTGACCTTGTTTATGTATTCTTCCATGTTTTCCCTTAGGTCTTTTAAGCCTATGATGGGCGCGTTTGCCATATGTTTCAAGTTTATCTTAGGATAAACTTGATGTCAACTAGATTAGCTTTTGCTGGTTCTGCGGCGCGATAAGTCCCAAATGCTCATATGCCCTTGCGGTGGCGCAGCGCCCGCGCGGGGTGCGCTCCAAAAAGCCCAACTGCATCAGATATGGCTCGTAGATTTCTTCTATCGTATCCTCTTCTTCCATAATGGAAGCGGAAACGGTGCCGAGGCCTACCGGTCCGCCGGCAAATTTTTTAATAATGGTATCCAAAATTTTTCTGTCCACCGCTTCCAAGCCGAGCTCGTCAATTTCCAAAAGTTTTAGCGCCTCTTCCGCCAGAGCCGATGTCACCATGCCGTCGCTTTTCACCTCCGCGAAGTCCCGCGCTCGTTTTAAAAGGCGGTTGGCAATCCTGGGGGTAAATCGCGAGCGCGAGGCGATAAGAGGTATCGCTTCCGGTTCAATTCGGACGCCTAAAATCCCCGCGCTCCGCTTGATTATCTTTTCTATGTCGGGCTGGTCGTAAAAGTCCAGCCGAAAAGAGCCGCCAGAAAAACGGGAGCGGAGAGGCGAGGAAAGTAAAGCGATTCTGGTAGTCGCGGCTATTAAAGTAAATGAAGGCAGTTCCAATTGTATTGTCCGCGCCGAGGGGCCCTTTCCTATTATTATGTCCAGGGACCTATTTTCCATCGCCGGATACAAAATTTCTTCTATTAATTTGTTTAAACGGTGCGCTTCGTCTATAAATAGGATGTCTCCCGGCGAAAGATTGGTTAGAATTGAAGCCAGGTCTCCGACCTTCTCCACGGCCGGCCCCGAGGTGATTTTAATCTGGCTCGCCGTTTCCTTGGCTATGAGATGGGCGAGTGTCGTTTTGCCAAGCCCTGCCGGGCCGTAAAAAAGAAGGTGCTCCAACGGCTCGCCGCGCTTTTTTGCGGCCTCAATTAAAATTTTCAGGTTTTTTTTGATATTTTCCTGCCCCACGTATTCTCCAAACGATTTCGGCCGCAAGGCCATGTCCAAAGACAGGTCTTCGTTCTTCTTTTTTGGGGACAATTCGGTGTTTTGGTCTGCACTTGACATATGCTATTTTATTTGCTATAATTGGACAAACTTATAAAAAGTTGTGTTTCCGGAAAGTAGTCTCTAGGCGATTTTCCCTCGCTACGCGAGGGAAAGCGGATTTATCTCTTAGCTCTAGGATGGCTCGGCGCCTTGTTTTAGGCAAGAGACGCGGCGCCACTCCTCGGAGAAAATCTAAGCTCTATCTACCCATGGAAGAGCAATTGCCTAGAGACTACTCTTCAGAAACAACCCTGTTTAATTCTTCAAAGGACGTAATCCCGTCCAGAACTTTCAGCGCGCCGTCTTGATACATTGTCGCCATGCCTTGTTTTTTCGCCGCTTCTTCAATGTCCGCCTTCGGCGGGTTTTTGATTATCAGCCGTTCCATTTCGTTATCAATAAGAAATGCTTCAAAGATGCCGATTCTTCCCCTGAACCCGGTGCCGTTGCAGGCCGCGCAGCCGGTGGCTTTCCATATTTTGAAATTCGCCGGCACTTCGCGCTTGTAAGCCGGCGGGAGCTCGGAGATGGTTTTTGAAATCGCCTTTTTTTCCTTGCCCGACGGAGAAACCCGCGCTTTGCATTCTTTGCATAATATTCTCACGAGGCGCTGGGCTATGACCAAATTCAGCGCCGGCGAGATTATGTTCGTTTTAACCCCCAAATCTATAAGCCGGGGGATTGTCCCGGCGGCGTCGTTAGTATGGAGGGTGGAGAAAACCAGATGCCCCGTGAGCGCCGCGTGCATGGCGATTTCCGCGGTTTCCAGGTCACGGATTTCCCCGACCAGTATGATGTCCGGGTCCTGCCGCAAAATTGAGCGGAGGCCGTTGCCGAAGTCGTATCCTTTGGGCGGCTCTACTTGCGTCTGGGTGATGTTAGGCAGATGGTATTCAATCGGGTCTTCTATCGTTATCACTTTTACTTCCGGCGAAGCGATGGTTTTTAAAAAAGAGTAAAGAGTCGTGGTTTTGCCGGAGCCGGTGGGGCCGGTCGTAAGAATCATTCCGTTGGGGCGGACAAGCTCCTCCTTCATCATTTTATAAACCGGCGGCTGCATGCCGAGTCCATCAAAAGTTATGGAAATGGTTTTGGGCAGGAGAAGCCGCATGACTACGGATTCTCCGTAAGGGCCCGGCAGCACGGAGGTTCTGACTTCTATGTCTTCTTTTTGGGTTTTTATGGTGAACCTGCCGTCCTGCGGCTTGTCGTGGATATTGAGCTTGAGCTCCGATATAAGTTTTATCCGGGAGAGCAGCAGCAGAAAAAGCGGGAGCGGTATCTCGGCTGCGTCCTGCAAAACCCCGTCCGTCCGCAATCTTATTTTGGCGCTTTGCTCCGACGGTTCCATATGCACGTCCGACGCTTCAACTCCCAGCGCTCCCGCCAGAATCAGCTCAAGCGCGTCGGAGGCCTTTTTCGCTTCTTTTTCGCGCGCCATGGCAGAGACGGCCTCTTTGAATTTTTCAAAAGACCCGGCGGCTTCGGCGAAAGCCGCAAGCTTGTCGGAGGAGACGTCTATAATCCCGGCTTTGATTTCCTCAAAACGCGGAATCTCTTTGTATTTGGACAAAGCTTTTTCCAGGCCGGAGGGGGAAACTAGAAAAAGCTGCGGTTCGTATTTTTTCGCTTTAAGATTTTCCAAAACTTCTTTAACCGCCGGCCGCTCCGGGTTCGTCAGTGCAACCTGCAGTTTTTTCCCGACGCTTTGTATCGCGGCCATGGAATTCGCCCGCGCGGTCTCTTCAGGAATTATCTTGAGCGAATCCAAATCAATTGTGATGCGCGAGAGGTCAAGATAAGTAAGTCCGTGTTTTTGCGCCAAAATCCGCGCCAAATCTTCCTCTTCTTTTTTTCGGAGCTCGGAAATGGTGTCATCTTTGGGCATTCTTCAATTTTACCCCCACACCAATAAGATATCAAAGAACTTTCTTTATGTGGCCGCGTATTTTAATTTCGGCTTCGGAGAAAGCCGAAAAGCCGTTCGCAAAAAAATACGATGACGCCGCAGAAACTCCAAAAAGCCCCGCCAGCGGCGCGAGTTTTGCATGGTCGGCCGACGAAATAACTGCCGATATTTTTTTCGGCTCCGAAGAGGTTTCCCACAAGAGCGCCCAAAAACCGGCGCCGGCCATCTCCGCCCGGAATTCTTCAAATATTTCCAAAATGGCGTCCTGACCGGCGCCGGTTTTCTGAAAATCCGCTTTCGGCAGAAAAGACCACGCTGTTCCGATATTTTCTTCGTACTCGCTTCTGGCAAGCGCCCGGCCCAGAAGTTTCCAAAATGCCGATTTTTTCTCCAGCCGCGCTTTTTTCGCTTTTTCCTCGTCAAGCCCGAGCTCCAGCAGTTTTTGCAAGAGCAGATACCCGTTTTGTGAAGGGGCCACAAGCGCCTTTTCTTCGGAGGAGAGCAGCATCCATAAATCTTCTTTGGCTTCTTCCAGAAACTTTTTATCAAATATTTCCAGAAGCTCCGCGAGCTTTGCGGCAAGATGTTTTTCTTTGGCCGTCAGTTTTACCACGTCGCGGTGCGCCGTTTTCTCAAGGAGTCCGGGAATTTCATCCTCCGGCGGGTCTATGAGCACCAGAAGATCCGCCGGCGCAACTTCTTTGCTTACCGAAACATGGCTTATGTCGGGAGATTTTTCCGCGCTTTTGAGGATAATTTTAAGTTCGTCTCCGTCTCTTTCGTATTTAAGCTCCGAGATGGGAAGTTTTTTGGTGTCCAGCCGTATCAGCACGTTTTCTTCGGGGGCGGTTTCGTTTAGCGCAGATTTTTTGCCGAGCAGCAAAAAAAACTTGTGGAGTATTGAGCCAGCGAGCAACTTTTTATTGTCCGGCAAATTAAGTTCTTTGTTTGCGGGAGCCACGCTTACTGCGATTGAGTCGGCTTTCTGGACAATCTCTTTAAATTTTTCCGCGGCTTCGGACATAATGATTAATTCCTAGCACGGAGAGCAATTTTTAAGCAACCCGCCCGCCGGCGAGCAAGGTGGATAACTGGCTTGACTTTTACGCTGGAAAGAGTATAATTAGGAGCAGGGAGGATAGGACTATGAAAAAATCGCTGTTTCTGACTTTGGTTTTTCTGCTCTCGTTGCTTTGGCTTTTGGCTTTCGGGGCGCCAATGCCTGCGGAGGCGCAGGGGGTCGGGTTGCGGTGTGATACGCCGCACTGCCGGTATGCCCCTTACGACTTGCGGGGACGTTGGGCTGGTGACCGTTATTACGACGGGCGCCATGATTATTCTCCATATTCGCCTTACGCCGACAGCGTTTATGCCAGAGGCGGGACGACCATTGTGAATCCCGCGCCCGGGACGACGCTGAAAGTGGTAAAAAGGGGCGGAGGGCTGATTTGTTTGTTCGGCATCTTGAGTATTTTAGGGTGCGGGGAGGAAACGGTGGATTTTTCCACCGCGCCAAAAAACCCGGCCCCAGCACCGGCAGAATCGCCACCGCCAGCTTCGGACGCAGAATAAGCCAGCAGAAACGGCTCTTAGGGGCATCCAGACGGATGCCCCTAAATTTTTGCTATAATACAGTCATGAAATCTCTAGAAGTTTTAACTAGAAACGGCAAAGCAACGAAAAACATCGGATTTTTGCTCGCTGGCGAAATTTTAAAAGAAAAAAAAGCGAAACACGCTTTAGTAATAAGTTTGGAGGGCGAGCTTGGCTCCGGCAAAACAACTTTCACGCAGGGATTCGCAAGAGGATTGGGAATTAAAGAACGGATCCAAAGCCCAACGTTTGTTATATTAAAGATTTATAAAATAAACAAAAAATCTAATTTTAAGAATTTCATTCATGTGGACGCCTATCGTTTAAAATCAAAAGATTTCAAAACTTTCGGCTGGAAAAGTTTTATGAAAACCCAAAATAATATAACTTTGGTGGAATGGGGGAATAAAATAAAAAATATTTTGCCGAAAGGTTCGTTGAGGATAATATTTAAGCATATTGGACATCATCAACGCCGGCTGATAAAAATATTTTCATGAAAACCCTTGTTTTATTAGATACTCACGCCTTGATTCACCGCGCGTATCACGCGTTGCCGAAATTCACGTCAAAAAATACCGGCGAGCCGACCGGGGCGCTATATGGATTGTCCGCGATGCTGCTCAAAATTATCCGCGAACTGAAACCCGATTATATTGTCGCGGCTTTTGACAGGCCGGAGCCGACCTTTCGGCACGACACTTACGACGGCTACAAAGCCAAGCGGCCGGAGGCGGAAGAAGATTTGGTGAAGCAGCTTATTCGCGCCAGAGACATTGTTGAAGCTTTCGGCATCCCGATTTTAGACGCCCCGGGGTTTGAAGCGGACGATGTTTTGGGGACGATTGTCGAGGCGCTTCGCCGAAATCCGCCAACTGGCGGATTGAAAACAATTATCGTCTCCGGCGATATGGACGTTTTGCAGCTAGTGGATGGGGACAGAGTTGTTGTCTTTACTTTGCGAAAAGGGATTGAAGATACGGTGATTTATGACGAAAAGAAAGTTGAAGAAAGATACGGCTTCGGCCCGGGGATGCTGCCTGATTTTAAGGGATTAAGGGGTGACCCGTCGGATAACATCGTGGGCGTTAAAGGAATTGGCGAAAAAATCGCTACGGAGATTATTAAAAATTTCGGCACGCTGGAAAATTTGTATCAAAAATTAGAAGAGGGCAGCCCCGCCAACGCGGCCGGCGTGGCCGTTGGTGGTTTAAAAGAAAAAACAGTCCAGTTGCTGAAGGAGCATAAAAAAGACGCGTTTTTTTCAAAGACACTGGCCACAATCCGCCGAGATGCGCCGGTTAATTTCCGATTTCCAATTTCCAATTTTCAAGTAAATAAATCAAAATTAAAAGCCCTTTTTGAGGAGCTAGGATTTGCGAGTCTTGTGGCTAGGATAAACGCTGAATGATATAATTGGGGGCGTAAGTAAAGCAAATGCAGCAGAGCTTAAACGAATTTTTTTTAGGGCGGAGATCCCAGCTTTGGGTGTTGGGCGGCATCGCGATTTCCGCGCTGATTGCGGCGAACGCGGCATGGCTTTTTCCGACGTTGCGCGAGTTGGATAACGGCGCGTACGCCCTGCACCGCGCGATAGCGATTGACGTAAAAAACCAAATCGGCGCTTTTCTGGAGCGCCACGAAAATGCTTTAAAAAACGCCGTGGACATTATCGACCACGGCAGCGCTTCAAAGCCGGAACTTATCTCGCGCCTGATGAAGGAAAATCAGCCGTTTGCATCCGTAAGCATTCTGGGGCTGGATGGCAGGGAAAAGACGAAAAGCCACCGGTTTCTTCTCGTCACGCCCTCTGATTTTAGAGACCGTTCGGTTGATGAGCTTTTTTTGGCGGTTTCGCGAGGGGATATTTACCGCAGTCCGGTTTTGATATCCGGAGCGTCGGAGCCGTTGATTACAATAGCGGTCCCGCTGGATAGAAAATCGGGGTATTCTGCGCTGGTTGCCGAAGTCAATCTGCAATTTCTACTGGACGTCGTGCGCAGGGTAAGCGCCGGTTCTTCGCTGGGAGGAGAGGCCGCTTACGTGGTGGACCGTGACGGATATATCATAGCGCACCCAAACTCGTCTTTAGTTTTTGGCAGGACCAATGTCCTGCAGAGGAAGCTGGTTTTAAGCGCTCTGGCAGGGCGCGAGGCGGATACGCGCTCCGGAGATTTGATTTATTTAAACGAGCAAAATGAAAAAGTTTTCGCTGTAGCATTGCCGTTTGAACTGACCGGCTGGGCAATAGTGGCTGAAAATTCCAGGTCGCAGGCCCTTGCCTCTTCCCGGCGCATACTTTCAGCGGCAATTGTTTCTTTCGGGCTGGAGATTTTACTGCTTTTGCTTTTGGTGTGGAATTATTTCAATTTAATAAAAGCGGCGACTCTTTTCTACGCCGAGCGCAACCAGCGCGAGGCGATTTTAAACAGTCTTTCCGACGGCGTCATAGAGTACAACGACAAATCACAAGTTGTTTTAATGAATCCGAAAGCCGAGGAGCTTCTTGGAATTAAATTCGCGGACGTCAGCGGCGCGTCCGTAACTCCGGAATTTGCCAAAACCAACGAGAAGTTTAAAGGGCTGGTGGAGCTGATGTATCCGGCTTTGGCGCCTTACGCTTCCAGCGTTAAGTCCACCCCCGGCTCCCCGTCCGCTAAAACTATGGAGGTTCACACTTCCGCTCCGGAATTGAAGTTGCTGGTGACGATGACCCACGTAGTTGACCGGGCGGGAAACGTCCGCGGATTTCTCAAGATTTTGCATGACGTTTCGCGCGAAAGACTTTTGGGCCGGATCAAGTCCGAATTTGTCTCCGTTGCCGCGCATCAGCTGCGCACGCCCTTGTCGGCTATCAAATGGACGTTGCGCTTGCTGTTGGAGGGAGACGCTGGCGCGCTTTCCAAAGAACAGTCGGATTTTCTCTCTAAGGGTTATGAAACCAACGAGAGAATGATTAAACTGGTCAACGACCTCCTGAACGCCGCCCGCATAGAAGAAGGAAAATTCGGATACGACTTTCAGGAAATCAATTTGGACAAATTCCTTGAGGGCGCGGTCCAAAACTACGCAGATTTGGCAAAAAGGAAATCTGTAAATCTGAAATTTGAGAAAATAGACGGAGCTCTGCCGCAGATTTACGCCGATTCGGAAAAATTGTCTTTGGCGATTAATAATCTGTTGGACAACGCCATTAAATATACCGTGGCCGGAGGCGAGGTTTTGGTGAGGATTGAGAAAGCGAACAACTACGCGGTGATAAGCATCTCCGACACGGGAGTGGGCATACCTATTTCGGAGCAAAAAAGGGTTTTTTCAAAATTTTTCCGCGCCTCCAACGTGATTAAAATGGAAACCGAGGGCACCGGGCTGGGCCTTTTTATCGTGCACAATATTATCAAGCGTCATGGCGGCGACACGACTTTTAACTCCAAAGAGGGCGGCGGCACGGTTTTTACTTTCACTCTTCCTCTCAAAAAAGAACTGGTGCCCGCGGAGGAAAACCCGCCATTGGAGGAGTTTTTGGAAACGATTTAAGTATGGTATAATCCGCTTATGGCTAACTATAAAGTTTTGATTATAGAAGATGAACCAGTTCATTTGAACGTAATGAAAGCCAAGCTGGAATACGAGGGTTACCGAGTTTTAGTCGCGACCGACGGCGAAACGGGCTATCGCATGATTAAAGAAGAAAAACCGGATTTGGCGCTTTTGGACATAATTTTGCCGAAGATGGACGGCTTTCAGGTTTTGGAGCGTTTAAAAAACGACAAAATAACCACCCCGATTATAATTGTGTCCAATTCGGGACAGCCGGTTGAGGTAGATAAGGCGCTGAAACTCGGCGCGAGAGATTATTTGGTTAAGGCAGAGTTCAATCCGGCTGACGTTTTGGGTAAGGTGGAAAAAGTGTTGGGCGCGCCCGGAGAGCAGAGGAAAAATGATTATCAAAAGCAGGCCGAGCCAAAAGTGCCGGCGCCGCGGAAAATGAACGGGGGAGCGCAATCCGGAAAAGTAAAAATTTTGGCGGTTGAGGACGATAAGTTTTTGAGAGACCTAATCATTCAAAAGCTCCAAAAAGAAGGATTCGCCACATTTGAGGCGGTTGACGGCGAAGAAGGGCTGAAAATGGCCAAAGAGCGTCATCCGGACCTTATTTTGCTTGACCTGATTTTACCTGGCGTGGATGGTTTTGAAGTGTTGCGCCGCATGAAAAGCGACAAAGACACATCTTCAATACCTATAATCGTGCTTTCAAATCTTGGGCAAAAAGAAGATATGGATCGGGCCGTTTCGGGCGGGGCGGAGGATTTCATGGTCAAGGCCCATTTTACTCCGGGGGAAATAATTTCCAAAATAAAGGTCGTTTTGAAAAAAAAGTATTTTTAATATGTTTGCAAAAATCATTATTTTAGTAATCGTAGTCGCCGCAGTGTTCGCCGGGTGGTACTGGTGGGATTTGAATAATATAGAAACCGTCAAAATCAGTTTTGCAGACGCCGAAAACTTAAAATTTTTGCTAGCCGTGTTGCAGGACAAAGGGATTGCCGCCAAACACGGGTTGAAGTTGGGCGTGCTTTTTTCGCCTCCATCCGAAGCCGAGCGCCGCCTGATTGAAAAAATAGACGGGGTTGAGGTCGGCACTATAAATCCGCTGTCAATTGCGATTACCAATCAGGCTAAAAACGTAAAGCTGCGCGCGTTTGTGTCTACCTATCAGACCAATCAGGCCTTGGTGGTGAAAGCCGCGTCCCCATACTATAAGTTTGAGGACCTTAAGGGAGCAAGAATTGCCATGCATCCTAAAGGAAGTGCGTCTTACACCATGCACGCCGTGGGGATGAAAACGTTGGGATTGGATTTAGAGCGCGACTTTAGACTAGTTTTTGGTTCGTTTCCCCAAAATGAACAGCGCCTTTCCGGCGGAGAAGTAGAAGCAGCGTTTTTAAACGCCGTTGCCACTGCCCGTTTTTTGGCAACCGGCAATTATAGGGAAGTAGTCAATTTGAGCAGGGAATGGGGCGGTATTACCGGCTCTGCCGTCATACCGTTTGTGGATTTGGCGGCTCATGCAGACTGGATTTCGCAAAATCCGAATAAAGTTAAGCGTTTAAGGGAAGCTGTTTTGGAAGCAGCAATCTTCATTCGGAAAAATCCGCAGTTGATAGAAGAATATAAAGGTATTTTGGGTCTTGAGCGGCCAGAAGAAATCAATTTGATGAAAGAGCGTCTGCCGGCAATTTATCCTCTTGCTTGGTTGCCGGAGGAACACAACGCTCTTGTAAAAAGAGCTTTTGAACTGAATCTCATTCCGGAGCCGCCCAAAGAAAATATTTTTATTGAATAGTAATGATTTATTTTCTTTTCGGGCCAAATTCTTACCAAGCGCTCCGCAAAATCAACGAACTGAAATCCGTGTTTTACAAAAAACCAGCCAATTTTTTGGTTGAAGAATTTGACGGAGATGCAGAATTATCGTCTGAAGAATTCCGCGCCGCTTTGGGGCAGAGCAGCTTGTTCTCAAAAACCAGATTGGTTATTTTTAAGAACGTTTTAGAATCCAACGAAAGGATTTTTAAAATTTTAAAAGAAAACGGGGATTTTTTGCAGAAGTCACGCGACATTTTTGTTTTTTGGGAGAGAGAAACGGAAAAATCTGCGCTAGCATTTTTTAAAAAATATGCGGAGCGCGTTCAAGAAGTCAAAAAGCTTGGCGCGAAGGAGCTGGACTTGTGGCTCTCAAAAAAAGCGCAGGGTTTTGGTTTGAAAATCAGCAAAGAAGAACGCGAGGCGATTATTGAGGAGGCTGGCGGAGGCGCAGAGTGGGCGTTGGAGAATGAACTGGAGAAGAAAATGCTCGCGCCGCCGCCCTCCTCAACATCCGATGCTGAAAGTCAAAAACATCGGATGTTTTCCCGGGCGGCGACGACCGCAAGCCCATTCCTTTTTGTTGAAAAACTTGTATCGGCGCCGCTTGCGCGCGCGCTTTTGGCGCTTAAAGAGGCCGAGGTTTCCGGCCAAGATTTACAACGACTTATTTATCCGCTCCTCTGGAAATTTAAGCAAAAGAGAATGGCGGATGCGTATTTTAAGGGCATTCAAGCCGAATCCGCCATGCGCCGGGACCCCAAAGATGCTTACGAGATTTTGGAGAGATTTATTTTGGCAGTAAAAGCTTAGCCAGCCTCGACTAGCGGGCTAGGCGGGCCAGGCGAGATTTCATCCGGGCGGCCTTGTTTTTTTTGATGAGGCCTTTCTTGGCGGATTTATCTATGGCTTTGTAGGCGGCGGAGAGGGAAGCGGGCGATTTATCAAGAACAGCTTTTTTCACGGCGTCTTTTAATTTTTCTTTCCAAATCCGGTTTCTGGTTCTCCGGCTTTCTGATTGCCTCAATGCTTTTTTGGCTGATGAAGTTATTGGCATATTTTTTTATTCTATCATCACCACTCAAAATTTTAAACTTGACAAGAAATTATATAGGGTATATAATAACACTTGGAAGTTAAAAAACTGCGTCAGCCATCGCCTCGCAATCGGGCGGAGAAATGGTCAAGCGCAAAACAAAAAAGAAAGGATGGTTAGCTCTATGGGAAAAGCCGTGACTATCGGTCAGTCCCACCACAAGTCGAAGATAATCCGAGCCGTTCCTTTCGACCCCGCCAAATTCATCGATAAGGGATATACAATCTGGCGTGGGCCATCTGACGGCTATGGCCTCGAGGGGGAAGAAGAACAAGACGCGCGTTCGCTCGTACTCAAGGAGGTGGAGCTCTCGAAGCTCCTTTTTGAGACCTGCCTCCAGAAAGGCGAAAGTCTGATAAAGGGCAAGGAGAAACTTAAACGCCTCAAATCCGCCGGGCGCATCCGGCTTGATGCCCGCTTCGGCGCCGCCCTTTATAAAGAGCCCGGCTACCGAACGCTGGAATGGTTGAGGGCCAATAGGGGGATTGCCTGGGTTGATTTTCCGGGCACAACCATTCGCGTCCCGTTCGGCCACCAGTACGTCCTTGACCTCTATTTCGGGGGCAGCGGGTGGTACTGGTACGTGCGCTGGCTTGAGAACGACTGGAACTCAAACGAGCCGTCTGCGGTCCTCGCAAGTGAGCCCTTGGGTTCTTGAGTCCTTGGTTCTTGTTCAGACCCACGATTAATCGTGGGTCTGGTTTTTACAGAAGAGTTTTCAATAAATCCCTATATTGTGCCGCTTTTTCAAAATCCAGCAATTTCGCGGCCTCCAGCATTTCTTCTTCAAGTTCCTGCTTTAGTTTTTCTCCTGACATTTGTTTGGACATTTTGGTAAGGTCAAATTTTATTTTCTTCCTCTCCTCGCCGAAGATATTTTCGCCAATTTCCCGTTTAATAGGTTGAGGCGTAATGCCGTTCTTTTTATTATATTCATCCTGAATTTTTCTCCTGCGTTCGGTTTCTTCAACTGCTTTTTTCATTGAACCGGTAGTCGTGTCTGCGTACATTATTACTGTTCCTTGGGTGTGCCTCGCGGCGCGGCCGATTGTCTGGATTAAAGTTTGCGTGTTTCGCAAAAATCCTTCCTTATCCGCGTCTAAAATAATGACCAACGAAACCTCTGGCAAGTCTATTCCTTCACGGAGCAAATTTATTCCGACAATCACGTCAAATGAGCCGCTTCTTAGGTCGGTTAAAATTTTATGCCTTTCTATTGTTTTTATATCCGAGTGGATGTATTCGGCTTTTATTTTGTTTTCTTTTAAGAAATCGGCAAGATCTTCGGCCATGCGCTTTGTAAGCGTGGTTACAAGCGCGCGCTGTTTTTGTTTGACCCGTTTTTGAATTTCATTGATGACGTCCCGCGTCTGATTAGCCGTCGGCCGGATTTCAAGGCGCGGGTCCAAAAGCCCGGTCGGGCGGATGATTTGCTCAACAATGTATTCGCGCGAGAGTTTTAATTCATACTCCGCCGGAGTCGCCGACACATAAACCGCCTGCCCGATTTTTTTATTGAACTCTTCAAATTTCAGCGGCCGGTTGTCTATCGCCGATGGCAAGCGGAAGCCGTAATCAACCAAAACCTGTTTTCTCGCCCGGTCGCCGCTATACATCCCGCGGATTTGCGGTATGGTCATGTGCGATTCGTCAATGAATGTTACGAAGTCGTCCGGCAGGTAGTCCAAAAGCGTAAAGGGCGGCTCGCCCGCTTTTCTGAAAGAGAGCTGGCGCGAATAATTTTCTATTCCGTGCGTGTAGCCGGTTTCCCGGAGCATTTTTAAATCAAAATTCGTGCGCTTGGCGATTCTTTGCGCCTCCAATAATTTTCCTTCTTTTTTGAGCTCCGCGGTTCTGGTTTTCAGTTCAAGTTCTATGTTAGAAAGCGCCAGCTCCAATTTTTCCTGCGGAGTCATAAAGTGTTTGGCTGGAAAAATTTTTCCGCTCCCGCTTATTTTTTCTATTTTATTTCCATTCCATTCAATTTTAATCGCCGTGTCTCCCGATGGCGCCGCGATATCCACCGCTTCTCCGCGAACTTTAAAAACTCCAGCTCTTTGGTCATAATCATTTCTTTCGTATTGCATTTCAACTAATTTTTTCAAAAAGGCGCGCTGTGAAATCTGCATACCCTCTTTTACCTCAAGCGCCGCTTTTTCATATTCAACCGGATCGCCGATGCCGTAGATGCACGAAACCGACGCGACGATTACAAAATCCCTGCGCGTAAGCGCTGTAGCGGTGGTCGCGTGGCGCATGGCGTCTATAAAATCGTTGATGCGGGCATCTTTTTCTATATAAGTATCTGTTTGCGGCATGTAAGCTTCCGGCTGGTAGTAATCGTAGTAGGAAACAAAATAATGCACGGCATTTTCCGGGAAAAAAGTTTTGAATTCCTGATAAAGCTGGGCGGCTAAGGTTTTGTTGTGTGAAATTACCAAGGCCGGGCGGCTTAAATTCGCGATTACATTCGCCATCGTAAAAGTTTTTCCCGAGCCGGTGACGCCCAGCAAAGTTTGGTGTCGGTTGTTAGATTTTAGAAGTTGGGTCAATTCACCAGTCGCCCTTGGCTGATCTCCGGCCGGTTTATAGGACCCGTGAAGTTTAAATGAAGGCATTTTGTAGTATAGTAATAGTAATGATTGGGCACCTGGAAGGCAAGATTATATTCAAAGGGGAGCGGCATGTTATTTTGGATGTCGGCGGGGCGGGATATAAAATTTTTGTCGCCGCGTCTTCTTATAAAAATTTATCTGCTGGAGAAAAGGCAGCGCTTTGGACGCATCTGCACGTAAAAGAAGGCGCGCTGGAGCTTTACGGATTTTCGCACCAGAGCGAGTTGGAATTTTTTGAATCTCTGATTTCAATTTCGGGCATCGGCCCCAAGTCGGCTTTGGGGGTTTTGTCTTTGGCGCCGGTTGATTCACTAAAGCGCGCGATATCCTCCGGCGACACTTCTTATCTGACGAAAGTTTCCGGGATCGGGCGGAAAACCGCGGAAAAAATAGTTTTGGAGCTCAAAGACAAATTTGGATTCGGGAAAGTCGGCTACGTTGGGGACGAGTTTAAAGAAGACACCGACATTTTAGATGCGCTTTTGGCCTTGGGCTATTCCCAAAGAGAGTCGCGCGAGATTTTGCAAAAAGTTCCTGCTTCGGTCAAAGGGCGCGAGAAAAGATTGAAAGAAGCGCTGAAAATGCTAGGAAAATAGAATGGAGGCGCCTTTGAATTTTATCAAGCGGCTGATTCCCAAACCAATTTTTGGGGCATTGCAGCCGCATTATCACAAGTGTTTAGCTTGGTTGGCGGCTCTGCTGTATAATTTCCCGTCGCGAAAATTAAAAGTCGTCGGAGTTACTGGGACCAACGGCAAATCCACGGTGGTGCACCTAATCACGGCGATTTTGGAAGAAGCCGGAGAAAAAACCGCGTCGGTTTCTTCGTTGAGATTCCGCGTAAACGGGCAGGAGCGGAAAAATACGCTTAAGATGACAATGCCCGGCAGATTCAAACTGCAAAAATTTTTGAGGGACGCTGTCGGCGCCGGCTGCGAATACGCCGTGATTGAAGTGACATCGGAAGGAATAAAGCAATTCCGGCACACAGGCATTGGTTTTTACATGGCGGTCCTGACCAATGTCACTCCGGAGCACATAGAGTCGCACGGAAGTTTTGATAATTACCGCGCCGCCAAAGCCGAGCTTTTCAAAAAAGCAAAAATACATATTTTAAACGGCGAGGACCCTTCAATTGATTATTTTCTGAAAATCCCCGCGCGCGACCGGATAGTTTACACGAAGAAAGACTTGCCGCCCGGGATTCGCCTTAAGCTTTTGGGAGATTTTAATCTGGAAAACGCCGTCGCGGCGTATCATGCTGCAAAACTTTTAGGCGTTGATTTTACGGCGATAAAAAGCGCGCTGGAAAAAGTAGAAGGCGTGCCGGGGCGGCTGGAATTTGTCCAACGAGAACCTTTTGCGGTTGTGGTTGATTACGCCCATACGCCGGACGCGCTGGAAAAAATTTACGAAACTTTGGGCGGAAATTCGGTTTGCGTTTTGGGTTCGGCCGGAGGCGGACGCGACAAATGGAAGCGGCCGGAGATGGGGAAAATCGCTGGCAGATTTTGCAAAAAAATCATTTTGACTAACGAGGATCCTTACGACGAGAATCCGGAAGAGATTTTGAATGACGTTGAGCGGGGCATCGCGCAAAAAAACAAGCTCCAGAAAATTTTAGATAGAAGAGAAGCCATTCGCGAGGCAATAAAATCCGCAGAGCCGGGCGACACAGTCATCATCACCGGCAAAGGCGCCGAGCCCTGGCTCATGGGCCCAAATGGGACAAAAATCCCGTGGGACGACAGGGAAGTTGCCAGGGAAGAGTTGCATAAAATATAGGACTATGCTAGAAAAAATAGAGAAGGAGAATTCTTTATGGAAAAATTTTGGGTTGAAAGACGTGAGAATGGCGTTGACAACAAAAAGGCACTTCTGATTTTCCCGCATTGGGGCGCGCCCATTCGGCCGTATCAATGGTTTGCGAGATATTTTGTGGACTATCGCACGATTATTTATCATTGTCCCAGTTCGCTTTTAAGCTCGGACATCGGAGCCACGTTTTGCAATTTTGACTTTTTAGAGTCGGCGGCTTTGTGTGATATTAAGCGTTTAAAGAGCAAAGGCATTTACGATTTTAGTTTTTACGGGGCTAGCTTGGGAAGCGTTATAGCTTTACGCACTGCCAATATCTTGGCCTTAGCGTACGGCAAGGTCGGCGGAGTTGTCATAAATCTAAGTTGCGCTGATTTTCCGTTTGCGGTTTGGAACGGTAGCGCGACCAGGCCAATCAGAAAAGATTGGGAGAACAGAGATATTAGTTATGCAGAGGTGAACAAAGCGTGGTCTTATCTTTCACCCATTAACAATTTACAGCGCCTTAAGGAAACAAAAATATTATTTTTCGCTTCCAAAAAGGACGCGGTTATGGGTTCTCCAAATGTTATGAGCCTGGCCGATACATTTGCCAATAATTTTCCTAAAGCCGAAGTTCATACTAACGCTTTTTTAGGGCATTATTTGGGCGGCGCAAAGAATTTTCTGCGCCTGCGCACTATGAGAAAATTTTTAGAGAGGCCCTGACCACCCGGCGGGGTTTTTTATTTTTAGTCTATTTTGTGATATTATAAATTATATGGACATAAACGAGTCAAAATATCTGCACATCAGGCCGCCGAAGGAAGCGCTTTGGGCGATGATAGTATTTTTGGCTGTGCTTATCGTGTTTTTCGGCGTGCGCACGTGGAATGAAATTACAGGAGCCAGCCGACCGTTTCCGGCTTCTACAATCAGCGTCTCCGGCGAAGGCAAGGTTTTTGTTAAGCCGGACGTGGCAGTTGTAAATATCGGCGTTATAAAACAGGGTACCGATTTGGTTTTAACCCAGCGTTCCGCGACAGACGTCATAAACAGAGTTTTAGAGATGCTAAAGCGCGAAGGGGTGGAAGATAAAGATGTCAAAACGACTTCTTACAGCATAAGCCCCAGGTATGATTATAAAGACGGCGCACAGATATTCCGTGGCTACGAAGTTCATCAAAATCTTGAGGTTAAAATCAGAGATTTGGGCGAAGTAGGCGGCATACTCTCGCGGTCGGCGGAATTCGGGGCAAACCAAGTGGGCTCCATTCAATTTACCGTGGACGATCCGAAAGCGGCCAAGGACGAAGCAAGAGCCGCGGCGATCAAAGACGCAAAGGAAAAAGCCGCGAGGTTGTCAAAAAGTTTGGATATCCGGCTGAAGAAATTGGTCTCATATTCCGAATCGGGCGGCGGCTTCCCGCCGCCGGTGCCGATTTACGGCAAAGCCGCGGAATTCGGTCTGGGTGGAGATTTCCCCGCTTTGCCTTCCGGTGAGAACGAAATCAATATTTTTGTGACCCTGACTTACGAGATCAGGTAGCAGATGGAAATTTCTCTTGTTTTGCATAATATCCGGAGCTTGCACAACGTCGGCTCAATTTTTCGCACCGCGGAAGGGTTGGGCGTTAAGAAAATATATTTGACCGGATACACGCCGGAGCCATACGATATTTTTGGGAAATTACGCAAGGATTTTCAAAAAACCGCGCTGGGCGCGGAAAAATATGTGAGATGGGAGAAGCAAAAAAATATTTTTAATTTAATAAAATGTTTGAAACTGGAAAAAATTCAGATTATCGCCTTGGAGCAGTCAAAAAAGTCGCTGAATCTTAATAAATTTTCACTTGGAAGCCGGACTTCCAAGTCGGGCATCGCGCTGATTTTGGGCAACGAGGTGCGCGGGATTTCAAAAAGCATTCTAAAAAAATCAGGTGCAATTATAGAAATCCCCATGCGCGGCAAAAAGGAATCGCTGAATGTTTCGGTGGTGGCCGGCATCGCGCTTTGGGAGCTTAGTAACTAATTTCCGCAATCAATTTCCCCAGCTGGTCAAAGAGCTGGATGAGGTCGCGGCGGCTTCCCCACATCTCGGCGTTTTTGCCGAGGTAAATGAGCCAGTGGCGCTGGTCAAAATCGGTGTCGTTTTTGTGGTCGGCGACGCATCCCACATAGCTTGCGTGCTGGATTACGAATTCTGCGCAGGTATTATCAATCCCCGTATCGGCGTTGATGTTGGGCACGGCGCAATTCGGCAGACTTTCTATGTATTGGATGCATTTATTATTTAGATTCCTTGGCTGCGGCAAGTCGGAAAGTGACGGGCAGGACGTGTAAACCGGCAGGGAATTGTTCTGGTTGAAATATCCAGAGCATTTATTCAGTTTGAAATTTTTTCCGAGCGGGCTTTCGCCGGTCACGATTGCAGCGCGCTCTCCGTAATTGAGATAAATATCCCCGCCGTATTCGTTTTTGCCAACGGTCCCGGAAACGCGGTCGCGATTTTGAAGTTTCATGCCGGAGATGCTGATTGCTTGCTTATTATCAAAATCAAAGTGTTCCAAGACAATGTATTCCTGCGCTGGCTGGGTGGAATAAACCTGCCCGAGGCCTAATCGCAGTGCGGGCGGCTTTGCCGTAGCGGGCGTTGGCGCTGGCGCTGGCGCTGGAGTCGTGGCAGGCGGGGTTTTTGCCGGAGTTGTTTGATTTACGTTTCCGGAAGGAGTTTGCGAGAACAGATTTATATTTTTTCTCTGGAAACCGAAAACAATGCCCACTATTATAAGCACAAATATCAGCCACATGACATCCTTGTTCATATTTGCTATATTACACTTATGGGTGAAAAACCAAAAGAGGGCGAGCTTTTTCCTGACTTGGAAAAAAATCCGCGCGGCTTGCGGGAGCTTAGGAACTTGCGCGCGGAACTGGAAGCCAAGAGCGAGATCAAAAAAAGAAAAGAGCGTCAGGGGAAAATAGATGAGATTTTAGGAAGAAACAAAAAAAATGCTTAGCATCTTCCCGCAATTTTTGGATTACGGTTTCTACGCCCCTACAATATTGCGCGTTGCCTTAGGGGCGATTTTTTTGGCGCACGGCTGGCAGAAATTGGTTTCAGACAAAGTCCAATTTGCCGGATGGTTTGAGTCAATGAAATTCCGTCCGGGGAAATTTTGGGCGTGGCTGGTGACATTGGCGGAATTTCTAGGCGGCATCTGTCTCATTGTTGGGTTTTTGACGCAATTGGCCGCTTTGGTTTTGGCTGTCCAATTTCTGGCCATACTTCTTTGGTTCAAGCGCGGCCAAAAATTTATCGGCGGCCTGTCTGCCGGCGAGGCAGGATGGGAATTTGATTTTTTGATTTTACTGGCTCTTTTGGCTTTGCTTGTCCTTGGCCCAGGCGCTTTGGCCATTGACCTACCTTTATAATATGGACTCGGACGACGTTGTTTTTGATATTGAAACCAAGCGTTCTTTCAATGAGGCCGGGATTTCCGCGAGAGATGGAGAAAATTTCGGAAAACTCGGAGTTTCGGTGGTGGGCGCGTACGTTTATGGGCTGGGTCAATACTTGACTTTTGAGGAACATGAAATTCCAGAGTTTGAGAAGCTGCTGCAAAGAGCCGGCCGCGTGGTCGGTTTTAATATCCGCCATTTTGATCTGGCGGTTTTACAGCCCTACATTTCCTGGAATTTGAAAAATTTGCCCGCGCTGGACTTGATGGACGACATAAAAAAATCGCTCGGCCACCGGCTTTATCTGGACAGCTTGGCGGACGCGACGCTGGGCGTCAGAAAGTCGGGGGATGGACTTCAGGCGCTGAAATGGTATAAAGAAGGGAAAATGGGCGAAATTAAAAAATACTGCCTGAAGGACGTGGAGATTACAAAAAACCTTTACGACTTCGGGAGGCAGAACGGCCACGTGCTTTTTTATTCAAGAAACGCCGGCGGCAAAGTGGCGATACCGGTGGCTTGGAATAAGCCGGAGAAGCTAGATGCAGAAAAAAATGTCCAACTCAAAATTTTTTAACATATTGGGAGCGGAGCTTGGTTTAGAAGAAGTCGTTCAGGCGATTTACGATTTCGTCAAATCAAAGCCGTCTCGGCGGTACAAAATCATCGTGGGGACCGATTCGGCGGCGCGGTCGGAGGTGCAATTTGTGACCGCCGTTACAATCTGGCGGGTAGGGAACGGCGGAATTCATTTTTGGACGCGTTCCGAAAAAACGCGTTGCAATACTCTCCGCGAACGGATTTATAGAGAAACAATCTGCTCCATAACTTTGGCGCAGGAGCTCCGCGGGCGCCTCAAAGAAAAATTGGGAGATGAATTTTTTTGGAACGACCAGATTCACATTGATGTGGGCGAAAACGGCCCCACGCGCGAATTCATAGACGGCGTCGTTGGCATGGTCAAGGGCTACGGCTTTGACGCCGTAATCAAGCCCAATTCTTTCGGGGCGTCAACTGTCGCTGATAGACACACTTAGACGTCGGACGTCTAAGTGAATGTCCTCGTAGCTCAACGGACAGAGCGTCGGCCTCCGGAGCCGAAAATCTGGGTTCAAATCCCAGCGAGGACGCAAAATTATGCCAGAACTGCCGGAGGAAGCGGATTTTGGGGAGAAAAATTTTGAGCGTTGAGCGGAGAGGAAAGGCGATTTTAATACATCTTTCCTGCGTGGAAGAATTGATGTTAAAAATCGGGCCATAGTATAACGGCAGTACGCACCCTTGGGGTGGGTGTGGCGGCGGTTCAATTCCGCCTGGCCCGAAAGCTAAGCTTTCATTTTCAAATGCTTCCCTGCTTTCATGCATCTTGTGCAAATTTTTATTCTGCCGCCCGCAGGCAAGCGCGCCCACTGGAGGTTGGGATATTTTCTGGAGCGTTTTGTCGGATTATAATGCCCGCGGAGCAGCCTCCGCGTTCCCATTATTACCGACCCTTTTTTGCAAATCGCGCAAATTTTTGCCATAATTTGTGATATTCGGATATCGTTCGTAGATTAGCATTATATTATATATGAATCAAGCCGTAGAATTTATTTTTCAAATTCTGATTTTGATTTTCTCCGTGGTGATCCACGAAATTTCCCACGGCGCCGTTGCCTACGCGATGGGCGACAACACTGCCAAAGAAGAAGGGAGATTGACGCTCAACCCCCTAAAACATCTGGACCCTTTCGGCTCGGTGATTTTGCCCACTATCACCTACCTTTTGGGCGGGTTTATTTTCGGCTGGGCGCGTCCGGTGCCGTATAATCCCTACAATTTAAGAAATCAAAAGTACGGCCCCGGTTTGGTTGGCGCGGCGGGGCCGCTTTCCAATATAATAGTTGCCCTCGTCTTCGGGGCGCTGATTCGTTTCTCCGGCGCGCTGGCTTTGCCGCCGCAGTTTTTGCAAATTGCCATATTTATTGTTTTTCTTAATCTAATTTTGGCGATATTTAATCTTATACCCATCCCTCCGCTGGACGGCTCCAAAGTTCTTTTCACCTTGCTCCCGTCGCGCGCTTCGGATTTGGAGATATTTTTTGAAAGATACGGGCTTATTATCCTTGTGGTTTTCATATTTTTTCTCTCGGGCATAATTTTGCCCATCGCCGCGTTTTTATTCCGGCTGATTACGGGCTTTGCTTTTTGATTGAAGTGTGATAAACTGCGATACAAATATGCCTACTATAAATCAATTGGTTAAAAAGGGCAGAAAGAAGATGGAGTATAAAGCGAAGTCTGTGGCTTTGGCCAAGTCTTTTAACGTGCTCCAAAATCGGCCGCGTTTTTACCCGTCGCCTTTCAAAAGAGGGGTTTGCTTGGCGGTGAAAACTATGACGCCTAAAAAGCCGAACTCGGCTTTGCGAAAAGTTGCGAGAGTGCGCCTCACCAATGGAATGGAAGTCACAGCATACATTCCCGGCGAGAAGCATGCCCTGCAGGAGCACTCGGTCGTAATGATACGGGGCGGGCGCGTTAAGGACCTTCCGGGCGTTCAATACCACATTGTCCGCGGGGTTTTGGACACAGCCGGCGTTGAGGGTAGGAAACAGCAAAGGTCAAAATACGGAACAAAGCGCCCCAAGGCTTAATTTACAATTTTCAATTTACAATTTTCAAACATGCGTAGAAAGAAAAAAGAAAAAAGAGAATTGAGGCCGGATCCGATTTACAGCTCCCGGCTGGTGGCGAAACTCACCAACTATTTGATGCTTTCCGGCAAAAAGACAACCGCGCAGAAAGTTATGGAGGGCGTTTTTGAAGAAATAAAGAAAGCCCTGTCTGCCGACAAGGCAGGAAAAAAAACGGAAACCCCCGTGGCGGTTTTGGAAGAAGCGCTGAAAAACGTGACGCCGCTCGTGGAAATCCGCCCCAGAAGAATCGGCGGGGCGACGTACCAGGTACCGAGAGAGGTTTCTGCGGAGAGGGGGTTTTCTTTGGCGGCGAGATGGATTATCGGCGCCTCTCGCGCCAAAAAAGGCAAGCCGATGGCTAAAAAACTGGCCGAAGAGGTTCTTTTGGCCGCGAAAAACGAAGGCGCCGCCATCAAGAAAAAACTGGATACCCATCGCATGGCCGAAGCCAACCGCGCCTTCGCGCATTTTGCTTGGTAAGCCCCCACACCAAATGAGAAAAAATCATTTTCTACAAAATTGCGAGCGCCATTTGAGCTTATCTACTATAAGGCATACAAAGCCGAGAAAGATGCGCGCAAAAGAAAATCAAATTTGAAGTTAAGGTCGAGTGCTTTTGCGCAGCTTAGATTGAGAATGCGCGCATCTTTAGAAACATAAGTTGGTGTGGGGGTAAATTTGAAAATTTTATGGAAAGAGGCAAAGAACGGTTGGATCCGAAAGAAGAAGCCAAGAAAACAATAGATAGCTTGCTCAATGATTATGGAGAGTATCCTGATGTTTGGTTGAGTGATGAAGAAAAAAAAGCTATTGCTGAGCATGGCAGCAAATTGGCGGAAAAACAAGAAAAGTGGCGGCACAATAAATATGCGGTAGCATCGTGGCTGGAGCCGGTAATTGGTTATTCGGAAAGAATACTTGAGTTAATTCCTGATGAAAAAGATAAACAAGTTTTTACAAAAATGTGGGAATTTTTGCTTAGAAAAATACGCGAAGAGCAAACGGACAAAATCTCCAAAGAAACCGTAGAATTCGCAAATAAATTCCTTCTTGATTTAAAAAACTCGCTTAAATAATTTTTATGGCACGGGAATATCCTATTGAACGCACGCGCGATATCGGGATTATCGCGCACATAGACGCGGGGAAAACGACCGTAACCGAACGGATTCTTTTTTATACCGGAGTTTCGTATAAAATCGGCGAGGTGCACGAAGGCGAGGCGGTGATGGACTGGATGGAGCAGGAGCGCGAGCGCGGAATAACGATCACCTCCGCCGCGACGACCTGTTTTTGGGCGCCGACATACGGCGGAAATAAACATCGCATCAATATTATTGATACCCCGGGGCATGTTGATTTCACAGTTGAGGTGGAGCGGTCGCTTCGTGTTTTGGACGGCGGAGTGGTTGTTTTTGACGGTGTTGCGGGGGTTGAACCGCAATCGGAAACCGTATGGCGCCAGGCGGATAAATACAAAGTTCCCCGCATATGCTTTATAAATAAACTGGACAGAATGGGCGCTTCTTTCGTTAAAAGTTTCGGCTCAATTCTGGAGCGCCTGACTCCAAATGCGGTCGCCGTGAATATTCCGGTCGGGCTGGAGGGCGGCTTTTCCGGAGTAATTGACCTTATGCGGATGAAATTCATTAAGTTTGAAGGCGAGCACGGCGAAAATATTATTCAAGAAGAAATCCCCGAAAACAAAAAAGCGGAAGCGGAAATTTGGAGGCATAAATTGGTTGAGCGCGTTGCCGGAGAGGACGATGCGCTTACGGAAAAATATTTGGGAGGCAAAGAAATTTCTTCGGACGAGTTGAGACAAACATTGCGCGCCGCGACTTTGTCTTACAAGCTTGTTCCCGTTTTTTGCGGCTCGGCTTTGAAAAACAAAGCGGTGCAATTGATGCTGGACGGCGTCGTTGACTATCTTCCTTCGCCGGCCGACCTTCCTCCGATCAAGGGGACCGACTCAAAAACAGGAGCTGAAATTTTTCGTGAACCCAAAGACGAAGCGCCGTTTGCCGCTTTGGCTTTTAAGCTTCAGACCGACCCTTATGTGGGGCAACTTACCTATTTCAGGGTTTATTCCGGCGCTTTGCCGGCGGGGTCGTATGTTTTAAACACGCGCACGGGGGATAAAGAAAGGGTGGGGAGAATTTTGCGCATGCACGCCAACCATCGCGAAGAGATTAAAGAAGTGCAGGCCGGAGAGATCGGCGCTATCGTTGGTTTAAAAAATACAAAGACCGGAGATACGCTTTGCGATCCGGAGCATCCGATTACTTTGGAATCAATTATTTTTCCCGAACCGGTGGTTTCTTTGCGGATTGAACCCAAAACCAAGCAAGACCAGGAAAAAATGGGACTGGCTTTGAGGCGCCTTTCAGAAGAAGACCCAACCTTTCGAATCAAGGGCGATGAGGAAACGCTGGAAACAATTATTTCCGGCATGGGCGAGCTTCATCTTGAAATTATCGTAGACCGGATGAAGCGCGAATTTAAAGTTGAGGCGAACGTAGGCAGGCCGCAGGTTGCTTACAAAGAAACCATTAAAAAAACCGCGGAAGCCGAAGGAAAATATATCCGCCAATCGGGCGGAAGAGGGCAGTACGGGCACGCATGGCTCCGAGTTGAGCCAAACGAGCGCGGGAAGGGAAACGAATTTATAAATGAAATAAAAGGAGGAATTATCCCGCAGGAATTTATTCCGGCGGTTGAAAAAGGCGTGAAAGAAGCGCTGGAAAAAGGAGTGGTGGCCGGGTTCCCGCTGGTGGATATAAAAGCCGCGCTTTACGATGGTTCGTACCACGACGTGGATTCGTCCGAGGCGGCGTTTAAAATCGCCGGCTCCATCGCGCTGCAGGAAGCTGCCAGGCGCGCCCAGCCGGCGCTTTTGGAGCCGATTATGAAGGTGGAGGCGGTCACCCCAGACCAGTTTTTGGGAGATGTCACCGGAGACCTTTCTTCCAAGCGCGGGAAAATTGAAAATATGTCGGAGCGGGGCAACGCTAGAGTTGTGGACGCCAAAGTTCCGCTCTCCGAAATGTTCGGCTATGTCACAAAACTGCGAAGTATGACCGAAGGCAGGGCTTCATATACGATGGAATTTTCCCACTACGAAGAAGTCCCGGCAAATATCGCGGAACTGATTAAGGAAGGGAAGAAATAGTCCCTACGGTCTTTTGCTATTGCGTGGGGCTTTTTCTTTTGATATGATAAACAACGATGGAAAACGAAACAGAAAACGAAACAAAAAATCTAAAAGAAAAAATATTGTCTGACGAATTGCTCGCCGAAGATTTGGACTCGGAGCCGGAGATTGACGAACTGCCGGTATAGCGCTAACATGAGTTTTATACGCCAAAAAGCGTTTTTTTATCAGGAATAATTAATAAATTTAAACAATATGGCAGAGAAATTTGAGAGGACAAAGCCGCACTTAAACGTCGGCACAATCGGCCACGTTGACCATGGCAAGACCACGCTGACCGCCGCCCTTTTGCACGTTTTGAATTTGGCCGGCAAAAAAGCGAGGGTGGAAAAGGTTGAAGACATTGATAACGCCCCCGAAGAGCGGCAAAGGGGCATTACAATCGCGCTTCACCATTCGGAGTACGAAACGGATAAGCGCCACTACGCGCACATTGACGCGCCGGGGCACGCCGACTACATCAAAAACATGATTACCGGAGCCGCGCAGATGGATGGCGCAGTTTTAGTAGTTTCTGCAGCAGACGGCCCGATGCCGCAAACTCGCGAACATATTTTGCTTGCTCGCCAAGTGGGAGTGCCGGCGATTATTGTTTTTCTAAATAAAGTTGACACGGTTGATGATAAAGAATTGGTTGACTTAGTTGAAACGGAAATCAGAGAACTTCTTTCTAAATACGAGTATCCCGGGGACAAAACCCCGATTATCCGCGGGTCAGCTTTAAAAGCATTGGAAGCGAAATCCACGGACGACGAGTGGGCCAAGCCGGTTTTGGAATTGGCAAAACAGCTTGACGAATATATACCCGAACCGGTTCGCGACATTGACAAGCCGTTTTTGATGCCGATTGAAGACGTTTTTTCAATTGAAGGCAGGGGCACCGTTGTCACGGGCAGAGCAGAGCGGGGCAAGGCCAAATTGAACGACGAAGTTGAAATCGTCGGGCTCAAAGACACCCAAAAGACCGTCATTACTGGAATTGAGATGTTCAATAAGCAACTGGACGAAGCCATGGCGGGGGACAACGCCGGAGTGCTTCTGCGCGGAGTCAAAAAAGAAGATGTGGAAAGAGGACAGGTCATTGCCAAGCCGGGGTCAATTACCCCGCACATGGATTTTGAATCCGAAGTTTACGTGCTCACCAAAGAGGAGGGCGGGCGGCATACGCCGTTTTTCACCGGTTATAAGCCGCAATTCTATATCCGCACGACCGATGTGACCGGAGACGTTGTGCTGCCCGCGGGGACGGAGATGGTGATGCCTGGAGACACGATAAAATTTACGGTCAAGCTTATCGCGCCGGTGGCGCTTGAGGAAAAGCAAAGGTTCGCCATCCGCGAAGGGGGCAAGACTGTCGGCGCCGGAGTTGTCACCAAGATTATAAAATAAATCGGATGGCAAAGGCGGCTGTTAAAACTAAAGCGAAAGAGGCCGCGGAAACGGAAGAAAAGCAGAAACTTCGCATCCGCATCCGCGCCTACGACCACAAAATTTTGGATTCGTCCGTAAAGCAAATTGTAGATACCGCCATAAGATACGGGTCGGAAATAATGGGCCCGGTGCCTTTGCCTACGGAAATTAGAAAATACACCGTTAACCGCTCGACTTTCGTGCACAAAAACGCGCGCGAGCAGTTTGAGATGCGGGTGCACAGGCGCCTGATTGACGTGTTGAACCCCACGCCGAAAGTGATAGAGGCGATGACGAACCTTAATTTGCCGGCCGGAGTGGACATTGAAGTTAAGATGTAAGTTTATGAAATTCATTTTGGCGAGGAAAATTGAAATGTCGCAGATTTTTGAGAGCAGCGGCAAAACGCGCCCTGTGACCTGGCTGGAAGCAGGGCCTGTATTTGTTACACAAAAAAAATCCAAAGAAAAAGACGGCTATGTGTCGGTGCAGGTAGGTTTTGGCAAAACAAAAAAAGAGTTTCGCATCATCCAATCTCCAACTTCCGACAGCCAACTTCCAAAAGTGGGCGATAAAGTTGACGCAACGGCTTTTAAAGAGGGAGATAGTGTAAATGTTAGCGGCATTTCAAAGGGCAAGGGCTTTCAGGGGGTTGTCAAACGGCATGGTTTTCATGGCGGCCCAAGAACCCATGGCCAGAAGCATTCCGAGCGCGAAGCCGGCTCTATCGGCGCCACTTGGCCGCAGAGAGTGCTTAAAGGCAAGCGCATGCCCGGGCGGATGGGCGGCGAGCGCGTTACTGTGCGGAATCTCAAAGTCCTAAAAATAATTCCAGAGAAAAATCTGATGGCCATCTCCGGCGCTATCCCCGGCCATCGCGGCAGTTTGGTTGAAGTGAGAGGATAAAAGGGTTATAGATGAACTGGCTCAAAAATTTTAATAGCCAGTATTATTTTGGGTAGTTTTTACTACACAAGTTAAGTAAGTAAGCAATGGATGCCACATTAAATATTTTATCTCTTATTTTTGGTCTTGGCGGTTCTTACTATTCACTTAAAAATATTATTATTGCAAATGTCAAAACTCAAATAAACCAAAATAGTATTAAATACCAACAAAGTTGGGGAAAAATGTCACTCTTTCACAGATTCGTCTTTAGATTTTTTCACCTTAATAAAGAAAACCTACTGGCTCCTTTTTTGGTCTATCCAAACCCTAATAACAAAAGTGAAATGAGAGCGTGGAACATATTTAATTTTGGATTATTTTTTCTAGCATTTGTCTTGCAAATTTATTTAGCCACCCGGTCCTAATGGAGTTTATACTTTACCCGAAATGTCATACAGCGCCTACAAAACAGGTTTGAACTTGTTCTAGTTCCGCAACCGATTTCCGGCGGGCGGGGGAAAATGGATGGGTGTGGATAAGTTTGACTAGATATGTAGAGTTTGCTATACTGCCAATGAAAGTCGCCTGCGCCTGCTTCGGCAGTGTGCAGGTTTTTCATTTTGTATTATCATTTTGTATTATATTTGAAGTTATGTGGGGCAAAAATACCGGCAATACGAATAAAATCTCCATTTTGATTGATGCCGGCAATTTTTATCATTTGGTTCTGAAGAAATTAGGTATTCAGGAAGGACAATTTGATTTTGAGAAATTTGTCACATTTCTTGCTAATGGCAGAGCTATTGCTGACAAGGGCAAGAGGTTTTATGTTGGCACTATCCGTGAAAAAATCGGCGATCTCAAAAGCAAAGAAGCCATGGCAAGACAAACTTCTTTATTTGCGGTTTTAAAAAAATATCATTGGGAAATTAAAACCAGTAAGCTCAAAGTGCGCGATGAAGAAATAATAATTGATAACAGAGTTGAAGATTATCAAAAAATTAAAAAGTTAGGTATACATAAAATAAAAATTCAAAGACTCAGAGAAAAAGGCATCGATGTTAAGTTGGCTACCGATTTAATTGTCGGGGCGATTGATAACCAATATGATACGGCTGTAATAGTTAGTTCTGATTCTGATTTGATTCCGGCAATTGACTGGGTGCGCATTAGAACAAAGAAAAAGATTGAGTATATTGGCTTTTCAATTCCTGATGAGCATAACCCAGAGCATTCCACTAATCCTCTTTTATCGTTAATTGCTAAGGCGGATGTAAAGCGAATTTTAGTGAAATCGGATTTACGCCCCTTTATTTTATAATAGCCGTATCCGCTCTTGCGCCTGTTTTTTTGTTATGCTAATATCTAAATCACTTGTGAGAAGCGAATCAAAATACGATTTAGGAGGATAAAAAGGCATGAAATCCCGGGTTTTTAGCCGAGGGGGTTCTGCCCCCTCGTTTTTCGTTGCTTATGAAAATAGAAACTTACAATGTAAAAGGAGAAAAAATCGGAACCGCGGAGTTGCCGGAGGGGATTTTTGGAGTTGCTTGGAAGCCGGCTTTGGTCAAGCAGGTCTATGACGGCGAGATGGCAAATAAGCGCCGCCCGTGGGCGCACACAAAAACTCGCGGTGAAGTCCGCGGCGGGGGCAGAAAACCGTGGCGCCAAAAAGGCACGGGAAGAGCAAGGCATGGTTCAATTCGCTCGCCCTTGTGGGTTGGCGGGGGAGTCACCCATGGGCCGCGGAAAGAGAGAAGCTACGAAGTTAAGATAAACAAAAAAATGAGGCGAGGGGCGCTGCTTTCTCTGATTTCAAGAAAGTTAAAAGACAAAGAAGTTGTGATTTTTGACGAGTTTAAACTCGCGCAGCCGAAAACAAAAGAAGCGTTCAATGTTTTTAAAAATTTACGAAGCGAAGCGGAGATTTATAAAATCGGCGAGCGGGGCGGAAAAGCGCTTTTGGCTCTGCCTGCCTCGCCGGCAGGCGGGCCGAAATCCGAAACTTCAAAACGCTCTGCGAGAAACCTGCCGTATATTTCTTACATTGAACCGAGAAACTTGAATGTCATGGAGCTTTTAAATAACAAGTACTTAGTTTTAGATAACAATAGTATTAAAGAATTAGAAAAAACGTATGCCGTTTAATTTATCTCAAATTTTTGGAGGGTGGAGGAGGAGGGGCGCGTCTCGCAAGACTGATGGCTCGCCTCATTCGTCTCGCTCGCGCTTAACCCTCCCTCGGCAGACCTCGGGGGGCTCCGACGGGCCTTTTGCCCGCGTTCCGAACGAGGCTCGCCCTTCTAAAACCATTGCTAAACCACAAACTAAATCCCACAGCGCGCTTGCCGGAAAATTGCTCGTTGCCCCACATATCTCGGAGAAAGCGACGATGCTTGGCGATGGCAGATATGTGTTTAAAGTTGCGGACAATGCGGACAAAAATTCGTTAAAGCGGGCGATTGAAAGCCGTTACGGCGTGGGGGTTGAATCGGTGAATATTATTGCCCAGAGAGATAAAAACCGGAGGCGCGGCCAGATTCTCGGCGTAAAACCGGGGTTCAAAAAAGCCGTAGTGACATTAAAGGCCGAGGACAAAATAGCGGAATTTTAATTTTATGATAAAAACTTTCGCGCCAAGAAGCCCGGGAAGAAGACAGATGACCGGAATAAATTACCGGGAGCTTTTGACGCGCCAAAATCCCGAAAAATCCCTGGTATTCGGCAGAAAGCGCGATGTCGGCAGGAACAGTTTCGGTCGCATTACCACTCGCCACAAGGGCGGCGGAGCGAAGCGGCTTTTGCGAATCGTTGACTTTAAATTTGATAAAAAGAACGTCCCGGGCAGAATTGAGTCGGTTGAATATGATCCCAACCGCACAGCTTTCATCGGCTTGGTGACGTATAAAGACGGAGAAAAAAGATACATGGTTTTGCCGAGAGACGTCCGCCCGGGGCGGGAAATTCTGGCGTCCGCAAAAGCCCCGATTCTGCCCGGCAACCGCCTGCCTTTGGGGGAGCTTCCGTCGGGCACCTTGGTTTATAATATTTCGCTTTCCGCCGAGGGCAAGGCGGCTTTGGTAAGGTCTGCCGGCTCTTTTGCGGAAATCATCGCGCATGATAGCGGATACGCGACGCTGAAGCTTCCTTCGGGAGAAGTCAGAAAAATAAAAGACGATGCATGGGCCTCCATCGGGCAGGTTTCCAACGAAGAACACAACCTTGTCGTCATTGGAAAAGCCGGGAGGTCGCGGCGCATGGGCGTGCGGCCCACTGTCCGCGGCTCGGCGATGAATCCGGTTGACCATCCGTACGGCGGAGGCGAAGGCAGGACGCTTAGGGGAACGCGCCGGCCGAAAAACAAATGGGGCAAAGGCACGCGCGGGGTAAAAACAAGAAACAAACATAAGTTTTCTTCAAGATTTATAATTAGTAGGCGAACCAAAAACTAGTATGGCGCGGAGTTTGAAAAAAGGCCCCTATACGGACCCGAAATTGCTCAAGAAATTGAGTAAGTTTCGCGCCGGTGGGAAAGATGTTATAAAAACGTGGTCGCGAAGATCGCAGATTACTCCGGAGATGGTAGGATTTACTTTCGGGGTGCACAACGGCAAAGATTTTATTCCGGTGAGCGTGACCGAAGAGATGGTGGGACATCGCTTAGGCGAATTTTCCCCGACGCGCAAATTCGTGAAGCACGGAGGCAAGATGCAAAAAGAGCTGGAATTACAAGCTAAAGAGGCGGAGAAGGCCAAGGCGGCCTCCGCGTCAGCGCCGGCCGCAACGGCGCCGGCCAAAAAATAAAAACATGGCGGATATAAAAGCGCATTTAAGATATTTGAGGATGGCGCCGCGGAAAGTGCGGCTTGCTGCCGGCGCCGTCAAAGGAAAATCGGCGGAAGAGGCGGAAGCGGTTTTAGAATTTTTGCCGAAGCGCGCGGCGCTGCCATTAAAAAAACTTTTAAAATCGGCCGTCGCCAACGCCAAGCATAATTTCAACATTGAAAAAGAAAATTTGTTTGTAAAAAACATCACCGTGGACAAGGGGCCAACGCTTAAGCGGTTTATGCCGCGCGCGAGGGGTTCCGCCGCTCCAATAAGGAAACGCGAAAGTCATGTTACCATTATTTTACAAAACAAATGAGTCACACATCGCATCCATACGCAATGAGATTGGGGATATTGAGGCCGTGGCGGTCGCGCTGGTTTTCCGCGCGCGGATTTGCCGGCGCTTTGAAGGAAGACATCATGCTCCGCATTTTTTTGGATAAAAAATTAAAAGGCGCCTTTGTTGATTCCGTTGAAATAGAGCGCTCTCCTGCGAGCCTCAACTTGATTATAAAAACTGCGCGCCCCGGCCTACTTATAGGCAGAGGAGGCGAAGGCATTGAAAAACTCAAAAAAGACACGGAAGCGTTTTTGACCAAATTGAGAAAACAAAAACCGACGCCGAAATCAAAAGACAAAAACCAAAAGAGCGGGCTTAAAATCACCGTTGAAGAAATCAAATCCCCCGAGCAACATGCCAAAGTTATGGCTGAATCAATCGCCCAGGATCTGGAACGCCGCTTGCCGTTCCGCAGAGTGCTCAAGCAGACAACGGCGAAGATAGCCGCTTCCAAGGGAGTGAAAGGGGTAAAAATTTCTTTGTCCGGGCGGCTGGACGGCGCAGAGATGGCTAGATACGAATGGCTGAAAGAAGGGCAGGTTCCTTTGCAGACTTTGCGCGCGGACATTGATTTCGCCAGAGGCCGGGCGCGCCTTCCTTACGGAGACCTGGGCATAAAAGTCTGGATTTATAAGGGCGAGGTATTTGAAAAAGACAAGCAAGTTAGGCAAGTTAAGTAAATTAAGCGATGTTATTTCCAAAAAGAGTAAAATTTAGAAAATGGCAGAGGATGGCCACCCGCCGCAATCTCAAAGAAACGCGTGGCGTGTCTTTGGCTTTCGGCTCATTCGGCCTCAAGGCGGAAGAAGCGGCTTGGGTGAATTCCAAACAGCTGGAGGCGGCGAGAAAGGCGATGACGAATTTCGTCCAGCGCGGCGGCAAGATTTGGATTCGGATTTTCCCCGACAAGCCGATTACAAAAAAGCCCCCGGAGGTGACGATGGGCGGGGGAAAGGGCGACGTAGAGGGGTACGTTTTCCCCGTATTGCCCGGAAGAATCCTTTTTGAGATGGACGGCGTTGCCAGAGAAGTTGCGAAGGAGGCCTTAAAGCGCGCCGGCGCGAAACTGCCGATTAGAACTAAATTTGTTTCAAGATAATATGACGAGGATTAAGATAAAAGATTTAAGAAGCAAGGCGGAGCTGGAGCTGGGGGAGCTTTTGGCCGGTGAGCGTGAGAAATTGTTGGAGCTCAATATGAGAGCGCACGAATCCAAGCCGAAAAACGTCAAAGAAGCGCGGGAAATCAGGAAAAACATCGCAAGGATTTTAACGCTGTTAAAAAATAAAAATTAAAATCATGACACAAACCGTCAGAGGAGTAGTTGTTTCAAATAAGATGCGGCACACGGTTGTAGTTGAAGTTTCGCGCCTCAAAAAGCACCGGCTTTACGGAAAATTTATTAAAACTTCCAAAAGATACAAGGCCCACACTATGGAAGACGTTCCGGAGGGCGCGAAAGTCGCGCTGGAAACGTGTCGGCCGATGTCCAAAGATAAAAAATGGAAATTGATTAAGGTTTTATGATTCAACATCGCACAATGCTCAATATCGCGGATAACTCCGGCGCGAATCTCGCCCAGTGCATTAAAGTTTTGGGCGGAACCCGCCGGCGCTACGCCGGCATAGGCGATAAAATCGTCGTCGCCATAAAAGCGGCGGAGCCGAGAAAGGCGGTTAAAAAAGGCGAGGTGCACAAGGCCTTAGTGGTCCGGCAGAAAAACGCTTTTCGGCGCCCGGACGGCTCATACATCCGCTTTGACGACAACGCAATTGTGATTTTGGAGGGAGAAGAGCCGAAAGGAGGCCGCATTTTCGGCCCGATTCCAAGGGAAATCAAAGAAAAAGGTTTTAATAAAATAGCTTCCCTGGCGGAAGAGATAGTTTAAACTTGTGCGCATTAAAAAAGGAGACATTGTTAAAATAATTTCCGGAAAAGACCGCGGCAAGCAAGGTAAAGTTTTGCGCGCGTCTCCGAAATTGGAAAAAATAGTTGTGGAAGGAGTCGCGCTTCGCAAAAAACACCGGCGCCCGCGGAGGCAGGGGCAAAAAGGGGAGGTGGTGACTTTGCCGTCCCCGATTCACGTTTCCAACACCATGTTATTCTGCAAAAACTGCAACCGCGGCGTCCGTGTTGGCTATCAAATTTTAGAAGACGGAAAAAAAATCAGAATTTGTAAAAAATGCAAAAACGAGGTTTAATTATAGTGTAAATTATGCAAGAGCGAATTCCAAAATCTGAAAATAAAAAGATTTATTTCGGAGAAAAAAATCCGAAAGCTGATGATGAAATTCGGGAACAGGGTTGGGCATATGCTAGTGACGAGTTGAAGGGCGACGAGGATATTATCCGTCTTGAAATACCGGATAATTTAAAGGCAGTTAGATTAGAGCCGCTGATGGTTGGGAGCGATGTGGGCAACTATTTAGTTTGGGATCCGGATTTGGCGCATGTGGAAATAGTTAAATTAGCTACACCAGAAGGTAAAAAACGATGGCAAGAGCTAAATGACTTGGGCTATAAAGTCATTGATTCAAATATAGGCCGCACAATTTTTGTGAAAAGCAAAATACAGATGCATTAATTTGTGTCGATATTTGACTTTTTTGCGGGGATTTTATAGTATGGTTTTATGGCTGAAACGATTACTTTGCCAAAAAATTTAAAAGGAGAGATTAAAAGCCTAATTGTTCAAGCGGTTCAGGATGTTTTAGGCGATCCAGATTTTGGGTTAGAACTTAGCGTGGAAGCCAAAAAGAGATTACATAAAGAAGAAAGAGACAAGGCAAAGCTCATACCGTTTTCGGAGATTAAGCAAAAATACCATAGATAATGGCGAGCTGGTCGCTTAAATTTTCGCCAGGCGCGAATAAAGATT
>Ga0154951_102_pt1 | contig 82682 bp, 79 predicted proteins | sample RifCSPhighO2_01_FD_105919 | JGI IMG/M metagenome (GOLD analysis project Ga0154951, IMG submission 105919) | Candidatus Giovannonibacteria bacterium RIFCSPHIGHO2_01_FULL_45_24 | reverse complement strand
AGAATAAACGTTGATGGCGTTGGGGTTGTGGTCTGGGATGCTTCTTGCGACGGCGACCCCTTGCGCGCTTTTCTGACAACGCCAGCAACAAACATTAACCCGACCACTATCAAGACGATAAATATCAATTTCAACCTCCCTTTTTGCATAAATAATTCATATTAATTTTCTCAACCGGTATTGCCCATAGCGCTAAGAGGCTTTAAGACGTCAAAGCGACTCACTACCCCAACAACTTTTCTTTCATTGTCAATTACGGGGATGGGATTGACTCTGTGATGGTCGCGGAAAGCCGCGACTGCGTCCTCGTAGCTCGCGTCCTCCGGCAGAGTCAGCGGGTCATCATTCATCACGTCTTTGACTTTCAAAGCCGCGATGTCTTTAAAGTCATTTTTGAAGTGAGATTTGTCTTTGCCGTAAACGCCCATATTCTGAATAATTTTCTGAAAAGTCGGCAGATGGATTGCCGAACCCTTTGAAATGAGGTCATACTCCGTAAGAATGCCAACGAGCTTCCCTCCATCGTCCACCACCGGCACTCCGTCAAAGCCGTGCTTAGCCAAAAGCTCCGCCGCTTCCATCAAAGGCGTCTCCGGCCGGACGCTTATAACTTTCGCGGTCATAATGTCTTTAATAGTTGTCATTTACTATTTATTTTCAATCAGTGTGTAATGCTCGTCAATGCCTTGACAAGATAACCACCTATATGCTATGCTCCCTTTTGAATTAACCGCTGAACTTTAAGTAAGCGGCACGGATATCCCGAACGTATTCGGGAGGGAAGTTTGAAAATTTCAAAGGAGGGCTATGGTTATGAAATTAATGGTTCTTTTGCTGGCGCTAGTTTTATCAATCTGGGGCACAGCAGAAGCCCAAACAATTTCGGGCTTTCTGCTGGATGATGAGGGAAAGCCGCTCCCATCTGCGGAGTGGCCCTACTCCTCGCTATATCTATTGCGTAAAAACCCGCTTTCCGCGCAGCTTGAATACGTCTCCAGCACGGATTGCTGGGGGACTGGCCAGGGCTGCGTTGATAAAAACGGCCGGTTCGAATTCTCCGCCAAATATGACGGAAAGGGGTTCGAGAACGGACAATACATCGGCGAGCTCTGGGCAAACGACTATCTGCTCAAGAGAAAGGAGTTCGACTTATTTGGCTTTGACATCTATCTGGGGGTGGTCCAGCTAGATCCGCAGCCTGTCCGGATTGAATTCGAGGATTTACCTACAGCATTTTCCGACACTTTCGAGTGGTCCTACCATCTGACAAATCTTAGCGAAAAGGCCTTGAAGCTGGAAGTCTTGTCGGAGATCAGCGCTCCTGGCGAGACCATTTCTTGGGTGAACTTCCCCCTGAAAACCGTGAAGGCGAACCTGAAATCCGGTCAGACCAGCGCATGGGCTGGAAAATTTAAGATACCCGATCCTCTGCCTGACGGATACTCTTTCTGTGTAAGCATCGCGGTCAGAGAGAGAGGAAACCCTTTCCGGGTATATGCCCAAAACGGATTTTGCGCGCTGAAGGAATAGTGTTTGTTCTTAACCCCCATGGCTGGTGAATATCACCGGCCATGGGGAATTTTTATTCTTATTTTCTTTTTAAAACTTTTTTAACCGCCTCTTTAATGTGTAAAACCCCCATGCCGAAATGCTCTATGAGTTCGTTCGGCTCGCCGGACTCTCCGAAGCGGTTTTGGACGCCGACGAACTCCATCGGCACGGGATAATTTTTCGCCAAAACTTCGGCGACCGCAGAGCCCATTCCACCCGCCACTTGATGCTCCTCAACTGTCACCACCGCGCCCGCGTCTCTGGCGGCTTGAATAATTGTTTTTTCGTCCATCGGCTTTATGGTGTGGTTATTTATTACTCTGACCCTAATCCCTTCTTTTTCCAACTCCGCCGCAGCTAAAATAGCATTGTGAACAAGCGGGCCGCAAGCGATAATACTCACGTCCAACTTCCCGCCGGAATCGAAGAACGTTTCAGCCCGACCCACCTCAAACGGCGTATCTGGTGTAGTAAAAACCGGCGTCTTTTCACGCGCGAAACGGAGATAAACCGGCCCGTTGACGCTAACAGCGGCCATTGTAGCTTTTTTTGCTTCGTGCGCGTCGCACGGATTAATAACCGCCATATTCGGAATCGGCCGCATGAGAGCGATGTCTTCAATGGCCTGGTGCGTGGCGCCGTCAGGACCCACGGAAACACCGGCATGGGATCCGGCAATTTTCACAGGAACATCATTATAGCAAATCGTAGTCCGAATCTGCTCCCAGTTTCTTCCTGGAGAAAACATCGCATAAGAAGACATAAACGGAATCTTGCCATAGTTCGCCAGTCCGGCGGCGACCGTCGCCATGTTCTGCTCGGCTACGCCCATTTCAATAAATCTTTGCGGGAATTTCTTTGCGAACAAGTGCATCTGGGTTGATTCGGTAAGGTCGGCGCAGAGCGCGACGATTTTTTCATTTGCTTCGCCGGCGGCCAAAAGTCCTTCGCCGTAACCCTTTCTGGTCGGCGCTTGTTCAATGGATTTTATATCCAGCGCATTGGGGACTAATTTTACTTTCGGATTTATGGGCATATTATCGTGTTAAATCATAACAATAACGCCCCGCGAGACCCTTGCAAGAAAGACGATCATTAAACTTTATATTGTCTGCGCCGCACTGACTTTTATCGGAATCGTTGGTTAAAGCAACATTATCATAATTTTCCAAATCTGCGCCTAGATGATAAAGATCATTGGGGCATAGAAAATAATAATATTGAGATTGGGTTTCCGGATCTTTTGGTATAAAAGGTATAAATTCCGTTGCAAGAGGTCCAAGCTGTTTAGGATAGCTGCCGTTTGTGTCAAAATAAAGTTCAAGCGCCAGCTGGAGCTGTTTAAGATCAGCTACTCGCCTGGCATCACGACTTACTACTCTAGCCTTCTCAATATCTGCGTCACGTTCGCTCTGTTTTGAAATATCCTGATCAATAGATGGCAACAAAAGCCAAAATTTAAGTGACGGAGGAATTTCATTTTTAGTCAGCGCCTGCTGAAGGCTCACTGGAACGCCCGCAGGATAGGCAAAATACGCGCCTAATTTTGCAAGTTGAAGCGGCGCGAGCTCCCTTAACGGTATCTTTACTATGTCTTCGCTTTTCGCTGGCCAGCCGATGCTTCTCGCGACTCCCGCTGGCACCTCAACTGTGGGCGACTCGGAGCCCCGCACCAGATAAGGATTCCACAGAGATTGGCCCAGGCTTGCGGAATTTTCTCCGGAGCATTCCGCAAATTCACAATTAGGACCTATGCGGCCTACGTAGGAGCCGTCGGGGCATTGCTTGGCCTCTTGAGTACAAGCGACGCCATTCTTACCATCGCCATCAATATTTCCAAGATACGGCTTGATATCACCCGCGTAATACCAATAAGCGCTGCCAGAAAACAAAATTATGCCAGCAATGATTAACCAGATAACCGATATTCCTTGTGCTTTCGAATTTAAAGGCATATTCTAAAAAATCAAAAAGTCCGTTCAATAATTTGGTTGGACACGCATCGACCTTCGGGGTCAGAAGGAACGACTTCTCTCCATCCTCCGATTACCTGTCTAACATAGGACTGGTCCTCTGGACACTGCGCGTTCGGTTTTATTTCATCCTTGTAATACCAATAGGCGCTTCCGGCGATTAAAATCACGCCCGCAATAATCAACCATAAAATGACCAGCCCTTGCGCTTTGGGATTTAAGAACATTACGCCAAGGCCTTTTTAGCGCCGAGCACCAAGACGCCTACAATGAGCGCATTCCAATACCAAGTCATCCCCGAGACGCTCCAAAATTCCCCGCCCTGCCAGTAGGCAAGAAGTCCGCCGAGATACATGAGCACGGCAACTATCCACAGCACCATGCTCAATTTTTTCATCGCGTCCATAAACTTAGAAATTTAATCCAATAATTTGACCTTTGATTTTTGAATTTTCACTGGTGTTCGCTCTTAATTTTGCCACCAAAAGTCCTCCCTATAAAAATTCCGATTATCAACATAGCAGATCCTATGATAAGCGCCTCTGTGGAAAGCAAACTTGTTTTTGGTTCTGGTGACCCGACTTCTTCTCTATCCTCCACCGGCATGGGAGTTGTTGCTTCCCCAGTAAGGATAGCTAAATCCTCTGAAGCATATTTCAAAAGTCTAGTCCTATTACAACTACCGATTCCGCGTGTGCAAATATTCGTGCTTAACGGATTTCCGGAGGCATATACTAAATAAGTTTCACCCTCTTTAAGATGAACGTCACAAAAGCCATAGCCAAGACCACCGATACCATCTACCCTTATATCAACTGTTTTTTCCAAATTCCCCTTGTATGTCCTGTTTACTTCGAATCTTACCGAAGGTCCGCCTTCCGGTGTTCCAACGGGCTCTATTTTAACAATTTGAGTTATCTCGCCAACGAAAACAGCAGAGGATTGTTCAAAGTCCTCAACAAAAGACTTCGATTGTTCGCATTGATAGGCGAAGGCCGACAACGGTCGCCCTAGCGAATACAAACTCAAAAACACTACGATGATCACTGGGAAGATTTTTTGGATTTTACTCGTCATAAAGTAATTTCTATCAACAATCAGCCAAACTACTGAAATACCCTTATTCATGTTCGCTCTTTATTTTACCGCCCAGCGTACGGAGCTCCGCTAAAAACTTCGCGGCCTGTTCTTTATTTGGCGGGACGCCGTGCCACTCATAATCAAACTCTATTTCTTTTATTCCTTTTCCGGGAATATTGTGCGAAACAATAACTGTCGGCTTTTCATAAATCGCCTTCGCTTCCTCAACTGCGTTCACAATTTCCTCAAAATCATGCCCGTTGATTTCCAGAACGTGCCAGCCAAAGGATTCGTATTTGTCTCGCAGCGGCTCCAGCGGCATTATATCTTCGGTCATCCCATCAATCTGAATATTATTGCGGTCAATAAGCCCGATAAGATTATTTAATTTATATTTCCCGGCAAACATTGCCGACTCCCAAGTGTTTCCAGCATCCTGCTCGCCGTCAGACATAAAACAGTACACTTTAAACTTGCGCTTGTCCATTTTCGCGGCGTAAGCGTACCCGGCCGCCTGCCCCAACCCGCTCCCCAACGGACCCGAGGTCGTCTCAACGCCCGGCAAAGCGGTGCGATGCGGATGCCCCTGAAGGCGTGTCCCAAATTTTCTTAAGGTTTTAAGTTCTTCCAGCGGAAAATATCCCGCGTGAGCCATCGCGGCGTATCTCACCGGGCAGATGTGGCCGTTGGAAAGTATCAAACGATCGCGCTCCTCCCACTCCGGGTTTTTCGGGTCGTGGTTTAAAATATGAAAATAAAAAGCGGTAAAAACATCCGTCATTCCCAAAGGCCCGGCCGTATGCCCGCTCCCCGCCTCAACAAGCATTTCAATAATGGACTGCCTTACGGCATTCGCTTTTTCTTCTAAAAATTTAATTTTATCTTCATGTAGATGCGGCATTATTTAATTATACTATAATTTTTTGTAATCATCTTTGCTTTTTTAATAAAAATATCTACGATATCAATTTCTCCTCTCCATAAAACAAATAAAATCCGCCATTTGCCAACGCGGATTCTGTAGCCGGAAGTTGTGCCACTTAATTTTTTAGTATGCGCTGGCAATTTTCCGTTTCTTAAAACTTCTATAGCGGCTTTAATTTTTTGTTGTTCTTCTTTGCCTGCCGATTTAAACCCGTCAGTAGCCCGCGGCCTAATAAATATCTCGGCCATGAAGATATTTTAGAATTTGCCGTTATATTTTACACGCCGCTGGTTTTTTGGATCGCGCAATGCCTCATTTAACCGCACGGAGTCCTCCATTTCATCGCGCAATTCTGCCCATGCTTGATAGGTTTTCCAATCTAAAACAACATATCGCGGATTACCGTGTTCTTTAATCACGGCCGGTTTACTGCTTTTTATCGCTTTTGAAATAGCTTGTGTGGTCATATATTTATAATACAGCTATACTATCCAAAAATCAACTACAACCTCTAATATTCCTAACAAAATCAAAATTATGACAATGGTTATAACAACGATTCGTAGCTTATCCTCGCGATCTTTGAATGCTTCGAATGTTTTGAATGCTTCGAATGTTAAGTATCTACCAGATTCCCAAACTTTCTTTCGCCCCTTAAAAATTAAGAAAAGCCAAAGGAAAAAATTCACTCCTGGCACCAAAAGAAGTAAAGTATAGAGCCATTGTTTGTGACCTATAGTCCAAATTATTGTTCCTAGAGCAACTTCTGGAGACCAGTGTTCGATATATTGCTTTTGTTCACTATTTAATTCTGCCATAATAATGTTATTCATTTTTTAATTCTGTAACAGCTTTTTTAATATTTTTTGACTCAAATAAATACTTTCCGGCGACGAGCAGATTCGCGCCTTCGCGAACGCATCTGGCGGCGACTCTTTTATTTACTCCGCCGTCAATTTCTATTATACAACTTTTGCAAAGCGATCGGATGTGGCCGAGTTTGTGGAGAATACCTTCGTTGAATTCCCCCTCATCAAACGGTTGCCCTGACATCCCGGGGGAAACCGCCAAAAGCTGTAAAATTTCAACCTTGTCCAAATACGGGAAAAGTTTAAGCCATGAAGTCTCCGGGCGAATCGCAATCCCTGCTTCTTTTTTTACGCCGTGAATTTTATCTATTAAGAAAGCGTGTTCTCTGGTCGCCTCCTGATGAAAAATAACCCGAGAGATTGGTTTTATCAGCCACTCTTCAATTTCTTTTTCTGGTTTATCAATCATCAAATGAACCTCTAATTTAAGTTTGGTTTTAAACCCCACCAAACCTTTCGGCTCATGCCAGCTGACATGTTTTGTAAAAACTCCGTCCGACACGTCCAAATGCGCCCATTTGGCGTATGGTTCAATTTTTTTAATCCGCTTTTTTAGCTCTTCAAAATCAGAAACATTGATTGATGGTATTATTTCAACCATTATTGTCAATTTTAGCAATTCTTCTTTCGTGCCGTCCACCTTCAAAGCCAGTCTCCAGCCATAATTTCACCGCTTTCTTGGCAAGCTCGTCATCAATAAACCGCGCGCCCAACGCCAAAATATTGGCGTTATTATGTTTGCGCGACAGTCCCACGATTTCCAGAAGTCCTCCGTAGTATACCGCGGCCCGCGCGCCTCTGACACGATTCGCGCACATTGCCTCACCATGCCCGGATCCTCCAATGATAATCCCCCAACTTTCAGGGTCAGCGGCAACGGCTCTTGCCACCAGGAATATAAAATCCGGATAATCATCCTCCGGCTCGTATTTAAACGCGCCTTTATCCTCAATCTCGTAACCCAAACCCGAAAGGAACTTTTTTAAAGTTTCTTTCAATTCATACCCCGCGTGATCCGCCCCGATATAGATTTTCATATGCTCTCTGCCACTCTCCTCACATGCTCCACCAATGTCGCTGTGTATCCGGCTTCGTTGTCGTACCAAGAGAAAACTTTGGCAAGGTCGCCATCTAAAACCTGCGTGAGAGACAAATCCACAATCGCGCCGTATGGCTCGCCGACTATGTCGGTGACGACAATCGGGTCTTCGGTGACTTTCAAAACATGCGCCCAGCGGGGCTTCGCGGCTTCTTTTTTGAAAAGTTCATTTACCTCTTCGCGCATGGTTTTTTTCTCAACTATCGCGGTGGTTACGCTGATTGATCCCGTAATCACGGGAACGCGGATAGATTCCGCCTGGAATTTTCCTTCAAGCTCCGGAATGGATTGAATCACCGCTTCCGCCGCGCCGGTTGTTGAAGGCACAATGTTCAAAGCGGCAGCCCTTCCACTTCGCGGATCTTTCATATCCGGCCCATCCACCAGCTTTTGCGTGGCAGTATATCCGTGGATAGTCGTCATTACCGCTTTTTTAATCCCGAAATTTTCCAGAAGAATTTTCAAAATCGGAGCTACGGAATTTGTCGTGCAGGAAGCGTTGCAGGTCAAATGATGTCCCTTCGCAAAAAGTTCGTCATTTACGCCAACCAGCGCTGTCACCACATCTCCAGTCGCCGGAGCAGTTATTACCACACGTTTAGCTCCAGCATCCAAATGGACTTTCGCTTTTCCTCCGTCCGTAAAAAGGCCAGTGGATTCTACTACAACGTCAACGCCCAATTTTTTCCACGGAAGTTTTGCTGGGTCTTTTTCCGCCAGAAATTTAACGCCTTTTGGCTCTTTTAGAAAACGCCCGTAAGCCGAATCGTATTTGAGCAAATAGCGAAGCGTTTTCTCGTCCGCCAGGTCATTTACAGCAACAATATCAATGTCTTGATTGCCGAACGCAACTCTAAAAAACGACCTCCCAATCCTCCCAAATCCATTTATCGCGATTTTCGCCATATGTAATTACATTTTACCAATAAAACTCTTGATGTATAAAGAAATTGCCACACCTACATATTTATATCATAATAAAGTTTACTAAAAAGTCCAATTAACACTTCTAGAGCATCAGGAGGTCATCCTGCAGCATAGGGGGCATTTTTCGTGACCACATGCCACTTAGCTGTCCGACAGCTAAGTGGCTAATTTTCTAGTAATATTTTTTCCAGTTCTTTATGCAGTTGTTTCCGCTCTAAAATATCTCTTAGCGAACTTTCAGCAAATTCTTTATACTCGACGGGCTTCTTAAATTGCTTCAATATAATATCTTTAGCGCACATACCGCTATTGTCATCGAGACATTCTCCCCAACTTGATCGTGATGATCTGTCATTAATATGATGAACGCGGTTATTCAAATTAACATATGCGCTGGCATGTAAAAGATATTCATTAGAATCTATGTGCGTCGCCTTAAATTTACCTTGAAAAAGCACGCCGCTTCTTTTATATTTAATATTGAAATATTGAGTATAACCACCACTCAATCGTTTCATAAACTCACTAACTCCATTTTCAATGCGCTGACGAAGCATTAAATGATAGTGGTTAGGATTAAGACAATAGCAAACGATATCAACCAACTTAACAGTCCGACTGCCAAGTTTAGTTTCGCCCCTAAAAGAGTTCTCAAATAAACTGCCGATAGGTATTTGGCTGTTAAATTCGTTCATGCTCTGCAAAAAACGCTTAAAATCTTCTTGGTCTAAAAATACCCGACGCTTATCGGTACCGCGATTATAAATATGATAAAATTCTCCGTTACCAAAACGAGTTTTTCTCATAAATAAAATATAACACTTGGCTGTCGGACAGCCAAGTGGGAACTAACCGGCCGCGGGGGGTTGTTTTTCGCGCTTGAGTAAATAATTATATGCCGCCAAAGCCGCTTTTACGGCGTCGCCTACCGAAATATTGTTTTGTTTGTACGGGTCGTCGGTGACGTCTCCGGCCGCGAAAATTCCCGGGTGCGAGGTTGAACCGTGCCGCGGGTCAATTTTTATCTGCCCCCATTGGTCTAAAAGAACCAAATCTTTAACTATTTCAGAATTGGGCTGGGAGCCAATTTCCACAAAAACCCCCTCAACGCTCAACGCTTTTTCTTCTCCGGTCTTTGAATTTTTATATTTCAATCCGGCAACAAACCTGTCCCCCAAAATTTCCAATGTCTCCGCATTCAAGATTATCTCTTTAAGTTTAGGATTTTTCTTGATTTTTTCTTGCTCCGCCGGGTCCCCTTTTAGAGCGTCTCCGCGATGGATTAAATAAATTTCCGAAGCATAAGGGAAAAGGTCAACTACTGCTTCCAATCCGGCATTGCCGCCGCCCACAACCGCGACTCGCTTCCCGGAAAAAAGCGGCGCGTCGCAGGTTGAGCAATAAGCCACGCCCTTGCCTTCAAATTTCTCTTCTCCTGGCACGCCGAGTTTTTTTCTTCTTGCGCCGATTGTTAAAATCAGCGTTTTAGCTTCATAAACATTATTTTGGTCGGTTTTGACCTCAAAATCACAAATCCTCTCTTCACTGCACTTGATGCTGCGAATTGCCGTCGCCCTCTCCGATGTCTTTATCTCAACAGCGTCCGGAAAGGAGCGCACGTGCGCTTCAAGTTTTTGCGCAAGGTCAAATCCGGAAATATGCGGCTCGCCTATCCAGTTTTGGATATCGCTGGAAACAAGCGATTGCCCGCCGAAAGAATCGGTAATTAAAAGCGTTTTTAGTTTTTTTCTGGCAGCATACACTGCCGCCGCCGCTCCGGCAGGGCCCCCGCCGATAATTATAACATCATAAAGCATGTTAGTCCGGCACCAATTCCGGGCCGGTATTTTTATATTTTAATACAAAATTTTTAATCATTTCTTCACTAAAAGAATCCATTTTATAAATTCTGCCCCAGCTTACAATGGCTATTGGCGAGTCGTTTTTTTCTCTGGGCGTCAAAATGACTTTGCTTTTGTAGCTTCGCGCCGAATCCTCAAGTTTTTTTATTTCGTCCCGGGGAATTGAGGGCTTGTAAGAAATCCAGACTCCGCCGTGCTCAAGATTATGCACTAAAGTTTCGTCCGGAAGCGCTTTGTCATAAACACCCCAGCGCGCCGAGCTCCGGTAGTGCGCTCCGGAAGACGGCGGGTTTGTGCGGTAGTCAACTTTTACGCCATCGGCGACATGCGCCGCGCCCTCTATCGGATAACTCTCCCCCATTTCCGGCACAGAGGCAAGCTTGGAAAAATAATTAAAAACAAAATATCCGGCCGCGGCCAGAATCAAAATAATCGCTGCCAAGACAAAAAAATTATTTTTTGAGCTCTTCATCTATAATTTTCTGAAACACGGCAAACGGCTGCGCTCCGGAAATTAACTGCCCGTTTACGAAAGTGGCCGGGGTGCCGTTCACCCCAACCGCTCTCCCCGTATTTGACGTTTCCTCAACCGCTTTTCTGTATTTTCCGGAATCAAAACAGGAATTAAATTTAGATTCGTCCAGTTTCAGCTCTTTCGCGAAACGTTTCAAATTTTGGTCGGAAAACGCGCCCTCATTTTCCCCCCGCTGACCATTAAAAAGATAGTCGTGATATTCCCAAAACTTCCCCTGCTCTCCGGCGCAACGCGCCGCCTCGGCGGCGCGGAAAGACTCTTCTCCCAAAAACGCGAAGTCGCGCCACAAAAACGCGGCTTTGCCGGTCTTCACGTACTTTTCTATAATCTCCTTTTCGGTAGTTTGAAAAAATCTTCCGCAAAACGGGCACTGAAAATCTCCATATTCAATAATGGCGACTTTCGCGGCGGGACTTCCCAAAACAAAATCGTCTCGGCGGATACGTAGAGCTTCCGCGCCCGGGAAAACATCCGATGTTTTTGCAGATTTAACATCGGATGTTGAGGAGGGCGCGGACGGGATTTTGCTATACAAAACCGCCAAGGCAATTACTACACCAGCCAAAATAATAGAAGACGGAATTAAAAATTTTTGATCCATGTTAAATTTCTTTAAATTCCGGAATCTTTAAATTAACATGAAGTGTAACATTGATTGTCCGGTTGAGTCCAGGGCTTTGGCCTACAATGGTAATAATATACTCGTCCTCCGCGGTGTCTCCGGGAACCGTCACTTTAAAATTTGAACCGGAAGAATACTGATTTTTCTTCAGGGTTTGCGGCACGAAATTATAAATTGTCCCAGCAGGCAAAGACGGCGAAACGGACTGTACAGACAATGCGACGTCATCGGTAAAAGCTCCGACCGGAATCACGGTTATTTTGGTAGTGCCGCTTGAAGAATCTCCCACGCCGGTGACATCAATATCAAGCTCGTTTGAGCTTAATAGGTAAAACTCCGGCACGGAGACGGTGAATAAGCTTTCCGAGCAGTTGTTATTTTCGTTGGATTCGGCAATAGTCGGGCCGGGCTGGTCGGCGCAAAGAACAACGCGGTGCGTGCCGACGGGGATATTGCTCCAGTTTCCGGAAACCACTTCAGAAAATCTTCCGGCGGCGAGGCCGCTCAATGTTGGATTTGGAGTAAGCGTTAAATCAACCGAGCCGTTATTATCAATGTCAACCTGAAAGCGATTAGAAAAAGCGCCTACGGCTTCTGCGTCGCCCTGATTGCGCACGGTGCCCTTGAAATTGACCGTCGTCCCTCCGACCAAAACGCCGAAATTAAGCAGCGGGCCGCTTGAAACGAGCAAATCGGGCTGAACGCCGCAGCCGGATCCAGTTCCCGAAACGCCGTAATTTGATCCCTTAAAATGAATCCATCCCACAACATCAGACCCCCAAGCATACCCATCCCAGTCACAGCCGTTAACACCAACTCCGTAATTAGATCCACGAAGGCGAATCCAGCCGTCCCAACCGCTGCCGCCCGCCGCCAAGGCCTTAACCCATCCGGAAACTTGCCCGCTGGAACGGTTCAGTTTCGGCCGGCAGGGAGAAGATGGGCATCCGGTATTCTCATTAAAATCAATCCAGCCGATGTTTTCCGACCAGGCGTAGCCGGAAAGATTGCCGCCACTGTCAACCGTCACGCCGTAGTTCGCCCCACCACCCTGATTGGTTGAGTTAAAACTTATCCAGCCGATATTTTCCGACCACGCCCACCCGGAAAGATTATGCTCGGAGCCCGCTTGGACTTCTGGAGAGTGAAAAGTCGGAAGAAAATAAAAAGCCGCCCCGAAAACCAAAGTCGCCAAAACCGCGCCAACTCTGAAATTTTTAACCATATTTTAATTCTATCAAATTCAATCTATCAAGCAAGCAAAATCATTAGGAAGTCGGACTTCCTAACTTCCTAAGGATTAATAATTTACCAGCCGCAATTTGGTGAAGGCAAACTTGGATTATTGTTAATGCCCACAAAGTCGCCCGGCGATTTTGAGAAGGAATTTGTAAAAATGCACCCCAACATAAACTTCTTTATGGAACTACTGAATGTTTTTAACCCGTTGCGGCATGTTGATATCGTCCAGCCAGTCGGCACTTGCAAAATGTCGTGCCAATTATCTCCTTCGGTATGATAACCGATGCAAACTTTTTGCCCGGGCAATGTCACGCTGTTTCCGCCAGAAATATTAAGATTATAGGTATCTGGATTAAAAGAAAGCGTCTGACTGTCAGAGCCGCCGCCGGATGGCAAACTAACGCTGTTGCCGCCGGAGATGGAAAGCGTCTGGCCGCTTAGAGATAAAGTCTGGCTGTCATTATCGGGTAATGAGACGCTGTTGCCGCCGAAAATAGATAAAGTGTGACCGCTTATGGAAAGCGTCTGGCTGTCAGAGCCGCCGCCGGATGGCCACGAGGTGCGGCAATCGCCGCGAAGGCAAATCCGGTCTAGCGACTTTAAATCATAGGAATATAACCTAAAAAATATTGAGTTGGAAGCGGGATCAACATAATATCCCTCATTGTCGCGATCGTAAAGAATCGGAGCCTTAAGATAATTGGTCGCCTCCAGCCAAAGAGCGCGCAACCAGTTGGGATTTGAACCCGTAATGTCGCCAGCTGGTCCTGCAGGACCTTGCGGACCTTGGAGGCCCGTCGTGCCAGTCGCCCCTGTGTCGCCTTTTGAACCAGCTGCTCCAGTATCCCCTTTGAGGCCCTGTGGTCCGGCAGCTCCCGTTGCTCCGGTTGCGCCAGTGGGTCCAGTCGGGCCTGCCGGACCTTGCGGTCCCGGCGGACCGGGAGGCCAAGAAGTGACGCAATCGTTGCGAAGACAAAGTTCGTAAGAATATAATCTGTAAAGCCACGAGTTGGCTGCGGGGTCAACGTAGTAGCCAGCATTGTTGTAGTCATAGACTATCGGAGAGGTCAAATTTTGAGAGGTTGAATTGCCGCGGTCGGTTACGCTTTGTAAAGTGTCGGATTCTGCTCCAATACCTCCAGTACCGGCGTCATCCGCTTCGCAAACAACAGAGCCGTCAGAATTTATTGCCCGAATGGACGAACCGGCGCCGCACGTGTCACTTATTCTTCTTTGCAGATAGCCGGTGTCTGCGAAAAGCGCGACATCGCCGGAAGCTCCTCCCCCAGAAAGACCAGCTCCCGCATTAACCGCGGTAATATCTCCCCCCGCCGGCAAAGCGACGCTATTTCCGCCGGAAATAGAAAGAGTTTGCCCACTGATGGAAAGGGTTTGGCTGTCGGTACCGCTGGAGGGCCATGATGTCCTGCAGTCCCCTTTAAAACAGATTTTATCCTCCGATCTTAATTCAAAAGAATAAAGCCGGTAGAGCCACGAATTGGCATCGGGGTCAACGTAATAGCCGGGATTGTTGTAGTCGCGGAGAATTGGAATCTGAAGCTCTCCGCTTTTAGCTTGCGTTGAGCCGGAAACATTTAACGGAGCAGGAGTATTGCCCCAGGGAGGAGATTGCGAGGGCTCTGTAAACGCAAGCGCCTGCAACACCAAAAACGCAACTCCGAAAACCGCCACTTTAGCCACATCTTTTAATAAATTGTTAGTTTGGTTCTTCATAAGATTCATTATAAAGCAGGTGCGCCGGTGGGAGGAGGAGCGGAGCCCTCCGGAAGCGGTGTGGAAGATGGTGGTGTTCCTAATTCTTCAAGAGTGGGTGCATTAGTCGGCTCCGGCGCCTTGCTTGCTGGAAGAGGCGGGGCTTTAGTGGGCTCCGGGATAAACTCTTTCGTTTCCGGCAATGGCGGGGCGTTAGTTGGCGCGGGCACATAAAACGGCCTTTCTTCTTTTGCGGGTTCAATTCCGGACAATTGAGTCCAATAATAATAAATTGCCGCAATGGCCAAAGCCGCGATTAAAATCAGGGTGGTCGTTCTTATTGTTTTTGAAAATTGCTCTTCCATCCCAATTTTATTATATTTCCCTAAAATCCGGGCTGGTAAAATTTACTCTAAGCAGGACGTCAACAAAAGCGTCCGGCACGCCGCCGCTCGTCCCTTTAATTTTAATAGTGTAATTGCCAGGCGCGGTAGACCCCGGAACCGTGACCTTGAAGCTAAAACCGGACGAATAATGATCTTGATCCAGCGAAGCGGTTGCGAAACTGAAAGACGCGCCGGGAATATTCGGCGAGATGGATTGCGGAACGAGTATTACCGTGCCGGAAAACGCTCCGATCTTCTCAACCCAAATCGTCGTTGAATCGCTTGTTCCAGCGCCTACGCCAGTGACATTCACAGAGATGTCTTTCGTTCTGCGGAGTTTAAAGCTCGCCGCCGGAGGACAACTTGCCGGCGTCGTGAAATTGGCGGAAGAAGACCAGTTTGACCACGCGCCGGTTGAATCTTTTACCGCGACTCTGAAATAATACGTTGTGCTGAAAGAAAGCACATTCGGCGGGACAATAAAAAGTTTATTTGAAGAGTCTTGGTAAACGTCAACAATCATTGATGAAAAATCTGAATTGTTATCAACCTGTAATCTAAAAGACGCTTGCTGGTCGCCGTTTGGATCGGAGTAATTCCATTTAAGTTCAACCTGATGAGACGGGCAGAAAAAACTGGTGTCGGAGCCAAGCTCTAAAGCGTTGGGATCTGTAACAACAGGGCATGTTACCGGATCAGTGCAGCCTCCTCCGCCTCCTCCGCCTCCTCCGCAGTTGCTTGTGCAGACAGGCGGGTCTACAATAACGCTTTCGCACTCCGGAGTAATCCTACAACTTTCTCCCCCGCCGCCAAAGACGCACTGCTTCAATGAGTTGCAGGTAAATCCGCCCTCGGCTCTCACCTCCACTTGCACGAATCCTATGTTTGAAACCGCCCCTCTTGCGTCTGTGATTTTAAGCACCTCGTAAGTGAAGGTTTTGGATTGCTGCCCCTCAAGGTCATCGTTAAAAGTGTATTCTTGATTGAAATTGCAGCCGGACGGCGATGGCGGACTGCCAAAAGTTTTTTCAAAAGTCGGAGTTCCTTGATTGAGGTCGGCGTTCCACGCGCAACTTCCTCCGTTGGAAACTCCCAGAGTCGGGTGAGTCCAGCCGTCCGGGTCGCGGCTCGCGGCTCCATCTCCGGTTACATCTTCATCGGCAGAAAAGTAAATTCTGGTCGGGACCCCTTTTGTAACAATGATTTTGCTTGAGTAAGTTGAGCCGTCCGTTGAAATGCCGGCTTCGGCAACCGGAACGCGGTTTTCAGGGTCCTCAACCCTCTCTGCGCTCACGGAGCAAGTGTCGGACCTACTTGCGGAGTCAGTGAGAGTAACAACGTAGTTGCCGGGGGAAGAGTATCTTGTGATGAAAGAAGATCCCGCGCCGGAAGATGGAGTCCCCGAAGGAGCGGACCAGCTGTATGGAGATGAGCCGTCCTTGGCGGTGAAACCGAATGGATCGCCGACTTTCCCTGATTGAGAAGTTGGTTCGCATTTGGGAACAGATGGCGGTGATTGAGTAACATTAACCAAAGCCGAGTCGTTTGTTCCGAGATAAGTCGCGGTGATATTGGCATCCCCGGGCGATACACCCGTTACTATGCCCTTGGGAGAAATATTTGTTACGACGGCTACTGCGGGGCCTGAAGAAGACCAGGAAGCCGATTCAGTAACGTCTGTTTCCGGCTGTGGGCTGGAACCATCCGGGTCGTAAAGAGCTTGGAAAGGCATTTGCCCTCCGACTTCAAGATCGGCGGAATGTGGAACGACGCGCAGTCCGGGTTGAACAACTTCAACGCAGGCAAAGCCGGTGCCTTCGGCGTCAAATTGAACCCAGCCGGTAAAACCCAGACTATAATCAGTGCCGCCCCAGGCAAGCCCGCCCCAATCACAGCCGCTTGCCAAAACACCAAAATCTGAATTATCGCTTTGGACCTTTCCCCTAAGATGAATCCATCCATCCCAGCCGCCGAGTGTCTGACCTTCCGGCTCTATGGCGCGATAAGCCCTTGCCCAACCGGAAACAACTCCCGTTTCGCGATTCAATTTCGGCGCGCACGGAACCGCCGGCGGGTCCTGCGGACACCCCGCAACGTCCCCTGCGTTAAAACTTATCCATCCTGCATTGTCGGACCATGCTTCTCCGGAGAGATTTCCAGCTTGATCAACGCTAACGCCGTAATCTACGTCGCCATCATGATTTGTGGAATTAAAACTGATCGCGCCGATATTATCGGCCCATGCCCCGCCGGAGAGATTATCGTTGGGGCCGGCAAAGGCGGGCGCGGCAAAAAGAAAGAGAAAAGCAAAAGCTAAAAGCGGCTTGGCTAAAAACTTCATTAACTTAATTTTAAAAGACTTTGAAAAATGAGGCAATCCATTGATATTCACAATGAAAAAACCGGGCTATTTGCCAGCCCGGCGCCGCTGGTTCATTGCTGCACTTTAACCTGAACGTAGGGAGCAGGGTCCTCCGGCAAATCAACATTAATAATTCTAATGCAGGCAATGCTAAGCTCCACCTTGCCCTCGCCGCGATAGTTGGGTGTAATGCAGCCGTTTGGATAAGCTACAAGATCTATATTGGCGCTAGCGGATCGGGCTTCCCAGCAACCGCTTAATACCCAACCCTCCTCCTGATAGCATCTTACCCCGTCCATCTGCTTCCATTTATCAACAAACATTGAGCCCGCATAGGCACTGACACCATCCAGAGGCACAAAAGCGCTCGACGGCCCGCTGATAGCCACAATGGCCCCTCCACGTTTCGACTGCTCTCGCCGGAACCCCTGGGCAAACTCTATTTGTATTAACTTCGTAGCGGACCTCCAGGCGGCGAGACCCGAAGAATCGGAAGATGTCAGAACCTTACCTCCGGTAGCTCCGGTTGGCATCTTAAAGCCCAAGGTCTGTAAGGTACCGGCCACATCCAGTTTCTGCGAAGGAGAAGGATTGGCGGTCCCAATGCCAACCATGCTCCCCGGATTGGTCGCAAAATAAGCGCCGCCCCTAGATCCAAGACTGCCCGCTGTAAGCCCTCCAACTTTATCTTGCGATACAGATCCAACATTCAGGGGCGCCGGAACATTTCCGCCAGGGAACACCGCGGAAGGTCCGGTAATCGCGAGCGCCTGGAATGCCAAAAGCGCTCCGCCAAGAACAATTACTTTTAAAGACTCTTTTAAAAAGTTTTTCATATTATCGCGAGGGAGCAGTTAAACTTTTAATAACATCTTGCTCGGCTTTTTTAATTTGAGCGGGCGCGAGCTTGCTTTGTTCCAAACTTTTAATAACATCTTCCTCGGCCCTTTTAATTTCAGAGTCTCTTTGCAAATATGGTTCAAGCCTGCTCTCAAGGCCCCTGATCCGACTCCAATTAAAATAAAACCCGAAAACAAACCCGATGATGACGGAAATAACAACATAAAGCGCGAGGTTAAAATTAACTATGCTGACAGAATCATCGTTCATAGTATCACTTTGATTTTAAACTCATTGCGGCATCTAGCGCAAACAAAAGATATCCACACCTGCCCCAAATCCGATTTGGGTCAGTTTAGAAAAACAACATGCTCTGCATAATCGGATAATTCCGGGCGCGCTTCTCTCACAAATTCCCTATACGCCAGTTTGGTTTTAAATTGTGAAAGTATAGTCTCGTCTTTCAAAAGTCTGCCCCAGCGAGAATCGCCGAGGTAGTCTTGGTAGCTTGACCAAGGATATTTATACTCAATATTTTTCCATCCGCGTGCATCTTTTGGATTCAAGTGAATATAGCACGAAGCCCGCAAAAAATATTCATTATCATCCAAAAGCTTGGAATGAAATCTGCTTTCAAACACGTGCCCTCGGCGTTCGTACTTTAGATTTAGATATTTGGCATAGCTGATCATAAGCTTTTGCATAAATTTAGAAATATTTCCATCTCCACGCTCTCCCAAAAGCAAGTGGAAATGGGTGTTCATGAGACAAAAACAAACTATATCTACAAGCGGCTTTCCGATATCTACTGTCCCATCCCGTATGCCCCAAATCGGATTTAGGTCATTCTGGCGATCCAAACGAAGAACAGCGCCATCTCCATTAGCAGCGAAAAACGTGCATAAAAATCTTTTATAGTCCCACTCGTTACGAAAAAGCGCTAAATCACTTATTGTGTGCGCGTAAACATGATAAAAACTGCCAGTGATAAAAGGGTTTTTTCGCATATATCAATGCTATGATTATTATATGATTGCCCTAAATCGGATTTGGGTCAAGGATCAGAGGTGTAAGCATCCCTTGTGTATTTATTCCCGGCATCCCAGCTCATCCAAGACGTAAGGCCGGAGTCGTAAACCGCCTGAATCTGCGCACGGACTTTCGAGGCATCGTAATTTGCTCCCAAATCAAAATCCTGAATCCAAGGGCGGAGTTTGGAAGGAGTTGAAGTCGGCGCTGAAAGTCGTTCCACCGCCTTGTTCATTGAAAAACGCACTACCTCGTAAGGATGCGCCGCGGGATTTTTATAATTTTGAAATCCCGGCGGGTAGTGCGACGGATAAACCATTGGAGAAACATAATCAAAATGCGGGGCGATGCTTTCCAAAACCTGCCCGATGTTCAAATCGTCGGGATTGGTGGCAACCATTCCGAAAACATCCGCAGAGATTGGGACTGGCAGATCGCTTAGCGCATTACTTAAATAGGCAAAAAATTCTGACATGACTTCAACTTTATTTCTTTTGCCTGATACCGGAAACATTATGTCGGACATATTGCCGTCCGATGGATAGCGGATATAGTCAAAATTCAGCTCGTCAAACCCGGCTGCCTCCGACGCTTTGGCGACTTCTATTATATAGTCCCAAAATTCGCGCGCGCCCGGGTCTAGATATGAAAGCCCCTTTTTGTCTTTCCATACCGCTCCATTTTTTTTCTGCACGGCGATCTCCGGATGTTTTTTTGCGTAAAACGGGTCCTGAAACACGGCAATGCGGGCAATGGCGTAGATGCCGGCGTCGTGTAGCGTTTCAATAAAATCTTTCATGTCTCCCACGCGCATTTCCTCCGAACCGAATTCTTTTACTTTCTGATTCCCTGTGTTAAAAGAAACTCTGCCAGTGTAATCTTTTACGTCAATGACAATGCTATTGATTTCGGATTTTTTAACGAACTCAACCAGTTCTCTACGCCAATCTTTCGTGCCGGCAACCCAGCTGGTCATATAAATCGCCTTCACCGGTTCAGGGGTTTTTATGTGTTTTGGCTTTTCGGGTTCGGAAATGACAGCCGGAGTCGTCTGAAACGCGCCCCCGTCTCCCGCCCCGTAAGTTTTCACGAAAGACCACGATGCCGTCGCCACAAGCGCCACCCCAAGCACCGCGAAAGTCGCGTTGTGGCGGCCGAATGTCAGTTTATGAAAATATTTTTGACGTTTCATCGCGGTTCGCGCCTTTTTCTATAAGCTCCGACAATATTATTTTATCATTAAACCGGTTGATTAAAGTAGCGCCAACCAACCTGCCCGCTACGAAGAGAAGCCGCGCGCAATTATTTTCGCCGGAAATTATTTTTTCTTCGTCAAAACCCGCCGTGTCGCCCAAAGCAGTCAGCCGGAGGCCCAAATTGGATATGTTGTAAGCGGACACGGCCCGGAAAATCTTGCCGCCGCCCGCCATATTCAAAGCCGCGGTTTTGCCCTGCAAAAAGGCGTTCGTCCAATTGCCGACGATTCTTTTCTTGCCCAAAACAACGTCAAAAAACTCCGCTACGTCTCCCGCCGCGAAAGTATTGCTGTCGGAAGTTTTTAAAAACTCATCCGTAAGCACGCCACTGCCGACCTCAAGGCCAGGGAAAATATTCAAGCCGCTGGAAAGGCCTATTCCCAAGCACACCAGAGAGGTTTTAAAAAGAAAGTCCTCTGTATTTTTGTGAATTACGATTCCGTGCTTTTTAAAATTTTCCTCCAGAAGCTCGCCGCACGCCTTTCCAAATCTTTCCTCGCCCCAAACGTCTCCCTTCGCCGCAATATGGACGCCGACGCCGGCCAAGCTTAGAATTTCTATAAACTCAAGCGCGATGAAGCTCTCACCGGCGACCAGTGCGCTTTGGTGCGCACCGCTTGCCAATTCTTTTTTTATCAAATCCGCGTCTTCCAATGTGTGCATTCTCAAAATTTTTGCAGACGCAGCGGCCGACAAAAACGGCTCCGGCGGGGGCCGAGGCCGCCCGCCGGATGCAATCAGAAGTTTTTTATAAGACACGGCGAGTCCGGTCTCCGCGCGCACTTCCCTGCGCGCGAAATCTATTTTTACCGCCTTGGTAGAAGGATAAAAATCCAAAGCGCGCTTTTCGTAGTCGCCGATATTCCTCAAAAAAAGATTTTCGCGCGGGATAAGCCCCTTGAGGTATTTAGGGATCATAACGCGCGAATACAAAACATGCGGCTCGTCTTCCAAAATGACTATCTTGGCGCGCTGGTCAGCCTCGCGCAAAGTTTCCGCGGCGGCGGTCCCGGCAATCCCGCCGCCTAAAATTAAATAGTCTGCCTTTTCCACAAAAAATAAATCATAATTGCTTTTCCTCTTTTTCCGATGCCGACCAAAAAGAAAGGACAGCCACCCCTATGCCCAAAACAAACAGCGATATTTTATGCGCCCCCCAAGGAAAACTCAAATAAGGCAAAAGCATAATCAGAAGCCCCAATATGCCCGCTGTCCATTGTTTCCACATGGCTTTATAATAACACAAAAGCGCAAAAAACCCAGCCCCGACATGCGTCGGGGCTGGACTGACTCTCTAGATACCAAATAATTAGTACCTGCTTCGGAAACCGCCTCCTCGAGATTCGCGCGGAGGCCGCTCGGTCATCGGGCGGGCTTCATTCACTGTCACCCTTCTGCCGTCCAGCTCTTTGCCGTTCCACATCTCAATGGCTTTCTCGGCCTCTTCATCGGAAGACATCTCTATGAAGCCGAATCCTCTGCTTCTGCCGGTCATGCGATCCATGACCACGCTGGCAGAAGTGACGGCGCCCGCCTGCTCAAAAGCAGACCTCAAGCTGTCGTCGGTGGTGTTGTAGGAAAGACTTCCTACGTATAGCTTTTTTGCCATCTAAATAAACTAACCTAATAAACTACTGCTTCGTAGGAAGACCAACCTACTAAAGACAATAAGACAAGTGTACGCCCATATTATTCAAAAGTCAAGAAATTGTTTCCCCAGCTGCAAAACTTGCAGTCGCTGTGCGAAGCGGGCTTGGGGCCGCGCAAAAGCTGGACGGCAGATTTGAAAACTTTGTAGGCGGCTTCGGGTTCCACTTCAACCTTGCGCGGCTCAACGTTGAATGCGACTAAGGACGCCGGACGTCCGCTTGGACGTCCGGCGTCCAAGTCCAAAACCTCTTCAGGCGAATAAAAAAGCAAGTAAGCGAAATTTTTAGTTTTGTATCCGTTTTTTTGCAGCAAAAATGTGTAGCAATTTAATTGGTTCACATAATAAGAATGTGAATCATCTTTCGCCGCCCAGCCTCTAGTTTTATAATCAACGGGGATGTAAGAATTATTAGAAACCAAGCAGTCATCTAAAGCGCCCATCAGCTCCGCGTCCAATTTTTCGTCGCGCCATCTGATTCCTTTCATATTGAGCCGCCACTCGCGCAAAAATCTCGGGTCGTCTAAAAGCTTACCTTCTACTTTTCCCTCAATCTCCGGCGGGAGTGTGCCTTGCGCGCGAAACTTGTCAAAATATTTTTTGAGCACAGCGTCCATTCCCCCCGGCAAAGACGGAAAGGCGCCCGAGGGCCGGTGGATCCCGCGATTTTTTTCCAGCCAAAAGCATTTCGCGCACTCCAAAAAAAGATTGAGGGCGGACGGCGATAAAACTATTCTCCCGTTTTTATCTTTCACCATGAAAAAGCTGGTTGGTGTGCGGCATGCGATTGGCAAAAAGGAAAAATAGCGCCGCGCACGCCGCCGCGACAAAGCCGATAACAAAAAGCTTTTCTTGCGGGACGTAAAAAGCCCCCAAAACAAGCGCCGCCGTAAACGGCACCCGGGCAATATGGTAAAGCGCTTCGCGGCTCAAAATAAAAGCGCTGGCGTCCGAAACCGCTCCCGCGATTTTGTAGTACTGGCTGGACCAGGCAACCGTGAGCGATGAATAAGCCGCGTGCCCCAGTACGCTGCTCGCCGCGATAAGGTAAGCGGACTCCAAAAACGGGCGGTCTGCCCAAATTGCCGCGAATATTATCGCGGACCAAAAAAGCATCCGCCGCCTTTTGCCGTGGTCAGAAACAAAACCTATAAGATACGCCGCGACCGACCCCGCCAAAATTCCCAAAGAAACAACCCCGCCCAAATTCTCAATGCTGCCGCTGAACGCGAAGTACATAAAAAGCGGCCAAAAAATAAGCCCGATCATTTTTTCCGTTGCCATCCCGACTCCCGACAAAGTAAACGGAACGAGCTTTTTTTCTTTTAAAAATCCGAGCACGGCGCTCGCGGTGAGATTCGGCGAAAGCGTCCTCTTTGGGAAGAAAAAGAGCGGCAAAACGGCTAAAAACAAAAATGCCGACCCGGCGTAAAAAGTCCAAGCGAAGCCGAAAGAAACAATCAGCGCGGCGCCCAAAAAAGGCGAAGAAAACTGCGCCAAAGAGGCCAGCATGTGCCGGAGGCCCATCTCCTGGCCGAAACGCCCTTTGTCGGAAGCGCCCAAAAAATCAACGTGGTAGCCGGTGTTAAAAAACAGCATATTTGCCGCGAGCCCCGCGGGCAGGACATAAAATATGCGCGGGAAATCGCCCAAAAAGCCCAAACCGAAATAATAAAGTATCAAAAATGGCAGCGAAAGAAACATCATCATTTTGTCGCTTAATCTGCGAAGCGCCGGCAAAAACAAGAAAAGCAGAACCAAAAAATAAAGCGAGTTTAAAAAATAAAAAAACAAAATTTTCCAAAGCGGTATCCCCAGCTTCCAAAAATAAATCGGCACGAACACGCTGATAAGCCCCTCCGCGAAATAAAGCAGCGCAAGGGTAAAATGGAGCGATGTCACCTCGCGGCTACCGAAAAAATAGAAATGCTGCCGGTCAAAAATCATTATTGAAATTATAGCATAAAATAAAAACCCGGAATAACCGGATTAAAGCTTTCTATTGATTAAAACGCGCTGAATAAAAACCAATCCTCCGGCGGCAGGACTCGAACCTGCAACCCACTCCTTAACAGGGAGTCGCTCTACCTTTGAGCTACGCCGGAGGGCTGATTTTTAAATAGAGGAGCAAAGCTCCTCTTAAATATACTAATTTATTTCGTTTTCATCAATATAAGGAGTAGCCCGTTGTATCGCAATTTGCTATAATTAAAGCATTATGAAAGGTCTGCATATAGTCGCTTTTACGCTCCTTTTGGCCGGCGGGCTCAACTGGCTTTTGGTCGGGCTTTTCGGCTGGGATATAGGGGCGATATTCGGCGGCCAGGGCGCCTTGGTTTCCCGCGCCATCTACGTGCTGGTTGGGCTTGCGGCGATTTCCGAAATCGTCTCGCACAAATCCAACTGCAGGGCGTGCGGCGGACCAAGCCCGATGGCCTAGCGGAGCTCAAATAGGGCCGTGTTTTTATCTTCATTTTTTAATGAGTAGTTTTTGCTTGCCAAAAGGTAATTATAAAAGACCTGCGTTTCGCTTTTGGGCAAAACAACGTAGCGCGCTTTGAAATTATTTTTTAAAACGGCGTAAGTGTCTTCTATTGCTTTCTCGTCGCACGATGTCGCGGGGCAGGTCCACTCTGCGGTTTTGCCGGTTTCCAAGTAATACGCTTCCCAATAAAGCTTCGGGTCATAAGCATATTGGAAAATCGGGTCCATGCCGCTGACATAATAATTTTTCCGGTCCCAGAAAAATAATTCCGGAAAATAATCCCATCCTGCGTTAAAAACAATGTCGCCGGCGCGGGAATTGTTTTTTAGCCACTCCCCAGCGCCCCGGAAGCGCTCCGGGCTCCAATCCGCCGTTTTTAAAAATTTGTCATTTTGGTACAAACTCTGGCCCGCCATAAAAAGCGCGATTATAACGGCCGCGCTCAAGGCCCAAATGCCAAACTTTTTGGCGCGCGGATAAATGAAAGCGATAAAAATAACTCCGAAGGCCGCCCAAAAATCAAACGAGCGCTGGGCGATAAAAACGGTCATTAAAAAGAAAATGGCGGAAAGAGAAAAACTGCTCCACAAAATCAAACTTTTTTGCGGTTGTTTAAAAAAAATATAAATTGCCAAAAGCCACAAAAGCGTAAACGGCAAAAACAAGTAAAGTGTCTGCCAGCCCAAAGGATAAAGCTCAAGCCCGAAATTTAGCGGGATGCCCCTGCTTTTTGCGAGCATAAGCTCAACTATCTGGATATAAGCGAGTTTCGCGGCGCCCAATGGATTGGGGCGCGCGAGCCAACCCAAAATAAGCCCGCCGATTGAATATAAAATAATGCGGAAATCAAAAAACTTTTTTGAAAGAAGTTTTGCGATAGCAAAAATCCCCAAAATCAGGAGGGTTGACCAAAATAAGCTCAAGTGGAAAAACGCGACGGCAAAAGACGCCCAAAAAACTCCCCAGACGCTTCCCGTAACCGCGAAAGAAAAAGCCAGAACATCAAACGCGAGCGAAAGCGAGTGCGGGCGCGCCGTGGTCATATGAAAAAGCGCGAAAAATCCAGAAAGTAAAAATAAAAACGGCCAGATGTATTTTGCCGCGGCCCCCAGGCGCACCGATGAGAAGTAAAAATTTATAAGCAGGAGCGAGGTTACAAAAACTCCAGCAAGGCGCAAGCCGAAAATCGGGTCGGAAAACAAAGTGAACGGAATCAGCAAAATATGGAAGCCGTACCATATGTCCGCGCCGTATTTGCCGATTACGGAATACGGCAGCCACGGAAAACCGGAGTTAAAAATTCCATTATCTCTATATATCTCGGCGTGGGCAAAATGATAAAGCTGGTCCCCCTCCGGCCTTAATGGATAGTCGAAGTGCAAAAACGCGGCAAAGAGCGCAGCCGCCAGAAAAAAACAAAAAAACGCTTTAATACTCATGCAATTTTATGACTTTGTGGTGCTGGCGGATTTTTTCTATCGCTTTCGCTTCAATCTGGCGGATTCGCTCGCGGGTCACGCCGAATTCTTTCCCGACTTCCTCCAAGGTGTGGGTGATGCCGTCGTCCAAGCCGAAGCGCATGCGCAAAATCTTCTGCTCCCGGGGCATAAGGTCAACCATAATTTCCCGAAGGTGGTCTTTAAGCAGTTTCCGCGCCGCCTCCTGCGCTGGCGTGAGCATTTTTTCGTCCGGAAGAAAGTCGCCAAGCGTTGAATCCTCGTCGTCTTCCCCTACCGGCGCCTCCAAAGAAACCGTGTCCTGCGAAATTTTTTGGATATGGTGAATTTTTTCCACCTCAACATTCATCTCGGCCGCCAATTCCTCCGCCAGCGGCTCCCGGCCCAAATCCTGCGTAAGGCGCCGTCTCACCTGCTGATATTTTGAGATAGTTTCAACCATGTGCACTGGTATGCGGATGGTTTTCCCTTGGTCGGCAATCGCGCGGGTAACCGCCTGCCTTATCCACCAGGTGGCGTAGGTTGAGAACTTATAGCCCTTCCGCCAGTCAAATTTCTCCACGGCTCTGAAAAGCCCCAGATTCCCCTCCTGAATCAAATCCAGCATGGTGAGGTTCGGCGTCCGCCCAACGTATTTTTTGGCGATGGAAACCACCAGCCGCAGATTTGCCTGCGCCAGCTGGTTCTTGGCGTCCTCCTCGCCGGCTTCAATTTTTTTAGCGAGCTCTTTTTCCTCTTCGCCCGAAATCAAGGGTATGCGCCCGATTTCTTTCAAATACATCTGCACAGAGTCGGCGGCGGGGATGTCTTCGGTGGCCAAAACGCTTTGGCGCGATTTCTTGCGCCCCGGTTTTCCTTCCGCTTTTTTTTCTATGGGAACTTCCAAAAGCTCCATCCCTTCAAGCACGTCCACGCCAGCCACCTCCAGCCGAGAATAAAGGTCTTCCAAAAAAATCACATTGTACTCAACGTGCGGGAAAGCCGAAAGAATCTCCGCGTAAGTCAAAAAACCGCGTTCTTTGCCTTTTTTAAAGAGCGCCTCAACCCTTTCCTCGCTGAATTCTTTTTTCAGCTCCGCCTTGCTTAACCCCGACGGCGCGCGTTTGGGCTTTTTTGCGAGCGCTTTAATCCTCTTGGCCTGCCTCGCCGTCAGCCTCGTCAAGTCTAGACGGGAGTCAAGGCGGGCCGATTTTTTCGGCTTACTTTTTTTCTTTTCCTTTTTCGTCATATTTGATTTAATTCTTTGGAAATTTTATGAAATTCCCCCAGGAGCGTTTTTAGATTTCCCGCGCCTTTGCGCTCCGCGCCGCTTATCTCTCCGGAAAGCGCAACCAGACGCTCTTTTAAATACTCTTTTTTAAGCTCCCGCTGGCATTTTATGAATTCCACTTCGGCGTCAGCGAGATTGTTGAGTAAAATTTCCGCGAAGATGGCTGTTTTGTTGCTCTGGGCGAGCAGATTTTGAAAGGCCGGGTCAAGTTTTTGGGAAAGCGCCGGATATTCCGCGGCGATGGCTAAAATCCTGCCCTCAAGCAATGATTTTCTGTTATTATTGCGCGCGGATCCTTGCTCATCTCCGAAAACATTTTCTCCTTCCTGTGAAAGGGCGGTATTCGCTTTTTTCAAAGCCGCCCAGACGGCTTCTTCTTTTATATTTAAAATATTGCTCAATTCCCTCGCCCAATGCGCGCGCTCAAGCTCGCCCAAGGACGCAACCACCGGCAAAACCGTTTTTTGAATTTCACGTTTGGCTTCCGGGGAGGCAGGGTGGAATTTTTTCACGGCCGAATCCAGATAAAATTCAACAATATGGCGCGAAGCGGAAACGGCTTTTTGCCAAATCTCCGGATTTTTCGCGACTGCTTCGGCCGGGTCCTTAACGCCCAACCCTCCGGCCACTCTCACCTCAAATCCGCGCTCCAAGGCCAAAGCAATGCCGCGTTTTGACGCCGACTCGCCGGCCGAGTCGGCGTCAAAAGAGAAAATCATCCTATCGGCAAGCCGTTTGATTGTCTTTAGCTGGTCTTCAGTGAAAGCCGTTCCGGAAGATGCCGCGACATTTTTTACCCCGCCCTGCCAGGACATAATCGCATCCATATAGCCCTCAACCACAACGCACTCTTTTTGGCGCATAATTTCCGTTTTTGATTTGTTGAGCGCATACAAAGTTTTGCTTTTTTGGTAAAGAATAGTTTCCGGCGAATTTACATATTTTGACTCGTTATCTTTTTCCGGAAAAATTCTCCCGCCGAAAGCTGCTACCCTGCCGTTGTAATCAAAAATCGGGAACATTATCCGCCCGCGAAAGCGGTCGTAAAAATCGCGCTGATTTTTGACAACAAGCCCCGATTTTTCTATCTCCGCCGCGGAAAAATCCTTGTTTTTTAAATGAGCGGAGAGAGAGCGCCATTCATCCTGCGCGTAACCCAAGCGGAATTCGCGGATGGTGTCATCAGTCAGGCCACGCGCATGAAGATACTTAGCAATCGGATTGCTAAGTGGACTTAGCAATCCGATTGCTAAGTTAGATTCAAAAAATTTCGCGGCTTCTTCCAGAAGCGCGAACTGCCGCGCGCGCTCCGTGCGAAATCGCGGGTCTTCGTGCTTGAGCTCCACTCCGGCGCGGTCGGCCAAAGTCCGCAGAGCGTCCGCGAACTCCACCCCTTCAATCTGCTGGATAAATTCAAAAATGTCCCCGCCCTTGCCGCAGCCGAAGCAATGCCAGATCTGCCTGGCCGGAGAAACGTTAAAAGACGGCGTCCGCTCGCTGTGGAACGGGCAAAGCGCCCTGAAATTGGCGCCGGCTTTGGCAAGCCGGACATACGAGCCCACCAAATCCACGACATTTACGCGGCTTTTTATTTCTTCAATTTGAGAGGGCATAAGGTGCGATTATTATAACACGCTTTCATTTTTTACCATATACCCTTTTCCTTCCTGATTCCATTAAGATACGCTTCAATCCGCCTGCGGTTTGCCGGCGAGAGCGTTTTTGGCAAATTATCAAATTCAAAAAATCCCCGCTCCATAATTTCAAAACTTGGGGAAAATTTAAGATTGCCGCCGAAATCTTCCGTAAAAAGAACCGTGACCGTGTCCCGCTTGCCCATAAGTCCGTGATAAGTGCCCAGCTCCCCGCCGAATGAATTGACCGCAAGCCCCGTTTCTTCCAGAACTTCCCTCTTGGCGGCTTCTTCCAACGTTTCATTCGCGCCCACTCCCCCGCCCGGCAACGTCCAAACTCCGGGAGCGTACCAATGCCGCACCAAAACAACGCGCCCCTCGCGGACAAGAATAACTCGCGCGCCGTGCGAAGTGCGCTCCTGTCCAAACACGCGCCGCGCCAAATACCGCGCCGCGTGCGCGGCAAAAAGCGCCGCAAGCGAGCCATAAAAAAATATTTTTTTAAGACACTTCACAACAGTCATCATTTGTTTTTCGGAAGGAGCGAGATTCGAACTCGCGATCCCGTTTCCGGGATGCTCGCTCTCCAAGCGAGTGCCTTAGACCGCTCAGCCACCCTTCCATAATCCCAATAATTTTTTAAACTTTATCACGGCTGTAAAAAATTCCTTTCAACATCAAAAGAAGCCCGGAAATCGCCAGCACCTCGGCGGCCGCCGCAATACCAAAAGAATAAAACGGAAAAACTGAAAATTCAAAGGCGAAGACAGCCGCAAAGCCCAGCACAAAAGTCCCGTAGGAAAGCCATCTGGAACGCCGGCGCAAAAATTTATCTTCCAGGCGCAAACTTTGAATAAACATAACCAAGGCAAAAAACATGCCGGAGAACCCGCCGACAAGCCCGACGAGCAGGCGGGCCCACGGAGCGCCGCCGTGACTAAAAGCAATCAGCCGCTGGCCCGCCAAACCAATTTCCCAAATTCTGGCCGCGTCTCCGGACAGCAAACTGACCAAAAACACAACGACCCCCGTCGCGGCAAGAAGCAATTGCAGCGGGAGCAAAAATTTCTTCCAGCCGATCAGGGCGAATAAAATTCTTATAAAATAAGAAAGCGCGAGATAAAGGACGAGATGCCCGAAAACAAAAAAGAGCTGCACTATTTTCAAATCGCCGTGGAAAACAACCGGAGCCGCCAAAAAAGCAAAAAATACGGTAAAAAGCAGATAAAAATAGAAAAAATCCCTGACTAAGACGTTGGGTTTTTGTTTATGCGACCGCCGCAGGCGCAAAGCGGCAACCAAACAGGCGGCCGTATTAAATACATCAAAGAGCGAAGAAACAAAAATATTCACGATTCTTTATACGCTCATAGCCCTTAATGCCCTGATTCTTTCTTCAACCGGCGGGTGGGTCATAAAAAATCTGGTTATGCCGTAGCGCTTTTTTTTGAGAGGGTCCGCAATCCAGAGATGCGCCATGGTAGGAATTGCGTTGCTAACCGGCATAGGCGATTTTGAAATTTTCTCAAGCGCCCGCGCCAGCCCCTCCGGGTACCTTGTTAAAAGTGCGCCGGAAGCGTCAGCTAAAAACTCGCGTTTCCGGGAAATCGCAAGCTGCATCAAAGTCGCCGCAATCGGCGCGAGGATTGAAAGCGCGACGCCGATTAAAATCAGAGCGTTGCCACCCCTGTCATTATCCCTCTGGCGGAAACCGCCGAACCAAATGCTTCTCATAAAAAAATCCGCGAGCAGAGAAATAAAACCGGCCAAAATCACCGCAGCCGTGTTTAAAAGCATATCGCGGTTTCCGATATGCGAAAGTTCATGCGCCAATACCCCCTCCAGCTCCGAGCGGTCTAAAATATCCAAAATGCCGGACGTCACCGCGACGACGGCGTGCTTGGGATCTCTCCCCGTGGCAAAAGCGTTCGGAGACCCGTCCTCAACCAAATAAAGCCGCGGCATGGGGAGCCCGGCCGTGATAGTAAGATTTTCCACGATGTTATAAAGTTCCGGCGCGTCTTTTTTTTGAAGCGCTCGCGCGCGCGTCATCATAAGCACGATTTTGTCCGAATACCAATAAGAAATTATGCTCATAAAAGAGCTGAAAATAACCGCAAAAAGTAAAATGGAGGCGTTGCCGTAAATTTGCGAAAATATCCATCCTAAACCTATAACCACGAGCAAAAAAACTCCGAATAGCGCGAAGGTCTTTCTGATATTTGAATCGCGGTGCGAGTAAATGGTCACGTTTAAAACTTAACCTTCACGGGTTCTTTTTCGGTTTGTGATTCTACGCCGAAAAATTCCATTTTTGAAAATCCAAACCGGCCGGCGACGAGGTTCGCCGGGAAAGCGTCGATTTTGGTATTCAGCTCCATAATATTGCCGTTGTAGAACCTGCGCGCCGCCTGAATTTTATTTTCCGTGTCGGCAAGCTCTCTTTGCAAATCCAAAAAATTAGCGTTGGCTTTCAAATCCGGATAATTTTCGGCCACGGCAAAAAGGGTTTTTAAATTTAAAGATAAGACGTCCTCCGCTTTAGCTTTTTCGTTAAGTCCGCCGGCTGGCGGATCGCCCAAGGAAATTGCTTTAGCGCGCGCCATTGTCACATTTTCAAAAACCTGTCTCTCGTGCTGCATATAACCTTTTACGGTTTCCACGACATTCGGGATTAAATCATACCGGCGCTTGAGCTGCACGTCAATATCCGAAAGCGCTTCCTTCGCCCGATAACTCAAAGTCACCAGCCGGTTATAAGCCCAAATGACCCAAAGCGTGATTAAAACCGCTATTCCCAAAATCCAATATAAAATGTTCATGGCTTAATTATAGCAAAAAGGTAAAAAATTAAAAGAGGGCTTTTAGGCCCTCAAGCGAATAAACTCACCAGCGTCCGGCGGCACGCATAATCCTGCGCCGCAGTCGCCTGTCGTAGCCGCCCGGGTATCTGTCCGCGGCATGGTTGATTTTTTCTCGCAGCGCTGCGCGGATTTTTACAAGCCTCGCCGCCTTACGCACTTCAAACGATGGGTTGTAAAAAATCTGACGCCGATGAACACAGAGGAGCGTTATAGGACAATATCTGCCCCCGTCCCCATCGCCAAGGCGAAATCTTAGCCGGCTGTCTCTTTCTAAAACCGATTTACAACGAAGCTTCCTGACGGCTTCGCGTAAGCCCTTCAAAAACTGCTTTTCATCAATCATTTTTGCCCGCCTCCTTCCGAAATCAAAATTTTGCGTCTAGGCACACACTAGCGCAAAAGCCATATCAAATCAATAGTCCATATGGCCGCCGCCCATGCCTCCCTGCCCCGAGCTTGTTGATGGGTTTTTCTCCGGAATTTCGGTGACGGCCGCGCCGACGGTAAGATAGTTCGCGGCGACGGAAACGGCGTTCGCAAAAGCGGTTTTTACGACCTTAAGCGGGTCAATGATGCCGGCTTCTTTGAGGTCGCCGATTTTATTGGTTACGGCGTTAAACCCCAGCCATTGCGCTTTGTTATTCTCTCCCTTGTTTGCCTTTTTTTGCTTTACCAATTCATCAATAATTTTATTTACGGATTCTCCGCTATTTTGAATGATGGCTTCTACGGGTGCTCTTAGCGCTTTATTCAAAATTCCAGTAGCGGCCAGGGTAGCAGAAACGGCATGCTCAATAATTTCTCCTTGAGCCGAAACAACCAAATTAAAAAGCGCGATGCCTCCGCCGGGGACAATTCCTTCCTCCATCGCGGCGCGGGTTGCGGCCACAGCATCTTCCACTCTTTGTTTTAATTCTTTTTGTGCGGATTCGGTCGGAGCGCCGACTTTGATTACCGCAACCCCGCCGGAGAGCTTGCCCACACGCTCCTGCAAATTTTTCTTTTCGTATTCCGAGTCCGTCTTTTTGATTTGCGCGCGGATTTGGGCAACCCTTTCCTCAATCGCTTTTTTGTCTCCCTTTCCGCCAACAATTGTGGTATTGTCCTTATCGGCGACGACTCTGTGCGCGTGGCCTAAATGGCTCACCTCCGTGTTTTCCGGCTTTCTTCCCAAGTCCTCGGAGATAAATTCCGCGCCGGTCACAACGGCGATATCCTGCAGCATCTCTTTTCTCCTGTCGCCGAAGCCTGGCGCTTTTACTCCTAAAACATTAAGCACGCCTCGGAGTTTGTTAACCAAAAGGGCTGCCAGCGCCTCGCCCTCAATTTCATCGGCGATCAAAACCAGCTCTTTTTTGCCCGTCGCCAAGATTTTTTCCAACAATTTCAAAATATCCTGAATGGACGATATTTTTTTGTCGGTCACCAAAATATAAGGGTCCTCCAGCTCCGCCGCCATCTTCTCCTGATTTGAAATCATGTAAGGAGAGACGTAGCCGCGGTCAAACTGCAGACCTTCAACCATTTCATGCGAACTGCCGACGGTGTTGGAATCCTCAATCGTCACAACGCCGTCCCTCCCGACTTTGGACATCACTTCTGCAAGAAGTTTCCCTATCTCGGCGTCTTTCGCCGCAAGCGTCGCCACCTCCTGCAATTTTTTATTGTCGGAAACGTCTTCTTTTTGCTGCTCCAATTCCTTCACCACCGCCTCGCTCCCTTTTCTAAGTTCCTCAGCGAGCTGGATTACGTTAAAGCCCTTTTCATGAATCGCCCGCTCGCCTTCTTCAATAATCGCGTGCGCCAAAACAACCGCCGTGGTCGTTCCGTCGCCCACGCGGTCGTTGGTTTTGTCGGCTGCCTGCTTGATAAACTCCGCGCCCAAATTTTCCCATTTGTCCGAAAGTTCAATTTCTTTGGCCACGGTCACGCCGTCAAAAGTCACCTGCGGGGCGCCATATCCTTTTTCAATAACCACCGCCCGGCCCCGCGGGCCCAAAGTCATCCGCACAGCTTCCGCCAGCTTGTCTATGCCCTTTTTGATGGCGCTTCGCGCCGATTCATTAAATAAAATTTGTTTTGCCATGTTATTCAATTATTCCTAAAATATCCTCCTCCTTCGCTATTAAATATTCTTTGTCGTCAATTTTTATCTCCGTCGGCCCGTATTTGGAAAATAAAACTCTGTCTCCGGCTTTCACGGAAAGCGGCTGCAATGTTCCGTTCTCCATTCTTTTCCCTTCTCCCACAGCAATAATCTTCCCTTCCTGCGGCTTTTCCTTGTCCGCGGTGTCCGGTATTAAAATCCCGCCCTTTGACTGCTTTGCCTTTTCCTCATCAGAAAGCGGCTCAATCAAAACCCTGTCGCCCAATGGTTTTATGTTCATAAGCATAATGCTAATCTACTAATTTCATCCGAATGCTACGAATAGTGTTAGCACTCCTGACCTCCGAGTGCTAATGAGATACTATCAGAACGCCCTTTCGGGGTCAACCCCGCACCTTTTGAGTCTAGTTAGGCAGCACTAAGGCTATTTTTTATTTTACGCTTAAGTTGAGCATAAACTTTGCCAAAATGTTTAAGATTATGCTCACGATAAAGAGCGTCTTCTTTCAAAAAATAGCCTTCTACATAAACAAATTTCCACGGCATATAACGCGCGGTGGACGGTGATTTGCCAGTGTTATGTTCAGATAGTCTTCGCACTAAATTTGATGTGCTGCCTATGTACAACGAATCATTCTTTTTGCTCTTGATAATATAAACCCAGTACACAAAGCAATTGTTACAAAACAAAAGGTGCGGGGTCAAGGTTTCTCCCCCGCTGTGGATTTAAAAATAAATCCGTTACTTTCGTAGATTTATTTTTCTAAACCGTATTCTAACAAACATTTTTTATAAATCACTTCACCTGACGTTTGTTCTGGTAGACGTCCGGACGACGAAGCTTTTATGGGTTCTCTTAAATACTGTGAGCATTCATTTCTAATCCGGGCTGGTCTTAATTGGAACCAATAAAAAGCGCCAACAATAGAGATAACAAAAATAACCAATAATCCAATTTTAAACCAATTTTCTTGGATAAATTTTTTCATAAGTTTATGGTACTGCTGTTTATCCCAACAATCAATAGCTCTGTTTTTGCTTGATTTATTATGCGACACTTTCGCACGATCGGAAGAAAGTGTCGCCCATATAACCACTATGATATATCATATCTTGAATTTGCAGTATTCGCGCTATAGCAAATAAACTGCAAATTGGTAAATTACCACAAAATCGCTAAATAACCTTCCTTAACCACGCCCCGGTGTATGATTTTTTGTGCGCCGCGATTTCTTTGGGCGCGCCTTCGGCGATAATTTCGCCGCCGTTGCCTCCTCCGTCCGGACCGAGGTCAATTATCCAATCGGCGTTTTTTAAGACGTCCATATTATGCTCAATCACCACGACGCTGTTGCCCTTGTCCACCAAGGCGCGGAGAATATTTAATAATTTTTGAATATCGTCAAAATGGAGGCCGGTTGTTGGTTCATCTAAAATATAAAGGGTCCTGCCCGTCGCTTTTTTAGAAAGTTCAAACGCGAGCTTCACTCTCTGCGCTTCGCCTCCCGAAAGCGTCGTCGCGGGCTGGCCAAGCTTCATATATCCCAACCCGACGTCTACCAAGGTTTTCAAGCGCTGCTCAATCTGCGGAATGTCTTTGAAAAATTTATGCGCTTCTTCAATGGAGAAATCCAGAACATCGGCGATGTTTTTATTCTGGTATAAAATCTCAAGCGCTTCTTTACTGTATCTTTTTCCGTGGCACTCCTCGCACTCCGCGTAAATGTCCGGCAAAAAATACATTTCTATTTTTTTCACTCCCTGCCCTTCGCAAACCTCGCACCTTCCGCCTTTTACGTTGAATGAAAACCGGCCGGATTTGTATCCCCTCGCACGCGCCTCCACAGTGCGCGCGTAGATTTCGCGCATAAATGAAAACACTCCAGTGTAAGTCGCGGGGTTTGAGCGCGGCGTGCGGCCTATGGGCGACTGGTCAACTAAAACCGCCTTATCAATATGTTCCAATCCCTCAATTTTTTTATGTTTGCCTGGCTCTTCTTTTGAGCCGTAAAAATATTTAAGAAGCGCGCGCGCTAAAATATCGGAGATAAGTGAGGATTTTCCGGAGCCGGAGACGCCGGAAACCACAACCATCTTGCACAAAGGAATTTTCACGTCAATGTTTTTCAGATTATGCTCGGAAGCGCCTCGTATGAAAAGCTCGGTCTTTGCCGCAGGCTTTGCAAGGACACGCATAGAAGTAACTTCTTTCTTCCCGCTCAAATATTCTCCTGTCAAAGTTTTTGCTTTCAATAGCTCGCGGTACTCTCCTTCAAAAATAACTTTCCCGCCGTGCTTGCCCGCGCCAGGGCCCAAATCAATTATCCAATCGGCCTCTTTCATTGTTTCAGCGTCGTGCTCCACAACTAAAATCGTATTCCCCAAATCACGAAGATTTTTTAATGTTTTAATCAGCCGCGCGTGGTCGCGGGCGTGAAGCCCAATTGAGGGCTCGTCCAAAACATAAACAACTCCCGTGAGAGACGAACCGATTTGGGTGGCAAGCCGCACTCTCTGCGCCTCGCCACCTGCCAACGTGGTGGATTCGCGGTCTATGGTCAGATAATCCAAGCCGACCTCCAGTAGAAATTCCAGCCTGCGCGAAATTTCTTTAAGAAGCGGACGCAAAGCGCCGCCCGGCGGGAAGAAACCTGCGGGCGGCGTTGAGGAAAGCGACGGGGTAAAAAAGTTCTTTGCCTCTTCAATAGTCAACGCCGAAATCTCGGAAATATTTTTGTCAGCGTAAGTCACAGCCAGCGCTTCCGGCTTAAGCCGCCTGCCCTTGCAAACCGGGCAAACTTCCACTCGCATATATTTTTCAATTTCCTCCCGCGTCCATTCCGATTCCGTTTCCTTCCACCGGCGCTTCAAGTTTTCGATTACTCCTTCGAAAACTTGTCCCGAGCTTGTAGAGGGATCTCCATTTAAAACAATTTTTTGAATATTCGGCTGGAGCTTCCCGAATGGCGTGTTAAGAGAAAATTTATGCCTCTCCGCCAAGTCCGACAAAATCCACCAATACCATGACTGCCTGCCGACTTTGTGAGACGCAGTTGCCCACGGGCGGATAGCGCCCTCCGCCAAAGTCAGATTTTTATTCGGGATAACTAAATCCGGCTCAACTTCTAAAGTGCTTCCCAAGCCGGTGCAATGCGGGCAGGCGCCATAGGGAGAATTGAAAGAAAAAAGCCGCGGCTCAATTTCCGGAAGCGAAATCCCGCAATCCGGGCAGGCAAAATGCTCGGAAAAAATGGCCTCGTTTATCAACACCAGCCCTTTCCCTATCTTCAGCGCAGTCTCCAACGATTCTCTTAATCTTGGCCTATCCAATTCCTTGTCAATGATTAACCTGTCCACTACGACTTCGACATTGTGCGCTTTTTTCGGGTCTAAAGATTTATCTTCGGCTTCGTCCAAGCGCATAATTTCGCCGTCAATGCGCACCCGCAAAAATCCTACGCGGCGCACCATTTCCAAAACGCTTTTGTGCTCGCCCTTTTTGCCCCTGACCACGGGCGCCAAAATATTTATCTGCGAACTATTTTTCAATTTAAAAATGTGCTTCAAAATTTCATCCGCGCTCTGCTTGCCTATTTTTTTGCCGCATTTTGAGCAATGCGGGCTTCCGGCGCGCGCAAAAAGTATTCTTAAATAATCATAAATCTCCGTAATCGTCCCCACGGTTGAGCGCGGATTTTTTGTGACGCTTTTCTGGTCAATGGCGATGGCCGGCGAAAGGCCGGAAATTGATTCAACATCTGGCTTTTCCTTCACGCCTAAAAATTGCCGGGCGTAAGAAGAAAGCGATTCAACGAACCTCCGCTCCGCCTCGGCGTAGACGGTGTCAAAAGCCAGAGAAGATTTTCCCGAACCGGAGATGCCGGTGATTACCACCAATTTATTTTTTGGAATATCCAAATCAATATTTTTCAGGTTATGCGCCCTGGCTCCCTTAATCCTTATAAAATTTTTGCCGTCCTCTTTCGCTTCCATAAAGTTTTAATTATACGGCTCTTGTCAAGAACTTGCAAGTATTATAGGATAGCCCAAGAAAAGGGGGGTCAATAATGAATAAAATGTGGTGGTTCTATTTCCTGTTCTTTTTTTTATGGCTTGTCCTGCCGCTTCCGGGATGTGCTTTGCTGACGCCTCCGTCCGAAGAAGAACTCCGTCGCTGGGTGATGACGGAGGAAGGAATAGATGGGAGGATTGTCTCGGAAAAGTTCCAGAAAAATCCTTTTGTCAATCAGATCTTCGGACGGTTTGTCATCTGCACAAAAGATGGACGGCAACTTCGCGCCTTGGCGAGTTTGAGTCGAAATAATGGTTTTCGTATCTCCAAATCTGGCACCGGAGTTCCCTGCACAGCGAGGTAATCTTTATGGAAGAAACTCTCAAGAGCATAAAAGAAATCGCCCGCTATCTTCAGGTGAACAAATTCACCATTTACCGCCTCGCTGCCAAGAAAAAAATTCCGGCTTTTAAAGTCGGCGGCCAATGGCGCTTTAAGCTTGAAATGGTGGAGAAATGGTTAATGAGTCATTCCAATCTCACACTAGCCAAACGCCGCAGGCGAAGATGAAAACATCCCATCTCGCTTGCGGCTTTCTTTTTTATAGTTATGTTATTATCCATTCATGCTCACCAAAAAGGACTTTAAAAAAGCGCCAAATGCGCCCGGGATTTATTTTTTCCGAAACAAAAGTGGGGAGATTCTATATATAGGAAAGGCGGCGAATCTGCGCGCGCGGATCAGGTCATATTTCGGAAAAGCGGTTAAACCGCCACTTGGCGGTTTAACCGCCAAGTTGATTGCCTTGCTAAAAAAAGCCAAAATATTGGATTGGGAGGTTTTAAACTCCGAAACCGAGGCCTTAATCCGCGAAGCGGGGCTCATTAAAAAACACCTGCCGAAATACAACGTGCTGATGCGCGACGATAAGCAGTATTTTTATGTCGGGTTCTCTAAAGAAAATTTTTCAAAGATATTTATCACGCATCAGAAAAACCGCGAAGCCGACTACATCGGCCCCTTCACTGAAGGCGGGGTTTTACGCTCGGCGCTCAAGACCTTGCGCCGCGCTTTTCCCTACTGCACATGCAAAAAACCTCACAGGCGGCCGTGCCTTAATGCGCGCATTGGGAGATGTTTGGGCTATTGTTGCGTAGCGCAGAAAGCCCTGCTTTTAGAGCAGGATCTTTCTGCGCTGGGGAAATACCAAAAAAACATCCGCGCAATCAAGCAAATACTCTCCGGCAACAATAAAACTCTTGCCCGCGCGCTCAAAAAAGAAATGCGCGAACTCTCCGACGCCAGAAAATACGAAGAGGCCGGCAAAATCCGCGACCAAATCCGCGCGCTGGAAAAAATCTTTGAACACAGGGGAGTAATTAAACAGGACCTTCCGACCGAATTCGCCAAGGCCAGCAGGGCCTTGGAATCAATTTTGGATATTCCCGCAATAAATAGAATAGAGTCCTACGACATCGCCAATATTCATGGCCAATTCGCCTACGGCTCTATGGCCGTTTTCGCTGACGGCAAAATTCAAAAAAATTGCTATCGGCTGTTTAAAATCAGAAGTATTAAAACCTCAAACGACCCGGCGATGCTCCGCGAAATTATTTTCAGACGACTAAGACATAAAGAATGGCCTTACCCGCAAGTGATTATTGTTGACGGCGGCAGGGCACAGCTTAGCGCGGCCTTGGCGGTTAAACCGCCAAGTAAAATAATCGCTCTCACCAAAAACAAAAAACATATTGGTGACCATATTTTTATAAATGGTAAAACGTCTCCCGTCCCCCTTCCGCGCCTCCCCGAACCGCTCAAAAATTTTATTTTAATGCTGGACTCCGAAGCCCACCGCTTCGCGATTTCGCATTATAGAAAATTACACAGAAAGCGCTTGTTGACATAGCCCTTGCCACATGCTAACCTTAATAAATAATGCGTAATTTACTCCTCTGGGCTCAAATCATGATTTCCGCGCTCTTGGTCGCGGCCATTTTGCTCCAGCAAAAAGGCGTGGGCCTGGGCTCCGCTTTCGGCGGAAGCGGCCAGATTTACAGGTCAAAAAGGGGGCTGGAGAAAGGATTGTTTATTGCTACGATTGTGCTCGGAGTATTATTCACTTTGACCGCTTTTATCACCCTGATTATCAAATAAATTACTCCCCCATGCGGGCTGAAATTCTTGTGCTAATTGTGCTCGCGCTCATAGCGCTGGTGTCGTTTCTGGGCATACTTACTGAAATAAACAAAAAATTCGGGGTGGAAACTCCGGCTTTCGGGGGGACGCTGCGCGAAGCAGTTGTCGGAAGCCCGCGTTTTATGAATCCGCTCCTTGCGCAATCGGACACCGACCGCGACTTGGTTTCCCTGCTCTATGCTGACCTCCTGCGCCACGACGGTGAAGGCAAACCACGGCCGGCGCTCGCGGAAAAATACGAAGCTTCCCCGGACGGCCTGGAGTACACAGTGACATTGAAAGACAAACTCTACTGGTCGGATGGCGAAAAACTCACCTCGGACGATATAATTTTTACAATCGGCCTGGCGAAAAACCCGCTTGTACAAAGCATCCGCCGCGCCAACTGGGAAGGCGTTGAAGCCGAAAAAATAGACGAGCGCACGGTCCGCTTCCGTCTCAACAAGGCCTATGCGCCGTTTCTTGAAAATTTAACGCTGGGCATTTTGCCGAAACATGTCTGGGAAAAAATCCCGGCGTCACAGATATCTCTGGCGGAGCTCAACACAAGCCCCGTTGGAGCCGGACCTTATAAAATAAAATCAATTGATAAGGACTCGCGCGGCTCAATAGTTTCCGTAACGCTTACCGCAAATAGGTATTTCGTTTTGGGCAGACCAAACATTAAAATTGTCTTCCTGAAATTTTATCCCGACGAAGATTCGGCGCTCAAAGGGCTGGAAAGCGGCGCGATAGACGCTTACGGCTCAATATCTCCGAAAAATATAGATAAGCTGGGGAGCCGGACGGAAATTAAGGAAATTTCGCTGGAGCGCGTAATCGCCGTTTTTTTGAACCAAGGGGCCAAAAAAGAGTTCGCCTCCGCAGATGTCCGCAAGGCGCTCAATGCCGCGGTGGATAAAAAATCGCTTTTGGACGGGGTGCTTGGAGGGCGCGGGAAAATAATTGATGGGCCGCTTCCGGAAGCCGCGGAAAATAATTTATACGACCCGGACGCTGCAAAAAGCATTGTCAGCAAAAGCAAGACGGAAATCAGCTTCACGCTCACAACGGCAAAGACCGCGGAACTTCTGGAGATTGCGGAGATTTTAAAAAACATGTGGAACGAAGCCGGATTTAAAGTTGAGGTAAAAAATTTCCCCATAGGCGATCTTGAGCAAAGCGTAATCGGGCCCAGAAGATACGACGCGTTTCTTTACGGCGAGGAGCTTGTCGGCAACAATCCCGACCCCTTCGCCTTCTGGCATTCCAGCCAAAGGAACCATCCGGGATACAACATTGCGCTTTACGCAAATTCCCGGGTGGATAAGCTTTTGGAAGACGTCCGTGTTGAACAAAGCGAAGAAAAGCGCGCCGAGCTCTACAGAAACATCCAGCGCGAGATAAAGCGCGACCAGCCAGCGGTGTTTCTTTTCTCTCCCTCTTACCTTTACGCGGTCCCGCGCGATATGGGGGGCATAGACATCAAAAGCGTGAACACCGGTTCAGACCGGTTTGACACCATTCATAATTGGTATTTAGAAAGAATATATGTCTGGAAAATATTTATTAAATAGCGCGAGAAGTCCCGATGTTTCCAAACGCATGGTTTTTGACATGAAGCCGGTGTTTAGAAATCCGGAGGCGGTCGGGAAAAACGGCGTTTTCTACGAAGTTTATAGAAACCTTGAAATCGTCGGTGGAAAAGCCAGATACGACATTACGGAAATACCGCAGCAAAAAATTGGCGGTGAATTCGCCAAGACTTTCGGCCATTACCACCGCGGACCGCAGTCCGACCTTTACGAAGTTTTGGAGGGATATGCTTATTTTCTGATTCAAAGATATGAAAATAATCCAGCCGATATTAAAGAGGCCTACATTATTGAAGCGATGACCGGCGACAAAATCGTAACGCCGCCGAACTTCGGCCACCTAGCCGTCAATGTTGGGGAAAAAGATTTAGTTCTGGCGAACTGGGTGAGTCTTGTTGAATACGATTACGAGACGATAAAAAAACTGCGCGGAGGATGCTATTATGTCATAGATGCCCGCCTTGACTCCCGTCTAGACTCGACGAGGCTGACGGCGAGGCAGGCCGGCGAGGCGATAGAATTTGAAAAAAATCCAAATTACAAATCCGTTCCCGAACTTAAAAAACTAAAGTTAAAGGATGTTCCGGAACTGGGGATTAAGAATGGCGCGCAATATCCGATTTTGAATTTAAAAAATTCTCCGGAAAAACTAGATTGGCTCGCGCATCCGGAAAAATATCAGGAGCTATTAACAATTAAAAATTTATATCAGGAAATATAAATGCGGGCGAGTGGCGAAATTGGCAGACGCACACGGTTCAGGGCCGTGTGGGAGTAATCCCGTGGAGGTTCAAATCCTCTCTCGCCCATAAAATATTATCAATTAACATTATAATTAAAAAAATTAAATAAAAAATTATGCCGCCAAGACAACCAAGAACAAGAATCAGAACATTAAATGTAACTTCCGACCGCAAATTTTATAAAGAGGGCTCGCTGACCGGCCGCGAAGTTCGCGGCCACGCCGCGGCTCTAAAGCGCGACACGCTTTACTATGTCCCCTTGGGCGGGCTGGAGGAAGTCGGTCGCAACTGCTCGTTTTTTGAATACAATGATGAAATTGTAATCATTGACATGGGCATACAGTTTCCCGAGGAAGAAACCCCGGGCGTGGATTGGATTATACCTAACACGAGCTATCTTGAGAAAAAAAAGAAAAACATCAGGGCGCTTCTCATAACCCACGGGCACTACGACCATTTCGGCGCAGTCCACTACGTGTTGGAGCGGCTCGGAAATCCGCCGATCTACGGCACGCGGCTCATCAGAGAAATCCTCCAAAAACGCTTAAGCGAAATGCCGAACGTTCCGAAAATGCGCTTTGTAGAAATAAAAAACCGCGACAAAGTTAAGCTCTCCGAGCATTTGACCGCCGAGTTTTTCGGCGTAAGCCACACCGTGCCGGACACAACCGGAGTGGCGTTCCATACTCCCGCGGGCATTATGGTGCATTTCGCCGACTTCCGGCTTGATTACGACCAAGAAGACACGGTTCAAAATATCCATGAATTTGAGCGGCTGTCCAAGCTCGGCGTCCATACGCTGTTTTTAGACAGCACCAACGCGGACATAGAGGGGCATTCTGTTTCGGAAAAATTGGTTGAGGCCAATCTTGAAAAAACTTTTTTGGAAGCCAAGGGCCGTATTATTCTCTCAACATTTTCATCCATGATTACCCGCATGGCCGAAATCGTGAAAATCGCGGAAAAAATCGGGCGCAAAGTCGTAATCAACGGGCGGAGCATGAAAGACAATCTTGAAATCGCCAAACAGCTCGGCTACATAAAATACAAACCGGGTACGCTCATCCAAGTTGAGGAGTTAGGCAGACACAAAGACAATGAAATACTTATTCTCTCAACCGGCGCGCAGGGGCAGGAAAACTCCGGGCTCATGCGAATCGCGAACCGCGAGCATAAACACATCCATGCTAAGCCGGGCGACACGATTATGTTTTCTTCCTCGGTAATCCCCGGCAATGAGCGCGCCGTACAGACCCTCAAAGACAACTTTACCCGCCAAGGAGCGATTGTCATCACAAATGACGACCTGGACATCCATTCATCCGGCCACGCCCCCGGCGACGACCTGACGATAGTCGCTAAAATCTGCAAGCCGAAATTTATTATTCCCATCCACGGCTTCTATTTCAAACGCGCAGCTAACATTCAGAATTTGAAACCAATAGGCATCGGCAAAGAACGTATCATTTTGATGGACAACGGCCAAGTCGCGGAGTTCGGCAAAAACAGCGTGGTCATCACCGACAAAACCGTTGACGCTTTTTACGTTATGGTGGACGGCCTCGGCATCGGAGACGTGCAAGAGGTGGTTCTGCGCGACCGCCGGATGCTCTCACAGGACGGCATTTTCGTGGTGATTGCGGCGGTTGATTCAAAAACCGGGCAGGTAAAAGGTTCACCGGACATAATCTCGCGAGGGTTTATTTATCTCAAAGAATCCCACGAGCTTCTTGCGCACACGCGGCATCTCGTAAAGCGCGTGGTAGAAGAATCCACGAATAAAATGCATCCCATAAATTATACCCACGTCCGCGACAACGTCCGCGAGCGGCTGGGCTCCTACCTTTTCCAAAAAACTAAAAGGCGGCCCATGGTTTTGCCTGTGATTATTGAGGTATAATTAAAGCAATGAATCCTTTTCCTGTTTCGTCGGCGGTGTATTTTTATTCTATGGCGGCGACTTTCTCGTACGGGTTGTGGTTTCGGAGCGCGTATAAAAAAACTGGGAACGAGTATACTAAAATGTTCTTCCGGCTTGGCATGATAGAGTCGTTGTCTCTCGGCTTTTACGGAATACCCATATTCATAAATGCCGAGACGGTAAGGGCAAACGGCGTATTTTATATATTAGGCACGCTGGCTTTTTTTGTCGCGATATACAATCCATTACTCGTTACGCTAACATCGTGGAATAAAATAGCGCTTACTAAATTTTTCAAAATAGCCATGCCTTTGTTTATATTGATTTTAGGCGCAGTTCACACAGTACACATCCCTGCGCCAAGCGTTGATGTTTATGGAATTATACACTGGAACGTGTCGTATCCTTTTAACATAGTAGTGGCCGCGCTTGGGATGTCAGCGGCTTTGGTCTCCGGATATTTTCTTTTTACTATGCCGGCCAAGAACGCAAAGACGGCTGTGAAAAAAACCTTATTCTCCATAACTTTTCTTCTTGGTGGAATAGGTGGATGGTCCATGATTCTTACCACTAACACAATATTGCTGGCTGCCAGTTTCGGCATAATGTTTCTTGGCTTTACCGCGCTCTGGGCAATGTTTTTTGTGGAATTAATCATGAAAGAGCCCCATGGTTTTGCCGGTGATTATTGAGGTATAATTAAAAAATGCCAGAAGCAAGAAAACAGGTTGCGGTAAGCGGGATACAGGCGTCCGGGAATCTACACATCGGAAATTATATCGGCGCGATAAAACAATTTATTGAACTGCAAAACAAATATAAAATGTTTGTTTTTGTGGCTGATCTCCACGCCATAACTGTCCCCCAAGACCCCAAAAAACTGGAGGCGCAGGCGCTGGACGCGGTTTATACTTACCTCGCATGCGGGCTTGACCCCGAAAAAACTACGATTTTTGTACAATCGCATGTCCCCCAGCACGCCGAACTCGGCTGGATTTTAAATACAATAACCCCGCTCGGCGAGCTTGAAAGAATGACTCAATTTAAAGAAAAAAAGGCGGGGCAAAATGTCTTGGCCGGGCTTTTAAATTACCCGACTTTGATGGCAGCGGATATCTTACTTTACCAGCCGGACGCGGTGCCTGTCGGGGAAGACCAGCTTCAGCATGTAGAACTGGCCAGAACGCTGGCAAGAAAGTTTAACGCAAAATTCGGCCAAACATTCAAAGAGCCAAAAGCGCTCATCCAAAAAGAAGGCGCGAGGATTATGGGCTTGGACGATCCAACAAAAAAAATGTCCAAGTCGGCCGCGGCGGCCAGCCGGATTGAGCTTTTGGACGGGGAGGCCGAAATCCGGCGCAAAATTAAAATCGCCGTGACGGATTCCGGCAGAGAAATAAGATTCAATCCCCAAATGAAGCCGGCCATTTCCAATTTGCTTGCTATTTACAGCAATACGGCGGCCATATCTATTTCAGAGCTTGAAAAAAAATACGCAGGGAAGACTTACTCTGAATTTAAATCGGATTTGGCGGATGCGCTGGTTAAAACCCTCTCCCCCGTTCAAAAAAAATACAAAGCGCTGGCCAAGAGCAAAGAAAGTGTTCTTAAAATCCTAAAAAACGGGGCGGATGCGGCAAAAGACGCGGCCGAGCTAAAAATGCACGAGGTGCGCCAAAGGGTTGGGCTACTTCATTATTAAATCAGAGAGAATTCTTCTTTTTTCTTCCAGAAGCTCCGGAGTGGACGCCTCAATATTTAAACGCAAAAAGTCTTCTGTATTGGACGGGCGCAAATTAAACCACCAGTCAGGGTATTCAACTTTAATTCCGTCCAGATAAGAGATTTTTGGCGCCTGCCTGCCGGCAGGCAGGTCCGTAAAGTATGCCGCGACTTTGTCTAGTATTTTTTCTTTATCTTTTACCTCAAAATTTATTTCTTCGGACTTAAAGTGGCGCATCAGCGGCCTTACAAGCTCGCTTAAAGATTTTTGAGCGGTCTTTATTAAATCCAATACTGCCAAAGCGGCAAAAATCCCAGAATCTGAATAAAAAAAATCACGGAAATAATAATGTCCGGAGAGCTCGCCGCCGAAAACCGCGTTCTCTTTTTTCATCAGCGCTTTAATAAACGAATGCCCTACTCTGCTTTCTATGGCAACGCCTCCCTTCGCCTCTACTTCCTCTTTGACTGCGCGGCTTGAACGCAAATCGCAAACTATTTTTTCGCCCGGCTCGGCGTATTTCTGCGCCAGAAGCGCGGTAATAATGTCGCCTGGAACCGCCTTCCCGCTTTCGTCCCGGAACAAAACCCTGTCGCCGTCAAAATCAAAAGACAGACCGGGGACTTTCTTCCCCGCAACAAGTTTTGCGATATAAGATTTCAAATGCGGAAAACACCCGTTTAGAAACTCAATATATTCGCCAAAAAAATCTTTTTTGGTTACTTTACCCTTGGTTTTGCCATCCGAATTCTGAAAAATGCCCCTTATGGCGTCATTTTTGATCTCTTCCAACCCCGCGCCCGACCCGATTGACACCGCGCCTTTTTTTGAGAGTTTGATTCCGTTAAACTCCGGTGGATTGTGCGAAGCTGTAATCATCGCCCCGCCATCGGCATCCATTTTATTTACGATAAAATAATGCATCGGCGTCGTCGTAATCCCCGCGTCAATAATCTCCGCGCCCTCATCCGAAAGCCCTTCCAAAAACGCTTCTTTAAGTGCTGGCGACGATTCGCGCGCGTCGGCGCTAATCACTACTTTCAGAATTCTTCCTTCCATGTTGCTAAGCTTTAAATACCGCGCGAACGCTCGCGCGATTTTATACGCCGAATCCTCATTAATCTCCTCCGGATATCTTCCCCGAATATCATACGCCCTAAAAATCCCCTCGCTCCAACTCTTTTGCGCAATCTTGTGCATTACCACATTCTACGATTTAGCCTCATTTTAAGATACTTGACAAAAGATTACTTATATAATAACATTTATAATAACATTGCCTTTGCCGATGGAGAGCTTGAAGAAGAAACAGAGCTTCGCGAATATCACCGTCTCCGCCTCCGCCGAAAGTAATACGCCTCGGCGGTTTTTTTATTTTTACATCAAACGCACGTTAAAGCTACAATAAACCCGTAGTGCAAACTTCACAGCTATAGCTGTCAGATTTGCACTTACATCTGATGCGCGCTATCATGGCAATTATGCGAAAACGTTATTCGGAACCGCGCATAGGCCCGACGGCTCAAAAAGTGGTACTTTTGCTCTTGGGTGGCTTGGCTCTTGGGCTTACGCATTCCCCGCAGCGATACTTTAAAATTATAAAAATGATTGGAAAAGAATGGCTCAATATTGAACGACGGGCGCTTTACAACGCCATAAAAAGTTTATACCGCTCTCGTCTCATAGATGCCAAAGATAATGCAAACGGCACAACCACACTTGTCTTAACCGAGCGCGGCAAAAAGAAAGCCCTGACTTATCAAATTGATGAATTAAAAATACCGCCGATGAAAAGATGGGACCACAAATGGCGTATAGTCCTTTTTGATATACCGGAAAACATGAAAAGAGCCAGAGACGCTTTAGCCAGAGTATTAAAAAATGCAGGATTCATAAAATTCCAAAAAAGCGTATTTATTCATCCATTTGAATGCAGAAATGAAGTTGATTTTATAATAGAATTTTTTAATGTAAGACCTCACGTCCGATTTATTACAGCTGCCGAAATTGATAATGAACTTCATATGAAAAATCGGTTTAATTTATAACGATTATTGTTTATAAAATCCAATTACAAGTTTCAACGCTATAGCTGTCAGATTTGCACTTCAGTTTTTAATGTGGCAATGCTAAAATGGCTCCATGAAAATTGGAATTATTGGTCTGCCGAATGTGGGAAAATCTACGCTTTTTCAGGCGCTTACAAAAAAACAAGTGGATACTTCCAATTATCCTTTTGCGACCATTGACCCCAATGTGGGCGTGGTTCAGGTGCCCGACGACCGGCTAGAGAAACTGGCAGCGCTTTCGCATTCTAAAAAGATAGTTCCTGCAATAATTGAGTTTGTTGATATCGCTGGACTTGTAAGGGGAGCTGCCGAAGGCGAGGGGCTAGGAAATAAGTTTCTTTCGCATATCCACGAGGTAGATGCTATCTGCCACATTGTGCGCGCGTTTGAAAATGAAAATATTGTCCATGTTTCAGGCAAGCCCAATCCCCTTTCCGACATTGAAACCATAAAAACCGAGCTCGCGCTGAAAGATATGGAAACAATAAATAAAATAAAAGAAAAAATTTCGCGAGAGGCTAAAGCTGGTAAAAAAGAGGCAGTAGAGATGCTTAGCGCGCTGGAGAATTTCGAAAAAATACCAAAAAACGTGGCGGAGCAATATCAGCTCCTGTCTTTCAAACCAACACTTTATGCCTTCAATATTTCTTCAAAAGCCAATCTGCCTCTGCCGGATTTGCCGAACGCCATTTCGCTGGACATCGGCCAGGAAAATGACATTTCGGCGATGTCTGAAAATGAGAAAAAAGAATTGGGCGTTGAATCGGAACTGCCAAAGCTGATAAAAGCCGCTTACGAGCTTCTGGGGCTTATAACTTTTTTCACCACCGGAGAAGACGAAACGCGCGCCTGGACAATCCCCTCGGGCTCAACGGCCAAACGCGCCGGGCGCGCGATCCACTCTGATTTTGAAGAAAAATTTATTCGCGCCGACATCATTTTTTGGGAAAAGCTTACGGAGGCGGGCTCGTGGGCAAAAGCCCGGGAACTGGGCCGGCTACGCTCCGAAGGCAAAGAATATGCTGTGAAAGACGGGGATGTGATTGAATTTAAAATATAACCATGCTACCATAAACCCTATGGACAAAAACCAAAATTTATATGAAATCGCCTATCTGGTGAGCCCGGCCTATTCTGCGGAAGATGCCCAAAATTTCCAGCAGGACGTTAAAAACCAGGTTCAGGCGTTAGGCGGGTTCATTGACCACGAAGGAGAGCTTATAAAGCGCAGGCTGTTTTACCCGATAAAAAAAATGGCGGAGGCGCATGCGGCTGGGTTTCGTTTTACTCTTGGCTCGGAAAAAATCGCCGAATTGGAATCGCGCCTCAAGAATCCGCAAGTGCTAAGGTCAATGATAGTTCATACCAAAAGGCAGCCCGCGAGAACTTTCAGGCCGAGGATAGAAAAAGTTTCCGGCGCGGAAAAACCAAAATTTGAACAAACTGTCGCCGCGCTGAAACCGGAGCGGCCCAAGATTGAACCACGCCTACCGGACGGGCAGGCGGCCGCCAATATTGAGGAAATTGATAAAAAATTAGAAGAAATTTTAGGAAAATAGTTTATGAATTTAAATAAAGTATTTTTAATAGGAAACCTTACCCGGGACCCGGAGCTCCGCACTATGCCCAACGGCAACGCCGTTGCAAGCTTCGGGCTTGCCACCAACAGGATGTGGAAAGGAAAAGACGGCTCGCAACAAAAACAGACGGAATTTCATAACATCGTAATGTTCGGGCGCCTTGCGGAAATCGCCAAGCAATATCTGCAGAAAGGAGCCATGGCAATGATAGAAGGCAGAATTCAAAACAGGTCCTGGGAAGGACAGGACGGCCAGAAAAAATACCGTACAGAAATTGTCGCCGAGGCCATGCAAATGGGCCCGAGAAGCGGCGGCGCGGGTAAGCCTCTTGCTGAAAATCCTGTTAAGCATGAGGAGGAAACTCCGGAAATTTTAGCAACCGTTGAATACCCGGAAGACGAAATTAAACCAGATGAAATCCCTTTCTAAACAGTGTTATTTTTGCGCGGCCAACATCAAGGTGGTTGATTTTAAGGACTCGCAGATGCTCCGGAAATTCATGACCCCGCAAGCGCAGATTCAAAGGCGCAAAAAAACGAGGGCCTGCTCGCTCCACCAGCGGAAGCTCTCCAAAGCCATCAAGCGCGCCCGCCAAATGGGCTTCGCGCCGTTTATCTCACGATAGATTATTATTGCCTCTCGGCTTTAACTTTCTCTTTTATTGTCTTCACCAGTTCTTGTGCGATTTTTTTGTTTTCACGGAGATGCTGCCGGGCAGCGTCATACCCCCTGCCCAATGGGTTGTCGGCGAAACTATAAGAGGCGCCGGATTTCGTGACCACGCCGTATTTTTCGCCGAGCCCCAAAAGGTCGCCCTCATAGGAAATCCCTTCATTGTATAAAATGTCAAACTCCGCGATTTTAAACGGCGGGGCAACTTTATTTTTAACAACTTTAGCTTTTACGCGGTTGCCTATGATGTCCTCGCCCTTTTTAATCTGGGCAAGGCGGCGCAAATCAATTCTAACCGAAGAATAAAATTTCAGCGCGTTGCCGCCGGGGGTGGTTTCGGGATTGCCGAACATAATCCCGATTTTCATGCGAATCTGGTTTAGAAAAATCACGGCAGTGTCGGACTTGCCGACTATGGCAGTAAGCTTCCGGAGCGCGTGCGACATAAGTCGCGCCTGAAGCCCCACGTGTTGCTGGCCCATATCCCCTTCTATTTCCGCTTTAGGGGTAAGCGCAGCAACCGAGTCAACGACGATAACATCAACTTTTCCGGAACGCACCAGAGATTCAATGATTTCCAGCGCCTGCTCGCCGGTATCCGGCTGGGAAATCAGAAGGTCTTCGATTTTTACTCCTATTTTCTTGGCGTAATCAGGGTCCAGCGCATGCTCGGCGTCAACGAAAGCGCAGATGCCGCCTTTTTTTTGGGCCTCCGCAACCACGTGAAGAGCCAGGGTGGTTTTCCCCGATGACTCCGGGCCGAAAATCTCAATAATTCTTCCCCGCGGCATCCCGCCGACCCCCAAAGCCATATCCAAGGAGAGGGCGCCAGTGGGAATAACATCCACATCCACCTTGGGCACGTCTCCCAATTTCATCAAAATCCCCTCGCCGTATTTGGACTGCAAATCCTTTACCGCCACCTCCACATCATGCCACTTATCCGACCGCGAATCTTTGTCTTTTATTTGTTTTGCCATAATAAAACTATTTTACTACAACCCTCAAAACTTTGCGAGTTTCGTTGCCGAAACGGTCGCGAGCCGAAACGCCGATTGCGTTGTATCCCGGCCAAACCGGCAAATCGTCTTCAAAAATACCACGCTCGTCAGCTTGCGCCTCGCGGCCGGAAATCCAGACCTTCAGCATCGGGGCCGTACGCCCGGCGACGTGAATCCGCCCCCCGGAAACCGTCGCGCCATCCCGGGGCTCAAAGATTTCAAGCTTCGGCGCGAAAAGCACCCCCCTTGCTTCATAAAAAAAATATCCCCCTGCCAAAATTATTATCCCCAAAAATATCCAACGACGAATGTGCATAAATCAAAAATCAAAGTTAGTGTATGGCACGTCGCTATCCTTTTTCGGTTCCGATTTTATTTCTTCAATTTCTTCTTCCTCATCCGCAAAATCTTTCCCGCCAAAACTTTCCGGCTTAATCAAAACCTCTCTCGGCTTGGCGCCATCGCCGGGGCCGATGACGCCGCGCTCCTCCAGCATATCCAAAAGGCGCGCGGCGCGGGCGTAGCCCACGCGAAGCCGGCGCTGGAGGTAGGACGCCGACGCTTTTTGCGCCTCAACCACCAGTTTTTTCGCCTTCTCGTAAAGCTCGTCGTCTATTTCCGTCTCATCTCCAACATCCCACTTCCCATTTCCAACTTCAGGCAATTTTATATCCAAGTTAATCTTCTCCGCCTCAAATTTATCTCCAGCTTCGGCGACATAACTCGCCACTTTTTTCACTTCGCGCTCCGAAATAAACGCTCCCTGGATTCTTTTTGGTTTTGAAGTATCGCCGGCCAGATAAAGCATGTCTCCGTTGCCCAAAAGCTTCTCCGCTCCTGACATGTCCAAAATTGTCCGCGAATCCACGCCGGAAGCAACCTGTAAGGCGATTCTGAAGGTAATGTTCGCTTTTATAAGCCCTGTAATTACCTCCACCGACGGGCGCTGGGTAGAGACAACCAAATGAATCCCCACCGCCCTGGACATCTGCGCCAAGCGCACGATTGATGCTTCCATCTCGCGCGGATATGTGGCCATAAGGTCAGCCAACTCGTCTATAATGATTACGATGTTCGGCAAAATCTCCTCGCGATTTTTCTCTCTAACCATCTCTGCGTTATAAGAATTTATGTCGCGCGCGCCGGTTTCCGAAAGTCGTTCATATCTTCTTTCCATCTCTCTCGCCGCCCAGCGCAGTGAAATAATGGCCTTTTTCGCGTCGGTTATAACCGGGGCGAGAAGGTGAGGAGCGGAATTGTAAATCGTGAGCTCAACCCTTTTTGGGTCAACCATCAAAAAACGGAGGAACTCCGGAGAATTTTTATAAAGCATGCTGACAATTAAAGTGTGAATAGCAATTGACTTGCCCGAACCCGTCGCGCCGGCGATTAAAAGGTGCGGCATTCTGGCAACGTCGGCAAATATCGCCCGCCCGGAAACATCGCGGCCTAAAGAAAAAGTCAGAGGGGCCGCGTTTTTAAATTCATCCAAAGAAAGCAGACTGCGGAGCCCCACGAGAGCGATTGACCTGTTAGGGACTTCTATGCCGACCAGAGATTTTCCGGGAATCGGCGCCTCAATCCTCAAAGGATGCGCAGCCAAAGCCAGCGCCAAATCGTTATGAAGGGCAGTGATGCGGGAGAGTTTTACTCCCTCCGCCGGCTTTAAGGTATACTGCGTAACCGAGGGGCCGATGTTCACTTCCGACATTTCCACGTCAATGCCGAAATTCTGCAATGTCCTTTTTATGATGTTTGCATTTGCTTTTATGTCGCCGGACGAGGGCGTTCCCTTATCGTCTTCCAAAAGATCCGGAGGCGGAGCATTGTATTCAAACGGCTTGCCTATGTCCAAACGCTGCTGTTTATAAGATTTTTTTCCGCCAAAGGCGGAGAAAGTATTTTCTTCTTCATCCTTTTTTTCTTCGATTTTCGCGGGAGGCAAGGTGTACGCGAGAGGCGCCGGCAGCGGCGTGAAAATTTTTTCTTCCGCCCTTTTTTCATCTTTTTCTACACTTTCTTTTCTTTTCGGTTTTAAAGAAACATTGAGGGCAATTACAAAAGACGCTAGAAGAAATGCGGAGAAAATAAGAAGCGAAGCCCAAAAATCAAAAAGCCGGAGAAACGGGTAAGAAACCAAAAAACCGACGTATCCTCCGGTGTATTCGCCGAAGACGATGTCCGCAAGCCCCAGCGAGCTTATTAAAAACAAAGTCCCGCCGACGGCCGTGGTCGCTACAAAATGGCTGCCCAAAGCGAGCAAAAAAGAAATACCGGACAAAAAAAACGCCAAAGGCGCGAGGAAAAACCCTTTGCCGAAAACAAAAAAAAGCGACCGGCGGACGACGTTGCCTATCATCCCCGCCCCGCCGAAATAAGCCATGGCCAAAATGGCCGAAACCGCAAACGACAAGACAGCCCAAAGCGAATGCTTCGTCTCCGGCCGGAGATTCTGATGCCAAGCCCCAATCCCCGCTCCGCTTTTCCCGTTATTCCGTTTCTTTCTGGCCATTTACTTATTATAGCAAAATAAAGCTCTTTATCTCGCATTTCTCTCCGCAATTGTGGCAAAATTTGGCATTGATGGTAAGTCAAGCCCAAATTATTCCTCCTCTTCTTTCGCCGCAGCTTCCAGTTTTTTGAGATATTCTTTTCGGTAGCCAGTGCCGGCTGGGATGAGCCGGCCAATGATTACGTTTTCCTTAAGCCCGCGTAGCTTGTCTTCCTTGCCCTCAATGGAAGCGTTGGTCAAAACGCGCATTGTCTGCATAAATGAAGCGGCCGAAAGGAAGCTCTCGGTGGTCAGCGCCACGTTGGTTATGCCCATCATAAGCTGCACGGCTTTCGCCGGCAGGGCTCCGGCACCGCTTTCTTTTCTGGCTTTCATGTTTTCTTCGCGAAGTTTTGATTTTTCAATAATTTCCCCGACGGCAAGTTTTGTTGACCCCGGCTCTTTGACTCTTACACGGGAAAACATCTGCCTGACTATGGCCTCAATGTGCTTATCGTTTATTGAGGCGCCTTGAAAAGTGTAGAGCTGCTGGATTTCCGACAAAATATAGTTTTGCGCAGCTTTCGCGCCCGCCACGCTCAAAAGTTCTTTGATGTCAACGGAGCCCTCCGTGATGCGCGAACCCTGTTCAACTTTTTCGCCCGGGGAAACAAGTATCGTCTTGCCGAACGGAACGATGAATTCAAATTCTCCTCCGGCATCTCCCAAAATTTTTACTATTTTATCCCTGCCGCCGCCATTGGTATCTCCCGCGTCCGCAACCGAAAGCGCCGTGCCGGACACGTTGGAAATAATCGCCAGCGACCGGGGCATGCGGAGCTCAAAGATTTCCTCCACTCTCGGAAGACCCATAGTGATGTCCGCCGCTCCGGCTATGCCTCCCACATGGAAAGTCCTCATTGTCAGCTGCGTGCCCGGCTCACCGATGGCCTGCGCGGCGACTATCCCTACGGCTTCCCCAAGCTTAACCGGGGCGTTGGAGCCAAGATCGTATCCGTAGCAAAGCTGGCAGATGCCGCGCACGGCTCGGCACGAAATTGGAGACCGCAAAAGCACGCTCGGAATTTCCAAAGAGCCGATTTTCTCGGCGTCGGCCATGGTAAGCAGATGCCCGCGCTTAAATAGCGGCTTTTTGGACTCCGGGTCGGCGATATCTGCCGCCAAAACCCTGCCGAACACGCGCGTCGCAAATCCTTTGCCAAGCCGCTCGTAATCAACCCTTCTAACCTCAAAACCAACTTCGTCTTTGCAATCCGGCTCGCTTATTATGATGTCCTGCACAACATCCACCAAGCGGCGCGTTAGATATCCCGCCGCTGCGGTTTTAAGCGCCGTATCTGCAGTGCCTTTTCTGGAAGCGTGGGTGGATATGAAATACTCCAAAACCGCCAGCCCCTCTTTAAAGCTCGCGAGTATTGGGAGCTCAATTGTGCGCCCGGAAGGATTAACCACCAAGCCCTTCATTGAAGCCAGCTGGTTTATCTGCGCCCAGTTGCCTCTCGCACCGGAAGAAACCATGTATTGAACGGGGCCAAAAGGATCCATAGCGCCCTGGGCGAGCTTGTCCACTTCCGTTTTAACGTTTGTCCAAACCTCTATTATTTTTTCGTAGCGCTCGCGGTCGGTGAGCAGCCCCTGGTCGTATTGTTTTTCTATAACGCGCGCTTCTTCTTTTGCTCTTTTAATAAACGCCTGCTTTTCTTGAGGCACTTGTATGTCATCCATCCCCCAGCTGATGCCGGATTCCGTGGAGTGCTTAAAGCCCAAGGATTTGATGCGGTCTAAAATGCCGGGCGTCTCGTCAATTCCGTATCTTTGTATCAGATTAGAAACCAGCCGGTCCAAATCTTTCTTTTTCATCTCCTGGTTCAAAAACGCAAAATCCCTTGGCAGGACGCTGTTGAAAAGCAATCTCCCGACGGAAGTTTCCAGTATCTCCTTGCCGGCGCTCTGGTATTTCGGCGTTTTGGTAATCTTAACAAAGATTTTCGCGTGGATGTCCACCCATTCAAAATCATGCGCCAAGATTGCCTCGTTTGGCGAAGCGAAATATTTGCCCTCGCCCTTGGCGCCCGGCCTGATTCTGGTGAGATACGCGATGCCCATTACTATGTCCTGCCTCGGAGTCGCCACCGGTTCGCCGTTGCCGGGCTTGAGCAGATTTCTGACGGATGCTATGATGTCGCGCGCCTCTTTTTGCGCTTCATCCGTCAGTGGAACGTGCACGGCCATCTGGTCGCCGTCAAAATCCGCGTTAAAAGCTTCGCAAACCAAAGGATGGAGCTGTATGGCGCTGCCCTCAATAAGTATTGGCTGGAACGCCTGTATGCCCAAGCGGTGCAGGGTCGGCGCGCGGTTTAAAAGCACGTATTTGTCTTTAATGACGTTTTCCAAACTCTCCCATATCTCCGCTTTGAGATCGTCAATGAGCCGCCCCGCGCCTTTTATCGTGTGCGCCAAGCCGCGGTTTATCAAATCGTGTATGACAAACGGCCTGAAAAGCTCAAGCGCCATGTGTTTCGGAAGGCCGCATTGGTGAAGCTTTAACTCCGGCCCTACCACTATGACCGATCTGCCGGAGTAGTCCACGCGCTTGCCCAAAAGATTCTGCCTGAACCTTCCCTGCTTGCCCTTCAACATGTCCGCCAAAGAGCGCAACGGCCTTTTTTGGGCTTGCGAGGTGGCCGCGGGACCCTGCGTGCGCTTGATGGAATTGTCAATCAAAGCGTCAACAGATTCCTGAAGCATTCTTTTTTCGTTGCGGACAATCACTTCCGGCGCTTTTATCTCCAAAAGTTTTTTTAGGCGATTATTTCTGTTTATCACGCGGCGGTAAAGGTCGTTGATGTCAGAAGTCGCATGCCTGCCGCCCTCCAACTGCACCATCGGGCGCAAAGCAGGCGGGATTACTGGTATCACAGTAAGAAACATCCATTCCGGCCGGACGCCGGACCTCAACATGGACTGCATAAGACGCAATCTCCGCAAAATCTTTTTTTTCTGAAGAGGCGAGGCGCTCTCTGATTCCGCGGAAAGCCGGGAAACAAGCTGATTTAAATTAATTTCGGACGCAAGTTTTCTCAATGCTTCCGAGCCGATGCCCGCCTCAAAAATATGCGCGTACTTTAAGCTGAAGCGGTGATATTCCACCTCTGAGATAACCGCCTTCTCACAGAGCCCCTTGATTTCGCCGAGTGTGGTGTCGTAAACGGATTTCAGCGCTTCCGCTTCGGCCGGGGCGGCGGATTTCAACTTGGATTTAAACTCTTTCTCAACCGCGGCCAAAACTTCTTTCCGCGACCTTTCGTCAACTTTAGTGATAATGTACCCTCCGAAATAAATTACTTTTTCCAAATCCGGCACGGACATATCCAAAACCAAGCCGATTCTTGAAGGCACTCCCCTTAAAAACCATATGTGCGAAACTGGGGAAGCAAGTTCAATGTGCCCCATTCTTTCCCTGCGGACGATTGACCTGGTCACCTCCACTCCGCATTTGTCGCAGATGATGCCTTTGTACCGGACGCGCTTGTACTTACCGCAATAGCATTCGTAATCTTTTTCCGGGCCGAAGATGCGCTCGTCAAAGAGGCCGTCTTTTTCCGGGCGCTGCGTTCTATAATTAATGGTTTCCGGCTTCGTAATCTCCCCCCTAGACCATGCTAAAACCTTCTCGCGCGGAGCGAGGCGGATAACCAACGATTTAAAATCTGCTATTTTTTGCGACTCCATGTTTTTTCCTCCTCTTCTAAAATATATTCTTCAAAGCGCTCTTTTTGCCGCCCTTTGCTTTTCTGCGCTTTTTCGGCATACTCTTCAGAATCTTCGGGCGCTTCCTTCACCCCCCTAAGCTCAACGTCCAGCGCCAGCCCCTTAAGCTCGTTCACTAAAACATGGAAGGATGCCGGCACGTTCGGAGTGCGGAACGGCTCGCCCCGCACGATCGCGTCGTAAGCGGACGCGCGGCCCAAAACGTCGTCCGATTTTATAGTCAGCATCTCCTGCAGAGTGTGCGCGGCGCCGTATCCTTCCAAGGCCCAGACTTCCATTTCGCCGAATCTTTGCCCTCCGCCCTGCGCTTTTCCTCCAAGCGGCTGCTGGGTTATCAAAGAATACGGCCCGATTGAGCGCATGTGGAGCTTGTCTTCTACCATGTGCGAGAGCTTCATTAAATAAACCATTCCGACAGTGACTTTCTGGTCAAATTCTTTCCCGGTGCGGCCGTCAAAAAGCCGGACCTTGCCGTCTTCGGGAAGGCCTGCTTTTTTAAGCTCCGATTTGATTTCGGTCTCCGTCGCTCCGAGCAGAGTTGGCGTTATTGCCATATAGCCCTGCTTCTCCGCCGCCCATCCCAGATGGGTTTCCAAAATCTGGCCTATGTTCATGCGCGAGGCGACGCCCAAAGGATTTAAAATAACGTCAACCGGAGTGCCGTCCGCGAGGTAAGGCATATCTTCTTGCGGAAGAATGCGGGAAATCACGCCTTTGTTGCCATGGCGGCCGGCGAGCTTGTCGCCGGGAGAAACCTTCCGCATCTCCGCCACCTCCACGCGGATTTCTTTGATTACTCCGGTTTCTAATTTGTCGCCTTTTTCCCTTGAGAAAACTTTAATGCCGACCACGCGGCCGTGCCTGCCGTGCTGGAGGCGGAAAGAAGTGTCTTTTACGTCTCTTGCTTTTTCCCCGAAAATCGCGCGCAGAAGCCGCTCCTCGGGCGTAAGGTCGGATTCGCCTTTCGGGGAAATTTTCCCCACAAGTATGTCGCCGGCTCTTACTTCCGCGCCGACGCAGATGATGCCGTCTTCGTCCAAATCTTTGAGTTTCTCCTCGCCGACGTTGGGGATGTCGTGCGTAGTGATCTCGGACCCGAGCTTCGTGTCCCGGACATCCACCGTGTAGTCCTCCGCCAAAACAGAGGTAAAGGTGTCATTTTTTACCAAACGGTCGGAAAGAATAATCGCATCCTCAAAATTCGCCCCGCCCCAGGAAAGAAAAGCCACGAGGAGATTTTGGCCTAGCGCCAAATGTCCGCGGTCGGTAAGCGAAGTATCGGCAAGCACGTCGCCTTTTTTTATTTTGTCGCCCAACTTCACAGAGGGGCGCTGGTGTATGACTGTTGACTGGTTAGAGCGGACAAAATTCACCAATTCATATGTTTTTTCTTTGCGGCCGAATTTCACCGTGACAGACTTCGCGTCAACGGCGCTTACCGCGCCGTCCATATCCGATATTATCAGCCGGCCGGAATCCCGGGCGGCTTTTTCTTCCATGCCGGTGGCGACCAATGGCGCCTGGGGGCGCACGCAGGGCACGGCCTGGCGCTGCATGTTTGAACCCATCATGGCGCGGGTTGAATCGTCGTGCTCCAAAAACGGCACCAAGGAAGTGGCTATAGAAAACGCTTGCTGGGGAGAAACGTCTATGTAGTCAATCTCCGATTTCGCTATCAGCGCCGGCTGGCCATTGGAGCGACCCTCTGTTTCTTCGTCCAAAATATTCCCTTCCGTGTCTATGGCGACTCCGGCTTGGGCAATTTTATGCCGGGCTTCTTCAAAAGCCGTGAGGTAATTGATTTCATTCGTCACCTTGCCGTTTATGACTTTTCTGTAAGGAGTCTCCAAAATGCCGAAATCGTTTACCAGCGCGTATCCCGCAAGATAGTTGATAAGCCCGATATTCGGCCCCTCGGGGGTCATAATCGGGCAGAGCCGCCCGTAATAAGAGGGGTGGACATCCCGAACTTCAAAGCCGGAGCGCTCGCGCGTGAGCCCCCCGGGGCCCAAGGCCGAAACCCTGCGCTTGTGCTCAAGCTCGGAAAGAATATTTGTTTGGTCCATAAATTGGGAAAGCTGGTTGGTCATAAAAAATTCGGAGATAACGGCGGCGAACGGCCGGGCGTTTAAAAGCTGGGCGGGAGTAATCGTGGCAAGGTCGGAGGTGGACATGCGGTCTTTTATCGTCCGCTCCATGCGCGCGAGCCCGATTCGCAATCTTTGCTGGAGCATCTCGCCAACCGAGCGCACGCGGCGGTTGCCAAGGTTATCAATGTCGTCCGGCAGGGACAATGGGTTATTATTTAAAGAAATCACCTCCGAAAGTATGGCTACCAGATCTTCCTTGTTTAAAATTCGCGGGTTTTTGACCTTAACGCCGGCCAAAGAAAGCAAACGCTGGCCGAGCTTGTATCTGCCGACGGCGGACAGGTCATACCTCTCCGGCCCGAACATGGTGCCTATGAGCTCGCGGGCGTTGTCGGGAGTTGCCAGCTCACCCTGGCGGATTCTTTTGAAAATTTCCACGTAAGAGTCGTCGGCGGTTTTAGTCGGGTCTTTTTCCAGAGTTTTTTTGATGAAAGAAACTTCTCCGTTGTCCACCGCTGAAAAAGCGTTTATTATCTCGTCATTTTTCTCCAGCCCGAAAATTCGCATAAGGGCAGTAGCGGCGATTTTTCTTTTGCGGTCAACTTTAGCGTAAATCGCCCCGTCGCTTTCCGTTTCAAACTCCAGCCAGGCGCCGCGCGAAGGAATGACTTTGGCGCCGAAAAGCTTTCTGCCTTTGAAAACATTGACCAGAGTAAAGTAAGCGCCGAAAGACCTGGCCAACTGCGAGACAATCACGCGCTCAACGCCGTTTATTAAAAAAGTTCCGCGTGGGGTCATCATCGGCATGTCGGCCAGAAAAATTTCCTGCTCTTTTTTTTCTCCCGTGCGTTTATTGGTAAGCCGGATGCGGATTCTAAAAGAAGATTCGAAAGACAGGTTGTTTACTCTGGCGTAATTTTCGTCGTACTTCGGCTCGTCAAAAGAATAATCCAAAAATTCCAGGACCAATTCCTCCCCGGTGTAATCCACAATCGGCGAAAACTCGTCCAAAATCTCGCGAATCCCCGTTTTGAGCAGCCAGTTAAAAGACTTCAGCTGCATTTCAGCTAAATTGGGCAGATTGGCCAGCGGCTCCCGGTAACGGGAGAAGTATTTTTTTTGTATCGGCATTTTGCTCTGTTTATTAGCCCGAATAAACGCAAAACAGCCCTCTTTTAACTTAAAAACGAGGACTTTTTAGATTCTCTTTAGGTGCGGATTTTTGTATTCAAAGCGACAGGAGCTATTTTAGCGTTTCTTATAAAATAAGGCAAATTTTGCCTGTGGATAAGACAATGCCTATTCTAGCAAACCCCCAAAAATAAGTCAACCCCGTTAGAGGTAGCCCGCCCTTGAGGCCCTTTGGGCGCGCAGCGCGGGCGCGACCTCTAACGGGGTCAAGCCCGCCTTCACCCTCTCCTGAAAAGGTGTCCCCATCATTGATTTGCATTACTTTTGCGATAGCAAAAGTAACTAAAATTCTTTTAGTTGTTTTCTACCCGCCGCGAACCCAAAAATAAATATCATCAAAATCCGCGTCATGAGTTAGTTTAGCATTTTACTTAATTTTTATTGATTAAAACGCGCACTTTCAAGTTGTAGTCTTTAGATTATTCAATACACACTCATAAAAATTTATGTATAAACAGCGTTCTTTCGTTTCCAGCCCTTTCTTCAAATTCATCACTAATATAAAAGGATTCATTCTCTCTATTAAATTGGAGATAATAATTATGCTCGTTTCCTCTATGTAAATAGTCGTCGTATATAATTTTGATAACTAATATAAAATTTTCGTTTCTAATCGTCCTTGTTTCTTCCTCTCTTAAAAATTGAATTTTGATTTTTTTGATGGCATTTGGGTTTAAATCTCCAACTAACCCTATAATCGTCACCTCATATTCTTTTCCGTCATCCACCACTTCCATATTCGCCCCACTTGTTAATCTATATGTCAATCTTTCTTCCTTTTCCCCACTTTTATCCAATCTAAATAAACCCAAAATTATATCTTGAGCCGTACTCAAGCCATCATTTTTAATTTCTATTTCTATTCCATCCGATGATAAAAAATTGATTGTTGCCAAATTCACATAGGGTCGGTACTGAAAGTATTTATCTTCTCTAAACTGCCATGTCTGATATCCCCCAAAAAATAAACCGCCTATCGCAGCTATAGAAATTATTTGATTATGATACTGTTTTAAAAAATTAATGAATCTCATTATCGTTTTGTCATTTTTCAAAAACTAAGTTTTTGCTCTTATAAATCTCCTAAATCTTAGCTGATTTTGGGGTTTTATTCAAGCGCGTTTCAAACCCCACTTGTGCCAGCTCACCAAGAGGAAACTGGCGATGAAAATTGACGAATACGTTCCGAAAAAGACGCCCACGAGTATGGCTAGCGCGAAAAGTTTGGTTGAGGCACCTCCCAGAAAATAAAGCGCCAGCATCACCAGCATCACGGTAAGCGAGGTGTTTATGGAGCGGCCGATTGTTTGGCGCAAACTTTGCTCAACAATATTTTCAAATTCTTCCCTAGCTCCGGACTTTTTTAAGTTTTCCCTAATGCGGTCAAAGACCACGATTGTGTCATGCACGGAAAAACCCAAAATAGTTAAAAGCGCCGTAACAAAAAGCGTATCCGCGGCGACGCCGTAAAAACGCCCTAAAACCGCAAAAAGGCCGATAGGGATGGAGACATCGTGCACCAAAGCAACGAGCGCGGCCAAGCCGTATTTCCAGGAAGATATTGGCTTTGAAACCTCGCGGAAAGCCCAGGCGATGTAGAGAGCGATCATCAGCATCACCAGAATAATCGCGTAAAGCGAATTTCTTTTTAATTCCTGCCCGATTGTCGGCCCGATGGAAGTAAATTGTTTTTCGTCCAAATCGCCGTAGCTTCTAAGCTCGTCAAGCAGGGCCTGGTGCTCCTGCTCGCCGATTGCCGGCATTCTCAAAATCAGCCCTCTCTCGCCAACGGGCTGTATTGTAATTTCCGGCAAATTTACAGCCGGCCTTGATGTTTTGTATTCCACCTCCATCAAAGTTCCGCCGGTGAAATCTATCCCCAACTTCAGCCCCCAAACCGCCACCGCCAAAAAGCTCGCCAGCACCAATATCCCGGAAAACGCGTAGCTTATTTTTCTCGCATCAATAATGCGCATAGCTAAAGATCCCCCGCGCGATAAGAAGTAAGAATCCCCTGCAGATAATTATCTCCTGGATTTTTTTTGATGCCTTCAAGCAAAACAGATTCAGCTAAATTTTTCTTTTCCTTATAAGAGAGCGTGTAAAGGTCAAATAAATTTTTGTATCCGGCGACATAATCCGGTTTTACATCCACGGCCCTTCGCAGGTATTTCTCGGCTTTGGGGAAATCCTTCAGGTAATAATGGTAAAGATCGCCGAGATTAGAAAAAGCGATATATTCTTGGGGGCGGATCAAAGACGCGTACTGCCAAGCCAAAGACGCGCCGTCGTAATCGCCCAAAAACTTGCGCAAAATCCCAACCTGCAGCCATCCTTGAAGATAATTCGGCTCGCGCTCCAGCTGCAAAGACATATCTTTTAATTCTTTTGTCGCCGCCTCGTTCCCGGAGGGGATTTTTCTGGCCAAAGCTTGCCTGGCTAACGTTTCAAGCTCATCGCTCTCTTTGACGTCTCGCGGGAAAACATCCGATGTTTTTGGAGATTCAACATCGGATGTTGAGGAGCGAGGCATTCCCCCGGGCGAGTTAATATTCCTCCAAATAAAAAAGCCTGCCGTTCCTAGAGCGGCTGCCGCGAGAACCGCGACTACTACAATATTTCTCTTTGACATGACGATATAATACCCAATTCAAAAACCCCCGTAAAGGGGGCTTTTGAACCTAACTCACAAGATTAGGATTTATTGCGACTGCATGTTCACCTGCGTAGCGCCTGATGCCGGCAACCCCGTAACCTGGTAACTATTGGTGTAGTCCTGGTCAAACCTGGTGTTGTTGGTTGTCGTTGAAATCGGCGACCAGATGAAGTTGTCGTTGACGTCTCCCGCCGTTCCGTCGTAGCTGTCAATCCTGGCCGCGTTAGCCATAGCGACATTCGCCGCAGGAACATTGGTCACTGTCGGGTAAGCCGTGTCGCCCATCAGCTGAACCGAGATTGAATCGGTGTTGGTTGTGCCGGATTCAACATTGGCAACAGTCGCCTGCAGTTCAAAGTACCTGGTGTTGCCCACGCCGCTGGAGATAATGTAGGTGGTCGTAGCGGTGTTGCAGCCGGTCTTGTCAGGATATATTCTGACATCTCTTGGCCCGGCTGCCGTGCTTCCGCGATTGCTGAAACATTGGCTGCCGTTGATGAGACCGGTTGACGAGAAGTTTGTGTCGGTGTTGCTGAAGCCCGTGTCGGTGTAAACATACAAGCTGTAGAGCGAAGTCGTCGCGAACAAGGTGGACGATCCGATGCGGAAGGTCACTTTGTAAAGCGCGATGTCGCCATTATTTGCAGTTACGGCAAAGCGATACAGCTTTTGGTTAGCAGTCGTTCCCGCCTGCAAAACCGTGCTCGGCAATGCTATGTAAGCCACTGTCGGGTAGGCCTTCATAATTCTCACTCCCTGCGAAGACCCGGCCGAAGAGCCGTTGACTCCTGTTGGGCCGTTAATCGTGCTGCCCGAAGCGACTCCGGTGCCGTAGTTGCCGTTGAGGCCGACGTTCGCTCCGTCGTAGTCAACAATGAGCAAATCGCCTGAAGCGGTCCGAGGACCGGATACGCTGATTGCGGCAATGTCGCCTTTGACGGTGAGCACTCTGGCTCCGTCTCTGGGAATTCTGAAGGAGCCGGTGCCAATCGCGCTGGAGGTGGCATTGTCGTCCGTCGGGAAGACAGCCGTTCCCACTTGGAGATTGCCGTCCCACAAGGTTACCTGCCTGCCTATCAAATCAACCGGGGTGTTGGTAGCGATGCTGGAGATTAGAAGAGCGACCTGTTTAAGGTCAATGTCTTCGTTTGAAGCGCTGAACTTAATCTTGACAAGCTCAACTCCCGTCTGCCCGGCGCCCACAATCTTGTAAGCAGGGCTGTTGGGGTCAAGCACCACAGCCAACGTTCCGCCGGTGGAAACAGTCATCGCTTGGCCTTCAGACTCGTTTAGAGTTTCTGCGATTGTCTGTCCGCTCGTAAGGCCGGTCGCGCCGGTGTAGTCGGTCTGCTGGCCGGTGTCCAAACCCCACAAGTGGTTGCCTGAAGCGCTCGCGCTTACGTTACATTTCAAACCGATTGTCTTAGACGTCCCTTTTGGAATCGTCAAGCCGTTTCCGGTAAATGTAAAGCTGGTGGTTGACGCGTTTGAAGCCGGGTTAACAACGGATGTCACCGCGGTTGAACCGTCATAGAGATAACAACTGGTTAGATTGGTCGCCGTGTCTCCCTCGTTTGAAAGAGGAATGCTCGTAACCCTGATGTCTTCTCCGGAAGCCGTCGCGTCAAAGATGTAGTTAGCAAATAGGAATTGGCTGGCCCCGGCGATAACCGTCTGCGCGATCGGCACGGAAGAAACGCTGACAGTTAGCGCTCCGGTTTTTACCGTCATCGTGTTGCCGGTGATAGCCGAAGTCGGTGAAGGCGTTATGCTGTTTCCCGTAACCAATCCTTTCACGGTCGCCCAGTCGTTGGACGGAGTGGAAGAAGCCGCAATAGTCGCGTTGTTGGCAATGTCGGTGCCGACTTTACCTTTAAGGGTCAGGGTGTGGAGGCCGGGCTGGAAGGTTACGGTGTCGGTAAAGACAACGGAACCGGTTCCTGCGCTGGAAGTGTTAGCGCTGTCGGCGGCGGTGCCGTCAACAGGGCCGGCCACAACCGAGCCGTTTTGGTCAACCAAACTGACATTGGTCAGGTCGTTAACGTCTGCGTCGGACCCGCCGGAAGTTATGGTGACATTGAACCCGATTCTGCCGACAGAGATGGCCTCGCCCTTAACATCAACCGTGAACCCGCCCAAGGGCTGGTTCGCCAAGTTGACGGCAATGTTTTGAGCAGAAATCGTAGTCGCGGCGGATACCGCAATGGTACCGGTTGTAACGGTAACCTGCGCGGCGTCATACCACGGGTCTTCCGTAGAACTGAATGCGGCAGTGTCATCCGTAGGATCGGAAGCACCGGTCTGCGGAGGAGTTATGCCGTAGCCGTAGTTTTCTCCCAAAAGGCCGATGTCGGTCCTCTTGGCAACGTCAAAGTCAACGGTCCTTCCCGAACCGCCGGCAATGTCGCCTTTGATTGTCATTTCCTTGGCAAATCCTTTGTCAATAAGGATTCCTTTCCCTCCGTTGTCGGTGAATGTGGCCGTGTAATACTTGCCGTCGGAGCTTATGACGGTGTCGTAAGCTACGCTGTCAACGTAAGTTTTTACGTTAGCCAAGTCTCCGGAGCCCACGGAGCCGGTCTGGTTCCACCTGATGAATTTAAGATAGATTTTTTCAGCCGAGCCCGCAGTCACTTTAACCGAAGAAAAAGTATAGTCCGTCTCGCCGACTTTCTTGCTCTGGGAAGACCCAGGGTCCAAAGAACCGCGTTGCAGGGTAACCGAACCGATGGTGAGCGAGGTGTTGACCGTGTGCCCAGTGCCCGAAAGAGGCAACGCGCCGTCAACGGTCGCGGCGGAAGAGTTTACCTGCTTAAGAGTCAGGTAAGCAACCTGCCCGGAGTTGGTGTTGTCGGAGGTCTGCGCGTTACCGGCGATCGTCATGGTTCGGGTTGCGCCCGCTTTCACGACGAATGGTTCGCTCAAGGTCGTCTGGTGCGAAGAGTTAAGAGTCTTGGCAATTCCAAGCTGACTGCCGGTTTCGTCCAAAAGGACTATTCCGGCGAAAGCGTTGTCGTTCGCCAAGCCCGTCCTCTCAACCACCAAAGAGTTGACCGTAACGTCCTGCCCCGCTGGAGCCGTGAATTTAACCACGGTGAACGGGACGCGCGTGGCGTTTATCGGGAACAAGCTTGAGTTTGGCTGTGCGCCTGCCTCAACTTTGATTGTCCCCGAAGCCGCTGGCGCGGATGGCGTGGACGGAGTTGAAGGAGTGCTCGGAGCAGCTCCGCCAGTCAGTAAGTTGTACTTAGCTCTTGAAATAGCTCCGAAGTATCCCGCCGCCGGAGAAACTCCGTTATCTGATTGCCATTTTGATACGGCTGCTTTCGTCAAGGGGCCAAAATATCCTGATTGCGGGGATACGCTTAAGTATCCTTGCAAGCAAGTGACATCGTCCCCGCGCGATCCAACCGTAAAATCGCGAGTGAAGCTGCAAGTTCCTGCTGATGGCGCAGCTGGCGTGCTCGGCAGGCCGCGAAGCGATGAGTTGACATTCGCTCTCGTGGCAGCGTCAACGCCGAAGCTGTCCAAAAGGATCAGAATGGAACTGATTTGAGCTTCCGTAAGAGCGGCGCTGGCTACCGCCGGCACGAGCATAGCTCCGCCGGAGAGCAAGCCAACTGTGGCCGCACTCACTAAAATTGAAGTCAATTTTGCTTTATATTTCATAACTAATATTCTTTTAATAATTTCGCCGGCAGGAATATTTTCGACAAAACATCCGCTTGCCGGGTTTTCCGCTGATAATCAATTTATCGACCTTATTTACTTTTCAATGTTCTTCTTTCCAGAAGCAAGTCATTTGGCTTCTGGCGTCTGGTTACCGAATATATGGTAGCAAGACGCCACAAGCCAAGAAATCCTCCGCCAAACTGCGGGTTTTTTAGCCCTATTTTAACCTAATTCCATATTGCGGTTTTATTCGTATTCATCCCGTGTAACTTAAGTATAACATAGCCCATAATTATTGATGCAAGTGCCTATTGTGGATAACCATTTTTAGATAAAATACCTCCTCCAGCGCTTCTCTCCTTCCTGCTTTATTACCCCGGAAGCCACTAACGAAGAGAGCTCTCTCTGCACGGTTTTCTCGCTGATTTGGCCCCCCAGCATTTTAGCAAGCTCCCCCACGCTTCTGCGTCCATTTTCTCTAAGCCCAGCTAGAAGCGTCTCATGCCTGTCCGATACGTGTCTTATTGGCTTATTGTCCGATAACGCGCGCTCCGGCGGGCTTGATATCTGTTCAGCTCCAACGCCGGCAATGCTGTCCAATAAATTCCTGTAGCTGTCCGATAGAGACATGGTCTCGCGCAGGAGCCCTGAATACGCTTTAGCCAACACCTCAAAATTCACCTTTGAGATGAACGTGCCCGAGGAAGCAAGCTCCAGCTTCACAAACATGCTTTTGGCCAGCTTTTCCAGCTTGACGGTGTCCCTCGGATCAGCGCCTATAATCTCCAAAGCGTTTTCGCGCAAGGCCCATTTCAAGGGCTCGGCGTCGGAAAAAAGGTCGGTAATCCGGTATAACGCTTCGGTTATTTTAAGCGCCTTTTCCTTAAGATTTTCCGACATACCAATAGTTTATCCGCGCGCAAATTTCCGTCAACTTCACAAATACGGAAAAAATGGTGCAATAAAAATGGGACTGAAGGCCCCATTATTATAGAAGGCGGGTTTTATCAAGTCCGAAATTCTGCTAATATGGCTTTGTCATTATTTGCCGGGTAGTGTAACGGTAGCACGCATGGCTCTGGACCATGAAATCTAGGTCCGAATCCTAGCCCGGCAGTTAGCAAAAATATGCTATAATAAACCCATGATGGGATACGGTTACGGGTTCGGGTCTATGATGGGAGGAGGGGGGCTCTTCGGGTTTTTCGGCGTTCTGACCTGGCTGGTCTGGCTCGCCGTTGGCGTTCTCCTAGCCGTCTGGCTCTGGAAAAAAATCAACCAATAATTCGGGCAACCGCAAAAAACCATTGCTTTTTGGGGCGTTTTCTGCTATCATAAGGGTGTGGTTAAACGCAAAGACCCGATATTGGAACAAAATAAAGCGATTGTAACTCTTGCTGATTTTCTGTCCGCTTACAATAAAAGCGCCCCAGAGGGCTTTCCGCGCGCGACTCCGGCGATTTTGCGGAAATTCCAGGCAGCGCACGCTTCGCTTTTTTCCGCCTCCGGCGGAAAAAACGCCAGAAACTGGTCAATAGAAAAACATAGAAAAAAACTGATGGACTGGCTCCCTGCTTATCACGATGCATAACAGAAATAATCCCGCATCTTTTTATGGCCTGGGCATAGCGCCCCGGCTTTTGGAAATCATCGCTCGGCTCAAATTCACAACCCCCACGCCGATACAGGAGCGCGCGATTCCCGCCGCAATTGAGGGGAAAGATCTAATCGGCATCGCCCAAACCGGCACCGGCAAAACCCTGGCCTTCGGCATCCCCATGATTCAGCGCATCGCCCAGACGAAAGCCAAGGGGCTGATTCTTCTGCCGACAAGGGAGCTGGCGCTGCAGGTTGACGAAGCTCTCCGAAAAATCGGACATGCTTTGGGCCTCAAAACCGCAGTGCTTATAGGCGGCGCGGCCATGCGTCCGCAAATAGACGCCCTCCGCCGACAGCCGCACATTATAATAGGCACGCCCGGGCGTATTATTGACCACATGGAGCAAAAAACCCTCTCCTTTGAGGGCATTTCAATATTAGTCCTGGACGAAGCCGACAGAATGCTGGATATGGGATTCGCGCCGCAAATTAGGATCATTTTAAACAAAGTTCCAAAAAATCGCCAAACCATGCTTTTTTCGGCGACCATGCCGGACGACATCGTGCGCATCGCCACCCAGCACATGAAGCTCCCCTTCCGGGTTGAGATCGCGCGGTCGGGAACCGCTCCGGAGCAAGTGGAGCAGGAGCTGTTTATAGTAAAGAAGGAAGACAAAATAAAACTTCTCGCGAAACTCCTCGCTGAATACCGCGGAGCGGTTTTGATTTTTTCGCGCACAAAATACGGCGCGCAGAAAATCTGCTATGCCATAAGAAACATGGGCCACCGCGCCGCCGAGATTCATTCCAACCGCTCGCTTGGCCAGCGCCGGGAGGCGCTGGAAGGATTTAAATCCGGCAGATACCGCGTGCTTGTGGCAACGGACATCGCCTCGCGCGGAATTGATGTCGTGGGGATTGAACTTGTTTTAAACTACGACCTCCCGGAAAATCCGGAAGATTACGTGCATCGGATAGGGCGCACCGGCCGGGCCGGCGCGCCGGGCAAAGCGATATCTTTCGCCACGCCAGACCAAAAAAGCGCCGTCCGCGATATTGAGAAACTCATCCGCACGGCGATTGCCATATCCCGCCATCCGGAATTTTCGGAAGAAAAATTTATAGAATACAAAATCATCCCGCGGCATTTTTCCCACAAGCGCTTCGGCCGCGGCTTTTCGCGCCCATCCTACGGCGGCCGCGGGGGATTTTTCAGGAAATAAGTGACCTTAGGTCAAAATACGTAGTATGCGTACTAATCTAATGAGTTAAAAATGGGTTAAAATTGAAGTTAAACCTTAAGGTGGCGCCTCACAGCGAAGTAAGCCGAGAGCACGCCCAAAAGAACTCCGGAGACGAGCAGAATAAAGAAAATCTGGAAAATATTTTCCGAAAAATATTCAAAAACGTTGAACCCGCCGAAAAGGGCGGAGGTTTTCGCGCCGGCAAACCAAAAAACCGGATAAAAAACCGCCAAAGTAAACGCCGCCGCTATCACCCCGTGTATCACCCCTTCAACCAAAAACGGCCCGCGGATGAAGGGGCGCGAAGCGCCGACTAATTGCATCACGGAAATCTCGTCGCGGGAATTGTAAATCGCAAGCCGCACCGTGCTGTAGGCGACCATTAAGGATATAACCGCCAAAACCAAACTGACCGCGAACCCGGCGCGGCGGGAAGTGGCGAGGAGCGCCGAGAGCTTGTCAATCACAAACTGGTTTTGCCGGTAAGTTATTTTTTTCTCTCCAGAATCGTCCATATCCAAAATATTGTCGTACCGCCCGCTTTCCAAAAACTTGCTTATTGAGCCGTACTTTGTCGGGTCTTTCGCTTTTATTTCAATGCTCGGAGAAAACGGGTTCTCGCCAACAACCTCCAAAGATTGCAAAATGACGTCGTCCCCCTCGTGCCGCGCGCGGAAAATCTCCAACGCCTCCTCCGCCGAAACATATTTTACCGAACGGACTTCCGGAAACTGCTCCAAATCTTTTTTGAGCGCCAAAATCTGCTCCTCTTTGGCTGACGGCTTGAAATAAGCGCTGATATCCACTTTTTCTTCCAAAGAAGAAATCACGCCGGAAAGAAAGGAGCTGCCCACGACAACCGAGCCAATCACAAAAATTGAAAGCGACATAACGAGCACCGTGGCCAAGCTCACCACTCCGTTCCTGAAAAAATTAATGAAACCCCACTTGAGAATCCGCCTAAAAGTGATTTTATCCATCGCCATTGCTCAATTATAGCACATATCTCCCGCGCTGCTCGTCTCGGACGACTTTGCCTTTTTCCAATGTTACTACCCGGCGCTCCAGAGAATTAATGATTTCCTTGTCGTGGGTGGCCAAAATAACCGTTGTGCCCAAGTCGTTTATTTTTTCCAGAAGGCGGATTATGTCCCAAGTATTTAAGGGATCCAGGTTCCCCGTCGGCTCATCGGCAATGACCACGTCCGGCCTGGTTACAATCGCGCGGGCGATGGCGACGCGCTGTTTTTCCCCGCCAGAAAGCTCATGTGGGAAATGCCAGGCCTTGTCCATAAGCCCCACGAGCTCCAAAACCTGCGGAGCATCCTGTTTTATGTCGTCATCGCCTTTTCCGGCCGCCTCAAGCGCGAAAGAAACATTTTCGTAAGCTGTTTTTTGCGGCAGAAGCCGGTAGTCCTGGAATACAACGCCCATTCGCCTGCGCAGCGCCGGGAGCTCTCCCGGGGGGACGGCGTGCACATCGCTTGATTCAAAAAAGACCTTGCCCGAGGTGGGCCGGTCTTCGGCCAAAAGCAGCTTTAGGAGCGTGGATTTGCCCGCTCCGGACTGCCCGACTATTGAAACAAACTCATTCGGCGAAATCGCAAATGAAACGTCCTCAAGGGCGATTGAAGTCGGGGAATAAATTTTTGAAACTTTATCAAAATATATCATTTAATTCTGATTCTATAAAATTATCCAGCTCGCCCGTAAGTACCCTCTCAACATCGGCGGTTTCGGCGCCGGTGCGGTGGTCTTTCACCAATTTGTACGGATGGAAAACATAGGAACGGATTTGATGCCCCCACTCGGCCTGTGGAATCTGCCCGCCCCTCGCCAATTTTTTCTCCGCTTCGGTTTTAGCAATTTCCAATTCATAAAGCTTCGCGCGCAAAATATCAAGCGCTGCCCTGCGGTTCTGCGCCTGCGAGCGCTCGGCGCTCGCGTGCGCCGAGATGCCCGTGGGCTTGTGTAAAATTCGGACGGCGGTTTCCCTTTTGTTTACGTTCTGCCCCCCAGGCCCTCCGGCTCTCGCGAAGCTTATCTCCAAATCTTCTTCTTTGAGCGGGGCCTCTGCGGGGTCGGTTATCTCCGGCAAAATCTCAACCAAAGCGAATGATGTGTGCCGCTTTTTGTTCGCGTCGTAAGGCGAAATCCGCACCAGGCGGTGCACTCCGTATTCTTTTTTCAAATAGCCGTAGGAAAATTTGCCCGCAATCCTTGCGGCGGCGTTTTTTATGCCCCCGAATTCGTTCGGATGCGTGTGCAAAACCCCAAAGCCCCATCCCTTCCGGGCGGCGAATTTTTCGTACATTTTAAATAAAATGCCTGCCCAATCCTCGGCGTCGTCTCCCCCCGCGCCCGCGAAAATCTGGAGGAGCGCGTTGCCTTTGTCGTATTTCTCGGAGAAAAGTTCGGCGCGCTCCAAGGCCAGAAAACGGCTTTCCAGTTTTTTTGCTTTATCCAAAATCCCCTGCTCCGCGCCGATTTGCGCGAGCTCCCAAAGCTCCCCGGCTTCTCCTAAGATATCCTCCCAGGTCTTTACGGCCGCTTTGACCTCCGAAATTTCGGAGGAAATTTTCTGCGCCCTCGCCGCATTCTTCCAAAACCCCGGATTTGACGCTTCCGCTTCCAATTTTAAAAGTTCTTCCTTTTTCTGGCGCAAGTCAAAGACGGCCCGCCGAACGGCGGACCTTTTCTGCCAATTCCTGAACATGCTTTTTGTCCTTCGCTTCCATATATAAAGCATAGCATAAATCCCCAAAAAATGCTAGAAAAGAAACAGGCCGAGGTAGCTCAACGGCAGAGCAATCGCTTCGTAAGCGATAGGTTGGAGGTTCAAATCCTCTCCTCGGCTTAAAAAAAGACCGCGCGCTTCTGCGCTACGGCCCGTAACACTGACTTAATCGGCGGAATCGGCTTGCATCTCGTCGAATCTCCTTGCCCTTACGTTTTCTTCTATGCCTCGGGCTATTTTTTCAAAATCCCTCCCCAAAACCGCCGTAAGCATCTCCTTCCCACCTTCCTTGGAAGCGCTGCAACTAAAAAGCCCGTTAAAAACCGACACTATATGCGCAGGGTCTATTAACTGCGGGCGGCGAAACCGAACCGCCTGGACTTTGCCGTTAAACTCGTCGCTGTCTATGAACGCGTGATCTTCCCACAAAATCTCTGCCGGCATGTCTCTGCGCCTCCTTTTGTCAAAAATTTGCAACTACCATTGATATAAGCAAATCCTAAAATCCGAGTCAACTTTTCTTGTGTTGCTCGCGCCTGCCTTCGCGCCAAAACGAAACGCCTATCAAGACAACGAGGATAAAGAGCGACGCCAGCGCCGTTGCAAAAAAATAAACCATGCCGCTACCCCTCCCTTCATTTGGAATTCTCTCAACATCTTAGCAACGAAAATCGCCGCGCACAAGTAAGGGTTCTTTATTTTTTGCGGGTACGGGGAATCGAACCCCGATCTATTGCTTGGGAAGCAATCATTCTGCCACTAAACCATACCCGCTTAATTTTTAATCCTAACATCTTCTCCGTCCCAAAAATAGCCCGGGTAGTAAATTTTTACCTCCACGCTTTTTTTGAGCGCCAGCCAAATCTCGGATAGTTTTTCTGCGTCGCCTTTATAATACTCCGTAAGGGCGTCGCGCTTTGCCTGTGGCAACAAAACGAATTTTTTAAAATCCTCCAGCTCCAAGCCGTAAAGCTCTTCGGAAGCGCCGCCCAAAGAGCTGTTCTTGCGGTCATTTAAAACCCATGCAGCCATCTCCTCCGTTTTTTTAAAAATCCCCGGGTCGGTTTTTGAAATCATCTCGTCCAAAAAAAGATTATCCGCCAACTCCGCAAGCGCCAGGCGTTTAAATTCCTGCGTGGGCGTCGCGGGCGCCTCGCCCGCTCCGCTCCGAGGCGCGACGCGCTCCTCAAAAGTTTTGAGTGCTCCCAAAACCTTCAAAAACTCAGCGTAGCTAGCCGCCCGCCCGCCAACTTTCAAAACCGGCAAAAAACCGAACCCCATTAGCGCCACCCCGCCCAAAAGGAGCAAAACAACCGCTAAAATAAAATAACTTTTTCCAGAAATATTTATGCCCATCTTAGAAAATTTTATCTTTCAGCGTTTGCCACAAAGCCCCAAACCATTTCCTTACTGAATTTTCCGGCGATGACGCCCCTGCCTCTCCGAGAAAAATAACCACCGCTTCGCCGGGTTTTTTCAAATTAAACCGGCCCCTGGCGTCGCGGTCCGCTCCCTCCGACGTTCCCAACTCCGCTAGGCGCTCTTCATAACTTTTTCTGGAGGCCTCCGCTTCGGCGATTTTTTTTTCCAAATCCTTGATTTCCCGCTTTAGCGCTAGCTCAATGTTAAACATTTTCCAAGCGCCCGCCAAAGCGACAAATGTCAGTGTCCCCACAATTAATATCACCGGCCAGGAAAAAATTGACCGCTCAATGTCCTTTTCTTCTTGAAAATCGCGCAATGCCATGATATTCTATTTCTATCATGAAATTCGGCTCAAAAAAAGTAAAAATGGTGTGGAATACGATAACGGTAATCGCCGTCATTGCCATGCTGGCATTTTTGATAGTGCCCTACATTTAATCACTTCTTGATCGCCCTAAGGTAAACTTCCGCGGGGATTTGGTAGTCGGCGCGCTCTTTTAGGCGCTTTTTGCCCTCTTTTTGTTTTTTCCAAAGCTTCATCTTCCGGCTTCTGTCGCCGCCATAGAGATGCCCCGTGACATTTTTTGCCAAAGCCGGAAGCGAGCGCGAAGCCAGTATCCTCCCGCCGGCGCGCGCCTGGATTTTGAGAGAAAAAACCGCCCGCGGCAGAATTTTGCGGAGTTTCTCCACCGCCTCCCTGGCTTCCTGCTCCGCGCGCCGGCGGGGAACTATTCTGGAAAACGCCGGCTGGACTTCTTCGGCTATGAGCACGTCAAGCCGTAGCAAATCCGCCGGCCGCGCGTCCAAAAATTCATAATTGAGCGAAGCGTACCCCGCGGAGACGCTTTTCAGCTCGTCAAAAAAATCGCGCATCAGCTCCCGCAGCGGCATCTCGGCCGCGAGCTTGATTCTGGATTCCGAAAATTTATGCGTCTCCCCGACCTTCGCTTCGTGCGCCTCCAAGAGTTTCAAAACAGCCGGCAGGCGCTCCGGCGGAGCGAGTACCTCAATTTTTAGCCACGGCTCCAAAACTTCCAGAATCTCCTGCCCGTCCGGCAGGCGGGCATGCTCGTCCGGGAATTTGCTCGGCGCGTATATTTCCAGCGCCCCCCGCCTTGTTTTTACGGTATATTTCACTGTCGGCGAAGCAGCGATTGTCTTTACCTTAAAATCGCGCGCCAATTTCTCCACGACAATCTCCAGATGCAGCATCCCCAAAAATCCGCACCGAAAACCCCTCCCCAACCCCGCCGCGGCGGGACCGCCCGATTCCTCCTCAAAAAAAAGCGCGCTGTCTAGAAGCTTCAGCCGCTCCAGCGCTTTTTTTAAATCCTCAAAGGCGTCCTGACTCTCCGGATACAATCCTGAAAAAACCACGGGCCTCGGCTCGCGGTAACCCGGCAATGGCTTAAGCGAAACGCCGTCCTCCAAAATAGTATCCCCGACCCGCACTGCTTTCGCTTCTTTTATTCCGATGACAACGTATCCGATTTCTCCCGCGGACAGGATTTCCGCTGGAGCGAGCTCCGGCTTGAACACTCCGACTTCGCTTGCGGAAAATCTTTCCGCCCCAGCGGCCAGCTTGAGCTTTTTGCCTTTTGTGATTTCCCCGCCAAAAACCCGCACGTGCGCGATAACTCCTTTGTGCAAAGAGTATTCAAAATCAAAGACGAGGGCTTGCGTTTCACCAAAAGACGCCGGACTTCCACTTGGAAGTCCGGCTTCCAAGTTGCGCGGAGGTGGAATTCTCCTGACAATCTCCTCCAAAAGTTTTTCAACTCCATCGCCGGTTTTCGCGGAAAGCTCCAAAATTTCCCCGGCGGATTCCCCCAAGAGATTTTTGATTTCTTCTTTCGTCTCCGCGATTCTTGCCTGCGGCAGGTCAATTTTATTTATCGCCGGAATTATTTTTAAATTAAGCGATTTCGCAAGCTCAACGTTAGACAAAGTCTGTGCCTCAATCCCCTGAGTCGCGTCCACCAGCAAAACCGCGCCCTCAACGGCGGCCAAGGCCCGCGAAACCTCGTAGTTGAAATCAATATGCCCGGGGGTATCAATCAGGTTGAGAATATAATTTTTATAATTCATCCTCACAGGCTGCATCTTAATTGTAATTCCCCTTTCTCTTTCAAGCGGATGCATATCCAAAAACTGCGCGCGCATTTTGCGGGCTTCAACCGTCCCCGTAATCTCCAGCATCCTGTCCGCAAGCGTGGATTTGCCATGGTCAATATGGGCAATGATGCAAAAATTCCTGATTTCGGGCATTAGCTTATTTTATGCCAGTTTTTTTAAAAGTAAAATCATTCTACAATTCGCGCGAATCGTAGAGTAAATAAAAAAAGGAAAAGGCCACTACGATGGTGGCCCGCCAGATCCTCAGCTTGTTTGTCCGACTTGCGTCGAAACCGGCCAGCTTACTGCCTTTTACGTGGGTAATCTTTGCCTTAACCCCACGGTTGAGAGCTACTGGGCAGATGGGTATAGGGAACGCCTTACCAACCTCACCTCGCATTGCGGCTTCTTGAGCACAAACTTCGGAAGCCGAATGTGGGCGAAGTAGAGAAGCTGAATCCCATACTCCGCATAGCCGACCCTGTCAAGAACACATAAAGCGTAGCCTTCGGCGAGCTTCCGGTCATTGAAGACCCGGCAGTCGCCAAAGATCTTGCTTACGTATTCTAGAGAGAGCTCGGGCCTCTCCTTCGGGAAATCGGGTTCATACCAGAGGTTCTCAATCGCTTGCTCATGAGAAACCCGGTACTCCTTTTTCCCCTTAGGACCCTTGGTTGCAAGGATATAGACGCCATTGTCTGCCAACATGGTCTGCTCCTTTCGGTTAAGGGACGCCCATTAGGTAAGCACCTTACTTACCTTTCCACTCTGGATTATAGCATGAAACATATATTTCTGTCAATAGGCAAAATATCCTTATTTTATAATGAGTTTTTGGTTTGGATTTAAGAGAAATCGCCGAAATTATAGCAATCTCTCCGGTTCGGGGGCGGGGACCATGTCGGCTTTGCTTTTTTCTTTTTCGCGGAAAATATCCAGAAAACTTTTGGAAAATTCAGCGAGCTCCCTGCTGCCAAGCGCCCAAAGCGAGGCGGCCGCCGCTAAAATCCCCAAAATGCCGGCCAAAAACCCTTGCCCCAAAACCCCCAAAAATGTGTGCAGGTCAAAAAGTCGCGAAAAAATGTTCAACCCCCAGTAAGCCGCAAGCCCACCCACGGCGCTCGCGGGCAACGCCTGTGCGAACGTCCGCCAAATCCCGCGCCAGCTGAAGCCCCTGAAGACGTTTTTGAAAACGAATGCCAGAAATATGAAATTAAAAACGCTGCCCGCCAAAATCCCCAAAGGAAGAGACACGGCGCGTATGTCGGGGATGTCCGAAATTCTAAGCGCATGGCCTAGAAAGTCAGCGAACCCAGCACCTTTTCCTGGCAAAAGGTGCTGGGCGAACCAAAAAACAGCCGCCACGGAAAGAACTGACGACACGGCGTTTATTATAAGCGGCCTCCAAGATTCTCCTTCCGCGTAAAAAGCGCGAGTTAAGAGCATAAATACGCTTTGAAAAACTATGGCCAAACTCAATATTGAAAGTGAGGCGGCAGTAAGCCGAGTATCTGTCCAGCCGAAAGCCCCGCTCCCCAAAACAACTCTGACTATCTGCGCCCGAAGCACCAAAATCAAAACCGCCATCGGCAAAGTCCAAAAAATAATATGCCGCATGGCGGCGGAGAAGTGTTTTTCAAACTCTTCTTTTGATTTTTTGAGAGAAGAAGCGACCAAGTCCGGAAAGGCGGCCACGCTGTAAGAAAGCCCGATGATCGTCACCGGAATAAATTCAAGGTTGAGCGCCAAATTAAACACGGCGATGCTCCCCTGCGAAAAAGTTGAGGCGATGCCCGTGAGAATGAAAGTGGTAATTTGGGTAATCTGAAGCCCCAAAGTTCTTGGCAAAGAAAGCCGGGAGATTTTTTTTATGTCCTCGCTCCAAATTTTCCCGAATCGGAGAGAAATTCCAAGCCCCCGAAGCGACGGCGCCTGCGCGGACAGATGCAAAAACGCCCCAAAAGCAACCCCCCAAGCAAGGCCCGAGATGCCCCAAAAATCATAGAAAACCAGTATGCCCAAAAGTATCCCGACGTTGTAGAAAACCGGCGCGAGGCCGTAAGCGAAAAATCTCCTCATGGCCTGCGTCGCGCTGGACAAGATATTTGAAAGGCCCAAAAAAAACGGCGAGAGAAGCAAAATACGGGAAAGTAAAACGGTGCGGCCGATCTCGTCCTCCGAAAATCCGGGCAAAGAGCGGCCGGTTATCCACGGCATCAAAAAAAACGCCGCGGCGCTCAAGATAACCACAAAAAAAGAAAAAAATGCAAATATTGAACCCAAAAGCTCTTCCGCGCCTTTCTTCTCCTCGCCGAATTTTTTTAAAAAAATCGGGATAATCGCCGTTGAGGCGGTGAAAAGCAGCATAAAAGTGTAGAGAAAATCAGGCACGCGGAAAGCCGCGTAATAAATGTCAAGCTCGCGGGATGCGCCGAACGTCCCGGCGAGCGCCCTGTCCCTTAAAAGTCCAAGAGCATCGGCCAAAATGCCGAAAAATCCGAGCCAAAAAGCCGCGTGGTGGACATTTTCTGAATTGGCGTGGAAGAGTCTTATAAACCTCATCGCCCTTTAACCGGCGGCTCGCTTCTTTTCTCCGGAGCGGGGCCGGCTATGCCTGCAAGCGCCGCTTTTTTGGCGCGGAGGTTGGACAAAATCTGTTTAACTTCGCCGTTGTCCGGGTTGAGCGCCAGAATTTTTCCAAATTCTGAAATCGCCTCCGCCCTCCTCCCACCGCGGTCATAAATCAGCCCCAAAAAGTACCGGGCGTTGGAATAATTCGTGTTAATTTCAACCGCGCGCCTAAAAACTATCTCCGCATCGCCTAAGCGGTTGGCACGGTAATACAAAATCCCTAGCTGGAAAAGCGTTCCGATATCGTTGGGAGCCAAAAGCGCCGCCGCCTCGCCCCTTTTTATGGCCTCTGCGGCCTGGCCTTCCGCGTCGTAAATTTGCGCCAAAAGGAAATGGCCTTCGGCGTAATCCGGTTTTAGAGAAACGGCCTTCAGCAAACTTTCCTCGGCTTTCTTCAAAGAGTCGCGGTTGTTCCGGAGAGCGACATCGCTAAGATAAACCATGGCTTTGTCTCTCCAAAGAAGCGGGTTTCTGGGCGCGCGCTTCAGCGCTTCGTCGTACTGCGCCTGTGCCGCCTCCATTCCGCCAGCGGCGCTCAACCGGACCAAAAAAGAGTAAATCTGCCCCAGCGCGCGGTAGTTCAAAAAGTCCTGCGGCTCCGCCTTTATGGCCGACTGCGAAACGGAAACCGCGCGGTCAAGAAAATCTTTAAAGCGCGATCCCAAAATGTCCGGCGGGGTTGCCATATCCTGGAGCAAAAGCTGGGCTTTGGACATGTAAACTTGCGAAAGCGCGCGGAGGTAAAGGTCGTTGGCGCCGTCGGACTGTGCGGCAATCAATATTTTTCTCTCCGCTTCGTCCAAATTTCCGGCGTTTATCGCCTCCAGCCCCTTCGCGTAAGCAAGCTGGCCGACGTAGCGGACTGAAACGAAATAAAGCCCCAAAGCGCCCAAAATTATGAAAAAGACGACAACCAGCGCTGAAATAAACCCCCTAGGGCCTTCTTCTTTGACCAAAGAAAATTCGTAAATTTTAAACGCGCCGGAGATGCGCAACGCCGCCAAAAGAAGCCCGGTGGCGAAGAACCCCAAAGCCGCCAAAACATATCCCGCGGAGTAAAACATGAACATCAAAATCGCCAAGGAAAAAAGCAGGAACGCCGCGAAAACCAAAGTTTCGGCGCGCGAATCGTGCGCGGAAGCAAGCGCCATGACCCCCAGATACCAAAGCCAGCCAAAAAACGCGAGCAGCAAAACCCATCCCAAAACGCCCGTCTCTCCAAGCGCGCTCAAAAAATAAGAAGACCCGACGGTGAAACGGAGCCCCCAAAACAAAGTGTTATTGACTTCGGCCGGCTTGTATTTATCCCAAAGGTAGCCGAAAGACGCCGGGCCGGTTCCAAAAACGGTGTTTTCTTTAAGCGCATGCCCCGCAACCTGCAAAGTGGCGCCGTGGGAAACCCCGACTTCCAATGGCGCCGGAAAAGCGATTGAGGAAGCGATGAACGCCGTAAAGAAAAAGGCAAAAAGCGCGACCAAAAGAAGCGCCAAAGGAAACCCGACTCCGGCGAGCGAAGTATTTTTGCGCCAGATGCCGTAGCTCAAAAGCAAAATCGCGAAAAATCCGATAATGCCCCAAAGCGCCGGGAAATTAACCACCAGTACCAAAAATAAAGAAAGCAAAAACAATGCCGCTATAACCCACCTGGTCCCGCCGAACGAAACGGATAAAAACGGGTAGAGCAGCATAAGGAAAAACGCCGCCGTAAATCCTACGCTGTTCCAAGAACCAACCGGATTAAAAGCGCGAGAGGCGAAAAGCCCGCCCAAGGACTGCCCGAGCCCGAAAATAGAAAGTATCCAAACCATAGCCAAAAACGCCGTAAGCCCCAAGCCCAGAGCAATCATCAGCCGCGAGAAATGAGCCGGCTCGGAAAAAAGCGTCATTATCATAAAGCTCATCAAAGAAAAAGTAAGCAGCGCCAAAAAGCTGGAGGGCTCGGCGGCAATTCCCCAAAGCGAAGCGCCGGAGCGGGAAATAATCGCCGAAGCCAAAATAGAAAGCAAAAACGCTCCCCATACTATAAAAACGCGGTGGTAGGGCAAAGAAACGCTGCCCGCTCTTATGGAATGCGCGAGATACAACACAAAAGACAAAAACACCAAAACTGAGACCATGAGCAGTTTGTTGAATTCAACCGGAGCTATAGTTACGGGCAAAAACCACACCGGCAATAAAAACGCGAGCGCCATGAGGCACCACTGCGCCGCCTTGTAAAGAAAATCGCCTGGGATGGACATATTGTAAATTATACAAAACCCAGCCCCGACGTAAAGTCGGGGCTGGGGATTTAGATTCTCCGCTCATAAGCCGAGTTCTGTTTAAATAGCCATCTGTCTGGGCCCTCGATTGCTCTCGGGCTCTAGCCCCCGTTTAATAGGGTTGCACCGGGCAAGTGTTTTTCACCATGCGCTGTCGCCAACGCATGCTGTGAGCTTTTACCTCACCTCTTTTCACCCTTGCGTCCCGCACCATTTGAAGAGAAGGATTTTGGCAATTAACCAAAATTCAACAAAAATGGTGCGGGATCCGCGGTATTGTCTCTGTGACACTCTCTCGCGCCTTGCCAATTCTGCTGCGAGCGCTTGCCCGCCGAAGCTTTAGCGAAGGCGGGTGGCCGTTAGCCACTGCCTCAAAATGAGAGGTGGGATGTTGGAAGTTAGATGTGAGAAACTTCTCACTTCTAATCTCTCATTTCCAACTTCTCAAATAGTGCTCGGACTTTCCTCCCGCGCCCAAAGCTTGCGCATTGCGGCGGGCGGCTATCCGGCAAAGAATCTTCCCATATTATAGCGCGTCCCCAAAAAATTGCAAGTCCATAACAGCTCAACAGGGACTTTATGTTGAGCAGTAGCATCTGAAATCCCCAAAATCGGCATATAAATTAAAATATTCTCCTGCTTCGCCTGTGGATAACTGCTCGGGTTTTGCTCGGGCATATTATGATATACTAGTTATATGCTTACCTATCGCCAAAAACAAGTTAAGGACTTTGTTGAGAAAACGATTTTACGCAAAAGCGTCGTTCCATCAGAACGAGAAATAGCCAAACATTTCCACATAGCGCCATCAACCGTTCATGAACATCTCAAAGAGATTGAAGAAAGGGGTTATCTGAACCGTAATCCCGGAAAGCGCCGCGGTATTAGTATTAGAAAAAACGAGGGGCTAATAAAAATTCCCCTGCTTGGCACTATTGCCGCCGGCGAGCCAATTCATGTATTTGAAGCACACAAAGAAACTATTGCTGTCCCAAAAAGTAAAATCCCCTCTTCGTCGGAAGTTTATGCTCTCCGTGTAGTCGGCAATAGCATGATTGACGAAAATATAAATAACGGAGATACCGTACTGATAAAAAAACAAGATGTCGCTGAAAATGGAGATAGGGTAGTCGCTCTACTTAATAGAAATGAAGCGACGCTAAAAACTTTCTACAAAGAAAATGGGCGAGTGCGGCTACAGCCAGCAAATAAAAACTATCAACCCATTATAGTAAAAAATTGGCAGGAGCTAGCTTTACAGGGTGTTTTGTTAGATGTAATAAAAACTAATGAAACAGAACAGCCAGCTCAAACCTTTGTTTTTCCATCAAAAGAAAGTAGTCAACAACGTGGTAAAATAACAAGCTATCTAAATAAAGTTTATAACGGCGATGTAATGCGTGTTTTAAAAGATTTACCAGATAACAGCGTGGATATGATTTTTGGTGATCCGGATTACAACGTTGGTATCAAATACGGAGAAAATAATTACACAAAAAAATTCGAAGATTATATAAATTGGTATATAGAACTCACCAAAGAATCAAT
>Ga0154951_110_pt1 | contig 153897 bp, 171 predicted proteins | sample RifCSPhighO2_01_FD_105919 | JGI IMG/M metagenome (GOLD analysis project Ga0154951, IMG submission 105919) | Candidatus Giovannonibacteria bacterium RIFCSPHIGHO2_01_FULL_45_24 | reverse complement strand
TTGTAGCGATAAACAATTTTCCCTTGTCTATCAATTACAAAACAAGTATTTTTTGGTTTATTTGCCAATTCGTCTAAAAATAAAATACTGCCAAGAATAATGTTGACCTGTTTTGTTTTTGCCAGTTCCTGAAAAGCCGTTAGATAACGAGAAGATGACTTTTCCACTTTTGCAATCTCGTCATCGCCTGAATATAAAAAAACTTCTGGCAAGCAAATAACATCAGCTTTTTGCGCTATTGCTTCTGCAATGTGTTTGTTGGCTTTCTGAAGATTGACTTCCTTGTCGTCGCCCGAACCAATTTGTATCAGTGAAATTTTCATACGATTAGTTGTTCGATTGAAACATCCAATGCTTTGGCGATCTTGGCGACCGTTTCAATCGTCGTCGGGTTAGACGTTGCGCCGGATTCAATTTTAATAATCACATCTTTTCCCAACTGGCGGAAGCGGGAGGATTCGAACCTCCGAGCCGCTTGCGCGGCTTCCGGTTTTCGAAACCGGTGCATTCGTCCGCTCTGCCACGCTTCCAAATTTTTTTCCGCCCAGGAGGAGTTGAACCTCCAACCTTGTCCTTAAGAGGGACCTGCTCTGCCAATTGAGCTATGGGCGGCTGTGCTTGCCGGCAGGCAAGATTTTTGAATTGTAATAAATTTTGCCACAAAAATCAAAACATGTTAAGCTCTTTTACATAATGAATCAGCTGATTAACTTATTTGATAAATACGGCTTATATTTTTTTCTCGGGCTTTTGGCGCTGAATCTCGCCGCCCTTGCGTGGGTTTTTATTTTGCGCAGAAATTTCAAGATAATTTTTAAAAACCAGCCGTCCAGCGGGCTGGATTTGGAAAAAGTTCTGCTGGATTTAAGAGACCGCCAAAATTCTGCGGATAAAACCTTTGAGGAACTAAAAGGTAGGATAAAGTTTTTGGAAGACGCTTTGCCCAAAGGCATCCGCAAGGTCGGGCTTGTGAGATACAATCCTTTTTCGGACACCGGCGGCGACCAAAGCTTCGCTTTGGCGCTTTTAAACGACAAAAACGACGGTGTTGTAATTTCTTCTCTTTACGGAAGGGAGATGAACAGGATTTACGCCAAGCCGATACAGGGGGGCGGGTCGCAGTATCAATTAACGGAAGAAGAAAGAACGGCCATACAAGATGCAAAGTAGACCGCCAATCGTAGTCGTGATGGGGCACATTGACCACGGCAAGACAACGCTTTTGGATTATATAAGAAAATCTAATGTTGTGGCCGGTGAATCCGGAGGCATAACCCAGCACATAGGCGCTTATGAAGTTGAACACGCCGGCAAAAAAATAACCCTTTTGGATACTCCCGGGCACGAGGCGTTTTCCAAAATGCGCTCGCGTGGGGCAGAAGTGGCGGACATCGCCATATTGGTCGTTGCGGCGGACGACGGGGTTAAACCGCAAACGGAGGAAGCGCTGGCGGCCATAAAAAGCGCTGGCATCCCTTTTTTAGTCGCGATAAATAAGATTGACAAGCCGGCGGCGGATCCGGAGCGGATGAAAAACGAGCTTGCCAAAAAAGAGGTTTTTTTGGAAGGGCGCGGTGGCAACGTGCCATTTATTGAAATTTCGGCAAAGCAGGGCACGGGAGTGGACAAGCTCTTGGAAACCATTTTGCTCATGGCCGAGATGGAAAGTCTCCAAGCCGACACCAAAGCGTTCGCGACAGGGGTGGTTATTGAATCGCACCGCGACCAGAGGCGCGGAGTGACATCCACTTTGCTCATAAGAAACGGAACTTTGAAAAAAGGCGAGTATGTCGCCGCCGGAGGCGCGGTCGCCAAAGCGAGGATTTTGGAAGATTTCAAAGGCGGCCCGATAGATTCCGCCAGCCCGTCTTTGCCCGTCTTGGTAGTCGGTTTTGACAAGCCGCCGCAGGTGGGAGCGGAGTTTAAAGCGTTTTTCTCTCAAAAAGAAGCAATTGATGCCGCCCGCGCCGCCGGAGAAAAACCCGCGCCCGGCTCCTCGAAACCGCCTGGCGGCTTTATAGGCCTTGTCATCAAAGCCGATGTTTCGGGCTCGGCAGAGGCGATTGAACACGAAGCAGCAAAGCTGAAAGATATAAAAATATTGCGCTCCGAAGTCGGCGATGTGTCCGAAAACGACATCAAGCTCGCCTCATCTGCGGCCAATCCGCTGATTCTGGCTTTCAAAGTCGCGCTTTCATCAAACCTGCGGGAGCTTGCTTTGCGGCTTGGCGTGGAGGTGGCATCGTTTGAAATCGTATACGAGCTGGCGGATTTTCTTAAGAAAAAAATAGAAGCGCTCTCGCCAAAAGAAGAAATAACTAAAATTCTTGGACACGCCAAGATACTCAAAATTTTTAGGGCGGACGGCAAAACACAGATAATAGGCGGAAAAGTTCAGGAAGGACTGATTCGTCGCGGGGCGGAATTCGGCGTTTTTCGCCGCGAGAAAAAAATAGGAGATGGAAAAATAGAAAATCTCCAAGAGGGGCGGGTAAACGTCTCCGAGATTGAAGCCGGAAAAGAATTCGGGGCGCTTGCGAGCTCAAAGATATCAATAGCCGAAGGAGACGAGTTGGAAATTTTGTGCTGATGGCGCACCAAGCGGAAAGATTTTCGTCTTTTTTAAAACGCGAACTCAACAGATTTTTACAGCGAAACACTCCGCATGACGAAGGCGTGTTTATTTCCGTTGCGAAAATTTACGCGCCCGAAAGGTCGGACAAAGCCGAAGTTGCCATATCTGTCTTCCCCGAAAAGGCGGCGAAGGAAGTTTTAAAATCAGTAAAGAAACTTACCGGAGAAGCGCGCAAGTACCTTGCTTCGCGCTCGCGCCGCCGGTTTATACCCAAAATAATTTTTTTGGGAGAAGAAGACGCGGAGAGGACTATCCGGCTTGAAAAATTGCTGGAAAAAGTCAAGAATGAATAAATGGCGCCGTGGCGAAGTGGCTAACGCGGCGGTCTGCAAAACCGCTATACGAGGGTTCAATTCCCTCCGGCGCCTCCAACTCCGCCAACATTCCATGCCTCCGTGGCGGAATTGGCATACGCGTCCCGTTTAGAGCGGGATCCCGAAAGGGTTAGAGGTTCAAATCCTCTCGGAGGCAAAAACCGCGGCCATGGTTTAGTGGCAGAATGTGTCCTTGCCAAGGACAAGACGCGAGTTCGATTCTCGCTGGCCGCAAAAAAAGTTTGACATAGATTGTTTTTATTATTAATTTAAGTAATATGCTAAGGAAAATTACATTAGACGATTTAGCTAGAATGGTAAAAGTCGGTTTTGACGAAACCGCCAAAAAAGTTGACATGGACAAGCGTTTTGAACAAGTGGACAAACGTTTTGAACAGGTTGATAAGCGGTTTGATCGGCTTGAAACAAGAATGGATAGATTTGAGACAAGATTGGCTCATATTGACGCCAGGATAACTGTAATTGAGCGGGATATTGCAGAAATACGGAAAGAGCTTATCCCGCGCATGGAAATCGAAGACATTATGGCGCGCCTTTCTCTGGTAGAAAGGAAGCTTGGAATAAAAAGCGGCAAATAAAACATCGGCTCAAACCATATTTTGTAGAAGCAGAAAAGAAAAATTTTAATCATTTGATTTAGAGTAATGAATGGCCTGAAATAGAGCCTTTTTGATTGTTTTCGGTTGAGCTTGACAGGATAGACGTAATATGCTACACTTAGCGCATGATTTGAGGTGATGAATTATCCTTCAAATTACTGATAGCTCTTTGATAAGACGGGAGAAAAAAGCGGAAAATCCTCTTTGTTTACTCTGTGAGTAGCGCATTGGACATCTAATTTAGGTATCTACGCTGATGAGTGGATCCGTGAAAGCAAGCAGTAATCTCACTCTCCCGCCAAGTTCCAACCTAAGCCCCTTGCAGTGGTAATATCGCTGCGAGGGGCTTCTTCTTTTTCATAATTCAAAGAACAAAGAATTTGCCGCCAAGACTGAAATTCGGTAGAATTTCAGTAAATCCGAATTCCGCCAAAGAAAAACTTGAAATTGTCAGCGGTGCAGCTCCCCGATACCATCCGCCTTCGGCGGAGCTACGGGGCAGGCCGCCGCCTTTAAGACAAAACAAAAATAAAGCCGAATGTTGCGAGTCCGAATATGTCAAAAAATTCAGGGCGTATTCGCATAATTTTTTTGCCGGAGGAGAGATTCGAACTCTCACGCCTTTCGGCACTCGATCTTAAGTCGAGCGTGTCTGCCGTTCCACCACTCCGGCATAGTTAGCGCGTAGGTAATTTGCTAGGTTGAGACCGGCGGATTTAGTTCCTGGCAGGACGACGGGGAAGGGATTGGGATGGAAGGGTTCTCGCCCAAAATAGTCCTGTAAATTGCAAACGTGATTCCCCACATTGCCAGCATCGCAAAGAGTCCGACAAGCCCGTAGATAATGTAGTTTTTGGCTGCCGCCAGTTTTTTTTCGTCCCCAGCCCCGCCTGCAATTACATATTGTATCGCTCCCCACGAAAAAACAACCGTGGCAACGATGAAGAGCAGGGCCTCCACTTGCCCCAAGACGACGACAATCCTGCAGATTATGGTTGTGATAGTCATTTAAAAAAGTTTTGTAAAACCGCGATAATTGCTTTGGCCGAGGTCATAACGACAAGGCCGACTATTCCCCAAGTCATGTGCTTTTTTCCTCTGGCGCGGGTTTTGAAGCTCATCCCGCCGGATGCGCTCGCTTCCCCCGCCGAAGCCCCGGCGATGAACTCCACAACTCCGAAGAGAAACACCACGGCGGCCAAAGCAAAAAGCAAGATTGTTATGGGGTCAATGATTGACATCTGCACGATGCCAATAATGTCGTCTATAGTTTTGGCTTGGGCCTGCGGCATCGGCGCTTTTTAAATCGGCCGGACGTCGCCCGGGCCGCCGGGGATTGTTCCTCCCCCGACTCCGAATTGCGCGACTATCGCTCTAACCACTCCCCAGATTGCTATCATAACGAAAAGCCCGACTAGCCCGAAGATGATAAATCTGCGGCCGTCCGCCAATTTTTCCTCGTCCCCGCCGGCGGTAACGTATCTGATGACGCCCCAAAGGAAAACAACGGTGGCGACTATCATAAGAATCGGGATGGCCCGGTTCAAAACGGCTTCAAGCTGCCCCAGGATTGATATCACGTCCGCCGCGTAAGCGAAAAGCGGCAGAACCAAAGCGGAGCTTATTGTGATTTGCGCTAAAGTTTTCTTATTCATAATTTTGTTTAAGTATAATTCTAATCTGCTAATGATGTGCGAATGCTGCTAATTATATCCCGCCTTCGGCGGGACGACCTTTTTTAATTTTTAAAGTTTCTTAGCGAAATCCACTATGGCGCTGGCGATGGCGTAAGCGCCCACCAGAAGCGCCGTCCCGACAATTGTCCAATAAAAAGTTGATTTGGCTTTTTTGAGCTGTTCGTCGTTGCCCCTTGCCGATACGAAGAGAAACCCCGACCAAATCAGAAACACGGTTGCCAATGGGATTCCTATCTTAACCATAAGGTCGGCGAATCCCTTAACTACGTCGGCGAAAGAACCTGCTTTAATCGGGTTTTCAATCCTATAAAACGGCTCATCGGCCATCGCCCGGACTCCTAAATTCACTATAGCATAAACAAGGCCGAAAAGGAAGAACTTCGCGCGATTTAGCATGGGTTTATTATACATATTTTTAAGGGAAAACCACATGGATATGGTTTAGCCGCCTAAGCTCGGCTTCCGTGAACGGCGCGCCCCCGTTGCTTATCAAACAACTGGTATTGCTTGAACGAAGCTTTCCATCCTGGCTTTCGCATATTGCCTCTTTAGATAAAAAACTCGCTCTCTGCCGCAGCGCCGTAAGTTCCGCAATTTCAACGGGGCCGGAGCAAGACGGTTTAATGTCAACTACTGGCTTTCCTGTGCCGTGAGTCTGATGAATTGTGCCTTCGCCTTCCGTTCCTCCGCTTATGCAAAATCCTCCGGACGTCGCCAGCGCTTTAAGCCCGGCGGCCGCGCCCAGCGGCAGGCCTTTAAGGTCGGTGCAATTTGCCGTTTGCGTTTCCGTGCACGGGTCCTTATTAATTTCTATGCCGGTATTTTCAAAATACGCCCTTGCTTCTTCTTCTGTTTGAAACGTCCCCGCCGGAGGAGTAATGGGCGGCGGCGGCGCGACCGGAGGCGGGGTCACAATCGGCGCGGGGCAGGCGTAAGTTGACTCCCATGCCCAGGAAAGCCCCCCTTGCCCCAGAGTGTGGATGATGGTATTCACTATTAGCCACGCTCCGAAGGCAATGAAAATTCCCAAGACGCTTGAGGTGAGTATTTTTTTGCCTTTTTCAATCTGCGCCGGGTTGCCGGAGCTGGTTAGCCAGACGATGCCTCCCGCAAGAAGCGCGAGCGCCAAAATCGGAAGAGCAAGCCCTTTGAGCAAAAAATCAACTATGTTGCCTGCCAAATACCAGAGATAGCATGGGTCGCACGCAGGCAGTCCTTCAAAGCCGCAGGGGACTAAACCGATTTCCAGCGGCGCGGCCAGAGCCGGAGCGGCGATTAAAACGAGCAAGCCGCAAAAAAATAAAATTCTAGGCGTCATAATTCGCTAAGCCGGCTTCCGGCCTTTTCCAGGGCGTCGCGCAATGTCGTAAAGCGGCCCGTGGCGGCGTCCTCTATTAATTCTCTAAAAATCCCGTCGGTCTTCTGTGGGTCGGGGTTTGGCCAGATTTGCAGCGCCAAAACGGATTCGGCGAAAGCCGCTCTTGCGGACTCTTTGAAATAATCCGGCAAAACGTCGCGGCGGAGTGACACGTTTGCCGCTTTGTCCGCGTAGGCGGCGGAATTTTCTTGCTCGCTTAAAAATTTTATAAATTCCCAGGATTGCCTTTGGTTCCGCGAAGTTTTCGGCACCGCAAGCGCGAAAACTTCGCCGGCGGTTATGTTTTTGGGGGCGTCTGCAAGCTGCGGCAGAGGGCTTACTCCGAAAGACAGATGCGGATTTTTGCTTGTTATCTCAACATACTCCGATATCCGCCCAAGATACATCGCGAGCTTCCCTGCTATAAAAAACTCCTTCGCTTCCGGCAGGGCGCCTGACCAGCTTTGGGCGGTTTTTCTCGGATTCGCGAAATCAGCCATAAATCTCAAGGACGATTCCGCCGGCCGCAGACTCGTCTGCCCGATATTTAAGGGATTGTTTAAGACAATCTCGCCAGAATTATTTATTATTTTCTCGCCCGACTGGAGAAACAAAGCCGTCAAAACCAAGGGAGCGTTTTTGATGTTTATTCCTCTCCCCAAAGCCGCGCCGGAGATAAGGATATTGCCGGAAGAATCTTTTTTTGTAAATTTAGTTGCGTCGGCAAGAAATTCATCCCAAGTTTTTGGCGGAAGCGTGAGCAGATTTTTTGAAAAAAGGTCTTTGTTCCAGTAAAGCGCCGCCGCGTCGGCGTAAAACGGCGCGCCAAGAACCTCGTTTTTGTCTCCCAAAAACGCCGCGCCCGCATCAATGTAATTTTGCCGGATTTCTCTTTCCGTAAAAAGGATCGGCGGGGCGGAGGCGAGCTTGTCTTTGTGTTTTTTAAGATAACCGGCCGGGAAAACTATTATGTCGGGCGCGTTGCCGCCGGCTAGGGCGTTTAAGAAGTCGTTTTCAAAATTTTCCGGGGCGACTTTTTTGTAGCGGACTTCAAAATCCGGCCTGCTCTCCGAAAATTTTAAAATAAGGTCGCGCATTAAAACCTCGTCGCCGAATCCCCACATCACCAAATTCGCGGCGATTCCTTCGTCCGTGCGCAGGCCCGGTATTGCGCCGATAAATACCAAAACGACAACGACCGCCAGTATTACTGCCCCGCCGACTATCGCTATCTGCAGTTTATCCATTATTTATTAAAAATTAAGCAGTAATGGTGCGAGCCAGCCGCGAATTCCTTGAAGAATTGAAACCCAGCGCTCTCTAAATTTTTTCTGGATTCTTCGCGGCTTATTCTGTGCTCAAGCGGAGGAACGGCTCCGGAGGCGCTGTCTTCCCATTCCACCACCATCGCGCTCCCGCCCTTTTTTAAAATTCTGTAAGCTTCTTTGGCTACCGCGTTTTTGTCTTCCGCCTGAAAAAGTATGTTGGCGATAAGAACTTTGTCCGCGCTTTCGTCGCGCAAACCGGAGCCCTGTGGAAGCTCCAAATCGGCGCGCTGGGGCTCAATGTTAAAAAGATGGAAAAGTTTTATTTTGGCGCGCGTTGCTTCAAGCGCTTCCGGGCGGATGTCCAGCGCGTATATTTTGCCCTGCGGGCCGACTCTCTGCCCCAAGGGCAACGAAAAAAAACCAGCCCCGCAGCCGAAATCGGCGACTTTGTCGCCCGGGCGGATGTCCCACACTCCTAAAACCTCTTCGGGCTTCATAAACCCATCTGGCATACAGGAGTATTATAACACATTTCTTATTTCCTCTGCCTGCGGATGAAAGCGGGGATTGAGTCCCAGTCGGAGTCCTCTTCGGGCGCTTGGGGGAGCACTTTTTTGGCTCCGTTTTGTGGTGATGGCTGCTGGACAATTTTGGGAGCGGATTGTTGAGTTACTTTCATCGGCCCGAAAAGCGTAGCCGATTTGCCGACATGGTCGTCCGGAAAGCCGGAGGCAATGACCGTTATTTTTATATCTCCTTTTTTAAGCCGTTCGTCCTGAATCGCGCCGAAGATGACTTTGGCGTCTTGGTCTATTGAAGAGGTGATGATTTTCGCGGCCTCGTTTATTTCCCACATTGTGAGGTCCGGCCCGCCGGAAACGGCGAAAAGCACCCCGCGCGCCCCGTTTATTGAAATATCCAAAAGAGGGGAACTGACCGCGGCCCGGGCGGCTTCTTCGGCGCGCGCTTCGCCCCGTCCGTGGCCGATGCCCATGAGCGCTGAGCCGGCGTTTTGCATTACGGCGCGGACGTCGGCGAAATCAACGTTGATTATCCCGGGGACGGTTATGAGGTCGGAGATGCTTTCAACGGCGTGGCGCAAGACTTCGTCGCACATGGCGAAAGCGGAAAGAAAAGGCGTGCTTTTGGCGACAATGGAAAGCAGTTTATCGTTTGGAATCACAATCAGCGCGTCCACCGCTTCGCGGAGCTTGATCAGCCCTCCTTCGGCGATGCGAGAGCGCTCCAGCCCTTCAAAAGCGAATGGTTTTGTGACAACGCCGATAGCCAGCGCGCCGTCTGCTTTTGCGGCTTGGGCGACTATCGGCGCGACTCCCGTGCCTGTTCCTCCGCCCATCCCGCAGGTTATAAACACCATGTCCGCGCCCTTGAGCGCTTCGTGGATTTCATCTTTTGTTTCTTCCGCCGCCTGCCTGCCGAGTTCTACATTCATCCCCGTGCCAAGCCCTTTGGTTATTCCTTTGCCTATCCTGATTTTTTTGTGAGCCATGCTTTGATGCAGGTCCTGCGCGTCTGTATTTACCGCGATAAATTCAACCCCGCGCACTTTGGAGCGGATCATGTGATTTACCGCGTTTTTCCCGGACCCGCCAACGCCAACGACTTTTATCCGGGCAAAAGATTCAATATCTGGTTTAATATGCGGCATAATTTTTGATTTAGTAAAACAACTCCATATTAGCGACAGAGTAAAATAGCGCAAGGTTGACCCCCACACCAAAATGTGTTGGTGTGGCGATTTTTTTATTTTTGAACGGCTATTTTTATGCCAAATTTTTCTTGGAGTACGGATTTTATTTGGTCCACTTCCGCTTTCAGAATTATAAATTCTTCTTTATTTCTGACCTCAAATCGGCTATCTCTGTTTCTATTTTCTGAAGTTTATATTCAACAGCTTCAATGATAGCCCCTTGATATTGGCTGAATTTTTTATCTAATGTTTCTTCTAAATCCTTTTTTGTGATTGAATCTGCCATATTTAAATACTACCATGTTGCGTATTTACAAGCTATGGCAAAAAAGCGCGGAGCCAGTGAAAGAGCGAGCCTGTCCGTCCGCGGAAAAATGGCGAAGTGTTAGAGTTGTGGTCCAAAGCCATAAGCGCTGCGCCGACAGCGACAGACCAGGCCGGATTTTTAACTTTTTCTTTGAACCCCCCGAGATTCTCCGGCTCGGCGACTCGGGCGTGGAGCTTAAGCCGCTCTTTCGCCAAAATTTCTATGCCCGGCAAGTTCGCGCCTCCGCCCACGAGCGCCACGCCGGAAGCCAAAAGGCCGGCGCGCTCATATTTTTTTAAATGTTTTTCAGCCAGCTCAAAAATATCGTCCAGTCGCGCTTCTATGATTTCAGAAAGCTTTTTTTTGGAGTAAGCCCCGTAAACTAAATCCTCCCCTCCGCGCGCAGTTTTTTTGGGTGGCGCGCTTTCCTGGCGCAAAGAACCGTAATTTATTTTTAGCTTCTCCGCTTCTTCAAGAGTCGTGCGGAATCCCGTCGCAATATCATGAGTGATATTCGCCGACCCGAAAGGCAGAACCTCCAGCGAATAGGGGAGCCCTTCTTCAAAGAGTATTATTGAGGTGGTGGTTGAGCCGATGTCCATTAGCATCACGCCGACCTCTTTTTCCCGTTCGTCCAAAACCGCTTTCGCCGCCGCCAAGGGGCTCGCGATGACCTCTTCTATGTTTATGTCTGCTTCGTCAAAGGCCTTTATGGCGTTTTTAAGACTTTGCGAAAAAGCGGTAATAAATAAAACCTCCGCTTCCAGCCGGACTCCGACAAGCCCAACAGGGTCGCGCGCAAGAACTTCATTGTCCACGCGATAAACTATCGGGAATTTATGGAGGATTTCCTTATTTTGCAATCTGCTTAAATTGGCCTCGCTGGCCTGCACGGCTCTGGAGGCGTCTTCTTTGGTAACCTCGCTGTCGGCCCTTGACACCGCGACCAATCCTTTTGATTTTTGAAAAGCAAGCCCCGCGCCGCCGATGCCAACGTGCGCGCCGCGGCTTTTTATGCCGGTGGATTTCTCCAGCGCCCCCACGGCTTCTTTAATCGCCTGCCCCGCTTCCTCCGGCTCGGCGATCGTCCCTTTTCTGATTCCTTTTCCGAGCGACGCCCCGACGCCGATTACCCGCGCAGCGCTTTCTCCGAGGACGGTCTCTACGGCGACCGCTTTGACCGAATCGGTGCCTAAATCTATTCCGATTGCTCCCGATTGGCGCATTATTTTAATTTAAGTATTTTTAATGTTTTTAATTCTTTTCTCCTCATTATTTTGTAGCTTCTCTCTGTTTTGTGGTTAAAACCCAAGAGATGGAGCGCGCCGTGCGTAAAGAGACGCGGCAGATTTTTTTCAGCGGCCTGCCTCGCCGGTAGGCGGGCGTTTAAAAAAATTTCCCCCCTGTTTTTCTCCAGCAAAAATGAAAGCACGTCCGCGGTTTTATTTTTACTTCTGTAAATCCTGTTCAGCCGCCGCATAAAAGAGGGGGGGGCGAAAACTACGCTCAACTCAAAATTTTTGCGCGCGGAAAATGTTTTATTGTAAATCCTTTTCAGAATTTTTGTGTCCTTTGGGGACTTGGCAAGGTTTTTAAACTCAATCATGCCGGCTTCTTGAGCTCCCTCTGGAGCATTTCGGAGATTCGGTCGCCCGAGGCCTTATTTTTGAGCGTGGGCATAATTATTTTCATAACCTTCCCGAAATCCGCTTCGGATGCGGCTCCCGCCTCCCGTATGCCCGCAAGCACGACCCGCAAAAGCTCGTCATCCGGAAGCTCCGGCGGCAGATATTCCCGGAGTATTTTGAGCTCTACTTCCTCTTTTTTTGCCAAATCTTCCCTGCCGCCCTTTCTGTATTCGGCGATGGAATCCTTCCTTTTTTTGGCTTCAGATGAAATTACGCCCAGCACTTCATCGTCTGAAAGGCCGATGTCTTTTTTCCTCAACTCTATTTCTTTGCCGGTTATGGCGGCCGCCAGCATGCGCAAAACGGAAAGCCGCGCGGCATTCCTGCCTTTTAAGGCGCTCTTTTGGTCATCCGCGATTTTGCTTTTTAAATTTTCTGCCATCTCTAGTGTTATTTTATATGAATTACTGGACTTTGCCCAGCTTTCTTAAGCGGTGGATTTCTTTTTCCCACTGGATGCGGCGCAGGGCCTCGCGCTTTTTTTTGTATCCTGACTTAGATGGCGCGTAATACCTTCCGGCTCTGGCGCGCGCCAAAAACTTGCTTTGCTGGATTATCTTCGCAAAGCGCCGAAGCATGCTTCCCGCCGATTCATTTTCTCTTTTTCTGACTTCTACCATAATTTTATTTCCACCCGCCTAAAATATGGAGGTGTATGTGGTCAATCACTTGCCCGCCTTCGCGGCCGACATTAAACACTAATTTATAACCGGAAAGGCCTAAACGCTTCGCGCCTTCTTTGGCTTCGTGAATGAGATGTCCTAAAAGAGCTTCGTCTTTATGCCCAACATCTTTAATAGAAGGAATGTGCTTTTTTAAAATTGCCAAATAATGCACGGGCGCCGAAGGATGAATGTCCTTGATGATAACAGCTTCCGGCGTTTCCTGCAACATCTCCGCCGGAATTTCTTTTTTCACGATTTTACAGAAAATACAGTCTTCCATGCTACTTATAATGATTGTTAATATCTAAAATTTCAACAACATTCTTCTCTCTAAAGATAAAAATAGCGCGATATTTTTTGTCAATTCTAAAACTCCAAATCCTCATGTGTTTTGGCTCAAGCAACTCCGTACCCAAACTTGGATGAAAAGTATTGTGTTCAAAAACCAGTCTCTGTTTTTCAAATTTTTTCTCAAGATGCCGCTTTTTGAGATAAGCAACAAGTTTTGAATGAACCGGCAGAACTTTCATATCCTAAAGTAGGATGAGCGTTTTAACCCCACTTTGAGACTTTCCAGAAAAGCTCGGCTGTATTTTTTGGTAGATTTAAAAGCCGCCAGTACTTCGTTAGCGTTCTTGATTGGAGGAGAGGCAAAAGTATTCCCTTCAATTATTTGTTTGAGCCACTCGTATTTTACTCTTTTTTCCACCAGCTCCTCGTATTCTTTTTTGGGGATAGTTACCGTTACCATAGTTTAAAATTAGCAAATTAAGCAAAATAGTTCAAGGCTCATGCTATGCACTTTGTTTTGAGAGTCCATATTTATTTTTTTGATTATTTTATCTATGTTCCTCTTTTGTAGGAACGCGAAAAAGGTTTAATGCATAACCGAGAAATACAAAGCTGACAAATGCCAAAAAATAACTTCCAAGTCCGGTTCTTTCAAGACAAGCATTTTCAAAAGCTTCCTTTCTCAAGATATAATTATCAATATCAGATTGCGTACTTTGAATCGTTTGAAGATTCATCTTGGCTATTTGGGTAGCCATCTGACTACACATCAGTTGCCTGCGAATTTCTAAATATACATTGAATATGGAGAATATAAAAAAAGTTATGGCAAGAACCAATATGATAACTTTATTCGTTTTCGACAGAACCGGCTTATCATTTTTGTTTTCTGTTTTTTCGTTCATGTGTATAGAATTTAGGATTGGAGACTGCACTCGGAGTAACTTTCCATATTATTTTTTCTTTAAGCTGGCCCGCCTAGACTCGGCAAGGCTGGCTTTTATTTTTTCAATCAGCTTAGTCTGGAGGACCGATTCTTGGAAGCCCTCTTCCATGTCGCGCATGATAATGCTTCCGTCCATGGCTTCTTTCTGGCCCAAAATCAGGGCGAGTTTGGCGCCGATTTTAGAGGCGATATTCAGCTGGGTTTTTAAATTGTCGCGCGAAATTGATTCTCCCGCGTTGACCCCCGCCGCGCGGAGCTCTTCCATAAGGTTGAAGCTCCGTTTCTTTGCCGCGGGGCCGATGTGTATTAAAAACACTTTTGCTTCCGGGTGGGGCGTCGGGGCGATTTCCAGCCGCTTCATTTCGTGGATAATCCTTTCCATGCCCAAGCTCATCCCGACCGCGGGCAAGGGCCTTTCTCCCAAAATTGAGGCAAGGTCGTCATATCTTCCGCCTGCCCCTAGAACCGTCGCTGGCGCCCCGGCAACCGCTTCCGGCCCATCTTGTTTTTTTTCTTCTTCCAGAAAAATTTCAAATACCGTCCGCCCGTAATAATCAAACCCCCTGACCAGAAAGTTATCCAAAAAGTAAGGGATTTGCCCTTCGTCCAGAAATTCCAAAACGGATTTAAAATGCGTTTTGCACGTTTCGCAAAGGCGCTCAATCATCTGCGGAGCCTGGGCTTTGAGCTCCGCGCATTCTTTTTCTTTGCAGTCCAAAAGCCGCAGGGGGTTGTCTTTGAGCCGGCGCTTGCAGTCTTTGCAGAGATAATTGAATTTTTTGCGGTAGTAATTTGTAAGCTCTTTTTTGTAAGCGGGGCGGCAGTTTTTGTCTCCTATGCTGTTTATGTGAACCAGAAGGTCATTTTTCCAGCCGGAGGCTGGTCCGCCTTTGGCGGAGAATCCGATTTCGCGAAGAATAAGATAGGCGATTTTAATAGTGAGGGCGTCTAAAACGGCGTCGTCGCTACCCAAAATTTCCACACCGAACTGGCGGAATTCGCGGAAGCGTCCGCGTTGCGGCTTTTCATGCCTGAAAAAAGCGCCTTCGTAGTAAAGCTTCACGGGCTGTGGCCACGAACCCATCCCATTTTCAAAATACGCGCGCGCGATTCCGGCTGTTCCCTCCGGTCGGAGCGCCAGGAGGTCGCCGCCTTTGGTGCGGAGAGTATACATTTCTTTCTCCACGACGTCGCTGGTTTCCCCCAATGGCCTCAAAAAAAGCTCTGCTTGCTCCAGGTGCGGGGTTTTAATCGGCAAAAATCCGTAAAACTCGGCGATCTCGCCGGCCTTTTCCAAAATCCGCTCCATGTACCTGATGTCTCCATGGAGAATATCGTGCATGCCCTTCGGCGAGCGGACAATTTCCTTTCTTGATTTTTTTGGCATGTTAATTTAGTCGGTTGTAAATCCTGCTTTGGCTATCGGCCAAAGGCGCAGAAACGCGCGCCCCATTATTTTCTCTTTCGGTAGCGCCCCCCAGAATCTGGAATCGGAGCTGTGGGGACGATTGTCACCCAAGACGAAATATTCGCCCTCATCAAGCATTATTTTAATGTCCGGGAGCGTTTCAGGCGAATTTTCAATATACGGTTCTTCAAAGGCGACGCCGTTTATGGAAATTTTGCCGCTTTTTACTTCCACTGTTTCTTTCGGCAGGCCGACGATTCTTTTTATAAAAAATTCCGACGGGTTTAAAGGATACCTGAAAACCACGACCTCTCCGCGCTCGGGCGGGCGGAATTCGTATGTAAGTTCGTCTATTATCAGATATTCCCCGTTATAAAAATTCGGCTCCATGGAAGCTCCGGAAACTATGAACGGCTGGGCAATATATATGCGTACTGGCAAAACTATGGCCAGAGAGACGACAATCACTTTTATAAATTCCCAAATTGCATTTTCTTTTCGTTCTTCCATAATATTCACATATGATACGCTTAATTTTGGGCTTAGGCAACCCGGGAGCGGAATACGAAAACACAAGGCATAACGCCGGCAAGATGGCAGCGTTGCGCTTTGCCGGGAAGAATGATTACCCTGAGTTTAAGTACGACAAAAAATCCAGCTCGCTTGTTTCAAAAAGTGGGCAGACGGCAATCGCTTTGCCGGAAACTTTCATGAATAAATCGGGAAGCGCGGCGGCCAAACTGATTCGTCCGAAGAGGGAAATGAGAGAACTGATTGTGATTCACGATGATTTGGACTTGCCATTGGGCAGGTTCAAAATTTCTTACGGCAAAAGTTCCGGCGGGCACAAAGGAGTGGAATCGGTTATGCGCGCGCTCAAGACAAAAAATTTCGTGAGGATTCGCATCGGCGTTTCGCCCAAAAGAAAGCCGGCGCAAAAGGAGGTGATGAAATTCATAGTCGGAAAATTCAAACCATCGGAATTGGAAGTTTTTAAGAAAATAAACAAGCGCGTATCGGACGCACTTGAAGCAATGGCTAGCGGCTCGTTAGAAAGCGCTATGAGCCAATTTAACTAGTTAACTACGAACTCTATCTTGGCGGAATCGTGCTGGCTTACTATCAGGATGAAGGGTCTCCTTGCCAGGCTTCTCCCGCGGATTTCCGTGTGATTTCTGTTGTGCTTGACGGTCGGCTTCCCTGCCGAAATAAAAAATTCTCTTTGCCCGTTTTTCCTTAGCAGGACGACTTTATACATAAACTCCACCTCCCATTTCCGTTGTTCTCTACGGAGTTCATAGCAATATATTGCAAATTAGTCAATTGTTGATTATTACTTGAGGCGAGATTGTGGCGCGGCATGTTGGGATTGGATTCTTCACATAGATTTTCTAAACCAACATTTTGGGCGATACTTTCTAGATTGCAGAAGCAAGGGTTAATTAGGCGGACGATGGTTCAAGAAAACAACGGAGCCGCTTCAGAATGACGGCGTTATGCGCTTGGTGATTTTTGATGTTCCAGAGCGCGAACGAAAAAAGCGTTTATGGCTTAGATTGGAGCTTCTTGCCTGCGGTTATAAGATTCTGCAAAAGAGTGTTTGGGTCGGTTATTGTCCTTTGCCGCAAGAATTTTTTGAGGCGCTGGAATATTTGGATTTACGCCGCCACATTCATATTTTCAGCGTGAATAGCGCCGGCACGCTGCGGAAAGAATAAACATTGCCCTTCATTCTTTCTATTGTTTATTGTTGATTTTTTATCAAATTTTTGATAGGATTCAGAAACTGAAGAAAAGTTTAAATAAAATTTTAATAGCTGCTGTCACCCCGTTCTTTTTGGAAAAGGGGGCGGGTTGGTTTTCGGAAAATTTTGAAGAGATTGAGAAAAATCGCCGTGAAAGCGCGTTTTGGGCAAGAAACACTTTGGTTTTTGAGGTCGGGGAGCGAATTAAGCTCTCGGAGTTTTTAAGAAAAATTGCGGAGCTGTGGTACGTCAAGGTTTGGGAGGCCGAAAACCGCGGTGAATTTTCCCGGCGTGGAGGAGTCGTGCGCGTTTTTCCGATAAATTCGGACAAAGTTTTCGCGATTGAGTTTGAGGGGAATGTTATTTTGGATATAACCCCCTCAATCCCACTTACATTAAGGGGGAAGCAAAAAAGAAGTTCCACTCTTAAGGTAAGAGGGGCTAGGGGAGTTATGAGTCCCGGCGACTATATTGTCCATATTGACCATGGAATCGGGATTTTTAGGGGCGAAAAAAATGACGATTTTGTTATTGAATATGCCCCGCCGCATGACCGGCCGAATTCACCTGACTTGCTTTTTGTGCCAAAAAAAGAAGTCAAAAGAATCCAGCCGTATCTCGGCTTTAAAAAGCCGGAGATTCACCGGCTTGGCACGCCGATGTGGCAAATTACAAAAAAGAAGGCCAAAGAAGATATTGTCGCTTACGCCAAAGAACTTTTAAAAACCCTCGCGGAGAGAAAAACCGCCTACCGCGCGCCCTATTTGGAGCACGGAGAATTGGAGGAGGAGCTCATCGCGGATTTTCCATATGAATACACTACTGGCCAAAAAAGCGCGCTGGAAGAAATTTTTTCAGATATGTCGCGCCAGGAGCCGATGGACAGAGTGCTGACTGGCGACGTTGGTTTTGGGAAAACGGAAATCGCGCTCGTGGCGGCTTTCCGCGCGGTTTTGAATGGCCGGCAGGCCGCGATTATGGCGCCGACCACTATTTTAGCTGACCAGCATTCGGAGGTTTTTAAAAAACGCATGGAAAAATACGGGGTTGAAACCGCGCGGCTTACCAGGCTGGAAAGCCCGGCGAAAATTAAGGAAATTTTAACAAAACTTGAATCAGGCAGAATAGATATTGTAATCGGGACTCATAAAATTTTGTCGGCCTCGGGCTGGAAAAATCTGGGGCTTTTGGTAATTGACGAGGAGCAAAAATTCGGCGTAGCCCAGAAAGAAAAGTTTTCCGCCATAGGCGGACCCACCTCTGGCGGGAAAAATATAGTCACTCCAGATATTCTTACTTTGTCCGCGACGCCTATCCCGAGAACTTTGCATATTGCGCTCTCCGGCCTTAAGCGGATTTCATCAATTGAAACGCCGCCGGAAGGGCGGACAGAGATAAAAACTTACGTTTTGCCGAAAAACAAGAAAACAATGAAAGAAGCCGTTGATTTTGAGCTCGCGCGCGGCGGACAGATTTATTTTCTGGCAAATCGTATCCACAAAATCCCCCGGCTTTTGGAGGAGATTAAAAATTTGAAAACGCGCGCCAGAATCGGGATTTTGCACGGCAGAATGGACGAGCGCGCGATTGTAAAAACCATGCGCGACTTCCGCGCCGGAAAGATAGACATTCTGGTTTCAACGACAATTATTGAAAACGGGCTGGATATTTCCAACGTAAATACATTGATTGTTGAGGATGCCACAAAACTCGGGCTTTCGCAGGCGCATCAGCTCCGCGGCCGCATAGGCCGCGGAGAAAAAGAAGCATTCGCGTATTTTTTGTATCCGGCGCAAAAATTAAAGGAGCGCGCGGCGGAGAGATTGGAGGCGCTGGAGAGATATTCATGGCTGGGCGCGGGGCTGGAACTTGCAAGGAGGGATTTGGAAATCCGCGGCGCCGGGAATATTTTGGGCAAAGCGCAGTCGGGCGTCGCCTACCGCATCGGCTTGAACCTTTACTTTGAACTTCTGGAAGAAGCGGTTGCGGAAGCAAAAATATTTGACAAAAATAGCTAAATTTGCTAGCATAATTGAGGTTTTGACAAAAAATTTTTCAGGGGAAAGGGGAATAAAGTGTCTGTATATGAGATAAGCGCGGTGGAGATGGTGCAAAAAATATCCGAACTTCTAAGAAGTCAGCAGCAAGCGACTCTTCGTTTGCTGTGCAGTCAGGAGATGCGGGAAAAAGAACAAGGGGGGTTCGTCGGGGAGTTGGATTTGCTTTTCCAGACGGCGCTTTGCGACTTTTTACCGTCGCTCGTTGACTGCAAAATCGTGAGCGAGGAGATAAAATGCGCGTGGCCGCCAACCAGCAACTTTTGGATCATTGACCCGTGGGACGGCACAGATAACACAGGGATGCTTTCTTTCAACTTTGGCACAATGGGCGCCTTGGTTGAAATGGGTGAAATTTATCTGTCGTGGATTTATCTCCCGATTAGAGAGCAGGTTTTCGGGGACGGTTTCTTTTTTGCTATTCATGGGAGAGGCGCTTTTCAGAAAACGCCGATTGGTCTCAAGCCGTTGCGTGTTTCCAGCAGTCGCGATTTTGGAAGGGCTAACGTGTGTTTGGAAGGCGAAAGCAAAAAACTGCCAACCTTCCCGTTCGCTGAAAGATTGAGAAGTTCCGTGCGTAACCGAAACGGTTGGTCTATGGCCGTATCATTCACCTGCTTGGTTTCCGGAGTCTATGCTTATGTGCCAGTGGATGCTGTTGTGTCTTTTAGCAACGGGCCATGGGACAATCTGCCCGGCATACTATTTACCGAAGAGGCCGGCGGCAAAGTCACAGATTTCTACGGCAGGCCATGGTCGTTGGAAAATTGCTCCAGTTTGATTTTTTCCAATGGGCTTCTGCACGATGAAATTCTCCGGCTAAATTGTCCCAATATGCGCCAAAGCGCGCAGCAAAACCCTGGTCTTTTATAGACCGGGGCCTTTTTTATTCTTTTTTCCCCTCTGTCTTCGCTGTTGCCAGCTCGCCGTTTTTGCCCAAGAACGAGAGCGAGAGTTTTTTGTCTTCCGGCTTGTAATTTACGATTTGAAAAACGTAAGTTTCGCCGGGGGAGACCATCTCGCGCATTTTTTTCTCCGTTCCGAATTCCGATATGTGCGCGAGCCCGTAAATTCCGGTCTCAAGCATAACCAATGCCCCGAATTTGTTTAAACGAAGCACTTTTCCGGAGGTGATGTCGCCTTTTTTGTATTTTTCCTTGTGCGTTTCCCAGGGGTCGGGTTTCAGCGCTTTTACTGAAAGCGAAACCTTGTCTCCGTCTACGGAAATAATCTTGGCTTTTGTTTTTTCACCGACTTTAAAGAGCGCGTTGGGGTCTTCAACCAGTGCCCAGTCCAGCTCCGATATGTGCGCGAGTCCCTCTAAGCCCTCTTCAATTTTTATAAATATGCCGAAATCAACCACGCCGGTGATTTCGCCTTCTATTTCATCGCCGACTTTGTATTTCTCAACCATTTTTTTGAGGATTTCCGATTCCGTGCCTTTTTCTGAAAAAATGAGTTTGTTTTCTTTCTGTTCAAAATCCAAAACCGTGACGGCTATGGTTTCGCCGACCAGTTTTTTGAGTTCCTCAAAAATCTTTTCTTTTTCCCCGCCCTCTACTCTGGGGTAGTGCGAGGCCTTAAGCTGCGAGGCGGGCAAGAAACCCTTGATTCCTTTCCACTCCAGCACCAGCCCGCCTTTGTTGGCTTCCAGCGTTTTGATGCTCAAAGTTTCTTGCGACTCTTTCGCATCGTTGATTTCTCTCCAGACAATTTCCGACCCGGCTTCCTTTAAAGAAAGCTCAATTAGGCCGTCTTCATTTTCCAACTCAACCACTTTGGCCGCGACCTTATCTCCCGTTTTTAAATTTTTAATGAGCTCCCGCGCGTTTTGATATTCCTTGCCGTAAATTATTCCCGTGCCGTACTGATTTAAATCCAAATATGCTTTGGCGCCTTCTTTAAACAGAAAAAGCCCGTCGACGAGGTCGCCGACTTTAAGAAAAACCTTGGGCTTCGCCTGAAGCAAGCCCTCCATTATCCCGTTGTCTATTTTGGCCTCCTTTTCCATAACCAACGCCATTGATTGGATTATAGTTATAAAAAAAGATTTGTCCACACTGCCGCATTAAACCTTATCAAATTGGGATTTAATTGATAAAATATATGTATATGAATTTGGCGCTTAAAAAACGCACTTTGGGTCAGTTTTTCACAAAAAATCCTTTTTGGCTTAAAAAACACATTCTTGAATTTATTAAATCTACAAAAGCAAATATAGCATTTGACCCGTTCGCTGGCGATGGCGATCTTCTCAATTTGGCAAAACAAATCGGGTTTAAAAAAATGACTGGTTTGGACATTGATAGGTCATTGAATTGGAAAATAAACGATAGTTTATTAAATATCCCAAAAGTCAAAAATTCAGTTTTAATCACCAATCCGCCGTATTTAACAAATTATAGCGCGAAAAGAAAAGGTATTTATGATAGCGTCAAAAAGTATTTTGATATTTGCAAATACGACGATCTTTACCAGTTAGCTGTAGAGAAATGCCTATCAAATGATTTTGGCGTGATGATTATCCCCGAAACATTTATTAATTCGGGATTTCCAAAAAACAGATTAATTAGTGTCACGATAATTGAAAATCAATTATTCAATGACACCGAAAATCCAGTATGCGTAATATGTTTTGATAATAAAAACAAGCTCAATGATAAAATTAAAGTTTATAAAAATGACAAGTTACTTGGCAATTTGAGTTATTTTGAAAAAATGAGAAAAATACCACATAAAAATATTTATATGAAATTCAATTCACCAAAAGGACAAATTGCGCTGAGAGCCGTTGATACTACCAATCCACAAAAACCAATATCCTTTATGAAACCGGAAGAAATTGATTACGACCTGTCTGATATTAAGCATAGTTCTAGACTTATAACTGTCATTGAATTAGAAGCTAAAAATGATGCTATTGATAAAATGATAGAATATAGCAACGATTCACTTGTTAATTTTAGAAAAAAAACACACGATGTTCTTTTGTCACCATTCAAGGGAAATAAAAAAAATGGAGAAAGAAGAAGAAGACTTGATTATTTAACAGCCAGAGCTATTTTAGAAGACGCTTACGAATTTGTTAACCCAGATGCAAAATTAAAACTGTTTTAGTTTAGAAAATATAAAAATGATAAATAATATAAAACTTTTTAAATTTTCGCTCAATAATCCAGAACCGATTATTGATGAATTTTATTTAAAAAACGGAAATTTGATTATTTCTAAAGACCCAAAGAACCCAACAGATTTGATGCGGAAAAATTTTGATTTACTTGAGAGTATTTCTGCGTATAATTTCGCTAAGAAAAACAAAAATCAATTAACGGCAAGAAAGGCAATAGAAAAAATACTTGAAATTGTTAAAAATAAAAACATTAATTATTCTGAATTCGTCTCTTTCTGGCCAGTTGTGGATATTTCTTACAGCCTTTTCAAAAACTTGAATGGCACAGAACAAATTAAAATTATAAAAAATATCGTTGAAAAATATATAAACCTGCGACATAATCTATATTCAACCTATGGGTATACCCCAACCACATTGCAAGTGGGCAAAGACGCTAAGGCACATAAAGAGAGTGGCAATCTCGGAACATATAAAGTATCTAAAATTTTAGATATTACTGGTTTTAAAAAGGCGAATGTTGAAACAATAGCAGATTTTAATAAAGGGGATAAAAAATATATTGAAGCGGATAAAAAAGGAAAAAAGCTTTTTAAAAAATTACTTAACTATTACAAAATAAATTTTTCTTGGAGCAAAAAGAGAGAACAAAAGATACCAGACTTTTTAATCAGATATAAAGATGGTATTTTTATTGTTGAGCATAAACACATGAAAGAGGGTGGTGGTGGCCAAGATAAACAAGTCAATGAGGTAATTTCATTCGTCAGTTTTAGCGAGAGTAATAATAAAATTCATTATATTTCATTTTTAGACGGAATTTATTTTAATCTTTTCACAAATACAAAATACTTAAATAAAGGTAAAATATTAAATCAACTCAATAATATAAAACAAAAACTAAAACGTAACAAACAAAATTATTTTGTTAATACGGCCGGGTTTAAAAAATTATTAAAGAGCTTAAATAGAGTTTAAATCTAATTATGGTTATCACTTATTACGGACTTTCGTGTTTTAAAATTCAAAGCGGGGATACGGTGCTTGCCGTTGACCCGTTTTCAAAAGAGTCGGGGCTTACGCCGCCGAGGTTCGGCGCGGACGTCGTTTTGATTTCGCACGGTCATGATAATCACAACAACGTTGACACGTTGACAGCTAAAGGTGCCGACATTTTTAAAATCACTGGGCCGGGCGAGTACGAATTTAAAGGTATCGTTGTCCGCGGAATAGAATCGTTCCACGATTCAAAAAATGGAAAACAGAAAGGTAAAAATACTATTTATATAATTGAGTGGGAAGGGATGAAATTGGCGCATTTGGGAGATTACGGCGAGGAAGCTTTGCGGAGCGAAGTTCAGGAGGCGCTTGGCACGCCAGACATTATGTTTTTGCCTGTTGGCGGGGGAGATACTATTGACGGCGAGGCGGCCGCGAAGCTTGTGAACGAAATTGAGCCGCGCGTCATAATTCCGATGCATTACAAAATTTCGGGGCTTAAGGCGAAGCCGGACGGCATTGAAGTTTTTATGAAAGAGATGGGAGAAAAAGCCGAGCCGGAAGAAAAATTCACCATCAAAAAAAGCGGTTTGCCGGCGGCGGAAGAGTCAAAAATTGTAATTTTAAAAACGCCGTGAAGGACCCGCTGGATTTCGTAGAAAAGCTCCAGCAAAAGTCCGAGGCGGAGCGAAGAACAATCGCCGCGCTTGTCGTCATCGCGCTTATGACGATAATCATCGGTGTCTGGATTACGACTTTTTCAATCGCCCCTTCTGAGCCAGCCGTCTCCGCTGCTGAACCTTCGCCTTTTTCCATCCTCTGGAATTTTATAAAAGATTCAGTGGGGCAGATTTACAAATAAAAAAGCGGGTATCGGGATTATCCCTCACCACTTTTAGTAGTCACGCATGTCCTGTAAAGACTTGGCACCAAACTTCATCGCGTGATCAGTAAATTCTTTATCCGTTAGACAACGAATATTGCAGGCCAAAAGCGTTGTATTTATTGTTCTGCTATATTTATCTTTGTATGGAAGAAGTATCACTGTGCCATTACGGTATAAACTGAGCTCTTCCCAATAAACCATTTCAATATCTTTATCTGCAAGATCTACAAGAAGAGCAGATTTCATTATCTTCACTCGATCGCCGTTTGCAAAATCTATAAGTAGTTCATCGCCATCCGGAAGTATTTTCGAAACAACAAAAAACTTTTCTCTAAACTTTTCCATTAGAATCACCTCCTGTTTTAAAGCTATCATATTGATTTAATTCTGTCAAGCATAAAACGTTCCTTAAATTTGTTAAACTTTTCATAGTAACTATGACCCAAACCGAAGCCAAGGAGAGAATAGAGAAGTTAAAAAAGCTGATAGATAAGTATCGCTATCAGTATCATGTTTTGAATCGGCTTGAAATTTCGGAGGAGGCGCTTGATTCGCTGAAGCACGAGTTGAAAAAGCTGGAAGACGAATTTCCGGATTTGGTGACGCCTGATTCGCCGACGCAAAGGGTTGCGGGCAAGCCCCTAAAAGAATTTAAAAAAATCCGGCACGAGACCAAAATGCTGTCCCTGGAAGACGTTTTTTCGGAGGAAGAATTTTCGGAGTGGCTTACAAGAATAAAAAAATTGGCTCCGCGCGACACTTTTCGTTTTTATGCCGAGCCGAAATTTGACGGGCTCGCTTTGAGCGTTGTTTATGAAAATGGGATTTTAAAATATGCCGCGACTCGCGGCGACGGGGAAATTGGGGAAAATGTAACCCAAAACGTGCGGACGATTGAATCCGTGCCTTTGAACGTTGAAGAGAAAGGGAAAATAGAAGTACGCGGAGAGGCAATCATCACCAAAAAAAATTTTGAGGCGATAAATAAAGTGCAAAAAAAGAAAGACGGGCAGATTTACGCGAACCCCAGAAATTTGGCAGCCGGGTCTTTGCGGCAATTAGACCCTAAAATCACCGCGTCACGCCGGCTGGATTTTTTTTCATACGATCTTTTGGGCATGGGCCTTAAAAACCACAGCGAAGAGCATAAAACTTTACGCAAGCTCGGTTTTAAAACAGGCGGCGATTTAGAGAGGCGTTGCGAGGGCGCGGAAGAAGTTTTTAAGCATTATAAAGGCATCGCGGAGCGCCGGGATAAATTACCTTACAATATAGACGGCCTTGTGGTCAGCGTTGATTCCAATAAACTTTATAAAAAACTGGGAGTTGTGGGCAAGGCGCCGCGCGGGGCGGCCGCTTTTAAATTTTCTCCCAAGGAAGCAACGACAAAGGTAGAGGATATTATTGTGCAGGTCGGGCGCACGGGCGCCTTGACGCCGGTCGCGGTTTTGCGTCCGGTTGAGATCGGAGGGGTAACCGTAAGCCGCGCGACGCTTCATAATGAAGACGAAATTAAAAGATTGGGGCTTAAAATCGGAGACAGTGTGATTGTTGGGCGCGCCGGAGATGTGATTCCGGACGTCCGCAAAGTTTTAAAAGGGCTCCGCACCGGGCATGAGAGAGAATTTCATATGCCGAAGCATTGCCCAGTTTGCAAGCATGAAGTAAAAAAGGCGCACGGCGATGTGATTTCTTACTGCGTAAATAAAAGTTGCCCGGCGAGGCACAGAGAGAATCTTTATCATTTCGTCTCAAGAAAAGCGTTCAATATTGACGGCCTGGGGCCGAAAATTTTGGACGCGTTTTTGGACAACGGCCTTATACAAGATGCTGCGGACATTTTTGAGCTGAAAGAGGGAGATATTGCTCCGCTGGAAAGGTTTGGCGAGAAATCGGCTCAAAATATAATTGAAGCCATTAAAAATTCCCGCCGCATTCCGCTTGCCAGATTTTTATACGCTTTGGGAATTTTGCACGTAGGCGAGGAAACGGCGATTGATTTGGCAGAACATTTTGGTTCTTTGGATAAATTAGAAAAAGCTGATTTGGAAGAATTACAAAAAGTGCCAAACATAGGCGAAGTCGTTGCGCGGAGCACGTACGATTGGTTTCGCGACGGCCGCAATAAAAATTTTTTAAAAAAACTTTTAAAATATGTTGAAATAGAAAATCCCAAACGGAAAAAGCCGGGGAAGCTTGCCGGCAAAACATTCGTTTTCACGGGCGAGCTTGAATCAATGAGCCGTGACGAAGCCAAAACAAAAGTCCGCAATTTGGGCGGCGACCCTTCGGAAACAGTCAGCAAAAATACTGGCTACGTCGTTGTTGGAGAAAATCCCGGCTCAAAATACGAAAAAGCCAAAAAACTCGGAGTAAAAATTATTGACGAAAAAGAATTTTTTCAGTTAGTTAAATAAAGTTTTATTTTTTTTGCACTATACACTACACTTTTATGCGGCGGACCTTTCTCTTAGGGCTTTTTTTTATGCATTTTTTTAGCTACAATAGTTTTAATGATTTCCGAAGAAGAAATTGAGCATTTGAAGGATTTGGCGCGGGTTGAATTCGGCAAGACGGAGACAAAAAAACTCGCGAAAGATATGGGAGATATTTTGGGGTACGTTGACCGGCTTAAAGAGGCGGACGTTTCCGTCGCTCCGGAGATGACGCGCGCGTTGGAGGAGGTTAAGAATGTTTTTAGAAAAGAAGACAAAGAAGAAGAGATAACCCACCCCACCACTGATCTCATCGATGCGTTTCCGGACAAAAAAAGTAATTATTTGCGTGTCCAATCCATTCTATGACCATAAAAGAATTCCACGAGGCGCTAAAAAATAGAAAAATCTCCGCGCGCGAGGTCGTGATTTCTTATTTGGACGAAATTAAAAAGAAAAACAGTGAACTCAACGCATATCTTGAGATTTTTGAGAATGATGCGCTGGGACGGGCAAAAGAAATTGACGAGCGTATCGCTTCCGGCGAAACCCCAGGCGAACTTTGGGGCGTGCCTTTGGCGATTAAAGACAATATTTTAATCCGCGGTAAAATTGCCAGCGCAGCTTCAAAAATTTTAGAAAATTATGTGGCCTCTTACGATGCTTTCGTGATTGAAAAGTTAAAAAAAGCCGGGGCGATTTTTTTGGGGAGGACGAACATGGACGAATTCGCAATGGGGTCTTCCACTGAAAATTCAGCTTACGGCCCCGTTAAAAATCCGCGCGACATGTCGCGCGTCCCCGGCGGCTCCTCCGGCGGCTCCGCCGCCGCCGTTGCCGGCGGGCTCGCTATGGCCGCTTTGGGTTCGGACACGGGCGGCTCAATCCGCCAGCCCGCGGCTTTTTGCGGGGTTGTAGGGCTTAAACCGACTTACGGCGCTGTTTCGCGCTCGGGGCTTATCGCCATGGCATCATCTCTGGACCAGATCGGGCCGATCGCGCAGACGGTGGAGGACGCGGAAGTTTTATTTAATGCGATTCGCGGAAGAGATGAAATGGACGCAACTTCAGTTACTTGGACGCCGGACGTCCAAGTGGACATCCGGCGCCCCTTGGTTAAAACAATCGGCGTCCCAGAAGAATATTTTGGGGAGGGCTTGGCTCCGGGAATCAAAAAAAATATTGACGAAGCTGTAAAAAAACTGTCGCAAAAGTACGAAATCCGCGAAATCACTTTGCCTCACACAGAATACGCGCTTTCTTGCTACTATATAATTATGCCGGCGGAGGTTTCATCCAACATGGCCCGGTTTGACGGGATGAGATACGGAAAAAGAACCGATGGGGATAATTTGATTGAGACTTACAAAAAATCGCGCGGAGAAGGGCTTGGCTTGGAAGTCCGGCGCAGAGTTCTTTTGGGCACGTATGTCCTTTCAGCAGGATACTACGACGCTTATTATTCGCGCGCGCAGAGAGCGCGCGCGCTGGTTGCGGAAGATTTTAAGAAAGCGTTTGAGGAGGTTGACGCAATCTTGGCTCCGACTGCTCCTACCCTGCCGTTTAAAATCGGAGAAAAATCAAGGGACCCTCTGGCAATGTACCTTTCGGACATTTACACGATTCCGGCGAATCTCGCCGGCGTGCCGGCGCTGACGCTCTCTTCGGGCGCGCAGCTCATTGCCCCGCATTTTGAGGAAAAAAGATTATTTGAATTAGGAAAATTTTTGGAACAATGATTGATTTTATAAATTTGGTTTTTGACTTGGTTTTCAATCTCGCGGATTTTTTGCTGCACTATGATTATTCGCAGCCGATTCCTTTGCTTAAGGCGGTTGCGGTTTATATTTCCATCCCGCTGGTTTTTGGCATAATTTACAGCGTTTACAAATCCAATCGGATTTTCCGCGCGATGCATGTTTTTGACGAGCCCCAAAGCGCCTCGCCGGAGAACAATGTAAATCTGGAAACTTGGCAAAAAATTCTGGTTCAAGGCGGCTCGGAAAACGAAAATGACAGGAAGCAGGCCGTAATCGCCGCGGATTCTTTGATTGAGAAAATTTTAGCCATGGCTGGATACGGCGGGGAGAATTTGGGCGAGAAGCTGAAAAACATTGAGCCGGCAGATTTAGATTCGCTGGATGCTTTGTGGGAAGCGCACAAAATCAGAAACCGCATCGCTCACGAAGCCGGCTACCAACTTCCCAAAGAAGACGCCGAACGGGCGCTCAACCTTTTTGAAAAGGCGCTCCGCGAGCTTGAATATATTTAATTTTTTTGCTATTCTTTTACTCACTTGCCATCGCGGGGTGGAGAAGTGGTATCTCGCAAGGCTCATAACCTTGAGACGCCGGTTCAAATCCGGCCCCCGCTACCACGAAAAGCGGCTTCGCCGCCTCGTGGCTCGCAAGAGCTACGACAGCGAAAACCAAGCCGCCAGAGGATGGTATATCGGGTACACGGCTGATTTGAGAAAAAGATTTTTGGAACACAATTCCGGCAAAGGCGGCCAAACTACTCGCCGTGGTAGAGAATGGAAACTAATTTATTGCGAAGCATACTTGCTCAAAGAAGATGCAATCGGCCGCGAAAAATTCTTGAAAAGCGGTTCGGGGAGGAAATATTTAAAAAAACAAATGGCTAATTATTTAACTAATTAAATGTGGTATAGTTAAGTCATTATTGGCGCGGGGCTTTGTGTTCCCACGCTAGCCATTATATCAGCCAGCTATTTTTTATGAAAGATAAAAAAACTATAAATATAGTGCTTGTTCTTTTGATAATCACGTTCGTTTCTTATTATTTTAGCGAAAGAAGATGGTGCCCTTATAATGTGCACTAAAGTGTCAATAACAAAGTTTTTAAATGAGCGTGATAAGTGGTGTAAAGATAATGGGTTTAATGGCGATTGTGATTTGCCAAATGATTTATTTTATAATAACTATCAACAACAAAAAAACGAAATTAGTACTTGTAAAAATTTATATCCGGAAGCTACCAAAAGAAGCGTGGACCGCTGTCTCATAGAAGCTCAAGAACTATTTAAGGGTTTTACGTCGAAGTGCGATTTTGATAGGTGCGAAGAGTGGGCAAAGAATTTTCACGAAAAAAATAAAGCAAGTTGTTTTAGCCCATATTACATGCCCTTTCATTAAACATTAGTCTTAAAAATAACTTCTCAAACTATTGATTCTGTGATAAACTAATTCCAATTAGGTATTGCGTAGTCTACAAACTGCTGGTGTAGCTCATCACCGCTTTCAGCGAGACCCCGCCGGAGGCGGTGGGTGGCAGAGCGAGCCTGCCTGCCGGCAGGCGGGGGACTTTCACCCCGCGCCAAATTATGGCTGGGTAGCTCAGTTGGCAGAGCGGAGGACTCATAAGCCTCAGGTCGTGGGTTCAATCCCCACCCCAGCCACTCGGCGGATTGCGAAAATTATGCAGCCGTAGTGTAGCCCGGTTAACACGCCTCCCTGTCACGGAGGAGATCGTGGGTTCAAATCCCATCGGCTGCGCCCGAAACACTTTTTATCGGAAGACCTATCGGCTTGGAAAGTGACAAAACAGAATTGGCGGATTTTATCCGCCAATTCTGTTTTACTTTAATAATCTTACAGTTTTATTCTGCAGAACAATTTTACCTTTCAGACATCCAAGCAACTCTCTTTTCTCAATCATGCTTCCTTCCTGAAGAATATACTTGGCGTATTCTCTCACATTGATTGCCTTGGCTTTTACTTTACCGCCGTTCATCTTGAGAATCCCTTGCTGGAATTTATTGAATCGCTCAATCTCTTTTTCAAATCTGTGCCTTATGCCGACTTCGTTCATGTCAATTTCGTCTATTATAGACATTAGTTGCTTTATCAATTCTTCTTCTCTGGTATACCCAAAATCGCAGTTTTTGTTTTTGCTTCTCGCACAGCCGTAGTAGATATACTTATTAGTAGTGCCGTCTTTCAATTTTTTGAATTTCTCGCAAGCCGTAATTCCTGATCCGCAGAGACCGCATGTGAGCAGCTTTGTAAAAGCGAACTCTCTATTCTCGCGCTGCAGCTGGTCTCTTTTTAACCGGTCTTGAACTTGCAGAAACAATTCTTTATTGATTAACGGCTCGTGTTTTCCGGTATACCAGTTCCCGCCGCCTCGCGGATATTCAAACACGCCGTAGTAAAAATGGTTCTGAAGTATCAGATAAATATTGCTTAAAGACAAATTCTTGTTGCCTTTGGTTTTGAAGTTTATCTCAAACTTCAGCCAGTGATACAATTTCCTTCCGCTCCATCCTTCGTTGGCCACTTTCTCAAACATTTTCTTGATAATCGGCGCGCGTTCCGGGTCTGTAAGAATATGGCCTTTTCTGTCGGTCCGTTTTTCATTGAGATATCCTGTAGGCGCGGTCGTCGGCCATAATCCCATCTCCACTCTGGCTCGCAAGCCTCTTTTCACATTTATCCCTTTCTGATCATTTTCGAGCTTGGCTTGCGATCCAAGAATCATGAGAAGGAATTTTTCGCTGGGAGAGTTTGAAAATTTCTGTCCATAGGTTCTGACCTCAAGAAGCAGTTTTTGATCTATCAAATCAACTACGGCTCCGAGATCTCCGGCATTTCTTGCTATTCGATCGGGAGCCCAGCAAAGTATTCCGTTGAATTTTCCGGCGCGGATATCGCCAATAAGTTCGTTGAATATTGGGCGTTGCCCGACATTTTTCGCCGAATGGCTTTCGCGTTTAATCTCAACGATATTGAGATTTTCTTTTTCAGCAAGCTGCAGCATCTCTTTAACTTGGCTATCAATGGAAAGCACTTGGCGCTCTTCCGATTCCGTACTCTTTCTTGCGTAAAGCGCGTATTTGATAGCCGTGATTGCCTGCTCTTCCCTCGCCTTATTAGGCGTCAAAGTCTTTGTTAAGTCCATACAATTTTCCCTTTAAGCCCTTAATAATGCCGACCTTTATCAAGGTAAGGGATGACGCAACCCCGCTAGGGAGTCCAGAGAGCCCGAAGTTGATAACTTTGGTTGCTCAAAAAACACTTCAAAAATTAAGGATTTTATGCGAAGATGAAGGATATTTCATGTCTTCCGATCTAACATTCATCACAAACGAAAAGAATCAGACACCCCTTGATAGATTCAGGGTGCTAATTAAAGACATTCGGTTTTTGATATGAGTGTTGATGATTTAATGAAATAACTATGTCAAACACTTTTGAGAAAATCTTGAAAGAGGGAGAGCGTAAAGGATATTTTCGTCTCCACAACAACGGGGCGAAGATTGAGTATCTTCCGTCCGGCCACAAAGAAAATCTCAACGACCCGGAGGAAAAAGTCCGAGCCGAGTATTATTTTGACTTGATAGAGAAATACAACTATCCGGCTGCGCGCATTGAGCTTGAAGTGGAAATGCCAGACCGCACGCCCGAACGATACGCTGACATTGTTATTTATGAAGATGACGGCAAGCGTAAACCGTATATCGTGGTGGAGTGTAAGAAGGATGGTATTTCTGACGCTGAATTTGAACAAGCGACAAAACAAGCCATAGCCAATGCGCGCGTTCTTCACGCCCCGTTTGCTAACTGCGTTGCCGGTAACACTCGCCGCGCGATGGAAACAGCCGCATGGAACGACAAAGAACCGGAGAAGGCAACGATTACCGACATTCCGATTTCCTACGGCAAGATTGAGGAGTTCCGCTACAAGAAAGGTGATACAAACTGGGATTTGAAGCCGATTGACCAAGACGACCTCAAACGCGCCTTTCAAAAATGCCACGATACGCTATGGGCTGGCGGTAAGCGTGCGCCGACAACAGCGTTTGATGAGTTCGCAAAAATTATTTTTGTAAAAATCCGCGATGAAAAGCGAGGGCGCAAGACAGGCGATCCCTACGATTTTCAAATTAAGACGCACGAAAGCGCGGAGAGTGTGTATAAACGCATCAACGCAATTTATCAAGAGGCGAAAAAGATTGACCCCGAAGTGTTCAAGGAGGATTTGAAGATTGAGCCGGAAGAACTCTATACGGTGGTAGAGCACTTACAAGGTATTTCTCTTGATAAAACAGATTTGGATACAAAGGGCGTTGCCTTTGAACATTTTATGGAGGACTTTTTCAAAGGCAAAAGCGGCCAGTTCTTTACGCCGCGCAACATTGTGAGCTTTGCCGTAAAGATGATGGGTATAAAAAATGACGACCTTGTGCTTGACCCCGCTTGCGGTTCGGGCGGCTTCCTACTTCACGCGCTTGACGAAGTCCGCGCCCAAGCAAAGGGATATTATCCGGACGAAGAAAAAGAACAATGGCGATACTGGCACGATTTTGCCCAAAACAATCTCTTTGGTATTGAGATTAACGATTCCATCGCTCGTGTAGCCAAAATGAATATGATTATTCACGACGACGGCCATACGAATGTCATCGGCCACGACGCGCTCAACGATATAGAAAAAATGACGGCCAAAAATTCGGGCTTTGCTAAAAATCGCTTTGACATTATCGTTACCAATCCGCCGTTTGGAGCGAATGTAAAAAGAAGCGAGCATCCATATCTTGAGAAATTTGCTCTTGGGAAGAAAAAAGACGCCAAAGGCAAAATCAAAGCGATGGATAATCAGAAGACCGAAGTATTATTTATTGAGCGGTGTATAGATTTTCTAAAGCCGGAAACTGGCCAAATTGCTATCGTTTTGCCGGACGGCATTTTGTCTAACTCAACCCTACAATATGTCCGAGATTTTCTAATAGAAAAAACACAGATACAGGCAATCGTCAGTTTGCCGCAATTCGCATTTACCCACTTCGGCGCAGGCGTGAAATCATCGCTTGTATTCGTTCGTAAAAAGGGTGGCAAGGAAAAGCTGGGACGCTATAAAATTTTTATGGCGATTGCCGAACACATTGGCTACGAAGCGACAGGTAAGAAAGACGCCAAAAATGATTTCAACGATATTTATGAAGAATACAAGAAATTCAAAAAGTAAAAACGATTCAACTCCTCTCCAAGTTTTTGCAACTTGGAGTGAGGATGCGATAGCGGGTCGCCGCCTTGACGTGAAGTATTGGATACCGGCCATCCGTGAACTTCAAAAAGCGATACAACATGGGAAATACGAATCGCAAAAATTGGGCGATTTTATTACTGATATTCGCTACGGCATTTCAACGACAAACGAATATGTGGATTCCGGCGTGCCTCTTTTGCGTATCCTAAACTTGAAAAACGACGGACTTGATTTAAGTAAGATTGTTTATTTACCAGAAAGCCGGAGCGATGAAATAGGCAAGGCAGTTGTTCACGAGAACGATTTACTTATTTCAAGGAGTGGCTCGGTAGGTATTGTTATTGTCGTTCCGAAAGAGGTGGAAGGTTTTGCGTTCGGTTCTTTTATGATTAAATTTTGTCTCAACGACAAAATAAATAAACAATATGTCGCCGCTTGGCTTAATGGTGAAGCGAGCCGAAAGTTGATTGAACGAGAGAAAATCGGCGCGATTCAAGGGAATATCACCATTGAAACGATAAAGAATTTTGATATTCCAATCCCGCCTATTTCTATCCAAAACGAAGTCGTCAAGAAAATCCAAAAAGCATACGAGCAGAGACAAAGGAAAAAAGCGGAAGTTGAAAATGTTTTATTCTCAATAGATGATTTTGTTTTCGGTGAGCTTGGTATAGATATTCCAAAAGAAAGCCCAGAGCGAGTGTTTCAGATTTGGAGTGATGAAATTCAGACCCGACTTGACCCTTCATATTTTCGTCCTATTTTTAAAATGTTAGACAAGATTTTTTCAACCACAAAATATAATGTTAAAACTTTGAAAAATCTTTCAACAAAAATAACAAGTGGTTCAACGCCTTTGTCCGGTGGAGATGCTTATACAAATCAAAATGACGGAATACCATTTTTGCGAAGCGGAGACATTAACCCCGACAATGAAATTGATTTTGATAACTTAAATTTTATTAAAAAAGAAATCCATAATAAAAAACTTAAAAGTTCACAATTAGAAAAAGGAGATTTGCTTATTGCACTGATTGGGGCGACCATTGGACAAGTATCTGTTTACAATATGGACAGAGAAGCTAATATAAGTCAAAATCTAGCCTCCGTTAGATTAAAAGATGATGTGTATCCAGAATATGCAAAAGAATTTTTACTTTCAAAATTTGGGCAAATGGAATTAGATCGCATAAAAAGATACGCGGCTCGCGCAAATATCAATCTTGATGAAGTTGGAAGTTTGCAAGTTATTTATCCGTCAAAAGACAAGCAAAATGAAATGGTTGGTAAAATTAGAAAAATACGAGCGAAAGCAACGGAATTGCGACAAGAGGCGGAAAGCATAGTTATTTCGGCGCAAAAGCAAGTGGAACAAATGATTTTAGCTTAAAAGGCAATTATTGGCCGCTATCCCAATCACGAGTTCAATAGGTACTTTAGTTAAACTAAACGGCAGAAATGGCCGTTTTTCCTTTATTTTATGGCGTTTTGGGGGGTCAGCTATTGACATATAAACCGACATTTAATAAGCTGATTTATAGCGGTGGCCGGTTATAGCAGAAAAAGTGCCTACTTATGGGCTTGACACCGTTTTCTAAAAGATATAAGATGACCTTGTTCAATAAGATTAACCATTAAACCACTAAAACTATGAATAGAAGCCCGAAAGTAATAATGGCCGGAATTAAAGAGCTTGTAGCAGAACTTGAAGCGTCCCTCGGCGTTCAACCATCACGAGCTTCCTTAAAGCCATCACGAGGCGTCGCCGCCCGTTCAGTTCCCAAAGGAGCATTTGGCGCGGTCTCAATGCTTATTGAGGAAGGATTCTTTGATGCGCCCAAAGAGATATCTACGATTATGGATAAGCTAAAGCAGGTTGGGCATTACCATACCCCTCCGGCAGTCGCTATGAATCTATTAAACTTAACCAAACGCCGCATCCTTAACCGATTCAAAAATAAAGAAACCAAAAACTGGGAGTATGTAATAAGAAAATAATTTATCACTATGAACGACAACCAACTCATTACCCGCGTAGAAAAAGCAGAGAAAGATATAGCCGACTTAAAAAAAGCCGTCTTTGGTAATAACCGTCCAAAGCCAAAAATAAAAGGGAGTTCTCATCAAGAACCCGATTTCTCCTTAAACATCAGGGCCTTCGTCAAAAGATACGCCGCAGGAAAAAGCGGACCAAAGAGATTTGTTTTGCTTCTTGCTTTCTTAACCAAAAGCGAGGTCGGCGTTGATGTAGAGTTAGAGAAAGTTAGAAACGAGTGGAGTAAAATGAGTGCTAAAAACTTACTGGGTAAGTTTAACCGCTTCTATCCCAATGAGGCAAAAACCCAAGGTTGGGCGGATTCTAAAGCACACGGGACTTATTGCTTAACAAACGCTTGGAAGGAAGTATATGAATAACGACATCGCCAAAAAAATCTTAAAAAGGTTAGATGGTATTGAGACAAGAATTGCCAAACTTGAGCGGGGCGATTCTGACGCGACGATAGCAGAGGCCGCTACCGGAAAGAAACGAAAGAAATCCAAGAGAGTGAAAACCGACCTTGGGACACCAGTAAAAAAATTGATTGAGAGCGGTTTCTTTCGTGATTGGAAAACCGACAACGATGTCGTCAAGAAATTGAAACAGCAAGTATTAACCGCCAAGCGCGCCTCCATATCTAATGTTCTTAGGAGATTCGCCAGTCCCGCCCACGGTCTCCTTCAACGCGATGGCGAGGGGACAAAAAAACATCCTTGGCGATATAAACAGAAAAACTAATACCCTTATGAATCACCAAGAAATTATTAAAGCGACCGATGAATTGATAAAGGTGATTTCTAAAAGTTCAGCCACAATCTCTGAAAAGAGTGTTCGGGATACGGCCGAGAGTTGGATTGATGAATACCACCAAGAATTAGCCAACACCTTATCTGGACATCCAAAGGCAGTTACGGCTCTTAGGTATTTATCTAAATCTGTCAGCAATCAACGGCTTGTAAAGAAACGATGGCTCAAAAATCTTTGGGTCGTTAGAAAAGCATTGAGTAATTCAAAGCTAACAGGCAATAGCACTTTTATTTTTGACCCAAGTAAACCCTTTACTGCCTATCAAGTATTAACGGGTTTATTCTCTAAAACCAAGAAGGAGATGCTAATTTTTGATGGCTATGTAGAAGAAGGAACTTTGGATATTTTATCCTCGGTTTTCCCCAAAGCCAAAATTAAACTGCTAACAAACAACACCTATGGGAAGTTTATGAGGGGGTTACCCAGATTCAAAAAAGAGTTTCCGGGATTTGAGGCGCGAAAATCCAATATTGTTCACGACCGCTTTTTTATGATAGATGGCGACTACTTTGCGGCCGGAACATCACTCCATTCTTTGGGCGGTAAGAAGTCGTCATATATTTTTAAGGTGGACAAGGGCGTTGGAAGGATACTTAAAGGTTATTTTGACAGCATTTGGACTGTCGCCAGTAAGTTGTAAGAAGAAAGGGAGTTTGCCGATCTATTAAATCGGCAAAAATACATAATGCGCGCACGGGGAGGGCGGGGCAAGCAAATAAAATTATGGACGAAGAAAAAGACCGGCAAAAAGAAATAAGAGCAAAATTGGAAAGCGAGGGGCTTGATCCTGACGAATTTGACGAAGACGAGCGCGAAGAACTCGCCGATTTTCTTTAATCAAATATGGTCAAAGTTATTCAAAAAGAAAATCAAGAGTTATACCAATGCGAGGAGTGCGGTTTTCATTATGTCGAAAAAGAATGGGCAGAGAAATGCGAAGCGTGGTGCCGGGAGCATAAGAGTTGCAATATTGAGATCACCGCTCACGCCGAGGAGAATAAAAAGGCGTAGTTCTTTGCGTGATTTTTGCGGGATTTTGGCTTAAAAAACGAAAAGCGGTAAAATAAATTTATGGGGCAAATACTATTATTCATAATCGCGCTGGTTATTATCATTGTCGGTTTTGTGTTGGTGGTGTCGCGTAGGGAGGCGGGGAAGCATGGCACGGCTGTTGGCGAGGAATTTGTCGGCATTTGCAAGTCAGCGCTTGAAACGGCTTCGCAAAAAGAAGCCCGCAAACAAAAGATTATTGAGCTTTTTGAAAAGCCGTCCGCCTCCGCGCAGGGCTCCGGCGAGACAAAGAAGCTCTCCAACGCCGAAATCCGCAAGGCGCTCGGCGTATCCTCGCGCACCGCCGTGCGCTATCTGGACGAGCTAGAGAAAGAAGGCAAAATAGAACAAGTCGGGGAAGCCGGCCACGCCGTTACTTATCGCCCAAAACAACATTCCAACATTCTTGAGAATATTGGAATGTTGTGAATGCGCCAGACGGGTGGCGTATTGAAACAAAGGAAATATAGTGACTTTATAATTCTGTATTAAGATTATACCTATATATGCAGGATACGCCGTTATGCGTGGGCATTATTTTGGACGGAAACCGCCGTTGGGCAAAGGAGCGCGGGCTCCCATTTTTTGAAGGCCACCGGCAAGGGCTTAACAACGTTGAGCCGATAGCGCTTGCCGCGCGCGACATGGGGATAAAGCATTTGGCTCTCTACGCTTTCTCCACCGAAAACTGGGAGAGGCCCGAGGAAGAAGTTTCCATGCTCATGTCGCTTTTTGAGACAATGGCCAAAGACAAAGCCAGCCGGCTTGCAAAAGAAGGAGCCAGAGTCCGCTTTGTGGGCCAGCTTCGGCGCTTTTCCGAAAATCTCCAAAAATTGATGCGCGAGACGGAAGAAAAAAGCCCCGCTGACCCAAAAATCACAATCTGGATATTGCTTTCCTACGGCGGGCGGGCGGATATTGCCCAAGCGGCGGGCGCTCTCGCCAAAAAAGGTGAAGCCGTAAGCGAAGAATCTTTAGCGCGCAATTTGTGGACTGCAGGAATGCCGGACCCCGATATTATCATCCGCACTGGCGGCGAGCAGCGCCTCTCCAATTTTCTTTTGTGGCAGGCGGCTTACAGCGAGCTTTTTTTCCCGAAAACTTTCTGGCCGGAATTTACCAAAGAAGAGTTTGAAAACATCGTAAACGAATACAAAAAGCGCGAACGCCGCAATGGAACATAATGTGTGAATTTTTCTGCGCTTGATTCGGGATTTTTTTTGTATTATTATTTTAAGAAATGGCGGAAAAAGAAAATAAAATTTCCCGGCTTGTTAAAATTGCTAAAAGTTTGGTTGGGAAACCATACAAATATGGGGCGAATACGGATGAAGCCCCGGACTTTTTTGACTGCTCGCTTTTTACTCAATACGTTTTTAAGCAGGTTGACGTGGACATCCCGCGAAGCACGATACTGCAGGCAGACGAAGGGGCGGAGGTTGATTTGGAAAACATCCAGCCGGGGGATTTAATATTTCTCCACGGCGAGCGCGGTTTTTACAACAAAAAATTTCCGGCTGGCGTTGGGCACGTGGTTTTATACGCGGGGGACGGCAAAGCCATCCACGCAGCTTCCGAAAGAATCCAAGAAAATCCGGAAGTCGCGGAGCGCGGCGAGGTTGAAGAAAAAGATTTGAATTATGTCATAAAAAAATACGGACCTCTTATCGTGGTTAAGCGGATAATCAAATGAATATTGAAATCAAATCGCCGGAGGAGGCGAAATTGAAAAAAGCGCTTGAGGCGCGGGAAGACGCCGAAGCAAGGCGGATTTTGCACTTTTTGAATATGCCGGATTTGTCGCGCACCGAAGGGAGTCCGCTCAAAGAAATAGTTGAGAGAGCCTCAAAGGTCAAAAGCCTTGAGGAATTCGATATAATCCAAATTCCGGAAATTATACCCACCAATATTTTGTTTGATCTATTTAATATGCCGCCGGGGCATCCTGCCCGCAGCAAATCAGATACTTATTATATCGGCGACGGTTATGTGTTGAGAACCCACGATACGGTATTTTGGTACTATTATTTAAATCACCCGGAAATTAAAAAAAGAATCGAAAACAAGGAAACCTTGGGCGTAATTTGTTATGGAAAAGTATATCGAAAAGACGAAATTGACCGGAGCCACATGAACGTATTCCACCAGTTTGGGGGGCTTTATATTGGGCCTGACGACAAAAAAAACATAACGCCGGAGGACTTAAAAAATGCTCTTTCAGAAGTTGCCAGAAGTATTTTTGGAAACATTAACTTTAGATTTTACGATCATAATTTTCCTTACACGGATCCAAGTTTTGAGATGGAGGCAGAAATTGGCGGTGAGTGGATAGAAATGCTCGGCTCCGGCATGGCCAGAAAGAGCGTACTGGCAAATTTTGGGCTCACCGGATACCACGGTTGGGCTTTTGGTTTTGGTTTAGAGAGGCTGGCTATGGCTTCTATGAGTCTGCCCGACATCCGGCTTTTATGGTCGGAAGACCCGCGCATCAAAAAGCAGCTCAAACTCGGCAATAAATATATTCCGGTGAGCAAATACCCGCCGATTACCCGCGACATATCTTTTGTGGTTTCAAAAGATTTTATCCCAAATAATTATTTTGACCTGATACGCGACTTGGGCGGCGATTTGGTTGAGGAAGTTAAGCTGATTGATAAATATGAAAACCCCGAAAAGTTCGGGGAAGCAAAAACCAGCTATGCTTACCGGATAGTTTTCCGAAGCAACGACAGAACTTTAACCTCTGGCGAGGTTGATGAGATAATGCCCAAAATCTACTCCGAAACACAAAAGCAATTTAACGCCGAAGTGAGGTGATGAAACTCGGCGCGCCATATTATTCCCAACGTTTGGACATCTTAGACCCCGAATGGAAATGGCGCAGCTGCGGGATTTGCGCGCTTGCGATGGCTATGGATTCACTTAGACGTCCGACGTCTAAGTTAGGGAATTTGGATGATTTAATAAAAGAAGGGCTTGCATCCGGCGCGTATTTAAACGGTGTCGGCTGGATTCATCAGGGGTTGGTGGAGCTTGCCAAAAAACACGGATTTGAAAATTCGTTTAGGAAAGAATGGGCGGAGGACAAAAAGAATGAAGCCGTAAAATATCTGGCTGAATTTTTAAAAAAAGAAATTCCGGTTTTGGCTTCCATGAAAAACACTGGCGGGGGGCACCTTGTTTTGATTGTCGGGCTGGAAGAGGGCGGTGATGTTCCGGAGGGATTTTATATTCACGACCCAAACGCCTATACCCGCAAAGACGGCGAATTTAAGTTTTTAAATCTGTCGGAATTTCTAAAAATCTGGAAAGGAAAGGTAGTGGTAATCGGGTGATAATTGTGCTAAGATTTAAGTACAAATTTGGATAAGATTTATGCCTAAAAAAGTGCCAAAAACAAAGCCCCAAAATACGGAGGGAAAGGGAGGGAGTTATACCGCCAAAGACATTTTTGTATTGGAGGGTTTGGAGCCCGTCAGGAAGCGCCCGGGGATGTATATCGGCTCAACCGGCCCGGACGGGCTTCATCACTTGATTTGGGAGGTGGTGGACAACTCCATTGACGAGGCGATGGCCGGGTACGCCAAAAATATCGCCGTAACTTTGCTGCCGGCTCACCACGTCCGCGTTATTGACGACGGCCGGGGAATACCCATTGAAATCCATAAGCATACCAAAAAATCTGCGCTGGAAACCGTAATGACGATGCTCCACGCCGGAGGAAAATTCGGCGGAGCGGGGTATAAAGTTTCAGGGGGGCTACACGGAGTCGGAGTTTCCGTGGTCAACGCTTTGTCTTCCTGGATGCGCGTGGAGGTTTGCCGCGAGGGCGAGCAGTGGGCGCAGGAATACCAAAGAGGCAAACCAAAAACCAAAGTTCAGAAAGTAGGCAGATGCTCGCGTATCGGCACAGCCGTTACTTTTGAGCCGGACACGGAAATTTTTATGCCGGTAAATCCGCCAGCCGGCGGAGGCAAGATTCCGGAATTTGACTGGAAAAGGATTTTGGAGCGCATGCGCCAGCAGGCCTATCTTACCAAGGGCATAAAAATTTCCGTGCATGACGAGCGCGCCAAAGACAAAACGGAGCATAAATCCTATGCCTTTTACTTTGAAGGCGGCGTGGCTTCTTACGTGACGTACCTTAACGAGGATTTCCAGCCCAAGCACGACACAATTTTTTATACCCAAAAAGAATCCGAAGGAATTATGGTTGAAATTGCTTTGCAGTATGTTGACGACCTTCAAACGAGGGAGCTCGCTTTCGCAAATAATATTTTAAACCAGGAAGGCGGCCAGCACGCAACCGGTTTTCGGACGGCGCTGACGCGCTCTTTGAATTCATACGCCCGCAAAAACGGGTATCTTAAGGAATCCGAAGAAAATCTGACTGGGGAGGACGTCCGCGAGGGGCTGACTTCCGTAATTTCCGTAAAACTTAAAAATCCGCAGTTTGAAGGGCAAACTAAAGCGAAACTCGGCAACCCCGAGGCGCGCACGGCGGTGGAAGACGTATTCGGGAAAGCATTTGACGCGTTTTTGGAAGAGCAGCCGCAGGACGCGCGGGCGATTTTGGAAAAAGTCATCTTGGCTCTCAAGGCGCGCAAGGCGGCCAAGGCGGCCAAAGACACTATTTTGCGGAAAGGCGCTTTGGAGGGCCTGGCGCTCCCCGGAAAACTGGCGGATTGCCAGTCCAAGAACGCCGCCGAGTCGGAAATTTTCATAGTTGAGGGAGATTCCGCCGGGGGCACGGCCAAGCAGGCCAGAGACAGAAGATTCCAGGCGATTTTGCCTCTGCGTGGCAAAATCTTAAACGTTGAGAAAGCGCGTCTGGACAAGATGCTGACCTCGCAGGAGATCAAAGCGCTGGTGATTGCCTTGGGCGCGGCAATCGCGGAGAGCTTTGACATATCCAAGCTCCGCTACCACCGCGTTGTGATTATGACGGACGCGGACGTGGACGGCGCGCACATACGGACGCTACTTTTAACGCTTTTTTACAGATACTACCTGCCGCTGGTTCAGCAAGGATATGTTTATATTGCCCAGCCGCCGCTTTATAAAATCCAAAAAGGCAAGGATGTAAAATACGCTTACGCCGAAGAAGAAAAAAACAAAATGACGAAAGGAGTTGACGGGCAAAACATCCAGCGCTACAAGGGTTTGGGCGAGATGAACGCCGAGCAGCTTTGGGAGACGACCATGGACCCGGCGCGAAGGGTGCTTAAGCAGGTGACTATTGAAGACGCCAAAGCGGCCGACCATATTTTTGACGTTTTGATGGGTGATGAAGTGGAGCCGAGGAAACTTTTTATTCAAACCCACGCCAAAGCGGTGAAGAATCTGGACATTTGACATATTTCGCGCGCGGAGTATTATTGAAATGTAAGAGCCCCGCGGGGCTTTTAAAAATGGTAAATAACACAAATTCACGTTTGTAAATTAGTATTATGTTTACGAAGTTAACAAATTATTTTAAAGAAACCCGGCTGGAGATGAAAAAGGTGAACTGGCCGACGAGGCAGGAAACATTGCGATATACCATTACTGTAATCGCGGTTTCTTTGGCCGTGGCCGCGGTTTTGGGCGCGTTTGATTTTATATTTTCGCGCGTAATCAGGATATTTATTTAATTTTTTAAATTTATGCCGAAGCAAACATCCGAATTCGGAAAAAATTGGTATGCGGTGCACACCTACTCCGGCTACGAAGACGCGGTCGCCCGCAATTTGCGCCAGCGCATTGAATCTTTGGGGATGGAGGACCAGATTTTTCAGGTTGTGGTGCCCAAAGAAAAAAAGATAAAAATCAAAAGCGGCAAGCGCCGGGTGGTTGAAGAGGAAATCTATCCGGGATATGTTCTGGTTGAGATGATTGTAACCGACGCTTCGTGGTATATTGTCCGCAACACGCCGCGGGTCACCGGTTTTGTGGGCTCGGGAACGACCCCGGTGCCTCTGGAGAAAGAGGAAATTGATTCGCTTTTCGCTAGAATGGGCAAAGAAGAGCCGACGCATAAAATTGACGTCGGCGTGGGCGAGCCGGTTAGAATCATAGACGGGCCGTTCAAGGATTTTGAGGGCAAAGTCGGGGAGATTGACGAGGCGCGCGGCAAAGTCAAGGTGTTCGTTTCCGTTTTCGGGCGCGAGACCCCCGTGGAGCTGGATTTCCTGCAAGTGAAGAAGTTATAAATATAATACAAATCTGCGAATAATATTCGAATGCTGCAAATATGCGAATGCAACGAATGGATAAAGTAATATATCCGGAACTATCGTACAAAATTTGCGGTTTGTGCTTTAAAATACATAACGATTTAGGCCAATTTAGAAGTGAGAAATCATATACGGATGCTTTGGAAGAGGCGTTAAAAACAGCCGGAATGTCTTATCAGCGAGAGAAATCGTTAGGCGCATCGTTTGAGGGAGAAAATGAGAGAAGAAATATTCCAGATTTTATGATAGAAGACAGGGTTGTAGTTGATTTAAAAGCCAAAAGAATAGTTTCAAAAGAAGATTATTTTCAAATGAAAAGATATTTAACAGCTAGCGGAAAGAAACTAGGACTTATAGTTAATTTTAGGCAAAAATACTTAAGCCCAAAGCGGATTCTGAATTAAGAAATTTATGAAAAAATTGAGGATAGCAAATCGTGTTGTGGTTTATGACAACAATAGTAATAAAGTTTTACTCGTACGCAATAGGGGTCAAAATTTTTGGTATCCGCCAGGCGGAGGATGGGAATATGAGACAGAACGTATTATTCAAGGCGCAAAGCGAGAGGTTAAAGAGGAAACCAGTTTAAATGTTAACATTGGGCGGTTGCTTTATGTTCAGGAATTTCATGACAAGCCAGATTCTATCTCATTTGAGATATTTTGGTTAGGGTGGCCTCAAGCCAACGCCAATTTCAATGGGGTTGGTGCCCAAGACAACGATGACGGCCGAGTAGGAGATGTGCGCTGGTTTGATAAAGAAGAAATTCGGGGCATTAAAGTTTTTCCTAAAAGATTACAAAGTGTTTTTTGGAAAAACATAAATAGCGCGCTGACGCAGGAAGACCCATTTTTGGAAGCTTGATTTTTATTCTTAATATTTGTATCATTCGCATAAATTTGTAGATTAGTATTATATTATGGCAAAAGCAATAAAAACAATAATAAAAATTCAGCTGCCGGCGGGCAAAGCCACCCCTGCTCCTCCTTTGGGCCCGGCGCTGGGCCAGCACGGAGTGAACATTGGAGAGTTCGTCAGCAAATTCAACGCAGCCACCGCCCAAATGGGAGGTGACATCATCCCCGCGGAAATTACAATCTACCAAGACCGGACTTTTGATTTTAAATTAAAGACGCCGCCGGCCTCCGACCTTTTGCGCAAAGCCGCAGGGGTTGAAAAAGGCGCGGCAAATTCTCTTGCGGGCAAAGTCGGCAAAGTTTCGCGCGCTAAAATCCGCGAGATTGCGGAACGGAAAATGGAAGACCTAAACGCCAATGACGTTGAGGCGGCCATGAAAATCATAGAAGGCACCGCCCGCAACATGGGGATTGAGGTTACGGAGTAGATTTGCTAGAATTTATTCAGAGATTCCTAATCGGAGGATATATGAAAAAAACTCCGCTGTTTGTCGCTATTGAAGGAGTTAGTAACGTTGCCCAAAAAGCACTTTCAGATGAGCTGGAGGTTTACTTTGCCGTTGAGCTGGGTTTGGCCGCCGTGGCGGTAAAAGAGCCGAGCGACGGGATTATTGGACATCGTATTCGGAAAATTATTGACGGAAAACTGCCCGCGCCCAAGACAAATTATGAGTTTCGGCGGCTGTGCGTTGAAGACCGGCTTGAACACATCAAAACCTGCATCCGGCCCCATATTCTGCTGGGGAACTGCGTGCTCTCTGTCGGATATTGGCTTTCCACGCTCGCTCACGGGATGTTGGACGGCTCTTTGGAACAATGCCTGCAATTGCATCGGGAGATTATCGGCGAAGAAATGATTTTCCCGCATCTTTCTATAATTTTAGACGCGCCGGAGGATTCTAATTATATCCGGCTTGCCGAGGCAAAATGTTTTGGCAATATTCATGTGATCAACTTCGATGGTGTGTCCTGGGAAGAAGTGCTTTCCTCGGCCATCGCCGCCATCAAGCCCTTGCTCTAACAGGGCTTGTTTTTTTATTTAAAAAATTATCGAAGGCACAGCCTGCTCAATGGGCATTGATATTGCGGAATAGGTTTGCTAAGTTTGAATAAGATTTGCGTTATTTTGAGTGAAAGGAGCAAATTATGTCTAGCAAAGGGCAACCTATTATTGGAGTTGATGTTCAAATACTAAAAGCGTATTTGATTTCCAGCCCATTCTCTGAAGGAACTGAAGCGACGCTGAAGAAACTTTTGAAAGTAGCCAGCTTCCGCGTGCGCAACGACGCGCTTGAGGCAGACGAAAGCTGGAGGCATTTTATCTCTTACCAGCTCGTATTTGACCAGCGGGGAAGGATTTTCATCTATCAGCGCGGAGAAAATATTGGAGAGAAGCGGCTTTCAGGGCTTTTTTCCGTAGGAGTCGGCGGACATATTGAGCGAAAAGATTTTTTTGAATTCAACAACGGCGATCCTTCATACGAGGGGCTTGTCGCCGGCGCAGATCGGGAACTTTGCGAGGAGCTTCACTTCCAAAATCTGATTTCCCGAAGCTTCGCAGGATTCATCTGCAGCAGCGACCCGCCGGTGGACAGGGTGCATCTTGGGTTGGTTTATAAAATAGAGATCGATGGGTTTGAGGGAGTCGGCGAAGAGTTGGCCGAGAGGGGCGGGCGGTTCGTTGCGCTTCCGGAGGTTTTGAAAAAGAAAAAATCTCTTGAATCTTGGTCGCAGATTTTACTTCTGCATCTCCAATCCATCAAGCCCGTGCTGTTGTAGCGGGGCTTGTTTTTTTATTTAAAATTTGCTAGGATTTGAAAAGATTTTTAGATTTCTAACCGAATGCCAACGCTGCTGAAATATAGGAGGAATAAATCATGGAGCAGTTTCTGAATTTGATTGACACGGTTCTGACCAAAGGGAAGAAAAGAATGTCGAGCGTCCAAGGGCCAGGCACTATCGTATACCCGGGGTATGAGATGCGTTTTCGGATGGAGGATGGTTTTCCGCTTATTACCACAAGAAGCTTGAAGGGTTCTTGGAAAGCGATGGTACACGAACTTTTATGGTTTTTGTCTGGCTCTGATGACGTCTCCGAGCTGCATAAAAACGGGGTTCACCTTTGGGATTCTTGGGCAGCTCCGGAGATATGCGCTCGTTATGGTCTTGGGCCGAGGAAACTCGGCCCGATTTATGGGCCTCAATGGCGTCATTGGAGAACGCGGGATGGCGGCGAGATTGACCAAATCAGTAATGTACTCCACGAGATCACAAATTTTCCGGATTCAAAGCGCATGACGGTCACGGCCTGGAACCCAGAAGATATTGATAAAGTGTTTATTGCTCCATGCCATGTGATATTCAAATTTACCGTGGCGGAGGGCGGGCTTTACCTGAATCTCTGGCAACGGAGCGCCGATCTTCTCGTTGGCGTACCTTTTAACATTGCCGAGTACGCGCTTTTGCTTCGGATGGTAGCGCAGGTCGTGGGTTTGAAGCCGATAGAGTTTGTGCATCATCTCTCCGACGTCCATATTTACTTTGACCAGGTTGAGTTTGCCAAACTTCAGTTCTCGCGTGATCCCCGGCCGCTTCCGCGGGTAAAGTTGAACCAGGAAACAAAGGATCTGTTTTCATTTAGGTTTGAGGATTTCACGCTGGATGGCTATGACCCGCACCCGCCCATCAAAGGGATTCCAGTGGGGGTGTGATTCATATGTAAGATGGCAATCGATGTGATAAAATGCATTAATGGGAGATGTTGTTGACCCGAAAAACGCCAGAAGTGAGGACTACCGCGCCGTCCTTAAAGAAATTGCTGCCGGAGGCAAATGCCCATTTTGCCCGAAGAATTTTAGGTGGCACAGAAAGCCGCTTCTGCGGCGTTACGGCAGATGGTTAATCACGGAAGCAGCCTGGCCTTATAAAAATGCCAAATTCCACTTTCTCATTATTGGAGGAAAGCACACGGATAAGGTGCAGAGATTAACGGCCGTGGATTTTCACGACATACTTTTCCTCCTCCGTTGGGCCATTAAGAGATTTGGCATAGCTGGCGGCGCGCTAAGTCTGCGCTTCGGGGACACGGCTCACACGGGGGCGACTGTACGCCATCTCCACTTTCATCTTATAGTTCCTAAATTGGGTAGAAGAGGCAAGGCGCTTGTGGTGAATTTCCCGATTGGTTGAAGCAAAAATAAAACGACCCGGCGGCTGCGCTGCAGCTGGCCGGGCTTTTTTTATTTCACAAAAATCAGTTCAATGCCTCTGGCTTTAAGGATGTTCTCAACATCCAGATAGGCGTTTCCGGAGGCGAAGAAGCATCGTTTGATGCCGGCTTCGGCAAGTATGCCGGAACAGGTGATGCACGGGAACACAGACACGTAAATATCAGCTTCTTTTATTCCGCCCTTCGCCGCCAAAACTTGTTCCGCGTGGATTGTCGGAGTGATTTCGCTATGCTGGCCGGCTTCAACGAAGTCCCTTATGTTTCCGAAAGCATAAGGTCTGTATTCGCTTATAGGGTCTTTGTTATGGGCTTTTCCAATCACCACCCCATTTTTTACTGCCACTGCTCCCACTTGGCGCCACCAATCCGGGCTTTTCTCGCCTTCCTCTGTCGCTTGGCGCACAATCTCTCGGTCAAAAGGATCCGCGGACTTTCTGTCGTATTTTATGTCTGTTCGAGAGACAATGTGGCTTTCATCCCAGCGCAGGAATGAGGAATCATAGCGAACTCGGCTTGCGGTCAGGTATTTTTCGGCGAAGCGCCTGGTGATGCATTCCCTGCTTGTGATGACTTCGGAGCCTTCCAGCAGTTTTACCGCGTAATCCTCCAGAATTTCCACTTTTTTAAAAAACCCCATGCTCGCGATGATTCTCCTCATCGTCAAAGGGTCAAGTGCGCGGATTTCCCGTTCCAGAAATTTACATTCTTCTACCAGGGTTTCTCCAAGAACCATGAGCCCGTCAACTTGTCTGGAGTATTTCTCAAAGAGCTTGATATAGCCCTGGTGGATGACCGGAATGTAAAGCACAAGGAGGGTTTTCATGGCTTGCCCCCTCTCGTGTCTAAAATTTCCATCAAGCCGGAGAGATTTTTTTTAAAAGCGTTTTGGATGATGGTAGTGCTGGAGGTGTTTTCCGCTTGCCTCGGGAGCACTATCAGCTTGCGGCAGTATTTCTTTATCTCCCGCTTCTGCTTCGCTGAATAGCTGTTTCCCTTAACCGCTATGAACACATCTGGCCGGATGCACTTCAAAAGGTCGCATTTCCATCTCCCTTGCTCATCCATGTCATCAAGCAGCGTTACAAAGTCAACGGGGAGCTGATAACTCAACATTTCCATCCGTTCCTCTTCAGGAATGATGGGGCGGTGCGCGCCCTTGGTTTTTTTAACTATGCGGTCGCTGTCGGTCCCCACCACCAGGATATTTCCTCTATTTTTTCCGGCGATGAGATAGCGGACATGCCCGATATGGAGCATATCCCAGGAACCGATCGTGAGCACTATTTTATAGCCGGCCGCGCGGAGCCCGTCCACGATTTTTGTGAGGGTTCGGTAATCGCGAACGACCTTTTTCTGAAGGGTGAGAACCAGGTCTGACAAGGAATTGTTCTGGAAGTTAGGTTTCTTAATCTTGCGCATCTTTATTCTCCTTTCCTATATTTTCTTTTGAGACGCCACCAAGTGAAATTGTATTCGTTCTTTTCGTTTTTTGGCCGCGGTTCGTAGTCGGTCCACTCCCACTCCAGCGCGTTAAAGTTCTGGAAAAAAACGTCGCCGGCTACGTCGGCATGCACCAGTGTTAAGTGAATAGTGTCGGTGTAGGGAAGCGCCAGCTTATATATTTCCGCTCCGCCGATGACGAATATTTCTTCTTCGCCCTCGGCCAGCTTCAGCGCCTCTTTCCATGAATGCGCAACTAGGCATCCGCCGGCGTGCCGGCCCTGTTGCCTGGTCAGCACAATGGTTTTTCGGTTAGGCAGGGGTTTACCAAGCCGCTTCAGTATCGATTCATGTGTTTTTCTCCCGACTATCACCGCGTGCCCCAAGGTCAACTCTTTAAAGCGCTTAAGGTCGGCAGACAGACGCCAAGGGACTTCTCCGGATTGCCCGATCACCTTGCTATTTTTTGCCATCGCAACGATTATGGAAATTTTTATACCCATATCCATTACTTGTTTCTCCTCTCTTTGTAAATTTTCTTCTATTGGCAAATTAGCAAACTTGCTGTAAATTATCAAGATATATGAAAATTCGTGTTTTGGCATTAATCATTTTACTTCTCGGCGTTTTGGCGGGGCTTTACGACCTACCTGCCGGCAGGCAGGCACGGTTTTTGCCGGATTTTTTGCGGTGGCCGTTCCGGCTGGGGCTGGATTTGCAGGGCGGAGCGCACTTGGTTTACCGCGCGGACATATCTTTGGTTTCTTCCGCCGAAGCCAGCGAGGCTATGGCCGGAGTGCGGGATGTTATTGAAAGGCGCGTAAATCTTTTCGGCGTCTCCGAACCGGTTGTGCAGACGGAAAACGTCGGAGGAGAGCGGCGGCTCATTGTGGAGCTTGCGGGCGTTTTTGACATAAAAGAGGCCATAAAAGCGATTGGCGAAACGCCCTATTTGGAATTTAGGGAATTAAAAGGGGAAGGTTTCGTGGCCACGAATCTGACCGGCAGGTATTTAAAGCGCGCCTCTTTGAGTTTTGAGCAAAATTTGGGCGAGCCGCAGATTTTTTTGGAGTTTAACGACGAGGGCGCGGAAATATTTGAAAGGATTACCGAGAAAAATGTCGGCAGCCCAGTGGCTATTTTTTTGGACGGCGCTCCAATCAGCGCGCCGGTGGTGCAGGAGCGCATTAGCGGCGGCCAGGCGCAGATAACCGGGCGATTCACTCTGGAGGAAGCGAAACAGCTGGTTAGACGGTTTAACGCCGGAGCGCTGCCGGTTCCAATCACCTTGCTTTCGCAGGAAAGCGTCGGCGCTTCTTTGGGCAAGGACGCGCTTATAAAAAGCCTGCGCGCCGCGATTTACGGGACGCTCGCCGTCATGCTCTTTATGATTTTATGGTACCGGCTTCCCGGCGTCATCTCGGTTTTGGCGCTCGGCGTTTACGGCGCGATTACTTTGCTTTTGTTTAAATTGATTCCGGTGACGCTTTCGTCCGCGGGCATTGCCGGATTTATTTTGTCGGTGGGTATGGCGGTGGACGCCAATATTTTGATATTTGAGCGCATGAAAGAGGAGCTCCGTTCCGGGCGGTCGCTGGATACGGCGATGGCCGAGGGCTTCCGCCGGGCATGGACGTCCATACGCGACTCAAATGTTTCCAGTTTGATTACCGCCGCGATTCTTTATTATTTCGGCACAAGCTTGGTGCGCGGGTTCGCATTAACTCTGGGGCTGGGAATTTTGGTAAGTATGTTTTCAGCAATTACCGCCTCCCGCTATTTTTTGCGCTCTTTGCCGCATACCGGCACCGGCCGCCTGACCCGCTTCCTCTTCAGCGCTGGACTTTCAAAATAGTTTTGGCTGGAGAGCTTGACGCCAACATTGATTTTTGCTAGCATGTAGTTTTTTGATCTCATGCGCTTGAGGGAGTAACCCCCGAGCGTTTTTTTATTGATTGTAAAATTTTGCTATGTTAAACTCATCGGTAATGAAACGGTGGCGGTTTTTGTTGGTTATGGCGTTGCTTGGCGGAGCAGATTTTGCTTTTGGGGCCGCTGGCGATGTGGCGATATATGAAATCTTATCTGACCCGGCTGGAGTAAATGATACGAGTTTGGAATACGTTGTCGTAAAAAATTTTGGCGCTTCGCAGATAAATCTATCCGGCTGGCATTTATATCCGGACGGCATTGGCTATTTTGCCTTTCCGGACTTTGTTTTGAACGCCGGGGCGTCAGTTGAAATCCACCTCCGCGCAAGCGGCGCGGACGACGACGCAAATTTATATTTTCCGGCCGCTTCCGGCAATATGGGAAATTCCTCCGGCTCGCTTGCGCTTTTTTCAAGCACGACTCATTCCAAGGACACAATTGTTTCTTATGTAAGATACCATAATCCCGGGAGTTCCGAAAAAAAAACTTGGGAGACAACTGCCGCAAGCGCTGGTATCTGGACTGCCGGGGCTTTCATTGATATTTCCGGGGGATACGAAGGAAAAGTTTTAAAGTTAAACGATTTCAATCAGCGCGCAAGCATAATCGGCTGGACTATATCCGATCCGGCTCCGGACTCAACGCCGCCAGCGGAAGAAAGCGACGCTACGGACGCGTCCGTTTCTGAAACTCAAACCAGTGGTTCGGTTGCGCCCAGGCCGGTTGCGCAAATCAAGGCCTATGCGGGAGAGGACCGCTCGGCGATAGCCGGGGCAACAATATTTTTTGACGGGTTTGCGGAGGGCCTTGCCGGCGAGCCTTTGGACGGCGCAAGATTTTCGTGGAATTTCGGTGATGGCTCGCCTATTTTAGACGGCGAAAAAATTGGACACGTTTTTCTTTATCCGGGCGTATACACAGTTTCTTTGAATGTTTCGTCGGGCGAGTATTCTGCAATGGATACGGTCAATATTGCTGTCATGGCGAGCCCGCTCACGATTTCAGAAATTAAAACTGGGCCGGATGGCTGGATTGAAATCAAAAATAATTCCTCGCGGAAAATTGAAATATCAAGATTTGGCCTCTCATGCGGAGATAAAGTATTTACATTTTCAGAAAATACATTTGTTGCCCCTTACGCGGCGCTGGTTTTGGGCACCACCACTCTCGGCTTCTTGCTACCTGCTTACGGGGGAGAAGTAAAATTTATTTATCCAAACGGTTCCATTATGTCTTCTTTAAATTACCCGGTTTTGGCGCTTGCTAAGGAGGAAAGCTTAAATTTTGAAAACAACGCTTGGATTGTGGCTCGCGCAACTCCTGGGGCAAAGAATGAAATCGCCAAAAAAACAGCGCCCATTGCTTCGGCAGCAAAGCCGGCGGACGCGCTCAAAAGTCCGCTTTCCCAAACAGCTTCCGTAATAAATATTGAGAACCCAGGAGGCACGCGAGCTTTTTGGGGCAGAGATTACTTCTGGCTTTTCGCTGGACTCGGCGTCGGCGTAGTGGCGGCTCTCATTTTCTTTTTGGGCAAACGATATTGGGCTTAGAGCGTTATATAATTAACTAGATGAAAGATGAGCTCAAAAAGCCCGTGATTTTTGTTTTTTCTACTGCCTATTTGCCGTTCATCGGCGGAGCGGAGGTTGCGATTGAACAAGTTGCGAAAAGACTCAAAGACAGGTTTGATTTTATAATTTTTACTTCCAGCATGCGCCGTGATTTGCCGAAAAGGGAAGTGAGAGATGAGGGATTGGTGGTTAGAGTTGGATTTGGAAATCGCTTTGATAAATTTTGGCTTTTGTTTTTTGGGTGGTTTAGGGTCTTACGAGAGGCGAAAAAACACCGCGGCAGAATAATTTTTTGGGTTGTGGATTTTTCCTTCGGAGCCGCTACAGCCGGACTTCTGAAAGTTTTTTATTCAAAAATCCCCTTAGTTTTTACAATTCAGTACGGCTACGGAGAGGAAAGAGTGACTAAGGGCAGACTCGGGCTTATGAATTTGGCGTTTCGGCTTATTTTAATGCAAGCGGACTATGTCACTGCAATATCAAATTATTTGCTTAATTTGTGCAAGCAATACGGTTATATCGGCGATGGGGCGGTAATACATAACGGAGTAGATATACGAAAATTCCAAAATTTAAATTCCAAATTTCAAGCAAATTTTAAAACGATAATCACCGTCGGCCGGCTTGTTCCGAAAAACGGCGTGGACATTTTAATTAAGGCGGTTGCCGAACTCAAAAAAGACACTCTGGCTGTTAAGCTGCATATAATTGGCGACGGCCCGGAGCGTAAACGGCTTGAGCATATGACGTATGGCTTAAAGCTTAAGGCAGATGTAGAGTTTTTCGACGAAGTTCCTTATGATGATTTACCGAAATGCCTCGCCCAAGCCGATGTTTTCGCGCGCCCGTCGCGCTCGGAAGGGATGGGCAACGCATTTGTGGAGGCGCTGGCCGCAGGGTTGCCGATTATCGGCACGCCTGTCGGAGGGATTTCGGATATTATAAAAGATGGCGAAACTGGATTATTTGCCAAAGTTGATGACCCGAAAGATTTGGCGGGTAAAATAAAAATTTTGCTGGAGGATAGAGCGCTGGTACAAAAAATTATCGCAAACGGCAGAAAAATGATTGAGGAAAGATTTTCTTGGGGTAAAATCGCAAAAAATTACGCGGACATTTTTAATCATGAGTTTAATATTAAAAAACGAGTTTTGATTGCGACCGGCATTTTCCCGCCGGAAGTTGGAGGACCTGCAACTTACAGCAAAACTTTATTGGATGAGCTGCCAAAAAAAAACTTTGGAGCGAGGATTTTAAATTTCAGGTCAGTTCGGCGCTGGCCGAAAATAATTCGCCATTTTATCTACGGCTTGAAGCTTATGGCTTGCGGCAGAAATGCAGATATTATTTTCGCACAGGACCCGGCGAGCGTTGGATTACCGGCCGCGCTCGCCGCTAAAATCTTGCGCAAGAAGTTTTTGCTCAAAATCGTCGGCGATTACGCTTGGGAGCAGGGGGTTCAGCGATTTGGAGTGAAGGAAGTTTTAGATGATTTTTCGAAAAATAAGTATCGGTGGGAAGTTGAGCTTTTGCGTAAAATCCAAAAATTTGTTGCAAATCGTGCAGAGAAAGTCATTGTGCCGAGCGAGTATTTAAAAAAGGTTGTTACGGCGTGGGGCGTAAATCCAAAAAAGATTCATGTTATTTATAATGCGTTTGATTTTGAAGGCGCCGGACATCAACTTAGACGTCCGACGTCTAAGTTGATTGTTTCAGCCGGCCGTCTTGTTCCATGGAAAGGGTTTGACGCTTTACTTGAGATTATGCCGGAGATTTTAAAAGAAGCGCCGGATGCAAAATTGGTAATAGTTGGTGATGGGCCGGAGCATGAGAAGCTCAAATTACAAATTACAAATTACAAATTACAAAAAACCGTTATTCTTGCTGGCAATCTTCCTCGCGAAAAAGTTTTGGAATATCTCTGCACCGCCGATATTTTTACGCTCAACACCGCCTACGAAGGATTTTCACACCAGATTTTAGAAGCGATGGCACTCGGCGTTCCCATTGTGACTACTGACGCCGGCGGCAATCCGGAGCTTATTGAAAACAACAAAGAAGGTTTTTTGGTAAAATTCAATGATAAGGAGGCACTAAAAACAAAAATTCTGGATATTTTGAAAAATCCTGAATTTGCCAAAAAACTTAGCGAAGCTGCCTCCCAAAAATCCAGCGAATTTTCAAAAGAGAGGATGATTAATAAAACTATTAAAATATTATTATGAAAGTCCTAATGATAAGTGGAGACCCGAGTATTGTAAATCCGCGGTCAGAAGCGTGCAAAAGAATGGAAGAATATCGCAAAACGCTCGGCGGGCTGGATGTTTTGCTCGCTTACGGAAACATTTTTAGATTTATTGGCGCAGTTTTTTCCGGTTTTAAGAAACTTTGGCATAAAAAATACGATGTGATTACGGCGCAGGATGTTGAACACGCGCTTCTGGCGTGGGCGTTTTCAAAATTTTTTAAGGTTCCATTTCAAATGCAAATACACGCCGATATTTTTAGCCATCAATTTGTTGAAAGCTCGGTTTTGAACAAATTGAGGGTGGCGTTGGCGAAGTTTTTGATTCCGAGGGCGGACTGCATAAGAGTTGTTTCAGAAAGAATTAAACTTTCGCTAATTTCTAATTTCCAATTTCTAATTTCTAACATCACCGCTTTACCAATTTTTGTTGATATTGAAAAAATAAGAAACGCGCTTATCAAAACAGACCTCTATAAAAAATATCCCGGGCGGTTCATAATTTTAATGGCTTCGCGGATAACAAAAGAAAAAAATATCGGATTGGCGATTGAGGCGGTGGGGGGGCTAATAACCCACCCCTTAAGCTCCCTACTTCTTATTGTCGGAAACGGGCCGGAGCTAGAAAGTTTAAAGTTAAAAGTTCAAAGTGAAAAGTTGGAAAGAAATGTTAAATTTGAACCTCACGCCCCCGACCTTGTTTCTTACTACAAAACTTGTGATTTATTTTTGCTAACTTCCAATTACGAAGGGTATGGGCGCACGCTGGTTGAGGCCGCTGCTGCGGGTGCAAAAATTGTATCAAGCGATGTCGGTATCGCGTCGGAAATTTTGGAGTCGGAATGTGTTTTCAAAGTCGGCGACAAAAGCGATTTGGCCGAAAAATTGAGCTCGGCTTTAAACCTGAAATTGCCTCCCCCCAAGCCGCTTGTTTCTCAAACAAAAGAAGATTATTTAAGGTTATATAAAAGCAGTTTTGAAGTATGCGCGCATAAAAAATGAATCTTTTAATTTTCACTCAAAAAGTTGATAAGGAGGACGACAATTTAGGATTTTTCCATCGCTGGCTGGAGGAGCTTGCAGAAAGAGCCGACAAAGTTTTTGTCGTGGCGAATTTTATTGGCAAATACAGCTTGCCGGCTAACGTTCAAGTTTTTTCTTTGGGAAAAGAAAAGAAAATTGGCAGAATCATGCGCTATATAAATTTTTATAAATATCTGTTTTCTGCACTGCCAAAAGCCGACGCCGTGTTTGTGCATATGATCCAAATCTGGGTTATTCTCGCTTGGCCTGCGGCGGCGATTTTCAAAAAAAAAATATATTTATGGTATACTCACAAATCAGTGACATCTTCTTTGCGGCTCGCCGAAAAACTAGTTGCAAAAATTTTCACGGCTTCGCCGGAAAGCTGCCGGCTCCGCTCTAAAAAAATTATGGTCACTGGACACGGCATTGATACCGAGCGTTTTAAGCCGAAAAATATGCTGAAAACCGGGGCGCTTAAACTTCTTAGCGTGGGGAGGATTACTCCATCCAAAGATTACGAGTTTATTCTTGAAGTTGTTAGTTTAGCAAGCGGGAATGCGGTTTTAGATATAGTTGGGGAACCAATTACAAAGGCGGACGTTACATATAAAAGGAAGCTGGAAATGCTGGTTTTGGAGAAAAATTTGCGCGGCAGAGTTATATTTTTGGGCGCAAAGAATCAAGACGAAATGCAGGATATCTACAACAGCCACGATATTTTGCTTCATGCGAGCGAAACCGGCAGCATGGACAAGGTGGTGCTGGAAGCAATGTCCTGCGGGCTTCCGATAATAACCACCAGCGAAGCGTTTAAAAGTCTGCTTGCAGTTTTGCCGAAGGACGCCGCAGTGATTGCGGGAAAAATTGTTCAAACGGCCGGCGCCGGAAAAAATTTGGCTTTGCGCGAGTTGGTTATAAAAAATCACAATCTTGAAAACCTGATTGAAACAATTATCGCCAATATGAGATGAATAAAATACCATGCTCCGTTGGAATACTGACTCTGAACTCCGGCGCCACATTGCGCCGCTGCTTGGATTCGCTCAAGGCCTTCGCGGAGATTGTAATTTGTGACGGCAACAGCACCGATAGTACTTTGGAAATTGCCCGCGAATACGGAGCCAAAATAGTAAAGCAATACGATTCGGACGAGCCCAATTTGCGTTGCGTCAAAGACAAGGCGAATGTCCGGCAAAAAAATATGGACGCGGCTTCTTACGATTGGTATTTTTTTATGGATTCAGACGATGCTTTATCCGCGGAAGTTGTTGAAGAAATTAAAAAGATAGCCGCGAATCCACGTCCGGAATTTTTTGTTTACCGCATGCCCACAAGGATTTTTATAGACAGCAAAGAAATAAAACACGAAGCGAGCTACCCTTCGTATCAAATAAGATTGATAAACCGAAAAATCAATCCGTATTTTAAGGGGAAGGTGCACGAGCGTCTGAAGTTTGACCGCGCAAGATATAAAGTGGGCGAACTTCAAAGCTATTACGATTTTCACTGGTCGCGGGAACGCGCCGAAAATTACTGGCAATACTTGAAAATGTACGCAAGCTGGGAAACGGAGCTTTTAGAATATGGTCCGCTAGGGCCGTTTCTCTACTGGTGCGTCTGGCGCCGGCTTCGCATAATCGCCGGATATCTGTATCGAATTCCCAAAATGTATCTGCTTTACGGATTTGAAGATTCCATGCCGGCGCGGATTCAGTTTCTGACTTTGTGGTACCATTTTTATCTTTTATATTTATTCATAAAAACGAGAGTCGCTCATGTGCGCAGTAAACGGCTTTAATTTCAAAGACGAAAGGCTGATTTTAAAGATGAATCAGGCAACGCGCCACAGGGGGCCCGACGGCACCGGAATTTTTTTGGACGACAAAATTTCTTTGGGGCATAACCGTCTAAGCATCATTGACCTAAGCGATGCGGCCGCGCAGCCCATGACAAGCGCGGATGGAAATTTAGTGATTATTTTTAACGGCGAGATTTATAATTTTAAAGAATTAAAACATGAGCTTGCCGGCTCTTATAATTTTAAAACCTCAAGCGATACCGAGGTGATTTTGGCGGCTTATCAAAAATGGGGATATGGCACGGTGAAGAAATTTAACGGGATTTTTGCCTTCGCGATTTGGGATAAATTAAAACAAGAATTGTTTTTAGCACGGGACCATATTGGCATAAAGCCATTGTATTATTATTCGGACGGTTCCAAATTTATTTTCTCTTCCGAAATAAAGGCCATTCTGAAACACGATGTCCCCGGAAAATTAAACCGCGCGGCATTTAGTGTTTATTTTAGGGCTTTATACGCGCCGGAGCCGCTTACTATGTTTGAATGGATTTATAAATTTCCGCCGGCGCATTACGGCGTTTTCGGGGACGGCAAGCTTAAACTTACTAAATATTGGAGGATTCCGGAAATAAGATATTTTGATAAGCCGCTTCAAGATTTGGCGGAAGATTTGCGCGGAGAAATCTTGAAAAGCGTAGAGCGACAACTGGTTTCCGACCGCCCCGTAGGGCTTTACCTTTCCGGCGGGATTGATTCCAGCGCCGTACTGGACGCGATGAGCGCGGCCCGCGGGAACATAGACACTTTTTCCATCGGGTTCACTCTGCCCAATAAAAATGACGAAGAAAAATTCAACCAGGATTTTTATCTGGCAAAGCGCACCGCTGCGCGCTACGGCGCGCGCCACCACGAAGTTTTGCTCAAAGAGGAAGCAATTCCTGATTTTTTGGAAAAAGTTTTTTACCAGTTGGACGAGCCGATTGCCAACCCAACCGCTATTCCGATGATGAAGCTGGCTGAATTTACCAAAAGCGGGGGGGTGGATGTGGTCTTGGGTGGAGACGGCGGAGACGAGCTCTTCGGCGGGTACGAAAGATACCGCTTGAGCAGAATTTTGAGTTTTTTGCCGAAGTTTTTTCTGCCGAAAGAAACGGACAGATTCGCGCGATTCATGTTTCAAAAAAATCCGATTTTAAGCGAGGTCTTGCAGAAAGAATTTTTTGAAAGAAACATTACAAAATCTTTTTTTTCAAAAAATTATTTTCGCAACAACCAGTCCAAAACTTTTGAGGAGCTTTTCATGTCCGTGGACAGGCAGTCATGGCTTGTAGACGAGTCGCTTTTGCGCACGGACAAGATGTCCATGTTTTCTGCGGTTGAGGCGAGAGTGCCGCTTTTGGACAAAAATCTTGTTGAATTCGCGGCGAAAATCCCTAGAAAATATAAGCTAGGCGCGTTTAACACAAAAATTATCTTAAAAGAAGCGTTTCGCGGCCGGATTCCTGATTTTTTGTTGCACCAGCCCAAGCGCGGATGGTTCTCTCCTGCGGCAAAATGGTTAAGAGCCCCCAAAATTCACGCCGCCGTTCAAAACATTCTCTCCCAAAATTATTACACAGAGACCGCGCCGGTATTTAATTGGAAAAATATTGAGGAAATTTTAAAGGGCCACGTTGAAGGCAAAAGATACAATCTCACGATTTTATGGGCGCTGATAAATTTCCAGGTTTGGGCGAAACTTTATAAAATTAAATTATGAAAAAATTAATTTACATAGCCAATGCTCGCATTCCCACCGAAAAAGCGCACGGTATCCAGATTATGAAAATGTGCGAAAGTTTTGGAGAGTTGCTTGCCCGCCGAAGCCTTGGCGAAGGCGGGGAAATTGAATTATTAGTGCCTCGGCGCCTAAATCCCATCAAACAAGACCCGTTTGACTATTATGGTGTTCGCCGAAATTTTAAGATTACAAGATTGCCAACACTGGATTTAATTACCTTTGGATTCGGGAGCTTGGGGTTTTTCATTGAAACGATATTGTTTTTAATTTCATCAACGATTTGTCTGCTTTTCGGAAAATACGATATTTTGTACACTCGCGAATGGCTGGCTGGGCTATTTTTCAGAAACATAGTGCTGGAGATTCACTCTTTGCCGGCGAAGCCAAATTTTTTTCATAAAAAAGCGTGGCGAAGAGCTAGGGCGCTTTTGGTTTTGACGAGTTTTATTAAAAACGAACTTGTTAAATTCGGAGTGCCGGAAAATAAGGTTCTTGTTCTCCCTGACGCGGTGGATTTAGCAAAATTTGACATAAAAATCTCTAAAGAAGAGGCAAGGAGAAAACTTGGCTTGCCGCAAGATAAAAAAATAATTCTCTACACCGGGAGTTTTTATCTTTATGATTGGAAGGGAGTAGATATTTTGTTGGAATCGGCTAAAAATTTCGGCGAAGATTTTTTGTTTCTTTTTGTCGGCGGAAGTGGCGAAGAAATTGAGCAAATAAAATCTAAATATAATAATTTAAGCAATGTTCTGCTGACGGAGCATAAACCCTACACTGAAATTCCGTATTATCTGAAATCCGCCGATGTTTTGGTATTGCCGAATAAAGCAGGGCACAAAATGTCGGAGCAGCATACTTCGCCATTGAAACTTTTTGAATATATGGTCTCCGGCAGGCCGATTGTCGCTTCCAATTTGCCGTCTCTCCGCGAGATTTTAACCGAAAAAGAAGCGGAGTTTTTTAGACCTAACGATTCTATGGACTTAACACGCGCGATAAAAAAGGTTTTAGAAAACGTCTCATTTGCCGAAGAACTTTCCCGCAACGCCCTCCGAAAAGCCCAAAATTACACTTGGGCAAAGCGAGCAAGACGGGCACTTGACTTTATAGTCAATTTAGCCGGTTGAGTGAACAACTCACTCCCGGCTATTTTTATTTTTTCCTAAAGCGGAGCGCGAGCACCACGTAAAGCGAGTCAAAAATATCGCGGAGGGTGCTTTTTGAGGAGCCGCCTCGGCGCTCCAGAAATTTAATCGAGATTTCTTTGGTTTTTGCGCCCAGGCGCAGCATTTCGTAGAGAAACTGGATTTTATAGGCGTAATATTTTGATAAAATCCTGCTTTCATCAAGCGGCAGGCGTTCCGCGAAATTTTTTACGCGGGAAAGCTTGAAGCCGGAGGTCGCGTCGTTTACCGGAAGCCCTAAAACAAATTTGGCGGTTAAACCGCCAAGTCGGCTTAAAGATTTTCTCCAAAGCGCCCATTCTTTCGGAATGGAGCCGCCCGCGACATAGCGCGAGCCGATTACGTAATCGTATCCTTTATCAAATTCGGCAACCAATCTTTTTATATCCTCCGGATTGTGCTGCCAGTCGCCGTCAAACTCTATCACCGCGTCAGCTCTTAATTTTTCTATAGCGTATTTTATGCCCGCGATATACGCGGCGCCGATGCCGCGCTTTTCTTTTTCAACTATTAAATTGAGATTCGGATATTTCGCCGATTTTGTTTTTACGATTTCCGCGGTTCCGTCGGGGGAATTCCCATCCACGACTAACACTCCCATTTGGTGGTTCTGGATATCTTTAAATGTTTTCTCAAAAAGCGCGTCCAAAAGCTGGCCTATTAATTCGCTTTCGTTATAAGTTGGTATAATCGTTATTATTTTCACCGGTTTAATTTATATATTTCTATTTTTGGCCCAAATTCTTTTATTTGAAACAAGGCCAAGGGATTCTTTAAAAATTGACTTTCAGCCACGGACATATCCGATTCGCCGGAGCCGAAAGTTTTTATAAGCTTTCCGTTCCCCATCGCCTTTTTAAAATATTGGCCATTGCGATAGTTCGGCTGAATAATCACGTATTCGTAGTTGTTTTCTTTAACATAGTTTTCCAAGTTTTCGTAGAAATTTTGATTGTTGGCGTCAAATAAGTTCAGGGCGTGAAAATTCGGCCTCCCCAGCTCCGCGTCCGCTAAGTCAACTTTTCTTAAAGAAGATGAATCTATTTTCCTCTGCTCATCAACGGCGCTTTTGTTTGTGGAAAAACGTGTGAGCCGAGCCAGCGTTATTATTTTTGCCCCGGCGGGTAGGTTTGCTTCAGCCCAAGAGCGCGCCATGGTGCGCGAGTCATTTTTTAAGGCCAACCAGCCGAGCCGCAACGAGAAAATAAGAGGGAGCAGTAGCAGGATCATAAGCGATTTTGATAAGGCGGCGGAAGACATTTTTTTTTGTGTTTCATAAAACCCATACCCAGCGAGAATTATGAAGATTGGCAGTATTCCCATGAAAAATCGCGGCTCAAAACGGAAAATTAGATAAAAAATCACGCTGTAGGCGCAGATGAACGCGGCGAAAGCCCAGAAAACGCCGCGCGATTTTTTAAACGCGAAAGCCAGGCCCGCCGTAGCGAACGCGATTAACACAAACTCCGAGGCGGCAATGGTTTTTGCGAAGTAAAATGGGCTTGAAATGAGCCCCCGGACAGTTTTTGCGGCACTCTCTGTTGTATCCGCTCTGAAACCCAGGCTTCCTGGGTAAAGCAAGTAGGGGAGCATGGCCAGCACCGCAAAAAGGGCGCATAAACCGTAGAAAAATTTTTCTTTTAACAACCCTAAAATAGATTTTTTTTCGTAAAGTAGGTACCAAAAGACAATAAGTAGGGCCGAAAGGATATTTGTTATCGCAAAACCCACGCCGACGCCCGCGCTAAGAGCTGCTAGCAGATATCTCTTTTTGTCGGAGACTTTTTGATGAGAAAGCCAAAAAAGAGTGAGTGCGGAGAAGAAAAAAACGGAAAGCCAGTGCCTGCTAGTCATGGATAGCGCGGTATGGATTAAACTGGTTGAAACAAAAAAGGCGGTAAACAGAGCTGGAGTTTCGTCTGTGAAAATATTTTTTGCTATTTTATAAATTAAATAAACCGATGCGACGCCCAAGAGAATATTTATTACTCGCGCGATTATAAAAAATCCAGAGAGGTCGCTCAATAAATACGCCGCGAAAAGATTCGCCGCGCCTTTATAGAATAAAAATTTTACCGCGGCAAGTGCCGCAAAAAACGGCAAATATAAATAGGCGAGATACGGCGGATAGTAAAGAACGGTCTTAAAATCAGCAAAATGGAGCGCCGGCAACAGAGTTTTTAGTTCAAGCATTTTAAGCGCTGCCAATACGAAAGGAGGTTCATCATCAACTAGCCAAAGAGGAAGCCCATAGCTTACACCAGCGATTCTTATCAGAAACGCCAAAGCCAAAATAGAAATAAGCCATGTTCTCAAGTTCATAATTACATTTAACTATATAGAAAATTTAGGTTATAATCCATAGCATGTTTAAACTTTCCATTATTGTCCCAGCGTACAACGAGAAAAATACTATTGCGGAGATTTTGAAACGCGCGGAGGGCGCTGATGTCGGCGAATCGCAAAAAGAAATTGTGGTTGTTGATGACGGCTCAAGCGATGGCACGCGCGAAGTTTTAAAACATTTAGAAAAAACAGGCAAATACAGAATACTTTACCAGGATAAAAATAAAGGCAAGGGCGCGGCTCTCCGGCGCGGGTTTCAGGAAGCTCTCGGCGACTTTATTATTGTTCAAGACGCAGATTTGGAATATGATCCCAACGAATATAAAATTTTGCTGGCTCCGCTTTTGGACGGTCGGGCTGACGTGGTTTTCGGCTCGCGTTTTATGGGTGCCTCGGCGCACCGGGTTTTATTTTTCTGGCACTATGTCGGCAATAAAATTCTGACTACGCTTTCCAATATTTTTACGGACCTCAATTTAACCGATATGGAGACGGGGTATAAAGCTTTCAGGCGCACGGCGCTCTTGAAAATCCTGCCGAAACTCAAAAGCAGCAGGTTCGGCATTGAACCGGAAATCGTCGCCAGAGTCGCCAAGGCCGAACTCCGCGTTTACGAGGTTGGTATTTCCTACAGCGGCCGGACTTACGCCGAAGGGAAAAAAATCGGCTGGCGTGACGGCCTTTACGCCATCTCGGCTATTATCAGATTTAATTTATTTGATTGATTTTGAGCTGGCTCAAAAATCATAAAACCGAGATTTGGATTTTTTTTCTGGCGTTCGGGGTCAGGTTCTTGTACGCGGTTTCTGTGCAGGTTAAATTTGGATCGCAGGGATTTCTGGCTTACTCGGACGCTTTTTCTTTTTATCTTCCTCTGGCGAAGAATCTAGTCGAAAATCATATTTTCAGCATGAGTGCGGCCCCGCCGTACGTGCCCGACGCCTATCGCACGCCTCTCTATCCGCTTTTTTTGGCATCGTTTTTGTGGTTTAAGTTGCCGATTTTTGCAATTGTTTTCGCGCAAAATGTCTTGGCCGGGTTCATGGCGGTTTTAGTTTACCGCATCGGCATTTTAATTTTTAATTCGCGGAATGTGGGCTTTTTTGCGGCAGTTTTTATGAGTGTTGAGCCAATGTCTGTTTATTGGAATAATCTTTTGATGTCAGATTATTTGTTTGCCTTTTTGTTTATTCTGGCCTTTTATTATTTTGTTTTAAGGCGTTATTACCAGTTTACTCTATTTTTTGGTTTGGCAACGCTTACGCGCTCCGTTGGCATATACTTTTTCCCGCTATTTCTAATTATGATGTTTTGGAGACAGATCGGCTTGAAAAAAATTATTGTGTCCACCACGCTGTTTTTGGCCGTGCTTTTCCCATGGATGCTTCGCAATAAAATTGTTTTTGATACGTGGCAATTATCTTCCGCTTCGTGGTATAACCTTTACGGCGTTGTTACGTCGATATTCGCGGATAGAGAAGGGTTTATACTGCCGCGCCCGCAACTTCCGCCTTACGATCCGGCAAATATCCCATTTTACCAGAGGCATTTTTTTGAAATTTTTAAAGAAAGGCCATGGGCCTACGCCAAATTTTACGCCTCTGTGGTTCTGGAGTCGCTTTCTAAAAATCCGTACTTTTATCTCACTAATTATGTTTTAAAACCGAAATTGCCGCAGCTTTTTGACGAGAATTTTGGAAAGTGGATTTTTGCCGCCGCCGCGGCGGTTTGGGCATTCTGGGCGCTGCTTTACGCGTTTGCGCTCTTGCTTTTTTTTGAAAAAAAAGCGAGGATTTGGTTTTATTTGATCTTTCTCTTTTTTTTGGTAAATGCCGCTTCGGTAGGAGCTTTAGGGTTGGGCGCGGACATGAGCAGGTATATGCTGCCTTTGACGCCTTTTATTCTTTTATTCGCCGGCGCCGGATTTAATTTTATTTATAAAAAATATGCCGCGAGATAACCTGATTTTAACTTTTCTATTTGTCATTTTGATTTTGTTTGGCGTATGGCGCTTGCCTTACAGCCCTGCCACTTGGTTTGACGAGGGGATTAATTTAGGCATTGCCAAAGGATTAATAAATCACGGAGTTTTTAGTTTGGAGATTGCGCCCGGCGAATTTGTTGAGACGCGCCAATTTTTGATTACCAGCAATTATCCTGTTTTGCTGCCGGCGGCTTTATCAATGAAATTATTCGGCTTTAATTTGGTTGCCGCCAGAGCGCCTATGGTTTTGTTTTTGTTTTTATTCTCGCTCGCCGCCTATTTTTTAGTAAAAATGCTTTACGGAAAAACTGCGGCTCTTATGAGCGTCGCACTGATTGTATCTTTTACGCCTTTTTACGGCAATGGTAAAGCCGTTTTGGGGGAAATTCCGGGGTTGTTTTACTTTTTATGCGCATTGCTGCTGCTCGCGCCGGAATTTAATTTTAACAAATTGTTTTTAGCCGGACTTTTCACCGGCCTCTCCGCCGCCGCCAAGCCGGTTTTTTTGATTGTTCCTGCGGCGGTTTTGGTTGGCGAAATCGTCTACTATAAAAACGATTTTAAAATTTTGCTGAAACGGTTCTTGCTCATTGCCTCCGGAGCCCTGTTTCCGCTGATTTTTTGGCTATACACGATTTTGCCGAGTTTTTCTTTAGCCGGACTTTTTCCAGCGTTTAACTATTATTCAAATTCCTACGCTTCTGTTAATTTCGGCGACCTGATTTCCGCGAATTTTTTGAGATTTTTCACGGAGTCCACGCCAATTCATTTCTTATTGCTTTTTTTGGCGTCCGCCGCGTTCATTTTTTGGAAAAACAAAAAAGGCGAAGATGTAAAAAAAGTTGAAATTATTTTAGCTGCTTTTATTTTGCTGGTCCTGGCTTTTTACCTCAAAACCCCGGGCTGGTACCGCTACTTTTTCCCCGCGCATATGGTTTTGTTTCTGGTCTTTCCGGCCGCCGCACTCCGCTTGATTGGCAGAAAAGCCGCCGTCTCTCTGATCGCCCTGCTTTTTATTTTCCAGACCTCCTACACCATAAGCCAGCGGAACTCCAGTTTATATTATTCCGATGAAACTGAAATTTTTTCCAAATATGTCATGGAAACAACCACACTAGATGATAAAATTTTTATTATCAACGCCTCAAGCGCAGCTTTTTTGATTGAAAGCCGGCAAGTTTATCAGTATCTGCGAATAAACCCTGTTTTGTCTTTTGGAAAAACCGATATAGAAAATTATAATTATGTTGCTGTTCAAAGCGCGCCAGTTGATATATTCGTCAATACTCTAGAGTCTGATTACGAAATACAAAAACAAATCGGCCACTACTCTTTATATAGAAAACTTAGTCAGTAGCTAAGCCAGATTTTAATTATATCTATAAGCATCCGGAGAGAATCTCTGGCTATTTTGATATTTGACTGGCCGGCGTTTTCCAAAACCACCGGAACCTCCTGGATTTTTAGGCCGGCTTTTTGGGCTTCAACCAAAAGCTCCAAATCAAAAGCAAAGCCGTTGATATTTAATTTCGGGAGAATCACCCCCGCCGCTTTATGACTCATTCCTTTAAGTCCCGCTTGGGTGTCTGAAAATCTCAAATGCAAAAGATTTCGGACTAAAAACCCGAAGCTCCAATGAGTAAGACGTCTTACAGTGCTAATGCCAAATTGGTCAACCTGCCAGGTTGACCACAGGTGGCGGTTTGCGATAACCAAATCAGCTTTCCATGAACGCAGAAACTCAATCATTTCTTTAAAATGCTTTGTGCCGTACGGCAAATCTGCGTCGGTAAAAATAATGACGTTACCGGAGGAGGTGGCGATGCCTTCGCGCACACTCGCGCCTTTGCCTATATTTTTTGCCCTATTTATAAAACGGATCGCCGGATATTTTTTTAATTTCTCTTCAACTATTTTTGCCGTGGCGTCTTTGCCTCCGTCATTTATTATCAAAACTTCAGCGTTTAAATTTTCGCTCTGGATAAAATTCATCAGCGCCTCCACGCTCTTGCCGATGTGGGCGGCATCGTTATAAACTGGAATGATGATAGAAATCTCCGGCGCTAAGCTTGCGGTTGCTTTTTGGGGGGGCATTGTTGCTTTTTTATTTGCTGTTATTTTTGCTCTTTTTTACTTCGGCTATTTTAGGAACGACCAATTTTCTAAAAAACTTTTTTACATTTCCGCGATCTCGCTTTTTGCGCTTGCGTTCCTAAAGCTCGTAATTTTTTATATGTATCCTTATAATTACATCGCCGATCGGCTGGTTTTTTACGCCATCCCTTCGCCCAAGGCGCTTGGGTGGCTGTGGCTGGCCGGCACTACGCTCCTTTTCATGCTATTTTTGCGTTTTCGGGAGAGGATGGAGCGAGTTGCTGTTTTTAAATTCCTCTTCGCGCTCTACGTTTTTTTTGTATTTTTCAGCATCGGCGTGGCGGCCGTGCGCGAAGGTTTTTTTAGCGTTTATGAGCCGTTTACCCGCACTCATTTTGAGTACACCGGGAATCTTTATTTGATAAGAAACACATCTGATTTTCTGAAGAACTTCATTGATTTAAGCCAGTCCTTGTCAATACACACCCGCATACATCCGCCGGGGTATACACTTATTCTTTATTTTTTCCAGAAATACTTGCACGCGGGTTTCGGCGGTATGGCGGCGCTTACGGTTATGCTCGGCGGGCTTGCCGTTTTCCCACTTTACTATTTTTTAAAGAATTTTGCCACCGAGAGGGAAACAAGAAGGGGACTTGAGCTTTTTGTCTTTTTCCCAAGTTTTGCGATGATGAGCGCGACTTCAATGGACGCGGTTTTTTTGTTTTTTGTTTGGATCGCCATATTTTTAATCTATGCCGGCTGGATGAGAAGCGCGGTTTTATCTTTTTTGGGCGGGGTGGCCGCCGCCGCCGCGCTATTTTTAAATTATTTGTTTTTGCTCGCTGCCCCGCTCTTTTTGATTCTGCTTTTTATGGTTTACGGAAAAAGCGGTGAGGCCAAGCGCTTGATTTTCAGAACCGCCGCGGCTGTTGCCGGCCTCGCGCTTTTTTTTGCGGCCCTTTATTTGGTTTACGATTATTCAATTTGGGAAAATTTTTGGGTTTCGCGCGCCGCGCAAAATGCGGAAATCAAAAGCAACTTTGAATCGCTCTTGATATATTTTGTTTACTTTTTTATGAATTTATCTGCATTTGCCGTCTATCTAGGTCTCCCGAACGTTTTTTTGCTGGTCGGGCGGATTAAGGAATTTTGGCGGCGCGAGAATTTGGCCGCATCGCTCGGATTTATCATGGTAGGGCTTTTTTTGCTCATGGGTATTTTCCAGGGCGAGGTTGAGAGAATATGGCTCTTTTTGACCCCGCTTTTCATTTTGCCGCTGATGAAAATAGTAAAAGATTGGGAGCCCTTGCGGTTTAACGCGCTTTTGTCATTGTTGTTTTTTCAGATTATTACTTTGCAGATTCTGTTTTACACTTATTGGTGAGCTTCGCGCCGGTTTTTGGAGCACGCAGATTATTGAAACGCCGAAAGGGAAGTTCGCCAGGCGAAGAATCTTCGCCTCCAGAGAAAAAATTTTCTCAAGAGCGTAATTCAGCGGTTTAGGCAGCATAAAGAAGTCAGACTCACCCTCGCCCAAATTAAACGCCCTTCTTAAATATCTGAAAACAAGTATCGGCAGGAACATAAACGCGTTAAAATAACTTATTTTTTTTATGGTCAGATTTGTTCTGGAGCGTATTAAGCTCATCAGGCCCGGTTTTGCGTATCGGCGTTTATGATGAAGCAGTTTATCGTGCTCGGTCCATAAAAAATCAAATGCGGGCACGGTTATAAGCGCCAATCCGCCGGGCGCGAGCAGTTCTTCTATCCGTTTGAGCGCCGCGACGTCGTCTTCAATGTGCTCCAAAACGTCCAGCAGAGTGATGACGTTATATTGTTCATCCAGTTTGATTTCGGGAAACTCGCCTTTAATTAACGTAAAGTCCGGGTTTAGCTTTTTTGCGAGATCAGCGGCAACGTCAGAAAAATCAAGCCCAAAAACGTTTTTTGAGAAATTGCCAAGGAGGACGGCGTTAAAACCCGTGCCGCAGCCGATGTCCAGGGCTCTTTCAACTTTTTGAGGGCAGAATAATCGCAAGCATTCGGAGATAATCCTGCGGCGGCCGCGGAACCACCAATGGTCTTTTTCAGTGTTATAAAGCTCTATATATTGGGCTCTTTCCATGCTATAATTTTATTTTGATTGTTATGCCAAAAACCGATTTTTCCATCATAGTGCCGGTGTATAATGAAGCGAAGCGCATACCGAGAAGTATAGACCAAATTTTCAATTTTTTTAATAGCTGCGGAGATGCGGTGGAGGTGATTTTTGTTAACGACGGGTCCACTGATGACACGGAAAAAGTTCTGGAAAGTTATCAGGGAAAGCATGATTTTAAAATCATAAAATACGGCAAAAATCGCGGGAAGGGTTATGCGGTAAGACAAGGCACCCTCGGGGCCAGCGGGCGCTGGATAATTTTTTTTGACATTGATTTGGCGGTTCCCTTAAGCGAGTTCCAGCATTTTAAATCTTTCGTTTCGGACGGCGATCAAATAGTTATCGGCAGCCGCCGGATGACGGATTCGCGCATAAACAAGCGCGAGCATTGGCTGCGCGAATTTCTCGGCGCCGGATTCAGCGCGCTGTCCCGCGTTTTCGTTCGCGAGGTAGCCGATTTTACCTGCGGGTTTAAATGTTTTTCCCGCGAGGCGGCCGCGGAGATTTTCCCTATTGCGCGGATAAACAGATGGGCGTTTGACACGGAGCTTCTATATGTCGCAAAATTAAAACGCATACCTATCCGCCAGATGCCGGTAGAATGGTCGCATGATGATGATTCAAAAGTAAGAGCCGCCCGTGACATTGTTATTTCTTTGAAAGAACTTATGCAAATAAAAATTAACCAATTAAGAGGGTTTTACAAATGAAATTTTTTACAGAGCATAAATTTATTTTTGTTTGCGCGATTTTGCTTGCGTTTTTAATCCTCTTGCCTTCGTGGATGTTCCCGTTTATGGCCGGCGATGCGTATAATGGCATCAATCTTGGCGAATGGGACGACGACGCGGCATACATCGCCAGAGGAAGGGAAATTCTGGAAGGCCATTCTTTGGGAAATACTTTTTTGAAAATCGGCAAAAACGATTCGTCCGACCCGCACCAGACTTATATAGACTACCTATTGCTGGCGCCGGTAAAACTATTGGGGCTTTCCGGCGTCGCGAAAAATCATATCGTGGTGCTTTACGGCTTTTATACTTTTTTGGGAGTTGCTTTGTTGGTTTTATTTATTTATTTTTTTATTCTGCATTTGTCCGACAATAAATTGCTGTCAGCCGCCGCCGCTTTATTTACAGTGGGCGGCTATGAGTTAGTAAAGCTTTACCACCTTCCAGTTACCGCCGTCGCCTATAATTTCAACATATTTTCCCGACCAATAATGCCCGTTTACGGGCTTCTTGCGCTTTTTATTTATATAAATTTACTGGCAAAAAGTTTGCGTGAATCGGGATGGAGGCGCGTCTTTTGGGCGGGAATTTCTTTCGGCGCGTTGTTTTACGTCTATCCTTTTACATGGACGTTTGCCGCCGCGCTGACAGGGAGCTTGTTTTTGATTTATATTTGTCTGCGCGATTGGGAATCAGCGAAAAAAGTTTTTTGGGTTTCAGCCATCGGGCTTGCCATCGGGTCTTACGCCCTTGTTTTATTAGCGTTGCTTATGTCTTCGGAAATCGGCAAACAAATCGCCGGCTTTACAACGTTTATTTCTCACGCCCCCGCGCCCTTCAGCAAGCTCTCTTTTTTGATTTTGATTATGGCAATTATTTACGCTTTCAGAAACCGCGGCAAAAAAGATTACCCGATTCTTTTGGCGATTATTCTAGCCAGCTGGATAGCTCTGAATCAGCAGGTAATTACCGGGCGCGATCCGCAAGGCGTTGACCATTACTTTTGGTACTTTACCATTCCTACTTCCATTGTGGTGGGGTCTTATGTTTCGTGGGCGCTTGTGTGGGGCGCGGAGCGCGGGAAATTAATATTGCGAAAATACGGAAGCGCTTTGCTCGGCATTGTAATCGTCATCGCTTTTTTAAATACTGCCAGCCGGCAATACGCTAGAATGCTTGTGATTTGGGATGCCAAAGAATACGCGCAAAACTACCGCCCGATTATTGACGCATTAAACCGCGATACCGCGCCCGGGGTCATTTTAAGTTCCGATCTTTTTTATGGAAGATTTTTTTCAGTCTATACCGACCATGATTTATTTTGGGCCATGCACGCGTTCAATTTCGCTACCCCTGCAGAAAGAATGAAAGACGCGCTTTATGTGTACGCGTATTTGGATAAGGAGGCCAGAGGCGACTTTGCCGGCGCGCTTTATAAGATAGACGCCGGCGGGATTAAAAAAGCATATGGGCGCCACTACTCATCAATCTATGCCGCTTTAAGCAGAGAGAAAACCATAGATTTGCTTTCCGGCGAATACAAAAAGATAGTTGACGACCCCGAAGGAATCATTAATATTTTAAAGAAAGCTGACGTTAATTACATTGTCTGGGACAAGAATACCAATCCGGAGTGGGACCTCTCCCCGCTTGCCGACAAACTTCAAGAAATTGCCGCGTCAAACAATATTTATTTGTATGCGTTGAAATAAATACATGTCTAATTTTTTTACCGAACATAAATTTATATTGAGCTCCGCCGTCGGTTTGGCGCTTTTGGTGATATCGCCGGCCCTGCTTTTCCCGTTTATGGCCGGCGATGCGTATAAGGGCATAAATATTGGCGAGTGGTCGGACGACTTCCACTATATCGCCAAAGGCAGGGAAATTCTGGAAGGCCACTCTTTGGGCAATATTTTTCTTAAAATCGGCAAAAACGATTCGTCCGACCCGCACCAGGTTTATATAGAATATCTTCTTCTCGCGCCGGTTAAACTGCTGGGGCTTTCTCGCGCAGCGGTAGATTATATTGTTCCTGTATACACTCTTTACGCTTTTTTGGGCGTTGTTCTTTTGATTTTCTCTATTTACTTTTTCATACTGCGCCTCTCCGCGCATAAGTTGCTGTCCGCGGCGATAGCGCTATTTACCATAGGCGGCTACAGTTTAGTGAAGCTTTATCATGTGCCGATTACTGCAACCAATCCGGACCCCAACATATTTTCCCGGCCAATAATGCCAGTTTACGGGCTTCTTGCGCTTTTTATTTACATTAATTTGCTTGCAAGAAGTTTGAAATCATCGGAGAGAAAACATGTTCTTTGGTCCGGCATTGCATTCGGAGCGCTGTTTTACGTTTACCCCTACACATGGACTTTCGCCTCGGCGCTGACAGGGAGCTTGTTTTTGATTTATCTTTGTCTGCGCGATTGGGAATCAGCGAAAAAAGTTTTTTGGGTTTCAGCCATCGGGCTTGCCGTTGGCGCTTACACTCTTTTTAAAACATTTTCATTTCAGTATTCCGAAATCGGCAAGCAGATTTTGTATTATGGGACTACTTTGAATCATGCCCCGGCGCCGTTCAGCAAAATTTTATTTTTGGTTTTGATTTTGTCCATTATTTTTGCGTACCGGAATAAATGGGGCAAGAACGCTCCGCTGCTTTTGTCTGTTGTTCTCGCAAATTGGATAGCATTGAACCAGCAGGTAATTACCGGACGAGTCCCGCAACTAATGCACTATTTTTGGTATTTTACAATACCAACTTCTATCGTCGTCGGGGCTTACCTCGGATGGGCGCTTGTATGTGGCGCGGAGCGCGGGAAATTAATGTTGCGAAAATACGGAACCATTTTTTTGGCGGCGCTGATTATTGCCGCTTATTTTAATGCGGCTTCGCGGCAGTATCAGGTGACGCTGATTACGCGGGAGGCCAAAGAATACAGGCAGAACTACCGCCCGATTATTGACGCATTGAAATCGGACGCCGAACCGGGAGTTGTTCTCGCGTCATCCCTACCCTACGCAATGTTATTTCCGGTGTACACGCATCATGATTTATTTTGGGGCCATGCTACGGCTTTAGTTTATAACACGCCAATGGAGAGAATTACCGACTCGCTATACGTGTATATGTATTTGGATAAGGACGCGAGAGACAATTTTTTGGGCCGGCTTCGCGATGTGGATGCCGGATACGGAGTCGGGGGCGAATGGGGGACTAGTTTTTACCCGCTTATTTACTTTTTTGTGGCTGGTTTTAACTCCGGTTTTGATTACGAAGAATATGGTTTTCGTTTGGCTAAGGGCGACCCGGCGGTGATTAAAAGCAGGGCCGAAATGTCTGCTTTGCTTTTCCGAGAATATCAAAAAGTAGCCAGTCCGGAAGGCATTGCGGGCATTTTGAAGAAGGGCGAGGTCAATTACATCGTTTGGGACAAAAACAAAAATCCGGAATGGGATTTATCGCCCCTTTCTGAAAATTTAAGAGAGGTTGCCGCGTCAAACAATATTTATTTGTATGCGTTTAGTAAATAGTGTACTTTTTTAATATGAAGCCCAAACTTATATCTGTTGTCGTGCCGCTTTTTAACGAACAAGACACTGTCAATGAACTCCATGATCGTTTGGTTATGGTTTTAAAAAATATTGGATCGGAATATGAAATAATTTTTGTTGACGACGACTCAACAGACGGCACTTTTGAGAAAATGAAACATCTTCAGCCGGTTACGGTGCTAAGGTTAAGAAAAAATTCAGGGCAGAGCGCCGCTTTGGCCGCTGGGATAAAAAGTGCCAAAGGAGACGTCATAGTAACAATTGACGCCGATTTAGAAAACTACCCAGAAGACATACCGGATATGATTTCCAAGTTAATGGATGGGCATGACGTCGTTTCTGGCTGGCGCAAGAGCCGTTGGAATAATCAGATGCTTTTGCGAAAAATTCCGTCACTCTTGGCTAACAGATTGATTGCCTATGTGTCCGGGGCAAAATTGAATGATTTTGGCTGCACTCTTAGGGTGTATCGACGCGGAGTGCTAGATCATATAAAACTGAAAGGAGAAGAGCACCGACTTGTTGCCGCTTACGCTCATATTTTAGGGGCGCGATTGGCCGAGATGGAAGTCCGACACTCGCCGCGGAAATTCGGCGAATCGAAATACGGCATGATGCGAATATTCAAAGTTCTGCTTGATGTTTTGGCTTTAAACTTTTTCCATCGTTATTCTGAAAGGCCAATTCACTTTTTCGGAGGAATTGGCTTCGCCAGCTTTTTTCTGGCGTTTATTTCTTTTTTGGGAATGGTGTACTTCAAATATTTTGGCGATAAAAGTTTTATTTCAACTCCATTGCCGATAATTGTAGCCATTTTCTCTATTATTGGAGTTCAATTTATACTGATGGGATTGCTCGCCGAAATTTTTGTGCGTCAAAGAAGCGATGAGCAGAAAAACACGGACTTTTTAATTAAGGAAAAAATAGTGAATCAATAATTATATGTGCGGTATTGCCGGTTTAATCGGGGGTGACGAAAGAACTATCAGAACAATGACTGCCGCGCTTCGTCATCGCGGGCCCGATGACGAAAATTTTTTTCAAGATAACAATATTTGGCTTGGGCATCGCCGCCTTTCAATTATTGATATTGAAGGCGGGCGCCAACCCATGGTTTCTCCGGACGGCAAAGTGGCCGTGGTTTTTAACGGCGAGATTTATAATTTTCAGGAATTAAAAAAGACGCTTGAACTTGGATACGGGTTCGGAACCAAAAGCGATACCGAGGTTATTTTAAGCGGTTATTTAAAATGGGGGCTGGATGTGTTCGGCAAACTGGAAGGAATGTTCGCTATCGGAATTTGGGACGGGAGAACAAAAACGTTGATTTTGGCGCGCGACCGAATGGGAGAAAAACCTTTATACTATTTTCATGATAAAAATTTATTTGCTTTCGCTTCGGAACTAAAAGGCCTCTTAGAGGTTCCAGTAATCCGGCGTGAAATTGACCCAGAGTCTTTATATCTTTATTTGTCCTTCGGGCAAGTGCCGGCGCCGAAATCTATTTTGAAAAACATTCTAAAGCTGGAAGCCGGAACGTTATTGATGTTGAACGACGGCAGAATCGCGGCAAAAACATATTGGCAGCCGGATTTTAATAAAAAATTTTCTGAGTTGAGTTTGGAAAAGGCCGGAGAGGAACTGGAAAGCAGAATTGCCGCCAGTGTTAAAAAAACAATGGTTGCCGACGTCCCGCTAGGCGTTTTCCTTTCCGGCGGGCTAGATTCCAGTTTAGTTGCCTGTTTTGCGAAACAAATAAATCCCGAACTGGAAACTTTTTCTATTGGATTCAAAGAAAAATCGTTCGACGAGTCTTCTTACGCGCGCGAAGTCGCTGGCATTCTTGCGACTCGCCACAATGAAAAAGTTATCGGCTCCGAAGAGGTATTGGGCTTTCTCCCGCGAGTTGCCGATATTTCTGACGAGCCTTTGGCGGACACATCAATAATACCAACCTTTATTTTATCCTGCTTTGCCGGGTCGAAAATAAAAGTCGCGGTCGGCGGGGACGGCGGAGATGAAATATTCATGGGTTACCAGACATTTATCGCTGAAAGGCTGTGGCAGAAGTTTAAGTTTTTTATGCCGGTATTGCGGATGGCGTATGCGGCGGCAGCCGACTTTATACCGGCATCGGACAAGTATATGCCGCTGGATTTTAAACTTCGCAGGTTTTTTTTAGTTGCTGAATCGGACGCGGTTTTAAGGCATCAGCAATGGCTTGCTAATAACCACACCGACACTCTTGCGGCGATTCTTTCTCCTGATATCCATCACACGGCCTTATCCGGGAATCCTGTAACGGAGCTGATTGATGAATCTCTGCCGCGCAGCGGGTACTTGAATGACTGGGCGCGCATAATCGCTTTTTACAGAAAGTTTTATTTGGGTGATCAGGTTTTGGCCAAAATTGACCGCGCCAGCATGGCCAATTCTTTAGAGGTGCGCTCTCCGCTTTTGAATCATAATTTGGTAGAATACGCTCTGAAGTTGCCCACAGATTTTCATCTCAGAGGCCTTACAACTAAATATCTTTTGCGCTGCGTTGCTTCAAAATATTTCCCTCCACGCATAGCCCAAAGAAAAAAACAGGGTTTCGCTATGCCGCTTGGTTTGTGGCTTAAAAATGAATTGTATAGTTTTGGAGCCGAAAAAATTTCCGCTCTTAAAACAAGCATGTGGTTTAACGGCAGGGAAATTGATAAACTGTGGAATGAGCACCAAAAAGGAAAAGTTGATCGCAGAATTGAATTATGGAATTTAATCGCGCTTCAGCTTTGGCGCGAAAAGTGGTTAAAATAAGTTATGATTGATTTAGCTAAAAATTTGATAATCTCAATGCGGCCGAAGCAATGGGTTAAAAACCTGTTTCTTTTTGCCGCCATAATTTTCGTAAAGCAGTTTTTTGATATTGAGAAGCTGGCAACCGTCTTTGAGGCCTTCATAATTTTCTGCCTCGCCGGAAGCGCTATTTATCTGCTCAACGACGTGGTGGATGCGCCGTATGACCGCAGGCATCCGCAAAAACGCTTAAGGCCGATTGCTTCGGGAGAGCTTCCGGAATCCGCAGCCGTTTTTGCCGCCGTGGTTTTTGGGGCATTATCCATTTTCTGGAGTTTTTACATAAATAATTTTTTCGCGCTCACCGTCGTCGGATTTCTGGCGCTTAATGTTTTATATTCGTTTTATCTCAAGCGTTTCGTGATAATTGACGTGATAACAATCGCTTTGGGGTTTGTGATTCGCGTCATCGCCGGCGCCGTTGCCATAAATGTCCGGTTCTCGGAATGGTTGATTCTTGCGACTTTTTTCCTGACGCTTTTTTTGGCGATTTCCAAGAGAAAAAATGAGCTTATGCATGCGGAGGAGGCCGAAGCGCGCGAGGGGCTTGGCAGGTATTCTCTTGCATTGCTTGACCAGATGAACGCGATTGTTTTGCCCTCCACGATTATCACCTACGCTTTTTATACATTCAGCTCCGAGCACAGCAAGCTTCTTATGATTACAATCCCCATCGTGCTTTACGGGCTTTTTCGGTATTTATTTTTGATAAATATAAAAACGCGGAGCGACGACGGCCCGACGGACGATTTGCTTTCAGACAAAAATTTGACGCTCACCGTTTTTATCTGGCTGGCAGTGTCTGCCGCAATAATTCTTTATGCTGGATAGTGAAAGGTTTTTTGAGGAGCTGGATACGCCGTGGTCAAGCGCTACGATTTTTCTGGACATTGACGGCACTTTGCGGCCGGACGGAGACCGGGAAATGAGTCCGGAGGTTCTAAAAAAGCTGGCGGAGCTTAAGGCCAAAAACGAAGTTCATTTAATCAGCAATAAAAGCAACGGCGCAAAAAAGCCGAGCCGCGAAGCTGCCGAGGGTGTTGACATAGCCGGCAAAAAAGTTGTGGTGATAGGCGATAAATTTTTGACAGACGGGCTGTTCGCGAAGAATATCGGAGCCGAATTCATTAAAGTCCGAAGAAAAATTTCCGGCCGGGAGAATTTTTTTGTTAAAGTCACATATTTAATTGACGATTTTATTTCATCTATATTATGGAAGCAAAAAAATATTTAATCACCGGAGGCGCCGGGTTTTTGGGAATTAACCTCGCGCGTTTTTTGCTCAAAAAAGGGCAGAAAGTAAGAATTCTGGATTTAGCCTCGTTTGACTACCCTGAAAAAAACAATGTTGAGGCGCTGGTCGGGGACACAAGAGATAAATCGGACGTTGATAAAGCGATGGATGGAATTGACATCGTTGTCCATACGGCGGCCGCATTGCCGCTGTATTCTAAAAAAGATATATACTCCACGGAAGTGGACGGGACGAAAAATGTTTTAGAAAGCGCCAGGCGGCGCAACGTTGACAGATTCATACATATTTCCAGCACGGCGGTTTATGGAATTCCAGACCATCACCCGATTTACGAAAATGATAAATTGCAAGGGGTGGGACCATACGGCGAGGCGAAAATTTTGGCAGAGCGTATTTGCGAAGAGGCGCGGAAGCGCGGACTACGCGTAACCATTTTGCGGCCGAAATCTTTTGTGGGGCCCGAGCGCCTGGGAGTATTTGCGCTTTTTTACGATTGGGTGAGCACGGGGCACGGCTTCCCGATGATCGGCAACGGCAAAAACCGCTACCAGCTTTTGGATGTGGAAGACCTATGCGAGGCGATTTGGCTTTCGGCGACTTTGCCGAAAGAAAAAACAAATGGCGTCTTTAATATCGGCGCGAAAGAATTTGCTACCATGCGCGAAGATTACCAGGCGGTTTTAGACCGCGCCGGATACGGGAAAAAAATCATCGGTTTTCCGGCCTCTCTCATGATTTGGACTTTGAGATTTTTGGAGCTTTTAAAGCTTTCGCCGCTTTACAGATGGGTTTATGAAACCGCAGGCAAGGACTCTTTTGTGTCAGTGGAGAAAGCTGAACGAATTTTGGGGTTCCGCCCAAAATATTCCAACAAAGAAGCGCTCGTCCGCAACTATGAATGGTATTTGGCTAACGTGGATAAATTCAAGGGACAGACCGGAGTATCCCACCGCGTCCCGTGGAAACAGGGGATTTTAAAAATCGCTAAGCATTTTTTTTGAGTTATGCGGCTTGAACTTTTGAGGGTAGCAATCGTTGGGGAAGCTATCGCGCTTTTGACTTTGCCGACGTTAAAAAATATAAATTTTTTTGAGCCGGCATTTGTCGTCGTCTGGCTGATTTTCATGCCCGCAGCAGTGTCCGCCGGTTTTTATTTGATTTATTTGATGTCGGCGAGGCGGCCTGTCTTGCTGGAGCTGGGAAAATACGGCCTCGTCGGATGCTTCAATTTTTTTCTGGACGCGGGCATTTTCAACTTTTTCATTTTGATTACGGGCGTTGCCAGCGGCTGGCTGGTGGACGTTTTTATAATCATGGCTTTTGCGATAACGATAACGCAAAGTTTTTTGTGGAATAAATTCTGGATTTTTAAGGCGAACGATTTGGACAGCGCGCACGCCCAGTACGCAAAATTTTTCAGCATAACGATTGCCACATCCCTTTTGGGGCTCTTATTTATGCACTTGATGATAAACACCATCGGCGCTCCCTCCGGTTTTGATTTGAAAGTTTGGGCGAATCTCGCGCTTTTGGTTCTGATACCGGCATCCGCCATGGGTAACTTCCTTGGCTATAAGTTTTTTGTTTTTAATAAAAATGAGCCACGCTGAATATTGCGGACAATTTGTTCCGATTGGCGGCAAGGTTTTGGACGTGGGCTCCGGCAAAGGAAATTTTTTGCGCGAGATGGCCGGCTTGGGATTTGATGCGTACGGAGTGGAGTCAAGCCCAGAGCGCGTTTTTTCCGCCATAGGCGGAAAAGTTGTCCGAGCAAGCGCGGAAAATTTGCCGTTTCCAGATAATCATTTTGATTTTGTCAATTGCGCCGAGGTCAGCGAGCACGTAGATAATCCGGCGCGCATGCTTCAGGAAATTTTCCGCGTATTGAAGCCCGGCTGCAGATGCTACATAAGTTTCCACAACCGCTGGGGCGTCTACGATTACCATTATCATTTGCATTTTATTAATTGGATGCCAAGAGCGTGGACCGGGCCGATTTTAAAATTTTTAGGAAAACAAAAAGAGGACGGCTCCGCCGGCCGCCAGAAACTGACTACGATGCATTATTACACTTATAGCCGCGCCGCGAAGCTTGTCCGCGCCGCCGGTTTTTCCGCAGAAGACATTCGAAAAGAAAAAATCAGAAAATTCTTCGGCGCTACGCGCTTGCCGTTTTTTGTTTTATATTTTACATTACTTCGTCCGTTATATTTTAATACATTCCACCTGCTCTTGACTAAGCCAATAAAGTAATATAGCTTTGTAACCAGAAAGGAGAGGCGCAAACAATGACTAAATGGGCCGTTGTCAAATTTTTGGAATTCGTTGATCAAAAGCGCGGCGGGGTATTGGTGGCGTCCGAAGTTATTAGAGATACAAATGGCGCTTTCGAGGCCGCTCGCAGGGTTTATTACATCGTCAACAACACTGGAGATGCTATTAAACGTGGCGGGCACTACCATCCTCATGGAGGGAAACAAGAGATCTGGCTCGTCCCCGTGGGAAGAGTCACGACAAACCTTCATAGTGCGAAAGAATGCCAAGAGGTGGTTTTGGATAGCCGCGATCGGGCTCTTTTTATACCGGGCGATGTTTGGCATGATGCCCGGCTCGATCCAGGCACTGTTTTAATCTGCATTGCTTCAACAAATTACAATCCCGCGGAATCGATTTCAAGTCTTCCGTCTTGTGCCTGTAAAAAGCTATAGCGTCCGGAATACCTCATAGATAGCGCGCCCTGCGCGCTATTTTATTTGCTAAACCTTGAGTTCGTCTGCTAAGTTATAAGGGATATGACTTTTCTTGTTACGGGAGGGTGCGGGTTTATGGGGTCTAATTTTATCCATTATATTTTGGATAATTTCCCCGAAAGTTTCGTCATAAATCTTGACCTTTTGACTTACGTCGGGAACGAAGAAAATCTTCGCGGCGTGCCGCCGTCCAGATACCGGTTTGTGAAAGGGGACATTTGCGACACGGAGCTCGTAAAAAAGCTGATGCTGGAATCCGACTTTGTAGTAAACTTTGCTGCCGAGAGCCATGTGGACAGGTCAATCCATTCCGACGCCGACGATTTTGTGCATACCAACGTCGTCGGCGTCCACTCGCTTTTAAAGGCGTTGAGGGGCTCGCCCAACGTTAAAAAAATGGTTCATATCTCAACGGACGAGGTCTGGGGCGACTTGCATTTTAAGTCGCATGAGAAGTTCACCGAAGAGTCGCCGCTTAAGCCGAATTCCCCGTACGCCGCTTCCAAGGCCGCAGGAGAGATGCTGGTGCGCGCTTATCAAAAGACCTACGGCCTGCCGGTGATTATTTCGCGTTCGGTCAATAATTTTGGGCCGAGGCAGCATCCGGAAAAAGTAATTCCGTTTTTCGCCATGCTGGCAATGGACAACAAGCCCTTGCCGATTCACGGCAGCGGTTTGAATGTGCGGTCGTGGATTCACGTAGACGACCACACCCGCGCTGTTCTCGCTCTTTTGGAAAAAGCCCCTTATGGGGAGACATACGGAGTTTCCGCAGATGAAGAATGCTCAAACATGGATATTGCCGGAAAAATATTAAAAATTTTAAACAAGCGGGAAAATCTGATTACTTTCGTTGAAGACCGTCCGGCAAATGACAGGAGGTATGCGGTTAATCCGTCAAAGTTGCTCGCTTTAGGATGGCGCCCGCGGCATTCGCTGGACAGCCATATCCCGGTGACCATTGATTGGTATAAAGAAAATCATGCATGGCTTAATGGCGCTTTAAGAAAATATGAAAGCACAAGCGAGCAAATGAGACGCTCGTCCGCGGACATCAGAAAAAGGGCTTTTGCGGGCTTGTCTGTTGCGTCTTTATCTATGATTTTTCCCTGTATTAATATGAAAGGGACAATTTCAACCATGATTTTGGAAGGAAGAAGGGTTGCACAGACATTTACTGATGATTTTGAAATTATCGTCGCGGACGATTATTCTTCTGACGGAAGTCGTGAGTTTCTTTTAGAACTTCAAAAAAGCATTCCGGAATTAAAACTGGTTTTCCATGAAAAGAAAATGGGCTACGGCGCAGCTCTCAAGAGCGCCTTTAGTACGGCGACGAAGGATTTTATTTTTTACACCGACGGCGACGGCCAGTATGATGTTGGAGATTTGCCGGCCTTGGTGAAAAGTTTAAATGATGACGTGGATATTGTGGTTGGTTATCATTCAAAACAAATGGAGCCAATGCACAGAATTATTATCAGCGAGGCCTACAGAAGGTTTATAAGATGGTTTTTCCGGATGCCGATTAGCGATCCCGATTGCGAGTTTCGGCTGTTTAGGAAAAAAGTCCTTGATTCTTTGGAGCTGACGCATAACTCCGGCGTGCTTTCTATAGAGATGCTTAAAAAAGCGCATAACGCCGGTTTCCGCTATGCCGAAGCCGGAGTCAGCCATTATTTCAGGACTTACGGCAAATCTGAAGCGCTAAATTTTCCGCGCCTTTTTTTGGTTGCTTGGCGCCTTATGCGCCTGTGGACGGAGACGGTTTTATTTAAAGACGGACTCAAACGACATGGCGGAAAGTAAACTATCCTCCCTTTCAATTTTTTTTCCTTTTTATAACGAAGAAGGCAATGTTGAAAAAATGATTGCTAGCGCTTACGAGGTTGGTTTAAAATTCACAAATGATTTGGAGGTTATTGCCCTTCACGGCGGTCCATCAAAAGACGGGACATTTAAAAAGATTTTAGAGATGAAGGAAAAATTTCCACAGCTCAAAATTGTTGATAAAAGGGACAACACGGAAGGATACGCTGTCATTAAATATGGTTTTGCGGCTTGCTCCAAAGAATTTGTTTTTTATACCGACGGCGACGCGCAGTATCGTTTGGAAGACGATTTCCCAAAATTGGTGAATAAATACAAAGAAACAGGCGCAGATGTTGTTAACGGTTATAAAAAAGATAGGAGATATGGTTTTTTGCGGGATTTTTTAAGCAAGAGTTATGCTGTGTTGGCACGCTTCTTCTTTCAACTGCCAATAAGAGATGTTGATTGCGATTTTCGTTTAATTAGGAAAAGCGTTATGGACAAAATTGTTCTGGAGTCCGGAAACGCCTCAATTTTGCCGGAAATGATTAAAAAATTGGAGCTGGCCGGCGCCAGATTCGCGGAAGTTTATGTAAATCATTATGAACGGGAATATGGCAAATCAAGTTATACCGCTTTTACGCTTCTTAAAGAGAAGCTGATTGGCGACGTAAAGCTGTTTTTCAAAATGAGAAAATTGCTAAAAACTTATCCAAAAAAATAATGCCGCTAACATATGGCAAATCCAGACGAAATTATTTTAAAATCCATTAAAGGTCCAGTCGGCGAATTATACGCCGGCAAGATTTATGAGCAAATACCGTTTGCCATAAAAGAGTTTTATTTTATACGGAACGTCCCGGACGGCAAAATCGCGCGCGGGATGCACGCGCATAAAAAGCGGGAGCAGGTAATTTTTTGCCTGCTGGGCTCATTCACGCTCCATATGGATGACGGAAACAAAAAATGGAGCGTTGCTATGAATGACCCGGCGCGCGGCATGCGGCTTAAAAAAAGGGTGTGGCATTCAATGACGGATTTTTCAAAGGATTGCGTTATACTTGTCGTGGCTGACGATTTTGAAGACGCAAGCGATTATATCAGGGATTACGACGAGTTTTTGAAGTTTGTAAAAATATGAATCAAGCCAGATGCACAATATGTAGCAACGCCGCCAATAATCTGACTAAAGATGCCGAGCTCTCCATTTACGAATGCTCTTTATGTAGCCATGTGTTTACTGTTATACCTGCGGCCCGGCAAAAAAAATATAATCATGATTATTTTTCCAAAGAACACGAGAATTGGTTTAAAAATCCGAACACGAAACTTTTTCGGTTTATAGCGGATCAAGTCAATGCGCATTTCGGCCATAAAAATATTGCGCTTTTGGATGTTGGCTGCGGAAATGGAGATTTTTTAAAGTTTTTTGCCAATTACCGAAAAAAAACTGCGCTGTATGGAGTTGACATCGCCCGGCTTTTTGAAGACGCAAACATTTCTTTTATGCACGGCGATTTTAATACAATGGAGCTCAAGCAAAATTTTGATGTTGTTACCAGTCTTATGGCTATTGAGCATATGGAAAATCCTGTTTTATTTACTAAAAATATTTTCAGCGCTTTGGGGCGCGAGGGCATAGCTGTTGTTGCGACGATTAACAGCAATGGCCTAATTTATCGTTTAGCCGACTTATTGAAAGCGCTTGGCATTATGGGTCCGTATGACAGGCTTTATGACCACGCGCATCTGCAGCATTATACAAACGCGTCTTTGAAAAAACTTTTGGAAAACTGCGGATTTGAAATTCTTTTGCAAAGAAATCATAATTTCCCGCTAGCCGCTTTAGATGTGCCAAAAAGCAATGCGGTTTTAGAAGCCGTTTATCGCGCCGGAGTAGCCGCTGTTTTTACGCTTACTGCGGTTTTCGGCGGCGGCATGATGCAAACAATTATTTGCAGGAAGAAGTAAACTTGTTTATGGAAAGCAGGGTATACGATGATATTTATGCTCACGAGGATGCTTTTTGGTGGTATCGCGGAATGAGAAAAATCAGCAAGATTATTTTGGATAAATACGTGAGAGGTGTAGATAATAATATTTTAGATGCAGGGTGCGGTACAGGAGGTATGCTAGACCTTCTTGGGCGCTACGGCACCGTTACGGGCGTAGATATTAATCCGAAAGCAGTTTTATATGCCAATCTTAGGAAGAAAGCCACGATACTGGAAGGGAATTTGGAGAAATTGCCTTGCAAGAGTGCGTCTTACGATTTAGTGAACTGCAACGATGTGTTATACCACAGTTCGATTAGCGACGACAAAGCGGTTTTGCGGGAATTTGCCAGGGTATTACGCCGCGGCGGCTTGCTATTGTTGCGCGAACCGGCGTTTGATTGGCTGCAAAGCCATCACGACAGAATGGTTTGGACCAAACACCGATATACTAGAAAAGAATTGATTAAGAAATTAGAAGATAATGGATTTATAGTCATGAAAGCCAGTTATGTTAATTTTTTTCTTTTTCCTGTTGCGTTAGTGATTAGATTATTGGAACGGCCTTTTCCTTCTTGCAACGATCATACAAAAAGCTTGTTCAACGTGCCATATTGGTTGGATCGGTGGTTATATTATGTATTGGCGGCGGAAGCAGGATTGTTACCTTATATAAATTTGCCTTTTGGCTTATCAATTGTGTGCTTGGCTAAAAAATTATAAAGTGGGCGTATGAAAATATTTTATGATACATTTCGTTAACTTCAATCGCGAATATCGATTGATCAAAAAAGAAATTGACGCCGCAATCAGCAGGGTGTTGCGGCGCGGGTTTTTTATTTTGGGACCGGAAGTGGAAAATTTTGAAAAAAAATTCGCGAAATATTGCGGCGTCCGATATGCCGTCGGAGTCGCATCCGGAACAGACGCGCTCTATTTAAGCTTGCTTGCTTTGGGCATCGGTCGAGGAGATGAAGTAATTGTGCCCGTAAACACTGCCTTGGCCACCGCCATGGCGGTTAAGATGAGCGGAGCGAACCCGGTTTTTTGCGACTCTGATGAGAATTTTTTGATAGACGCAAATAAAATTCCTGCGCTTATAAATAAAAGGACAAAAGCGATAATGCCTGTGCATCTTTACGGGTGCGCCTGCGATATGGAAAAGCTAAAAGCTCTCGCGAAAGCGCATAAGATATTTTTAATAGAAGATTGCGCCCAAGCCAGCGGAGCGGAATGGAACGGCAGAAAAGTCGGCGGCTGGGGAGATTTTGGCTGTTTTAGTTTTTATCCGACGAAAAATCTTGGCGCTTACGGGGATGGCGGCGCCATTACCACAAATAGCGAGGATTATTATAAAAAACTGCTGGCATTGCGTTTTTATGGGGCGCACGACCGGGTAACAAGCGCGATGTTCGGCATCAACAGCCGTTTGGATGAAAAACAAGCGGCGATTTTAAGCGTTAAATTGAAATATTTGGATAAGTGGAATCAAAAAAGAAGAGATATCGCTAAATTATATGAAAAACTGGTCAGTAACAAGAATATTATTCTACCTGCAATAAATAACGAAAACGAACACGTTTATCATCTCTTTGTCGCGCGCGTCCAAAACCGTGATGCTTTAATGGCGGACTTGAAAAAAAATGGCATTCAAACAATGATTCATTATCCGCTTCTTTTGCACCGCCAGCCGGTTTTTAATTATAAAGGCAAATTCCCCAACGCCGAAAAACATTCCAAAGAAATTTTCTCTTTGCCAATGCACCCGTTTTTGAAAACAAGAGAGGTGGCGCGGATAGCCAAAATCTTAAATGCGTGAACACCGCTTGATTATCATTTTAGGGTTGCTACTGACTCTTTTGATTGAGGCGCCGATTTTGGTGTTTCCTTTTGTCTCAAAAAATTATCAAGGCATCAATATCCCACATTTCGGCACCGATTCGCATTTTTATTTAAGCCGAGCAAAAGAAGCGCTGGAAGGGCGCGGCATGGGCAATCCGTGGCTGCGCGATGGCAAGGAGCGGCAAGACATTATGTTTATGTATAACGAGCGCGTATTTACTGCGCCGATAAGGTTTCTGGGGTTTGTCGATAGAATCAATGTTATAACTCTGTATAACATCTATAATTTTATCGGGATTTTTGCTTTGGTTCTGCTGGCTTATTTTTTCGTTTGGCAACTTTCGGGAAGCAGGCTTTTATCCGCCGTCGCGGCCGTGTCCGCGATTGGCGGATATCATGTCGTCTACAGACAATTTCTTTACAACGACTTTAACATTTACGGTCGGCCGATGTTTCCTTACGTGAGCTCTCTGGCTTTTTTCGCGTATTTAAACCTTTTAATCTTATGGCTTAGGACGAAAAAATTTATTTCCGGATTTTTCTCCGCCGTTGCGCTTGGTTCGCTTTTTTACATATACTTTTTTGCCTGGACTTTCGCTTTGGCTTTCAACGGAGCGCTGTTTTTGCTGTATTTTCTAAAACGTGAATGGGCGCCCGCAAAATCGCTGGTCTTTATTTCCGCGGTCGGCATGCTGATCGGGTTTTATAATCTTTTTCAGATGTGGGCGCTTTTTCAATCCGACATCGGCGCGCAGATTGCATATTTTCATTGGTCAAGCCGCACGCATCTGCCGATTTTCAGTAAAATCGGCGCCGCCATGCTTTTACTCTTCGCGTTGTTTTGGCATCGAAAGAGGGATAATGCGAATATTATTCTGATTTTCGCGCTGGTTCTGGCCGGATGGATTTCTTTAAACCAGCAAATAATCACCGGCAAGGCGGTTGAGATCGGGCATTACTACTGGTATTTTATTGTCCCGCTTTCCATTCTCACGGGTTTGTACATGTTATGGGAACTGCTGGATGGTTTTGCGTTGCGGAGGCAGCTGTTTGCGTCTATGCTGGTTGTCGTATTTTTGCACGGCGCCTTCGGGCAATATCGGTCTTTTTGGACAACTTTGCCGGGGAAGGAATACGAGCAATCATATCAGCCGATAATCGCGGAATTAAAAAAAGATGCTAATCCCGGAGTTGTATTAGCTGCGGACGATCATTTGGCTTATCTTACTACGATTTATACTAATCATGATTTGTTTTGGGCGGGAGCGGCTTCGCAAACCATAATACCTTTTTCACGTTTTTCAGATATGCTTTATGTTTACGCATATTTAAATAAAGAGGCGCGCGGTAACTTTGCCGGCTACTTGCGCGGCGTGATGAGCGATGGAGCCGACTACTCTTTTTACAAAGGCCTTTACGGATTTATAGAGGGGTTTTCCTCCGGTATGGATTATTACGATTATATTTATAAGGCGAAAGCCGATAAAAACGTTATAGGTCCGCATAGGGAGCGGCTGATTTCAGAGCTTAGCCAAAAATATTCTCAATTGACGGCCAATGGCGGGGTAGCCGGTCTGTTGAATAAATACGGCGTCAAGTATATTGTGTGGGACAAAAACAAAAATCCCGAATGGGATTTGTCTTTTCTTAATCTCGAGCTTCTCATTGCGCACAACAATATAGACCTTTACAGGGTTATATATTGATATGCAGAGTAGCAGAGAAATCATCGTAATCATTGGCTATGGCTGGGTGGGGCAGGCAAACGCTTTGGCGCTGACTCGGATGGGATATCCGGTTTTTTATTATGACATCGCGCCGCCGGTTTTGCGCTATGGCGATAAATATCAGAATCTTTACGCGGAAATAGCCCCCCTCCAAAAAGTTTTGGAGAAGGACGGCCAAAATACCTGGTATATTGTCGCCGTGGGCGACACGGTGAGGGAAGACGGCTCGCAAGACGTGACGCTTATAAAAAAATCGCTGGATTCGCTGAAACCTGCCCGCGGAAGAGTTGTTTTGCGCTCAACCGTTTTGCCGCAAAATTTAAAGGCGCTGGATTTTGATTTTTACGTTCCGGAGTTTCTGCATGAACGCCACGCCGTTGAAGAATGTTTAAACCCGCATTATTTTGTTTTGGGCAAGGGGCAAGGGCGGCTTTCGGAGCCGAGTTTCCTTTCGGCGTGGCAGCTTCGCGCCAGAAAAGTTTTTAAAGGTACGCCGGAACAGGCATCCTATGTTAAATATCTCTCCAATCTTTGGAACGCGGCCAGAGTCGCTTTTATAAACGAATTTGGAGACTTGGCGCGCGACGAAGCAGTTATTGATTTTGTCTTTGAGAAAAAAAATTACTTAAGATATGGGCAGGCGTTTGGCGGGCATTGCTTGCCCAAGGACCTTTTCGCGTTTTGGAGCGCGCATGCGGCGGATAAAAATAACATAGAGCTTATGCGCGCGGCATATTTAAGCAACGAGCGCCATAAAAAAAACGAGGCAGTGCACGATTCTCTGCCGGAGTGGTTTTCATCTTGGGAGGAGGAGCGGCGGACACTTGGCGATATGCGAGCGTGGGATTTTTTGTGGAATAAATTTAATTCAGCGCCGCCTGTCCAATCAGCGCGCAGAAAATTGAGGTTTTTGGTGAACGCCGCCTCGCGCGCTGTTCCGGAGAGGTCTTTTGGCGAGGTTAGGGAAATTTGGAACGGTCTGGCGAAGAAGAACGCGAGATATTACGCTAATACAAAAACGCCGAGCGGACGGGACGTAAACGAATTTGAACTGCGGGAAACCGGTTTGGCGGATTATGAAAAATATGTCGCGGGGGACGCGCTGCTTGCGCGGGTTTTGGCGAAATCTAATCCCTCAAGCACTTTGGAAATCGGCTGCGGGCTGGGGCGGATGACTGAGTTTTTCCCGCGGCATTTTGCCAAAACCTGCGCTATTGATATTTCCGACGTTATGGTGGAAAGCGCCAAAAAAAGGTTGGCGGACACGAAAAATATAGATTTTAAAATATCTGACGGCAAAATTATTGCTTTTCCAGACAATCATTTTAATTTCGTTTTTTCGTACCAGACGCTTCAGCATATTCCCGCGCGCGGAATTTTGGCGGCTAAATTCAAAGAAATTTATAGAACATTAAAGCCCGGCGGAATTGCTAAATTGCATTTGCGGACGGGCCGAGGCCCTTACAAATGGCATTGGGCGTATGGCGTCTCGGTAACGCCCGCCGAAGCAAAACAGATTGCAGAGACCGCCGGTTTTAAATTTATTAAGCACGAAATAGAAGATTCTAAAAGTTTATGGATATGGCTTGCAAAATAAAAAAACCAGTGTTATATTGCTAATGGAGGAAAAAATATGAAAAAAATTCTCATTACAGGCGGAGCGGGGTTTATTGGATGCCATTTGTCTAGGCATCTTTTGGATACTTACGGCGATGTTGAGCTTGTTTTGGTTGACAATCTCCAGCGCGGCAGGATGGACGATGATTTTAAAAAGCTTTTGGAAGATAAACGGATAATATTTTTGAACCTTGACCTTACTGACCCTGCTTCTTACGCCAGGATTGGCGCGGATTACGACCACGTTTATCATCTGGCCGCGATCAACGGGACGAAGCTTTTTTACGAAATGCCGCAGGAGGTTTTGCGCATCAACGCGCTCTCGCTTATCTACATGCTGGAGTGGTTCCGCAAGCATAGTGCCAAGGGCAAATTTTGCTTTACTTCGTCCAACGAGGCCTATGCCAGCGCTCTCTCCGCTTTCGGTAAATTGCCGATTCCCACGCCGGAGAAAGTCCCTTTGGTGATTGATGACCCCTACAACGCGCGCTGGTCGTACGCTTCCACCAAGCTTGTCGGGGAACTCTTCGTTATCCATTACGCCAAAGCATACAACTTCCGGGCGCTTATCGTGAGGCCGCATAATTTTTACGGCCCGCGCGCGGGGTATCACGGCCATGTCATACCAGATTTTTCAGAAAGAATCGCGGCCAAAGTGGATCCGTTTCCGATTTACGGCGCGGACGAGACGAGGACTTTCTGCTACATCTCCGATGCTGTGCGTGCGATGCGGATGTTGATGGATTCGCCGAAAACCGACGGCCAGCCGATTGAAACTGTGCATATCGGCGATTTTCATGAAATCACGATGCGCGGGCTTGCCGAGAAGCTGTTTGAAATTACCGGCTGGAAGCCGAAAACGCTGGACATCAAAACAGCCCCTCCCGGAAGCGTAAAACGCCGCTTGGCGGACGTGTCAAAACTTCAACTTCTGACAGGCTGGAAACCCGAAGTACCTTTGGACGAGGGTCTCAAGCGCACCTACGACTGGTATTTGGTGAATCCGGAAAAGAAATAGGGCGCGTTGACAAATTTAATCTCCTCGTGCTAGCATTCTTTTTAGAATAGAAAAAAGAAGAAAGGGGACAAAATAATGCCTAGATGGGAGAGAAAGGTTCTGCCGCCGAATCACAAAGATCATAGAAGGGAGCTCAACGATTGGATTAAGGGAAGTTTGCCGCAAGGGCTCTCATTTCCAAAAGTGACAGCTTTTTGGGGGAATGCCGGACACGGAATCGGGGGGCACTATCATCCCCGGCAATGGGAGCTTTACTTCGGGCTCTCGGGCAATGGAACGATGGCGCTTTACGAGCCTGGCAGGTGGGGGGAAGATAATGGGCCGCAATCAGACGTCTTTGAATTTGAGAAAGGCGTTTGGGTGCTTATCCCGCCAGGCGTGAGACACGAACTGCGTTTTAAGACTGATACAATTCTGCAAATCGCCTCGACGATTCCGGAATTTGACCCGAAAGATCTCGTCGTCGAATCGATGAACATATTTTTCAAGTAGAAGGCGAGATACGCCGAAAAGGGAGCAACGCTCCCCGTTTTTATTTCTCATTTTTGAATTTACGGCGCAAATAACTCGTCGTGAAAATCCAAAATGATTTTGCTGGCGAGTTCTAATGGGTCAACCTGGCAGGTTGACCAATGTTTTACTTACCAAAAAAACTTTTTTATCTCGTCGCAAACTCGCAAAACATCTTCATCCGTCAGCGTGAAAGCGGATGGAAGCCAGAGGGATTTCGGCAGGAGCGCGGAGCTCACCGGAAAGTTTTCATCAGGGAGCTTGTAGGGGAGCTGGCGGTGGATAGGATGCCAGTATTTTCGGCAATCAATATTTTTTCCGCGAAGATATTTTTCAAGCTCGTCCCGTTTGTCCGTTGCGACGTCCGTCCATTGGGGCATCTCCTCGCTTCGGGAGTGGAAAATTTTTATCTCTTTAATGTCTTTTAAATTTTCGGCGTAAAGCTGGTAATTTTTTTTCATTCTCTGGAGTCGCTCTTTTAAATGCGCGAATTGCCCAAGCCCTACGGCGGCCTGCAAATCGGTCATGCGGAAATTGTAGCCGATAGTATCGTGCGTATCGTCTCCTCCCGTTCCGTGGACTGGCCTGCCATGGTCTTTTAACGGGCGCAATTTTTTAAAAACCTCGTCGCTATCGGTCACAATCATCCCGCCCTGCCCGGTTGCCAGGGTTTTATTCGCGGCGAAAGAAAAACAACCCGCACTCCCCAAAGTTCCCAGAAATTTTCCTTTGTGCTTTGAGCCAAGCGCTTCGGCGGCGTCTTCTATCACGAAAATATTATTTTTTTTGGCAATGTCTAAAATCGCCTCCATATTGGCACCTCTTCCGGTGACATGCACCGGGATTATCGCTTTGGTTTTTGGCGTTATTGCTTTTTTTATTGCCTCAACGCTTATTGCCAGTGTTTCAGGGTCAATATCTACTAATACGGGTTTCGCGCCTGCAAGCTCAACTGCATTGACTGTCGCTATAAAAGTCGCGTCCGGCACGATGACTTCATCTCCCTGCCCGACTCCTACGGCTTTTAAAGACAAAAAAATCGCGGCCGTGCAGCTAGTAGTCGCTACGGCATGTTTTGCCCCGACAAAATAAGCGATTTTTTTTTCAAATTCTTCCGTAAGCGGGCCTTCGTTTACAAAATTGGCGTCAAGCGCTCGCTTGATAAATTCATAATCTTCTTTCTCAACCTGCGGCTGCCACCAGGGGATTTTTTTATTTTCCATAAATTCTTGCTTTTGGAAGCGGCATTATAAATTTGCCCTTATATCCGTTTTTGCGAAGTATTTTCATAAGCTCTTCTCCGATATGCCAGGAAAGCACTAAGGCGTAGTCCGGCTGGTCCTTGAATAATTTATCCTCCTCAAGCACGGGGATATGCGTTCCGGGGGTGAAAAGCCCGATTTTCGGCGACCCGGCTTTTTCCACGGAGTAGTCAAGAATCTGGCTGTCTATTTTTGTAAAGCCCAGAAGAGTATTGGAGCGCGCGGAGCTTGTTATCCCCGCTATTTTCGCGCCTTTTTGTTTTAATTCAATCAAAAGTTTCAGCAGATTATTTTTCGCGATTATTGCTTTTTGCGCAAATTTGTGGAGTTTTGCTTTGTTGTAAAGCCCCGCCCTCTCCTCAGCGGCCATGAGATTTCTTGCGCCCGCGCTCATTTTATGCCGACCGGGTTTTGCAAAAATTCTGATTGAGCCGCCAGAGGACGATATGCGCTCCGCGTCAATCAAGCTCATCCCGGCAAGGGCAAAAAGCTTGATTAAGGGCTTGAGAGAATAAAAACGCAGGTGCTCGTGGTAAATTGTGTCAAACTCAAACTTTTCTACTATGTCCATGAGATATTGAGATTCGGAAACAAACACTCCGTCCGGCGCGAGCGCGCTTTTGATGTTTTTCGTAAGTTCTACTGGGTTGGGGATATGCGCAAAAGTGTTGGTTGCAGTTACGATTTTTGCCTTGCCGTATTTTTTTAATATTTTCTTCGCTGTGCTTTTTGTGAAATATTCTTGTATTGTGGAAATGCCGTTTTTGTTCGCGGCTTTCGCGGCGTCCGTTGGTTCAACTCCCAAAACGCGCATGCCCTTTTCTTTAAAACTCTGAAGGAGCGTTCCGTCGTTTGAACCGATATCTATGATTAAGTCATTTTTGGAAAGATTATATTTTGTTTCTAAAGAGCCAGCGAGCTCGCGGAAATTTCTGATAAGCATGTTAGTAAGTCCGGTGCGGTAAGGGTAGTTTTTCGGGAAAACAAGCTCCGGAGCAATTATTGAATCCAGTTGCAAAAGGCCGCATTTCGCGCAGCGGCATAAATGCAGCGGATAAGTCACCTCCGGCTCGTGGAGCTGCTTTTTTGTAAGATACGCCTGCACAATCGGCTGATGCCCCAAATCCAGAACCGACTCCAGATTTTTATTCCCGCAGATTTGACATTTCATGAGTATTAGTATAACCTATCACGTTAGAATGTAGTTTTACAGAAGGAAATCTAGAAATCGGCGTGGCCTACGGCATTATCAAAGAGGCCGGTGGCGTAATGGTGGATATTGACGGAAACGACATCGGAACAAAAAAATTTCTGGAGTGGGGACAGAAAGAAGCGCTCCCGGTCATCAGCGCGGCGAATATTGATTTGGCATGGCAAGTCATCCGCCATCTGCGATAATATACATGGACGCAACCGCCAGCCCTGCTGGCGGGTTTTTAATATATGAAAAACACTGGCTGCGAGCTTTGCGCTTTTGAGAACCCAAAACCCACCGCTACCGCTATTTTCATAAAAAATGGCCGGCTTTTGGTGCTGAAGCGAAATATTCCTCCCTTTCAAAATAAGTGGGATTTTATGGGTGGGTACATTGAGAAGAACGAAACTCCCGAAGAAGCTTTAAGGCGCGAGATTAAAGAAGAATTAAATATTGATGCTGAATCCCTTTTTTACATCGGGGTTTTCACTGGGGTTGGTTTTTATAAAAAGTACGAATATCCGACTTTGTGCTTCGCCTATTTTGTTGAATTGAAAGGAGAAATAAAACTCAACGAGGAAAATTCGGAATACGCTTGGCTTCGTCCAGACGAAATAGACATTGCTTTTGATTCAAACCAAAAAATACTGGAATTTATAAAAAATAAATTTACTTATGATTTAAACAAGGCGCGAGAGCTTGTTTCCCAGCTTGATTCAACCGCCGTATTGAATGAGCAGTCGCTCTATAAGGCGATACTTGATGGCTATGTGAGCACGGTTGAAGAAGGCGGCGAATTTATCGGCATGGGCTGGATTTTTCCTCGGCAAACCATGTTGCGGCGTCAAGCTGTAATTGAAGATATGATTGTTGACGACAGGTATCGCGGCAAAGGATTAGGCGAAAAAATTTTGCTTGATCTTTTAAGGTGGGCAAAATCTAACGGAGTAGAGGTGGTTGAGTTAACAACCAATCCCAAAAGGATTGCAGCAAACGCTCTTTATCAAAAGGTTGGCTTTAAACTTCACGAGACCAATCATTATTTATTAAAATTGATATAATAAGCGTATGAATAAAAATTCCAATCAATTAAATTCTCCGCAATACGATAAATCCTTGCTCAAATCGGTTGGCAAGAATGTTTTTATAAGCGCGAGTGTGGAAATCAGAAGGCCGCAGCTGGTGTCTTTGGGCAGCAATGTTGACATTGATTCTGGATTTTACCTTACCACCCAAGCCGAGTTGGGAGATTATATACATATCGGCCCTTATGTCGCGGTAATCGGCGGCAAACCGGGACTTTTGAAAATGGGCAATTTTACCAATATCGCGGTTGGCGGAAGAATTATTTGCGTATCCGACACTTTTTTAGGCGACGGGCTAATCGGGGCGCAGGGGATTCCCGAAGAATTCCGGAGATTTAAAATCGCGCCCGTTGTTTTTGAAAATTTCGCCAATGTCGGCGCTGGGGCGATTATTTTGCCGGGAGTGACATTGCGCGAGGGTTCGGTTGTCGGCGCTGGCGCGGTTGTCACCAAGGATACGGAGCCATGGACGATTTACGCCGGGAGCCCCGCTAGGCCGGTTAAAAAAAGGCCCAAAGAAACAATGCTGGAATACGCCGCCAAGCTCGGGTATCCAAATGGTCGCAAAGCATGAAGCATAAAACACGAAACGTGCAACATGCGAATTTTATTTATAACTTCCAAGCTGAATTTCAAAACCGCCGGCGGCTCAATTGAGGAGCTGGATTTGCTTATGCAGACCCTGCAGAATCTGGGCAACGACGTCAAAACAATAACCGCTTTTTCCGCCAGTAATGTCATTTTGGAAAAACGCCCGTACGAAGTCATAGAGGAGCAAATCACTTCAAAGCGCCTTTTTGGCATTGCCTGGCAGCTTTATAAAATTTTAAAGAAGTACGAAAAAATGGCCGACATTTTCCACATTGACGGCCATATTTTTTTATACGGCGCCGGGCTTTATAAGCTTCTGGGCGGGAGAATTCCGGTGGCGGCGTATTTTAATTATTACCTGATGTGCTGGGACGACACAGCGATAAGCATGGCCCTGCAGCCGAAAGAAAACATTTTTGTCCGCGCAAAAAAGAAAATACGCTGGCTGATTGAAAAATACATCGGCATGCCGCTCGCCAACCGCATTGATGTTTTTGCTTTCGTGAGCCCGAATCTCAAAACGGTATACGAGGATTTTGGGTTGCGAAAGGACCCGAACACTTTTGTGATAGGAGATTTGATTGATTTCGGAAAAATAATGCTGGAAAACGGAATTTCGGAAGATACTTATCTTAACCGCAACAAGCGCGCTGGGCCCTTTCTTCTTTTTTACTCAAGCCGGATGATCCGCGGAAAGGGGTTTGATTTGCTGCTTCACGGGTTCGCCAGAGTCAGAAACAAAGAAAATTTTAAAATGGTTTTGACCGGCACCGGGCCGGAAGCGGAGACGCTCAAAAAAATTGCGAAAGATTTGAGGATAGAAAAATACGTGGAGTTTCCGGGATGGGTTTCGTGGCCGCGCCTGCTTCAATACAACAAGGAGGCGGATATTTACATACAAGTGGGCTGGAAGCCGGAAGGTACTTCTATCTCCCAGCTCTATGCGATGGCTTTCGGAGTGCCGTCCATTTTGCCCGGCGGCGGAGGGCTTGAGTGGCAGGCGAAAGATACAGCTATCTACGTCAAAAACGGCGCTCACGATGATTTGGCGCGCGCCATAGAAAAACTGGCTGGCGACTACGACCTCCGCGCCGAGCTTTCCAGAAATTGCTACAAGCGCATCCGCGAAGATTCAATGAATTACCAAAAACAAATCCCGATTTGGAATGAAAAGCTCAAATCTCTGATTTGACGCAGTATAAATTCACGAATTCGCCGAAATTGGTGCCGCTGGCGGATTTGGGTATGAATTTCGCGTAATCGGCGTCGTTCGCCGCCGGGCTTAATTTTGACAAGCCCTGTTTTGTGATGGCGAAAATTTCAAACCCGAAAGATTCTATGAAATTTAAAAATTTTAACGGAGTATTTCCGGCTGCTAGAACCCAAGCGGGAGCGAATTCAACGATTAACACCAGATTCCTGTTTTCTGAAAGTATTTTTTTCATTCCCTGAAGGGCCGCGTATTCCCCGCCCTCTATGTCCATCTTTATGATGTCAATTTTTGAAACGCCTAATTTAGCAAAAAACGAATCAAGGTCGGTGGCCTCAACGCTTATTTTCTTTTTTTGAAAATCCAGCGGGACGTTGGGCAGTGTGCTGTGAACCCCGCTCCGCGCGTCGTAATGGTAAAAATCAATCCGGCCGGTTTTGTCGGATACGGCAAGCTGGTATGGTTTTACGTTTTTCATACGCCCGATATTTTTTTGGAGCAGCTTAAAATTTTCCGGGTCTGGCTCAAAAGCGTAAACCGCTCCGCCGCTTCCAACCAATCCTGAAGCAACCCTGGTGTAATAGCCGATGTGAGCTCCGATATCAGCCACCGCTATGCCGGGCTTTACGATTTTTTTAAAAAGAGAAATTGTTTCCTGCTCATAGAGGTCGCAGAGCATATCCAACTTCCAGCGCCTGATATAATTTTTCGGGAAATGGTATCCGGCAAAAAAAGTGTAAACATTAACCAGAGCGTCAAACAACTTATGCAAAAACAGCGCTCTATATATTTTTTTCAGCATACAGCTTGATTTTTTTTGCCAAGAGATCGGCCAGCGGCTCCAGTACGGCCCGCTTTTTCTCCAAATCCGCTTCATGTTCCCAGATATATGACAGATCCAGCGGAGCGGCGTCTTCCAACATTCCTTGGATGTACGCCAAAAGCTCTTTTTCATCAAAGTTAAACCGCCGGAGCTGGTCTTCTACGATATACGGCAACAGGTCTATCTGCTCGCATTTTTTTACCATTGATATGGCGTTGTAAAATTGGTCGCCGAAGGTGATGACCGGTTTTCCCAGAAAAAGCGCTTCCCAGCCGGCAGTGCTCGTGATGGTTAGCACCAGCTTTGCTTTCGGTAATATCTCAAAACTTGTGATTGACGGAGCAAGCAATTTAACATTCGGAATTTTTTTAAGCTCTTTATAATAGGAACGCGGCCGGAAAGGCACCATTTGCGGGTGCTCTTTTACGTAAAGCGTGAAATGCACTGGCAAAGAGCGCGCGATTTGCCGGACCAATACCAGCTGGTTGGCGTGGAAAGGCGCGTGGAGGAGCGTGGAAATTTCCGGCTCCATCTGCAGGGTGTAATAGGCGAAATCCACGTCCGGATTAAAAGCGTCGTATAGGTCTTCCACGCCGATGAGATTTCTTATTTTGCGCTTTAGCCGGTCATAAAGAGAATACAAGGGATTAATATAGGTATAGTCGTTTCTATCCATTTTAGCGGTGTAGTCATAAAGCTCTTTTGAGTAAACCTTGATGAATCTTACAAAATTTTTTGGTTTTAAAAAATTAAAGTGACTTGCTCTCTTCACGGCCAGCTTTTTAATGTCCACTCCGTCATAGTAGGGATGCGGCGCGTTCCTGAAATTGCGCAGAAAATCAGATGCTTTTTGGCATCGCCTTGCCACATCTCCGGCCGCTATAATTTGTTTTGCTATCTCCTCCACCTCCGTAAAGCGGTCGTATCTTTTGCTGATTATGGTTTTATTTTTTGTGTATCCGGGCAAAATCGCTATCGGCTGGATTCCTTTTTTCGCGGCTATCTCGTGCAAAAGATATCCTCCCATGCCGCCGAGCACCGAAAACACCAAAGCATCGGGCTTTTCTTTGTCCAAAAATTCAATAATCGCTTTGGCCCTCACTTGAAGGATGCGCATCATTTCTTCGTGAGTATAGGGTGGAGCGGCGTATGGATACTCGCGCACCAGCTGGTTAAACATTACGACCCTATCAATGGCTATGTACGGCCAGAGATTTGGAATCCCGTAGGCGCGCTCCAGCCAATTTAAATACGCCAAATCCAACAGCTCTGTTTTGTACCGCTCATGGATTTCCTCGTCAAAGATTAATGCGCTGTATTTAATCTCTTTTTGGTTCGTCAAAAAATCATGGCTCGTCCTAAGCGAAGTATACCCGCAAAATTCGGTTATGCCGTATTTTTCTTTAAGCGTAATTGCCAAACAATGCGCGATATAAGCAAAGCGCCGCTGGGCCAGAAAGCAAATTTTCATGATTATAATTAATGTAACAACCGGGCTTTAAATGTGGTTATTATATATGACATGCCATGAAGATTCAAGAATGTTTTAATCGGATAAAATTCTGGCGGACGGCCGACAGGATCGGGCCTGATATTCCATGGACTCATTGGAAACTGCATTTTAATTCCACAATGCGCGCGCTTTGTAAGAAGAAGTTCAGGCATTTTGACGCGACCGCGGAATTGCGCCCCGGCTCTTATTTTATTTGCCCTTCCAAAATCAGTATTGGCAAGGGCGTTATTGTTCGGCCAGGCAGTTTTTTGGCCGCCAATCCAAAAGAAGGAGAGCATGGGATTACCATAGAAGACGACGTGCTTTTGGGGCCCGGGGTTCACATGTATACAACCGACCATGAATTTAAAAATCCAAGCATCCCTATTTGTTATCAGGACTATAAGCCATCCAAGCCGATAGTTGTAAAGCGCGGCGCGTGGATTGGCGCCAACGTCGTGATTTTGGCAGGAGTTACTATAGGAGAAAATAGCGTAATCGGCGCGGGCAGCGTGGTGAATAAAGACATCCCGCCTCGCGTCGTGGCTGCCGGAAGCCCGGCGGTGGTTATCCGGAAAATATGAGCGATGAAAAATATCCGTGTTATACCAAGATTGGACATAAAGGGGCCGAATGTTGTAAAGCCGGTGCATACGGAAGCGCTGCGCGTTGTCGGCAATCCGAAAGAATTGGCCAAGCGTTATTATGAAGAAGGCGCGGACGAGCTGATTTATTTGGACATAGTCGCGAGTTTGTATCAGAGAAATCTTGATTTTGATTTGCTAAAGTCCGTCACCGAAAACATTTTCATTCCTGTTACGGTTGGCGGCGGCATCCGGACAATTCATGATATAAATAACGCTTTGCGTTCAGGGGCGGACAAAGTGGCGATTAACACTTACGCAGTTCGCCGCCCGAAATTTTTAAGCGAGGCGTCCAGAGAATTCGGTTCGCAGTGCGTTGTTTTATACATAGAGGCTAAAAAGCAAAAGGACGGTTCTTACGAGGCCTATACTGACGGCGGGCGCGAGCATTCCGGAATAGACGCGGTGGAATGGGCCAGGCGCGCGATTGATTTGGGGGTAGGCGAGATTTTGGTGACATCGGTTGACCGCGACGGAACCAGACGGGGATACGACTTGGATTTAATCAAACGAATCAGCGCTTTCTCGCCGGTTCCGGTTATCGCGCACGGCGGCGCTGGGGATTTGGAATTTTTGGACAAGGTTATTATGGATGGGAAAGCAGACGCCGTTTCTGCATCCTCAATTTTTCATTACGGAGATTTTAAGATAGGAGACGTTAAAAATTATCTAAAAGCAAAAAATATAAATGTCCGAACCTAAAATAACAATTATAGATTACGGCGTGGGGAATCTTCATAGTTTGAAGAGGGCTTTTAAATTTTTTGATGTTGACGCGGCGATCTCCGAAGACGCCGATGAAATTTTAAATTCCGATGCCGTGGTTTTGCCGGGGGTTGGTTCCTTTGAGGCCGGAATGAGGGGGCTTAAAATCCGCGGCTTGGCGGACGCCGTAAAAACTTTCGCTGCGTCTGGCAAGCCCGTGTTAGGGATTTGCCTCGGCGCGCAGATTTTGCTTTCGGAGGGGCATGAGTTCGGGGTTTTTGAAGGGCTGGATGTAATTCCCGGCAAAGTTGTGCGTTTTCCGGAGCTTGCTGGCGGAGAAAAAATACCGCACGTCGGCTGGAATAAAGTCCGCTCGCCTGGCGGAGACGCATGGAATAAAGATTTTTATTTCGTGCACTCTTATATTTTGAAGCCGGATAAAAATGAGCACATTTTCGGGCGGACGACATACGGCGGGCAGGAATTTTGCTCGGTTGTGAAGAAAGACAACATTTATGGGACGCAATTCCACCCGGAGAAGAGCGGCGGGGCTGGGCTTGAGGTAATTAAAAATTTCATTAAGACCACGTGATTTCAGAAGTTAAGAATACACAAGCCAAATACGGTTTGCCGCAAGAAGTTAAGTTTTGTAAAAAGTGCGTAATTTCCAACCAGCGGCCGAATTCAGCAATTGAATTTGCGCACACAAGCAACACTCGCAAAGCCACGATTAACTTTGATGCCGAAGGAGTTTGTGACGCGTGCCGCTTTGCCAAAATCAAAAAAACTCAAATTGATTGGGCCGAACGTGAACGGCAGTTGGCGGTGTTGTGCGACAGATACCGCAAAAATAACGGAGAATACGACTGCATCGTTCCGGGGTCCGGAGGCAAAGACAGTTTTTACGCCGCCCACATTTTGAAATATAAATACGGCATGCACCCGTTGACGGTAACTTGGGCGCCGCATCTTTATACCGATTGGGGATGGAAAAATTTTCAAGCATGGCTCCACGCCGGTTTTGACAATTATCTGCATACTCCAAACGGCCGCGCGCATCGCCTGCTTACCCGTTTGGCTCTTGAAAAACTGTTTCATCCGTTTCAGCCTTTTATTTTGGGCCAAAAATCCCTCCCGCCAAAATTAGCCGTATCTTTTAATATCCCCTTGGTTTTTTACGGCGAGAACGAAGCTGAATACGGCAATCCAATTGCAGATATGTCCACTGCCAAACGCGACCGATCTTATTTCACGGCAAAAGATCAATCTAAAATTTATTTAGGCGGCGTATCCGTAGCAGATTTTAAACAGCGCTATGATATTTCAGATAACGATCTTCAGCCGTATTTTCCAGCCGATCCGGCAAGAATGGAAAAAATCGCTTTGGAGGTGCATTATCTGGGATATTATTTAAAGTGGCATCCGCAATCCTGTTATTATTACGCGGTAGAACACGGCGGCTTTCAGGCTGCCCCGGAACGAAGCCCGGGAACATACGGAAAATATACCAGCATTGATGATAAAATGGACGACTTGAATTTTTACACAATGTTCATAAAATTTGGCATAGGACGCGCGACTTGGGATGCGGCGCAGGAAATAAGATCTGGCGATATAACGCGTGATGAGGGGGTATCGCTTGTGAGAAGATTTGACGGAGAATATCCCGCAAGATTTGAGGACGAACTTTTTCGGTATTTAAGCATTACGGAAAAGGATTTTTCGCCAAAGGTCGTTAAAATGTTTGATTACCCTGTGATGAACAGAGAATATTTTATGAAATTAGCCGACGAATTTAAGTCGCCGCATTTATGGAAGCGTCTGCCGGACGGAGAGTGGAAATTGAAACATCAAGTCAGTTAAAAAAGTTTTAAAAGCGTGAAAGAAAAACTCTTGGCTATTATTCCCGCGAGGGGGGGGTCTAAACGCATTCCCAATAAAAACATCAGGAATTTTTTTGGCAAACCTTTGATTGCGCATACGATTTTGCAGGCAAAAGAAAATTCTTTTATTGACAGAGTGGTTGTGGACACGGATTCCCCTAAAATTGCGGCGATTGCGAAAAAATACGGAGCGGAAGCGCCATTTTTGCGCCCCAAGCGTTTGGCTGCGGACAAAGCCAGCGTGAATGATTCGGCCGTTTATTTTTTAAAGAGATTAAAAAAAGAAGAAGGATGCGAACCGGAATACGTAATATTTTTACACACAACCTCGCCGCTCCGCGAACAAAAGGACATTAATGAATGCTGGGAATTTATAAAAGAAAGCGGCGCCACGACCGTTCTTACCGTGTGTTCTACGCATCCGCGCCTTTATTATCTGGACGCGCAGAATAAAATCATTTTGGCTAACAGTCCCGGAGGCAAGTTGCCGTCTAACGTCCAGCAATGGCGCAAGGCGTACATTTTAAACGGCTGTTTCGTATATATTGTAAAAACGTCCGCGTTGCTTAAAGAAAAAGACATTTTTACCAGCGATACAAGAGCCGTGATTTGCGACAAGTGGCGGTCGGTTGATTTAGATACTCCGGAAGACTGGGTTTTGGCAGAATATCTTTATAAACACAAAGACAAACTGACTAAAGAAATCAAAAGTTTTAAATAAATGAAGCCGCCCATCATTATCTTGGGTTGCGCCAATTCTGGGACAAGCATGTTGGCTAGGATTCTTGGGGGCAAGAACGGCCACTTTTTAATTACTGATCATAAGGTTAAAGGCGGGGTTGTGCCTGAAGATAAATCAAATACCACTGACACGCAAATCTGGTGGGATAATTTTGATTTTGAAAAATGGGATGCAAAAGGCGATCCGCAACTCGCAGTTCCGATTTTTGATAAAAATGCCATAGAGCGCGTAAGACGCATCTATCTCTCGTTGGCGGGCGGCAAGCGATTGGTTATTAAGTCGCCAGATCATATCGCTCGCGTGCCGTTTTTTAAAGAAATGTTTCCTGATGCGCTTTTTGTGTTTATTGTGCGCAATCCTTGGCACAATTTTCAATCTATGACTTTGGGCGGCACCGAGACATATCTTTTGTTTACAAAGACAGTCCTTTCGCTGCCGGACGATCTACTGCTACGTGCGGCACATTCTTGGAAGGAGTGCATTGATCTTTATTTAAAATATAAAAACGAGAATTGGACTCTAACCCGGTACGAAAATATCGTTTACGATGCCGGAAATTCTATCTCCAAGATGTTTAACTTTTTGGGCATAAACGACTCTGCCTATTTTGAGCGGGCAGTTAAGATTCCCGGAGCTAAAGACGATAACTATTATCCTGTGCGGAAACTTTTTACAAAAAGTCCCTACAAGCAAGAAATTATGAAAGCTATTGCTCCGGGGTGCGAGTATTTTAACTACAATTCTTCTATAAATTCCGCAAGAAGTTCTATTGGAGAATATTGCTTCGCAAGATTTAAAAAAATGTTTTATCTAAAACCAGTCCTCGCCCCTATAAACAACTTATTTAAATACACAGCTAAAAAAGTTATCAAGGCATACGTTGATTTTGTTTTGAGGCCCGAAAATCCTTATATCGGCAGATTATTTTTTAATGCCGAAGCCGCCGGACTGAAATTCATAAGAGTTGATGATAATACTCTGACTAAAATTGGTCCGGCTAATTCAATCTATTTTGGTATTCGGGAACGTGATTATCGGAGATTTAAAGACGAGAAGTTCGCGGTTTTGGCTGATCGTTGGGGCGAAAACAAGGCAATTTTAAAAAACATTAAACTCTCCGCGAATCATCAACCGGAGAACGGCAAATATTTACTTTCTGGCGAAGTTACTTTTATAATAAAACAATGAAAATTGGCATAATCGGCTTTGGCTCAATAGGCCAAAGACATTATAAAAATTTGAATAAATATAAAAAAAATGTCGTAGTGTTTTCTAAAAGAGACGACGTTGATTTGTCGCGCCAAGTTAAACATTGGCGCGATTTTGCCAACGGCGGTCCTTATGAAGGCATCGTTGTCGCGAATGAAACGTATAAGCATGCGGCAACGATCAAAAAATGTATTGCGTTAAGACCGAAAGTTATTTTTGTAGAAAAGCCGCTGGCCCACAGTTCTCGTGGCTTAATAGCGCTTGGCAGAACGTTAAAACGAAAAAAAATCAGCGTTTGGGTTGGATACAATTTTCATTTTTTTGCCCCATTTATTAAAATTAAAAAAAATATAAAAAGCGGCAAATTCGGCAGAATCTACTATATGCGCGTTTCCGTTGGCCAAGATTTACGAGAGTGGCGCCCGGGGCGAGATTATAGAAAAATTTATTCCGCCAAAAATAAGATGGGCGGAGGGGTCTTGCTGGATTTGGTGCACGATATTAATTATCCGGCTTGGCTTTTGGATGATGCTTTGATGCCGCAGCGATCGTATGTCAGAAAACTATCTAATCTTAAAATAGATACAGAAGACTTTGCTGAAAGCATTTTTGTCGGCAAAAAAACCGGAGCCATTGTATCCGTGCACCAAGATTATTTAAGAATTCCCAGCAGAAGGTTTCTGGAAATCATGGGTTCTGAAGGCAGTTTAATCTGGGATTCTTCAGACGCCGAAGACCGCGGCAGGATGTATCACAGAGAAATTAATTTTTTCGTCGGTTTAATAAGAAGCGGCAAGTATTTTTCTAATTGGGATGAAGCCGTTCGGGATGTTAGAAATATAGAGTATTTGAAAAAATATGGCGGATAAACTTAAATTTTTGCAAATCGGCTTGGGGTCAATGGGCAAGCGCCGAATCCGTAATTTGGCGGCTTGCGGCGAAAATAATGTCATTGGCATGGACTTTTCCGCTGAACGCAGACACGAGGCCGAAGAAAAATACAATATACGAACGATTGATAATTTAGATGCACTTGGCGCGGAAGATATTGACGCTGTGAGCATCTCCACGCCCCCAGACAAGCACGGCGATTATATCCGCTGGGCGCTTGCCAATAAAAAACATTTTTTTGTTGAGCTCGCGACGACAGACGACGGTTATGAAGAAATCCGCCGGCTGGCGGATAAAAATTTAGGCATCGTAATGGCGCCGTCCTGCTCGTTTCGTTTTTTTCTGCCGATTAAAATGATGAAAAAATATATTGGAGATGGGCGTATTGGAAAAGTTTTGGCTTTTCATCATCATGCAGGCCAATATCTGCCGGAATGGCACTCGTGGGAGGACTATCGCCAAATTTATTTCGCCAAAAAAGAAACCGGCGCTTTCCGCACAATGTTTTTATTTGAACTTAGCTGGCTGAATTGGCTTTTCGGGCGTCAGGCCGACGTCGTTTTCGGTTTTACGGATAAAATTTCAGACCTGGAGTTAGAGATTGGCGCCAAAGATATTACTTGGGCTTACTTAAAATATCAAAATAAAATTTTAGGCAGTCTCTTGATTGATATAATTTCGCGCAAGCCCTTCCGGACGCTGCGTATTTTAGGAAGCGATGGTGTATTGGAGTGGGAGTGGCTGGAAAATTGGATTAAAATTTATGACGCAAAAACAAAGCAGACGGAGACCATTGAGGTTCCGAAAGGAAATCCGGAGACCGGCTATTTAGCCGCCGAGGAGATGTATAACGATGAAATAAAAGCGTTTGTTGACGCAATTTACGGCCGCGCGCCGTATCCCTACACCTTTAAAGAAGACTTGCAAAATTTACGGGCTCTATATAAACTTGAGAAATAAATATGAGTACGCGAAACCCGTTTACTAAAAAAGTTGTTCGAGAGCACGATAAATTATATTTAAGCGAAAATCGCAAGCTTAAAGTTAAGGAGAAGTTTAAGTCAATAATGCGGATTGCGGATCGTCATTTGCGGACACTTACGCGCCCCGAAATATTGGATGTCGGCTGCGCGTCCGGCGACTTTCTCCACTATCTGCGCGCGCTCTATCCAAATGCCTCGCTTACCGGATTGGATGTTGTGCCCGCGCTTTTGAAACTGGCAAAACGCGAGGTGCTGCAGGCAAGTTATATACGCGGCGATATTTATACGGGGAAAGGACTGCCAAAAAGTAAATTTGACGCGGTATTTCTTCTGGCTGTGCATAGCATATTTGATGATGTTGGCTCTTGGTTAGATAATTTACTTCGATTGGTAAAACCCAATGGCCATATATTTGTCGATGGGCTTTTCAATCCCGAGGATGTTGATGTGGTTATGCGCGTGCGTTATGCAAAGCCCGGTTCGCGCTATCAGCGCGGATGGAATGTGTTTTCGCAGAAAACAGTACTTGAACATTTGCGCAAACGAGGCGCGAAGGGCGCCTTTCATCGCTTCGTTATAGGAATCGATATTCCGCGGCATAAGGACGACCCCCTGCGATCATGGACTTTTAAGCTTGAAAACGGCGAACGCGCCATCATCAACGGAACGCAAATACTCCACCAGTTCTACTTTTTAGAGATTACTCCCGGCCAAAAATGATTCTCAATAAAGGCAAGATTAAGAAAACAGAAAGCGAGACCCTCAAGACTTTTCAGGAAGAAATTCCTTCGCAATACTTTTCCCACAAAAATAAAGCCGCGTATAGGGATTATGTAAGGAACGCCGAATTTGTTTACAGAGAGCTGTTCAAATTCCCTCCGCAAATGTTTCGCGGCGCGGAACTCATAGACTTCGGGGCGGGAACGGGGGAAAATACCGTGTATCTTGCAAGCTGGGGCGCCAAATGCACGCTTGTTGAAATGAATCCCAAAGCGCAGAGCATCTCAAAAGAGGTGTTTAAAAAATACGCGCGGAATTTTGACGACCACACTTTTATTTGTTCATCAATCTTTGATTATAGCCCGGAGAGCGGCAAGCTGTACGACATTGTTCATTGCAGGGCTGTTCTCTCGCATACCGCGGCAAAGGAAGCTGCTTTCCAAAAAATCGCGAGGATGGTCAAACCGGGCGGATTTTTGATTTTCGGAGACCCGAATAAAGCTGGGGGATTCCAGAACATGCTGCAGCGTTTCGCCGTCTATCATTTTGCTTCAACACCAGACGAAATGGTGAAAGTTTGCGAATTTCTTTTTAAAGAAGACATTGACCGCAGTGAGAAGTTTATTCCTCGCACGCGCCGCGCCATCATTTTTGACAGATGGGTGATTCAATCCCAGGACGACTCTTCGGTTGCGGAAGTTGTGGGTTGGATGAAGAGTGGCGGTTTGCGCTTGTATTCGTCATATCCTCTATTTGCCGTGCCGCTTCGCGGGGATTCGCAGCATCACCAGCCAAAGTTTGATGCGGCATCGGTATCTAATCTGGCTAATCTTGGCGCGCTTACTGAATTGGTATGGATGTTGCAGACAGAATCGGATAGCAAGGCCTTCCCCAAATTCATGAGCGGGCTGAATCCGCTTGCGGCGGCGCTTGCAAACATTACATCATATGTGGCGAACTTCAATAAAAATACCAAGCTCGATGCCGGCCGTTTTCAAGAATTATCGCGCGCGTTGGCAAAGTCGTCCGACGCGCTGAATTTTCTCCAGCCCCTTCGCGAGAAACTCCTGCGAGCTCTTGGGGAAGCCGACGAATTTGTTAGCTTGGTTTATACATCTGACTTGAAGAAACTGCGCAAGTTTATCGAAAAAACAGAAGTTCTTTTTAAGGGCGCTTGCGGCGTGCGCCACGCGGATTTCATCGCTTACAAACCAATAGAGAATCGTTAAAAAATAATATGAAAATTAACAGCCATAATGAATGGGACAAGCTTCGGGAAATTGTTGTGGGCCGCGGGGAGGGACAAGCGCCGCTTTTGTTTACGGCGCCCGGACAGATTTCGGAGGATCTCTTGAAAAAAGCAAACCGCTTGGCGCGCGAAGCGTCGCCTAAATGGTTGATTGATGAAATAAATGAAGATTTAGAGGGGTTGAGCAACACGCTCAAATCATTTGGTATAAAAGTATATCGGCCGGAAACATCGCATGTAAACAGTTTTTTTGCCACGCCTTATTTCCGGGCTGCGGGCGACTATTGTTACAATATGAGAGATCTTCATCTTGTGGTCGGAAATACCGTTATTGAGTCGCCGTCTCAAGAAAAGCACAGATATTTTGAGGCTTTTGGTCTGTATGATATTTGGTATGAATATTTCAAAGAAGGGTTTCGCTGGATTGCCGGGCCGAAGCCGAGACTTGCCGGTAATCACATGATTATTTACTATGATGGCGAAAAAAATGAGTATGAAGACGGGCAGAAATTTATAAAATTAACCGAAGACGAAATCCTTTTTGAGGCCGCCAATACAGTGAGAATGGGCAAAGATTTGCTTTATCTTGTATCCAGATCCGGCAATAATCTCGGCGCAAAATGGCTTCAAAGCGTTCTGGGCAATGAATATCGGGTTCATACGACTGAAAAAATTTACCGCTCAAGCCATATTGACTCAACCGTTTTGGCTCTTCGCCCTGGGCTGGTTTTGCTTAATGCAACAAGGGTGTCGCCGGAGACTTGTCCCTCGGTTTTAAATTCATGGGAGAAAATTTATTTCACGGATATTGTTCCTGCGCCGGAATCAACCGTAAAATTTCACAAAGACGTTCGCAAAAAGGTTCACAAAGAGCTTGCGTCTCTGGGCATTCAATCTAGTCTTGATTCTATGGCATCGGATTGGATTGGCATGAACATACTTTCGGTGGATCTGAATACGGTAATTGTTGATGAGTGGCAGGTTCCTTTAATTAATCTTTTAAAAAAACATAAAATTACCCCGGTCCCTATTCGATTCAGGCATTCTTATTACATGGGCGGCATCCATTGCAGCACACTGGACACGGTCAGAGAAAGCAAGCTGGAAAGCTATTTTGGTTAAAATCTATGGCGTATCCAAAAAAAATTCCGCATGGAATTATGTTCCATCACTTTTACAATGAAGCGCATCCATGGGGGCAAGGCGCCATTTCCGCCGACGACCTCAATGATCTATTGCATTACATCGGTCTCGAAAGAATTTTGCCGCCGCTCGAGTGGTTAAAAAGGTTGAAAGAAAATAAATTAAAGAACGGGGATGTTTGCCTGACTTTCGACGACGCGCTTTTATGCCAAACAGAGATCGCTTTGCCTGTGCTGGAGAAATACGGCCTTAAAGCTTTCTGGTTTGTCTACTCCGGCGTTTTTGAAGGAAGACTGGAGAATTTGGAGCTCTATAGATTTTTCCGGGTAAAATATTTTGATAACATAGATGATTTTTATCAATTATTTTTTAAAAAAGTTTCTGAATTCGGAATTGCCACGGAGGCAGACCCGGAAGTTGAGAAGAAAATGCTGGCAGACTTCCCGTTTTATTCCGCAAACGATGTCCGATTCCGTTTTTTGCGCGATAAGGTCTTAAGGAAAGATAATTATGAAAAAATAATGGATGCCATTTTAAAGGACCGTGGTCTGAATAAAAAAGAGATGTCAAAGAGCTTATGGATGTCCAATAAAGATTTAAAATATCTTAACGACAGCGGACACGTTATAGGGCTGCATTCTTATTCTCATCCAACGTCGCTTGCGGATTTGTCTTTTAAAGAGCAATTTGACGAGTATAAAAAAAATTACTCGCATATAAAACGAGCCACCGGCCAAAACCCGGCTGCCGTAGCGCATCCGGTGAATTCTTATAATAAGAACACGTTGAAGATTTTGAGAAAGCTCGGGGTTATTTGCGGTTTTCGTTCAAATATGTTTCCAAAAACAAAAATGGGGGCGATTAACGCCAACGCTTTTGAAATGGCTAGAGAAGACCACGCCAATATTGTAAAGATGATGGAAATGTGATTTGGGAGCGCCAGCGTTTCAAAGAATTTAATTTTCAAATCCGGCGCGCTCCCTTTTACCATAGCCGATACGCCGGTGAGTTTGGGGGATATTTTAGCCGATTTTGTGACGCGGTCGCAGGCCAAGCCGCGTCTTGCTCCGGATTTTAATTCGGCAAAAAATATTTTAGATATGGCCTTAGTGCAAGCGCAGTAACTCATTACTGCGCTATTTTTATCCAATATACGGATTTAAAAATTTGGAGAGGTCGCGGTTTTTTAATTTTTCCAAAACCGTTTCTGGCGCGGGCAAATTCTCCAGATAGTCCCGCGCCACCTCATCGGTGAAATCCGCGCCTCTTGAATATTTTATCTGCGAAGATTTATCCTGCGGCACGGGTGTCATTTTATCAATCTTGCCGTTTTTGATGTTTTCAATTAAACCTTTGTGGGCGGCTTTTACCGCTTTCATGCCGAGCAAAAGAGGATCGCCGATCTGCTCCGGGAATGCGTGAAAAAGCATATCCCCCGAGTCTAAGCCACGGCTTAAAAGATGAATTGTTGCGCCAACGTAATCAAAGTTTCCATGATATGCAGCCCAAAAATTGCAGGAGTTTCCTCGGTAATAAGGCGAGGTTCCAATGTGTATATTGTACGTTCTGTTTTTGACTAAAAACTCAACCAGCGGACCTTTTATGTAGCTTGATCCAAAGACAATATATCTGTCCGAATACAGTGCATCTTTCAAAAACTCCATTGGCAATAAACTTAAATCACTGGCTTTGAGAACCATCGCCCGCACATTTTTTGGTAAAAACCTTGGCGCGTCGAAAATTTGCCTTTCCGGTTCAATAACCGCACTCCTAAAATATTTTTGCATTATTTCCGTTTTATTATAAAAATCGGCTACCTCGCCTGTGAAAACGGTAAAGGACTCTATTACTGCGTAAACCTCGTCGGCAATTTTCGCCAAATCTTCTATTAAGGAGATGTGGCGCGCTTGATTGCTTGTGAATACGGTTATTTTCATTTCTCAATTATTATAAATGCACAGAAAACTTAATGCAAGCGCCGTTCGTTTAAATATTAATGAGAAAAATCGCCTATGTTTCCGGGACGCGGGCGGACTTCGGGCTGATGACGCCGGTTTTGCGCGCCATTCAAAAAAGCAGAAAATTGAAGCTGGAGCTCTACGCAACCGGCATGCATTTGATGCCGAGATTCGGCAGGACTTTTGACGAAGTCAAAAAACAATTTCCGGCCGCGCTCGCCGTTCCGGCGATTTTCAGTTCAGACGACCGAACTGGCATGGCACGATTTGCCGGAGATTTTTTAAAGAAAATCGCGGCGATTTTTGAAAAACGGATGCCCGACATCGTTTTGATTTTGGGAGACAGGGTTGAGATGCTGCTTACGGCAGCCGCGGCGCTTTATCTCGGCGTTCCAGTAGCTCATATCCACGGCGGAGAAAAAACTTTAACTGTGGACGAAGTCGCGAGGCATGCTATTACCAAAATTGCGCATATACATTTTGCGGCCACAAAAGAATCAGCGGAGCGAATCAGAAAAATGGGTGAGGAGCCATGTAGAACACATATTGTCGGCGCTCCGGCGCTGGACGTGATTTTAAACGAGAAATTGCCGACCCGCGCGGAACTTTTTAAAAAGCTGGGGCTTAATCCTGAAGAAAAAATTATTTTGATAACCCAGTACTCGGTTAACGAGGAGTTTAATGACGCTGGCAGGCAGATAAAAGAAACTCTGGCCGCGGTAAAATCTTTCGGGTTGTCCGTTGTGGCGATTTACCCGAATGCCGACCCCGGCGGCAGAGAAATTATTAAAGTCATTGAGAAAGAAAGGAAAAATCCGCTATTCAGGATATTTAAAGGCTTGGGGCATAAAGATTTTCTGGCGCTGGAGCGGGAAGCTGCGGTCTGGGTTGGGAATTCAAGCGCCGCAATGATCGAGTCATCTTCTTTTAAGACGCCGGTGGTAAATATAGGCGCGCGACAACGGGGCCGCCAGCGCGGGGGCAATGTTATAGATGTTGGCTACAGCCGCGCTGAAATCAAAAAAGCAATAGCAAAATCTTTGTACGATAAAAAGTATCTTGCCGGGTTTAAAAAAATAAAAAACCCTTGGGGAGACGGCAAAACCGGCCAGCGAGTCGCCAAGATTTTGGAGGATTTGGAAATTAACCAGAAATTATTGACTAAGCAAATCGCTTACTAAAAATGAAAGACCTGGTTATCGGCGGCTATAAAGTAAATTACGGCAATCCGCCGTTTGTTATCGCCGAAGCCGGAGTAAATCACAGCGGCGATTTTGATTTGGCGATAAAGCTGATTGACGCCGCGTCAAACGCGGGCGCGGACGCGGTGAAATTCCAGACTTTCCGCGCCGAGCAGGTTGTGACTGGAGCGGGCAAGATGGCTGATTATCAGAAAAAGAACATTGGCGCCGAAGAAAGCCAGCTGGAGATGTTGAGGAAATTGGAGTTAAAAGAGGACTGGTACCAGGCGCTGATTAAACTGGCCAAAGAAAAAAATATAATTTTTATTTCCACGCCGCACGGCGGCAAGGAATCCGTTGACTTGCTTCAGTCCTACAACGTCCCCGCGTTTAAATTCGGCTCGGGCGACCTCACCAATTTGCCGCTTTTGGAATACGCGGCGAAGTTCGGGAAACCAATGCTTATATCAACCGGTATGTCCAATTTAGAGGAAACAAAAGAAGCAGTTGAGACGATAAAAGGCGCAGGCAACGACCAGATATTGGTTTTTCATTGCACGACCGATTATCCGCTTGCGCCGGAGAATGTAAACTTGAGCGCGATGCAGACCTTGATGAAAGAACTCGGCGCGCTTGTGGGGTATTCCGACCATACCGTAGGGCCGCAAGCCGCCATTGCGGCAGTTGCCCTTGGCGCCTGCATGATAGAAAAGCACTTTACTTTGGATAGAAAAATGAATGGGCCTGACCATATTGCCTCCACTGAACCAAAAGAATTTAAAGAAATGGTTGCGATGGTAAAGCAGGTGCCGCTAATGATGGGCAGCGGCACAAAAGAGCTTCTTCCGGCCGAGCGCCAATACGTGACGGTTGCGAGAAAAAGCATTGTGGCCGCCCGTGACATTAAAAAGGGCGAAAAATTCACCAGCGAAAATCTGGACATCAAGCGCCCGGGAACCGGCATGCTGCCAAAATATCTCAATAAAATTATCGGCAAAACGGCTAAGTCAGACATCCCAGCCGAAACTCTGATTAGCGAGGAAATGTTTTCTAACTAGGGTTAGCTAATGAGGACGATATGTCTAGAACTAAAGCAAGATTCAAAAATTGGAAGGCGCCGAAAATTGTGCACGGGAAGCCCACTAAATATAATTGGAATGTGCTCTATCCGGAAGGTTTGAAACTCGGCAAAAACACTGACATCGGCGCGTACACTTTAATAGTGGCAAAGCACGGCGTGGAAATAGAAGATGAAGTACAGATAGGGTCGCATTGCTCTTTGTATTCTTACTCTACGATTGACAATAAAAAAGGGAAAATCGTTCTTAAAAAAAACTGCCGCATCGGAACCCACAGCTCCGTGATGCCCGGAGTGACAATCGGAGAAAATACCATTGTCGGCGCGCACAGCTTTGTAAATAAGAACTTGCCGTCCAATGTAATTGCCGCCGGCGTTCCCGCAAGGGTTTTGAGAAAATTGCCCAAGAAACCCCGAGACTAACCTGGGGGTTTTATATTTAGTGAAACGCTATCCTAGCGCCAAGCCTTATATTACGGATCGGGAGAAGAAATACGTGCTGGAAGTTTTAAATTCCGGCATTTTAAGCTTGGGCAAAAAGCAGGAGCGCTTTGAAAATAAGTTTGCGAAGTTTATCGGAGCGAAATACGCCTGCGCGGTTTCCTCCGGCACGGCGGGGCTGCATCTCGCTATGATTGCGGCTGGCATTGGCCCTGGCGACGAAGTGATAACCACGCCGTTTTCCTTTGTGGCTTCCGCTAACGCGATTTTGTATGTCGGCGCAAAACCGATTTTTGCAGATATTGACCCTTTAACTTACAATATTGACCCCCAAAAAATTGAGCGCGCGATAACCAAAAGAACAAAGGCGATTTTGGTCGTGCATATCTTCGGCCAGCCGGCGGAAATGGCTCCTATTTTAAAAATCGCCAGAAAATACAATTTGAAAATAATAGAAGACGCCTGCGAATCGCTGGGTGCGACCTATAAAGGCCGCATGGCGGGCACATTCGGCGAGTCGGCGGTTTTCGCTTTTTACGCGAACAAGCAGATGACTACCGGCGAAGGCGGAGTTATCGTGACCAGCAATAAAAGGATTTACGGGCTTTGCAGGAGTTTGCGCAATCAGGGCAGAGCCGAAAATATGCAGTGGCTGGACCATAATCGCCTTGGTTATAACTACCGGATGGATGAGATGAGCGCGGCCGTCGGCCTTGCGCAGATTGAAAATATTGATTTTCTTTTGCGCGAGCGCAGCATTGCCGACTGGTATCATGAATTTTTGGCTCCGCACGGAGATTTGATTCAAACTCCTCAAACTCATCCGCACAACACCCACACATGGCAGGTTTACGTTGTCCGCATCAAAAATAGAAATATCAACCGCGACAGAGTCATGCTTGACCTTCAAAAACAGGGCATCGCGACAAAGCCGTATCTGCCTTCAATCCACCTTTTCAGTTTTTACAGAAGCAGGTTTGGATTTAAACCCGGCGACTATCCGATCTCTGAAACCGTGAGCGCAAGCACGCTGGCCCTGCCGTTTTACGTCGGGCTTAAGAGGCCGGACATTAAATATATATCTAATAAAGTTATTGATGCCGTCAAAAAATACAACTAAAGTGCTGATTTGCGGTGGTGCGGGCTATGTTGGCGGACATCTCGCCGATTTGCTTATGGAAAAAGGATGCGACGTTGCCATTTATGATAATCTTATCTACGAAGATCGCTACTTAAAAAATATAAATTTTATTTATGGCGATATCCGCGATAAAGAAAAATTGGGCCGGATTATAAACAACTTTGACATTGTCATTTGGCTGGCGGCGATAGTCGGGGATGAGGCGTGCGCAATTAATCCTACTGCTGCCAGAGAAATTAATCTCTCCGCCGTTCAGTGGTTTACCAGAAATTATAAGGGCAAAATAGTTTATACTTCTACCTGCTCTGTTTACGGGAAAAACGACGGCTTACTGGATGAATCGTCGGAGGTCAAGCCATTGTCGCATTACGCTGTAACCAAGCTGAAAGCAGAAAAAGAAATTATGGCACGTTCGAACGACTATCTCATATTCCGGCTCGGCACTCTTTTTGGCGCAGGAGACAGGCACGCGCGGTTGAGATTTGATCTCGCCGTTAATCTGCTGACCCAAAGAGCTGCCGCTAATGAGATTTTGACGGTTTTCGGCGGCGAGCAATGGAGGCCGCTCATGCACGTCAAAGACGCTGCGGATGGAATATTGTTTGGAATAAAAAATAACCTGAACGGCCTATTTAATTTAAGCGCTAAGAACTACAAGGTTTCTGAAATCGCGGATACAATAAAAAAGATAATCCCCGATGCAAAAGTTGAACACGATAATGTCACATTTGAAGACTTGAGAAATTATAAAGTTTCTTCGGCAAAGTTTATGTCATACGGATGGAAGCCGCGATATAGTTTGGAAGACGGCGTGCGGGAAATTTACCAGCTTATCACGGCCGGCAGGGTTCGCGACCCAAAAAACGCCATTTATTCTAATGGCCAATATTTAAAAAATGCAGAGCGAATTTAAAAATAAAAATATTTTGGTCACGGGCGGCACAGGCTCAATTGGTTCAGAAATCGTCCGCCAGCTTTTGAATTTCAGCCCGAGAAGCATCCGCGTTTTCGCGCGCCACGAAGACAGGCATTACACTTTAATGAATGATCTGGGGTACAACCACGAAAACGACCACTTAAGATTCGTTATCGGAGATATTCGCGATAAAGACCGCTTGCGCATGGCCATGGAAGGAGTGGACATTGTTTTTCACGCCGCCGCGCTCAAGCAGGTTGAGATGTGCGAATACAACCCTTTTGAAGTCGTGAAAACGAACATCGTGGGCACGCAGAACGTCATAGACGTCGCGCGGGACTTAAATATAGGAAAAGTGGTCGGCATTTCCACCGACAAAGTTGCCGAGCCGGAAGGCATCCTGGGCGTTTCCAAACTTATGGCGGAGAAATTATTTTTATCCTCTTTTTATTACAAAGGTGACCGGAAAACAAAATTTGCTTGCGTGCGCTTCGGCAACGTTTTGGGCAGCCGGGGGAGCATCTTGCCGCTTTTTAAAAAACAGATTAAAAATAACGGCGCCGTTTCTATTACTAATCCTAAAATGACAAGGTTTGTGATGACCATACCGCAGGCGGCAAGCTTGGTGCTCTCCGCGACGAACCTAATGCGCGGGCAGGAAGTTTTTGTTTTAAAGATGCCAGCTGTGCGCTTGGCCGATTTGGCAAAAGCTGCCGTGAAGCATTACGCGCCCATGTTCGGGAAAAAATCTTCGGAAATTAAAATTAAAATAGTCGGCAGAAGAGCCGGCGAGAAAATACATGAAAAATTGCTGGCCGACCATGAACTGCCGCGGGCGTTTGAGACCAAGGATATGTATATTTTGACTCCGCACGAAAAGGTTGTGGGGGAAGAATACAAAGAAAAGTATCCGGCAAAGTTGATAGCCGCAGGGAATAAAAGTTTTTCTTCGGAATTTGCGCCCAAACTTTCCGAGGATCGCCTTTCGGCGCTGATCAAAGAAGCAGATTCACACCAAATTTGATGGTTGTAATGCAAAGTGCCGGTAAAAAGATTTTCGGTTTATTCAGATTATTCGGCGAAGCCTTCGGCGAATTTAAGTGGGCTGTTGTCGCTTTCACGCTTTTGAGTTTTTTAAGCAGTGTTTTGGAGGGCATCGGCATAAATGCCGTTATTCCTCTTTTTTCTTTTCTTAAAAATGGAGCACAGGGCGCCGATATTGTTTCACGAATGATTGAGAAATTTTTTAATTATTTTATTCTGCCGTTTAATTTGCAGTATTTGATTTTGTTTATTATAACAATTTTTGTGATAAAAACCATCGTTTTTTTCATGGCCAGTTTCATTGCGGCAAAAACAGTCTCGGAATTTGCCCGCAGAAAGCGCAACTTACTTTTTAGTCAAACTTTTTTTGCAGACTGGCCGTATCTTACGAAACATAAACTGGGTTACTTGGATCAGATTTTAACAACTTATATCAATAACAGCTCCGCTCTTTTCTCTCATGTCAGCAGTTTGATTATTGTGACCGCTAATCTTTTGATTTACATTATTTTGGCTGTCAATATATCCGCCATTATTGCTTTTGCGGCATTTGTTTTGGCACTATCGTCTTTTTATGTTTTTAAGCCCTTTTTTAAAAAAAATGAAGCCGCATCTTCAGAGATGAGCGTGGTTTTTAAGGATGTGGCGCATTTTGTAAACGAGAGCCTTTTGGGCGTCAAAACAATTAAATCCATTGAAGTCAAAGATAAAATTGTAGAGCGCGCCAACAGCTACTTCGATCGGCTGAAAGAGCTTAATGTGAGAATTACTTTGGCGTCTATATTAACCAATACGCTTATTCAGCCCATTGGTCTTTTTTTTATAATGGCAGCGTTCCTTTATTTTTACAGATCGGATCAAAGTTTTAATATGGCTTCGTTTGCGGTCATTGTCTATGCTATTAATAAAATTTTTACCCAAGCGCAGCAGGGGCAATCTTTTTTTCACTCCGTAATTTCTTACGAACCTTATTTGCGGGGGGCGATGCAATATGAGAATGAAATATTGGGGCGCAAAGAAAAGGATTTAGGCAAGCGCAATTTTAATTTCCGGGATTGTTTGCGGTTTAACAATGTGCATTTTGCTTACGGCGCCTCTTACGGACCAGTACTTAAGAGAGTCAATTTTTTCATTAAAAAAGGGGAGACGACGGGGCTTATCGGACCTTCGGGCGTTGGCAAAACAACTATTGTTGACCTTATGTTGCGCCTTCTGGACCCGCAAAGAGGCACGATTACTTTGGACGGAGTTGATATTTATAACATTAAGCTTAGGGAATGGCGAACCAATATTGGCTATGTTTCCCAAGACATTTTTTTAATGAATGGCACTATTGAAAATAATATAAAATTTTACGGCGAGAGCGTGACTGATGCCGATATGATAGAAGCCGCTCGCATGGCCAATATTTTTGATTTTATTGAGTCTTTGCCAGAAAAGTTCAAAACATTGGTGGGCGAGCGTGGCATTCAGCTTTCGGTGGGTCAGCGTCAGCGCGTAGTTTTGGCCAGAGTTTTGGCTAGGCATCCTGAAATTTTACTCTTGGATGAGGCTACCAGTTCTTTAGATAACGAGTCCGAAATTTTAATTCAAAAGGCCATTGAAAATTTGCGGGGGCGGGTTACGGTTTTTACTATAGCCCACAGACTCTCTACAGTTGTTTCAGCCGATAGGCTTATAGTTTTAGATAATGGCAGGATTTTGGAAGAGGGGAGCCCCCGCGAGCTTTTAGCGAATCAGAATTCTTATTTTTTTAGAGTTTATCACGCTAAAAAATAACGGTATGCGTTTATTTTTAATATCATGGTCAGGTAAGGAAATCGGGATGATAGAAATCGCAAAGCGGCTTCAGGAAAGCGGCCACGAGATAGTTTATTGGGTTTGTGATTTTGGCAAAGAAGCGGATTATAAAACTTTTCCCGGCACGATTTTTCACGATCACTACGAAGCAATAGCGGGCAAGCCGGCTCATGGCGTTAATGCCGAAGAATTTCCTTCGGTCGGACGTGATGTAATCCAGCAATTTTACGGCACCGAGTCGGTTGTTTTAACTATGATGAACAAGCGGCTCGGCCATTTGGCGATCAACGAGAGGAAACATTTATATTATCATATTGTGCAGTATTGGCGCGGAGTATTTGACAAATATAACCCGGATGCGATTCTTTTTCTTTCCGCGCCGCACGCCATTTATGATTACGTTATTTACGCGCTGGCTAAAAGCAGAAACGTTAAAACGCTGGTAGTCGAGGTTTCGGTAGTAAACGACCGGCTGCTGCTCTATGAAGATTTTAAAGAGGGACATCCGTTGCTTAAACCGCAGGCTTGGAAAAACCAATCGGGTAAATTTAGTGTTGCGAATTTAAGCGAGGACTTGCGGGATTACTATTCTAAACACAGAAAGTTGTCTCAAGGCCCCGAGGACATTTCGGATTTTAGAGAAGCAACATATAAGGAAATTAATGTTTTTTTGGAAGGAAGATTTAGCGCCGCCCATACTTTTAGAGAACGGATGCGGCTGATTGCAAGTAGCGCCAAAGACCTTTCTTTGCCCAAAAAAGCCATAAGTTTTTTTATCAACAGGATTGGCCCCAACATGAAAAAAGAATATTTATCAGTTCAGTCTTCTCCGGATTTCAGCAGGAATTTTGTTTATGTTCCGCTTCACACACAACCAGAGCAGAACACTGTCACCCAGGGAGACGTTTTTGTAGACCAGCTTTTAATGCTGGAAATTTTAGCGGCTGCTTTGCCGAAAGATTGGCTAATTTATGTCAAGGAACACCCCTTTCAGTGGTTGCCGCGCGGCCCGGCATTTTTTAACGATCGCCCGCGGGGTTATTATAAATCTATTGTTGCCCTGAAAAACGCTAGAATAATGCCGATTGGAACGAACACGTTTGAGCTGATTCATTATGCTAAAACGGTGGCCGCAGTTACCGGAACCGCCGCGTGGGAAGCAGTAATGAGGTCAAAACCTGCTTTGCTTTTCGGGCATGTTTGGTTCCAAAATAGCCCAGGGGTTTTCCGGGTGGATAGCGCTGAATCTTGCCGCCGGGCTTTTGCTGAAATTGAAGCTTGGCGCGGATTTGATGAAACTGAATTAATCAAGTTTTTAGTTGCCTTTGATAAAGCCAGTTTTCGCGGTTATACTGACCAGGAATACGCAGCATGCAGCGATTTGAGCAGAGAAGACAATATAAGTAATTTTTTGCGCGTCATATATGAACAGTTATAATATGAACCGGCTTATCAGGGTCGTTTCCTCGTTTCTAATACTGGCTTCGGTTGTTTACCCGATTTTTGTTTTCGTGATTTTTCCAAAATGGGTCATAGACGACGCTTTCATCACTTTCAGGTACGCAGAAAATTTAGCGAAGTTCAGTGAATTTACCTGGAATGTGGGCGAGCCGCCGATTGAGGGATATACGGGAGTATTTTTGCCTGCGGCGCTCGCTGTTTTTATGAGATTCGGTTTTGACCCGATAAATGTAAGCCGCGCCATCGGCGTTTTTTCTTTCTTTTTAGGGTGGCTTATGCTTTTTTTATCGCTGAAACTGCTGAAATCTGACAAATTTGTCTTCGGCATTATATTGCTGCTTTACAGCACGGCGCCGATTTTATTTACTCACGCTTCTTCTGGGCTGGAAACAATGCTCTTTGTCGCTTCTATTTTAGCGTCGTCGTATTTCTTATTGCGGTTTTTATTGCGCGGGGGAGGCGCGCCTTTGTTTTTATCCCTGCTTTTTACAAGTTTGGTGCGGCCGGAGGGTGTTGCGCTTGCCGGATTTTTTACAGTTGCCGCGGCGCTTTATGAATTTAAACAGCGGCGCGAGAACTTAAAAAGTTTTATAGGCAGTTTCGCTGTTTTTTATTTTCTGCTGGCACTCGTGTATTTTTTGTGGCGATTAAATTATTATCATGCCTTCTTGCCGAATACTTATTACGCAAAAAGCGACGTCGGGTTTAGCGTGGACATTTTAATTGATATGTTCAGGTTTCTGCGCGGAAACTTTGCGCTCCCAATTTTGGCAGGCATAGCGCTTGTATTGCCGGAAATAGACTGGTTTTCCGCGCGCCTAAAAAGGCGCGAGGGCGGATTTTGGGAATCCAATATTTTATACGTTTTTCTGCCCATTGCGGCTTTCGCGGCTTTACTTATGCTGTTTTATGCGCGCTCTCACCTTACTACGAATTTCTCCGAGCGTTTTTATACTTCGCTGATGCCGGCAATGTGGCTGGGATTGGTTTTCGCATTTAATTTTGGTTTTACGGTTCTTAATTATATTAAAGTCAATAAAAAACTTGGTTATAAGTTGGCAATATTTTTGTTCTTTGTCTTAAGTTCATATCAAATTTTGTTCAATGCGGCGAAACTGAAAAATGAAATAACTTTTGCCAATGATGAAAAAACCGAAAAAGAGAGTCAGCATTATTTAGCTGGCGAGTTTCTTCAAAAAAATCTATTACCGACAGATTGGGTGGTGATTTATTTGGATGCGGGCGCGGTGCCGTATTTTTCTAAAATAAAAGCCGTTGATTTCGGCGCGCTAAACGACCCTGTTTTGGCGCGCGGCAAGCTATCGTCCAAAGAGCGCATAGATTATTTTTACTCTAAAAATCCGGCGGCGATTTTTATTACCAGTTCTTCTTTAGAGAGGGTGGAGTCTGACAAAGAGGCCATGGCGATTGCCGGTGACCCGCGCTTTCGGGGCTACGCGCTTGCCCGAAAGTACCCATCGCCGTTTGCTTACCGTTATCCGGCAATCAACCACCAACTGCTTTTTTTAAGAAACGACATCTATTCTAAATTAAAATGATTTTGGACATTATTAAATCGCGGCGCACCCAGCGGCATTTTTCCGATAAGCCCGTGCCGGAGGAATATGTTGAAAAAATTCTTGAAGCCGCCAGCTGGGCGCCGAGCTCCTGCAATATGCAGCTTCTGGGGCTGATTCGCGTAACCGACCACGCGCTCCGCCAAAAGCTTGTTTATGAGGCCAAATCCGCCGGCGAGGCCGCGAGAGCCCCGGTGCTTTTTGTGGCTACTTACGATAAACGATTCAGCCAGGAATACCATTCCAACATCCAATCCGGCGCGGCGGCGATTCAAAATATGGTCCTTGCGGCGGAAAGTCTCGGTCTCGGGGCTTATTGGGCGGCGAGCGTTGGGAAAGAAAAAATTGTGCGGAGCATTTTTAAGATACCGGAAAGGCGCGAGATTCTTGCTTTGGTTATGTTCGGCTGGCCGGACAAAAAACCGCCTCCTCCCAGGCGCAGATCGCCCGCGGAGTTTGTGCATAATAATTTCTACGACGGCAGCCGCGACCTGCCGCTTTCCGGGGATCCGGATGATTGGCCGATTGAGCAGTTAAAGGCATTTCAGGAATTCCGGGTCTGGAGCGGCGCGAAATACCGCCCGTATCTTAACGAAGAATTCGCCGCGGTTCTTAATTCAATCAAAACTCACGCGCCGCGGGACGCGAAGGAATGGATTGATTTTTTGCCGTCAACGGGCGCGTATTTGGAGGGCTTGGTCAAGCTTTTTCCGCGCGCCAGATTTAAAATTTTGGAAATCGCGGACCAACTGGCGCGTTTTTCAATAGAAAGAGTCGGCGGCGTGGGCAAGCCGGAAAACTCTATTGGTTATGCCAATTACAATTTCGCGGGCGCGGAGGGTAAAGCCGATGCGGTTTCCTGTCTTTTTCGTTTGGAGGCGTATCCAACAAATTTGCATGAAAAAATGCTGGAAGATTTGTCGTCTTTGGTAAAACCGGGCGGAACGCTGATTTTAGGAATTTGCAACAAATTTTCTTATTTTTTGCCCTTGCATCGTTTCAAGGCGCGCCGCAAAAAAGAAATTCGTTTTCCGGTGATGACGCCGCAGATGGTGGCGCCTTTCAATCCTGTTGACCCGGAGTGGGCTTTGGGTATATTAAAAAAATCCGGGTTCAGTTTAAAAGTGCGGGAATGCTTGTTTCTTTTCCCGGCCATTGAGGAGCTGACGCCTTATTACAGCAAGTCCCCGCCGCTATTTTTTATATTGTTCGTCAAAGCTACAAAGCTGTTTTCTAAAGTGATGCCGCGGCTAATTTGGAGAAAATACGCGAAGATACAATTATTTTTCTTGAGAAAGGAAGAAAATGGACGCCCCTCTGGAATTTCTTAAAAAAGCGTCCGGCGCGCTTTTGGGCGCTTCGGAGAGGAACGGAAATATTTTTTGCGCGAAACACAGAGTTGAACATACCGGAAAAATCGCCTACGCGGCGATATTGAATTTGGAGCTTTTTGACGCGACCGGGGGAGCTGAATATTTGGAACGCGCGAAGCTCTACGCGGAGTTCGTGTATTCTAAAATAAAACCGGACCCCTCGGGAAAATATTGGATAGTGTGGCCCGGAAATTACTCAAGATACAATATGTCCAATTCAAGTTTGGACGCGGGCTCCGGAATTGACGCGCTTTCCTCTCTTCTGCTTCATCCAGAGAGCGGCCTTTCGGAGGAAACAATAAAAAAATATCGCGACGCCGTATGGAAAGTTTCTTCCAGTTATCTTGCGGAAGCGGCGTCAGAAAAGCCGATTACCAACCAGAGATTGTGGGCGGGGACCGGGCTCGCCGCCGCCTACGCTTTATTTCATGAAAAAAAATGGAAAGACGCCGTTTTAAAAGGAATTGAGCGCGCTTTTCGGGAGCAGTTGGCGGACGGGTTTTTTTCGTACCATCCTTCTCCGGAGAAGTCGTGCATGCCGGGCTCCGCGCGCGACATCACTTCTTTTTATCATTCCCGGCACATCGGTTTTATATTATATTCTCTTGACCGGCTTGGAGTTGATTGGCGCTCGCACGAAGCAAATTTAAGCAAGGGGATTCGGGCGCTGATCGCGCTAATCGGCAGAGACGGGCTAAAAAGCATCCGGGCGGAAACAAAACGCTGGTATTGGCACTCTTTCTACGAAGTGGCCAGCTATTCTTTTGACCTCTACGCTCTTTTGGCGTGGGGCGAACGCGCCGGAGATGAATTAGCAACGCAATACGCGCGGCTTATGTGGGAGCGCTTGGAGAGTGAGCAGAAAGAGGGAGGCTGGATTACCGCTTCCAAGACCGGAGAAAATTTTCAATGTAAAATTTTCTGGACCTGCCAAGTTGCCTGGCTTGCGCGCGTGCGGAATCTTGTTCCGCAAAAAACAAATATGCCGCAAGACGAATACGCTTACTTCCCCAACGCCGACATTCTGCGCGTTGGGAAGCCATCATATCTTGTAACTCTGCGCGGGAAAACGTCCGCGCCGACAATGAGCTGGGGCTCCGGATACGGCGGAGGCAATATACTTTATTTTGGCAAAAAATCGCAAGGATTCGCCAATCAACTCCCCGCGCGCCATGGGGAGGTAGAAAGCGGCATGGGCTACGGCAGCTGGGTGGCTGTGCCGCTGTCACATTCGTTTTTGATGCGAGTTAGGCGCGCGTTGAGGATTCTTAGAAATGAGCGGCAAGAACTGAAAAGCCATGTGTTTTACATGCTTGTTGAACTTCGCGCCGGAAATATTCGGGCGTTTTGGCATCTCTTCGCGGGGCATTTTTTAAGGCGCATTTTGTCTGCGTTTTCGCCTCTGATTTCCACGGAGTGGAGCGGGGAAGTGACCGCCGACGTTTCTCCGCGCGAGGCATCCTACAAAGTAGCGCCGGCGGCGCGCGACGGAGAACGGCGCGACGATTTTATTTTGAAAAGAAAATACACGTTCGGAGAAGATACAGTTTCCGTCCGCGATCAAGTGGGGGTTAAGCGGCCTCCCCGCTGTCTTGCGTGGGTTGGGATGGGACTCGGCAAAAAAACTCGTGTCTTTCATCCGAAGCAAAACGATACGATTGTCATAGAATACGAACTATAATGCACTTGGAAGATGCACTTGGAAGTCCGGCTTCCAAGTTAATCAAACAGTAATATTTCCAGCTCTTTGTAAAGTTGTTTGCGTGCCAATATGTCTTTGAGCGAGCTTTCCGCAAAAGCTTTATACTCCGCAACGTTTCCAAATTGATCTAGGATTATTTTTTTCTCACAAATCCCTTTTTGTTTTTCTACATACTCTATCCAACTCGACTTGGAAGCCGAACTCCCAAATCGGTGGATGCGGTCGTTTAAATTTACATAAGCGCTTATATGTAAAAGATACTCATTGGAGTCAATATGGCGAGATTTAAATTTGCCCTGAAACAATACTCCACTGCGGTGGTATTTATTATTAAAATAGTTTGTAAAACCAGTGCCGAGTCTTTGCATAAATTTTTCTACGCCTCTTTCTTTGGTTTGCTGAAGAATAAAATGATAGTGATTTGGATTAAGGCAATAAGCCACGCAATTTACTAATTTGCGTTGCTTGGAAGCCGAACTCCCAAGTTGATCTTTTACGAAAGAATTTTCATAAATACTACCTATTGGTTCTAGCGTATTAAATTCTTGCATGCTTTGCAGGAATCGCTCAAAGTCGTATTTATCTAGGAAAATCTTTCGCTTATCAGTCCCGCGGTTGTAGATATGATAAAATTTGCCAACGGCAAATACTTCTTTTCTCATATTGCCATATTAGCACTTGGAAGTCCGGCTTCCAAGTGCTGCCGGGCAGAGCATTACCACGCGCGCTTGACAAAAATCGAGGAGCCAGCAAAAACAGAAAAACCAGATCCAAGCTGGACAGACGGACTAACTACGCGACGAATCTCTCAACCCCGGGCCTTTTTCTTTTCCCTTGCCTTGGGTTTTGCTTTTGTTATTATTTAAACCATGTCGCAAAAAACAATAGACATCATTGTTAGAATAATCAAAGTCGGGCTTTGCGTTTTGCCGGCAGCTACGCTGATTGTGGGCGGAAATTTTTTTGCCAATGTTTTGCTTCCTGGAGTCGGTGATTTATTTTTCCCGTTCATCACCGGAAAAAACTTTTTTTTCAGAATGGCGGTTGAGATTTTATTCGCCCTTTGGGCAACTGCGGCCATTTTTGATAAAAAATATCGCCCCAGGCCATCTCCAATTTTTTGGGCGGTTGCGGCTACTATGTCCGTTTTGATTTTGTCCACGGTTTTGGGAGCAAATCCTTACCGCAGCTTTTGGTCAAACTACGAGCGCATGGAAGGGCTTCTGGGGCATCTTCACCTTTTTGCGTATTTTATAATGCTCATCGGCGTTTTTAAATCGCAAACGGACTGGCGGAGATTTTTTTATTCGGGCATCGCGGTGAGTTTCATAATCACGGCTTATTCATACCTGCAGTTTATGGGGAGATTGGAAATCCACCAATCCGATGTCCGGCTGGACGCGACGCTCGGCAATTCTACTTATCTTGCCATTTACCTAGTATTTCATCTTTTTCTGCTCGCCTATTACTTTTTCGGGGAAGAAAGAATTTGGATACGGAGCATTTTGGCGTTCGTGCTTATTATGGAAGTGCCAATCGTATTTTTAACCGCTACGCGCGGGGCAATCATCGGCCTTATGGGAGGCACGGCGCTCTTCGGTCTTTTATTGGCTTTTATTGAAAGAAGCCGCAAATCAAAAATTTTAGCGTTTGGCGTAATCGGGGTCGTTGTGATTTTGGCGGGCGTGTTTTTTGCCCTCAAAAATACAAGTTTTGTAGACAAAAACTACGTGCTTAAGAGATTTGCAGACATCTCCCCCCAGGAGCAGACCGTGAAATCGCGCCTTACCATCTGGGGTATGGCGCTGGATGGGTTCAAGGAACATCCTGTTTTGGGAGTAGGACTTGAAAATTTTAATCTTGTCTTCAATAAGTACTATAAGGCCAGGTTGTGGCCACAGGAGCCGTGGTTTGACAGAGCCCACAACGTATTTTTTGACTGGCTGGCGCAGGGCGGGGCGCTTGGGCTGATTGCTTATCTGGGGATTTTCGCCGCGGCGATTTACACGCTTTGGAAAAATCAATCGGATAAATTTGCCACAGCCGCTTTCACCTCGCTTTTCGCCGCTTATTTTTTTCACAATCTTTTTGTTTTTGACAACCTTACTTCCTATTTCATTTTTTTCTCCGTTTTGGGGTTCGTCCAATTTTTGGCTTCGCCCAGCGGCAAGAAACCGGGTTTTTTGGAAGTCTCAAAACCCGGTTTCAAAGAGCTGGGCAACCGTTCAGGCGCGGAAGTTTTTTTTGCTAAATACGTCGCCGTAATTTTTATTTTTATCGCGGTTTTGTTTTCTCTCTACTTCCTGAATTTTAAACCGCTTTTTGCAAACCAAAGGTTGCTTGATGCGCTGAAGGGCATGGCGACGGATTCCGGAAACGTTGACAAAGTTTTAGCGGATTTTGACAGGGTGTTTGAGCTTAAGACTTTTGGCAACGGGGAAGCCAGAGAACAGCTCGCCGGCTACGCAAACAAAATCGCAGGATTTAACGTCCCGATGGAGCTCAAAGTTAAGGCGGCGCAGAAAGCCATTGTTGAAATGGAGCGTCAGGCCGCGGAGAATCCAAAAGACGCAAGAGCACATCTTTTTCTTTCGGCGCTTTATTTGAAAATCGGGCGGATTGACGACGCGCTGAAAACCCTCACAAAGGCGCGTGAATTGTCGCCCCAAAAACAGCAAATTTATTTTTTACTGGCTGACGCGAATATCACGAAAGGGGACAACAACAAAGCGCTGGAAATTTTGCAGGAGGCCTACGACCTTGACCCGACTTACGGGGAATCCGTGAAAAACCTGGCTTTGGTTGCCATACTCAATAAAAACGAAGGATACGCTGAAGAAATTTTATCTAAAGTTTTTAAAAACGGGATAGTCGCCGACCAAAACCTGCTTACCGCTTACGCCAGAGTGGGGAACTATAAAAAAGTACGCGATATCTGGCTGCTTTATATAAAACAGGAACCCGGAAACGCCCAATACCGCGTGAATCTGGCGGCAACTTATATGCAGCTGGGAGAGCGTCAAAATGCCATAAAAGAGCTTCAAAAGGCCATAGAGCTCAATCCTCAATTTAAGGAGCAAGGGGAGTATTTTATAGAGGAAGTAAGGGCGGGGAGAAATCCTCGATAAGTTATCCACAACCGGCCTATTGGTGCATAATGCTATAATAAAAACAGCTTAAAGCGTCGAACTTTAATTATTCGTTTTTATTAGCATTAAAATTTTTATGAAGAATTTTCTTCTCTCAAAGAAACAGTCCATCACCGTGGCGGCGTCTGGACTTGTTTCTGTACTAATGGTCGCGGGGATTGTTTATTCCGCAACCACTATTAGCACTAATGTAAACACCGGAGGGACGCTCACGGTTTCCGGCGCGTCCACTCTTACGGGAGCCGTTGCGGTCGCGTCTTCCACGCCGTCTGACACCGCCATGATTTCAGTCCAGGGCAATGTTTATATCGCAGGCAATTTGATGAATGTTTCCAATATCACCGCAACAGGAACGCTTTCAGTCACAGGCGCCTCAACATTGACCGGAGCCATAACTACGGGCAGCACTTTGGGAGTTTCAACTTCCACTCCCTTTGCTTTGGTTGGAAATAGTTTGGCGGTTCAGGGCAGCGCTTACATTTCCGGCGCTTTGGTGAATGTTTCCAATATCACTGCTACCGGCACGCTTGCGGTAACAGGCGCAACTACCCTAAGCAGCACTTTAGGAGTGACCGGTCTCACTACTCTCGGTTTTGCTTCCTCATCCGGCATTTCTATTTCAACCGGAGCCAACTCTCTTATGGTGTCCGGCACGGCTACAACTACGGGGTCCTCCGGCCAATTCGCGACACAAGGATTCATCGGCGCGGGCGGGACATCTACTCCGGCGGCTGAATTATCCGCCACTAGTGCCGCTACCACAACCTTATATCTAGATACTAGCGGAACAAAAAAGGGTAGTTGTATTGAGCTTGTGCGGTCAACAGATGGCACTGTATTTAGACTTTATGTCGGCACGACAACGTTAAATAACTTTAACACAACGGTTTTGCAGGTTGAGGCCGGCTCTTGCAAGTAAATTTGACAAGTAAATAATTACAAAAATTACTTATGAAAATTTACTTTAAAATTTTCGCCATCTTAATGTCAGTTCCTTTTGCTTTTGCCTCGGCTGTGGGAGACGCAACTCTGCACCCGGGCGTCGTAATTACTTTAAATGGCAAAAATTGGACTGTTTCAGGAAACGCGTTTGTTGTGGATTCTATAACGGTCAACGAGGCCGATTTTTCCGTGACTATGTCCGCAGGCCAGACCATCAAGCTGAATTCTACAGACAGAGTGACTCTAACTGTTCCAGAAACTGCCTCAATACAATCCAGCTTGGCTTGTACTTCTTCAGATAGCACTTACACAATAACCAATCCATCCGGCGGCGTAACCGCAACCTTTTCCGTTACCGGTAACACCACTACTTGCAGCACCGGCGGAGGCGGAGGCGGAGGCGGAGGCGGCGGTGGCGGCGGAGGCTCTTACGCGCCAACTGTTCCAGTTGTGTCGCAGGTTCCGGCCGCAACAGTCGCCCAACCATCCGCAGCGGCCCAAGCCGTCAGTCCGGTTTTTAACAGCGACTTGGCTCTCGGCTCAAGGGGCAGTGACGTGACGCGACTCCAGCAATTACTGGCTCAAGATAAAAGTATTTACCCTGAAGGGACCGTGAGCGGTTATTTTGGGAGTTTGACTGCGCAGGCCGTAAAACGCTTCCAAGCAAAATACGACATTTCACAAGTCGGCAGGGTCGGTCCGGCAACGCGCGCGAAACTGGCTGAGGTATTCGGAGCCGGAGCTCCGTCAGCGGCCGCGCCAACTCCGGCCGCGCCTTCAGCACCTGGCTTTACAAGGGAACTCGACCCCGGCGCAAGAAGCGACGATGTTATGGCGCTTCAGGAATTTTTGGCAAAAGATAAAGATGTTTATCCCGATGGTTCGGTAACGGGTTATTACGGGCCTTTAACTACAGCCGCAGTCAAACGTTTTCAGGCCAAATATGGCATCTCGCAAGTCGGCCGCGTGGGCCCGGCAACCCTCAAGAAGCTTCAGGAACTTATGAGCGGAGCAACACCGGCACCAGCTCCTGCTCCGACTCCTGCCCCAGCTCCTACGCCCGCGCCAGCTCCGACGACCTCTTCAGACGAAGTCCCATGGTTCCTGCAGCTGCAGTCCGCTCCAAAACCCCGATAATCCGAAACTGATTTTCAAAACCACCCAGCGAGCGGGGTGGTTTTGTTATTATGAAAATAATTGTAACCGGCGGGGCGGGGTTTAACAGAATCTTGATATTGCAAATAGCAACACCTCCTTCTACTCCCAGCTTATCACGCCTTATTATAAATGTCAATAGTCTCTTTCAACATCTTCTCAAATGAGAATTTTTGGGAAATGAGTTCGTAATTTTTCCGCCCCATTTGTTGGCGGAGACCATTGTCGTCTAAGAGTTTTTTTAGGGCCCCGGCAAGCGCTTCCGGGTTTTTTGGCGGAACTAAAATACCTGATTCGCCGTCTTTGATTATCCACGGTATCCCGCCGACTTTGGTCGCGACGACCGGAAGGCCGGCTTGCCCGGCTTCAATCAGCGCGTATCCGAGCGCTTCGGTGACAGACGGCAAAACAAAAATATCAAAGGATTTAAAATACTTGGCCGCGTCCGGCACGAAGCCCGAAAGAAAAACTTTGTTTTGGAGGCCGAGTCTAGATATCTGAAGTTCAAGTTTGTCTCGGTCTTCGCCATCGCCAAGAATTAAAAGCCGGGAATCGCAACCGGTCAATTTGCTTGCGGCTTCAACTAAATAAATAACCCCCTTATTTTTAGTGAGCTCCGCGACGCATCCGACCCACAAGCCCGGAAACTCTTTATGACTCGGGTTTGTTTTATTGAAAACGCTTATAAGTTCTTTTTTGGCTTCTTCCCTCGGCAGCAATTCTATGGGCTGCAGCCCCTGTTCAGTAAAAAAAATTTTTTTTCTGGAGAACGGGAAGTACATCGCTTGGCTGTGCACGGCTTTGGAAAGCGTAATGATTTTGTGGCAGAAGATAACCGTAATCCATTGCGCAAGGAAAATAATAAGCCGCGCGACATAGGGCCTATCTTCGTTAAACCCCCAGCCGTGGGCGGTGAAAACTATGAGTGACGAGCGACGAGTGACGAGTGACGAGATTCTTGCGGCTACTGCCCCGAGACCACCCGTTTTGCTGCTGTTTAAATGTATGATGTCCGGGCGCTCGCGGTTGAAAATTTTAACCAGCGCAAATAGGGATAAAAATTCTTTTATGACGCTGACGTCGCGCTGCAAAAAGGGAATCGGCATGGTGCGTATGCCAGCTCGGTTCAATTTTTCCGCTAAAATGCCCTCTCCGCCGGCGGCAACCGCAACGCCAAACATTTCTTTATTCAGAGAGGTTGCGATATCATAAACGTATCTTTGGGCTCCGCCCCAGTTTGACTTGGTAATTACGTATAAAATTTTCGTCTTTTTATTTAAATCAGGCATGTATAATTGGAACGTCAAATCAAAGTTTCTTGTCCTAGTCCTGCTTTTGGGTGATTTGCTGTCTTTTATCTTGGCCCTTTGGGCGTCCTTAACAGTCCGCTTTTTTTTTCTGCCGTATGGGAGCTATCTTTGGTCATACAGAGTTTTTTTGGAAGACCACTTATTGCCATTCAGCTTGATATTTTTGATGTGGATTTTGGTCTTGTATCTCGCGGGGTTTTACAGCACTCTCGTCATCGGCTATCGGCTTTCTCTGGCGCAGGCCCTGGTCAGGGTCCATATTATAAACAGCGTGATAGCGGTTGTTTTCTTTTATGTTTTCCTGCCGTATTTTTTTCTGGCGCCGAAAGCGAATTTAATCTTATACCTTATTTTTTCTTTCGCGCTTTTGTTTTTATGGAGAGCGTGGAATATGCCATTTTTAAAAAACGCTTTCGGCGGCGGCGCTCTGTATTTTATCGGGCCGGGACCGGAGCTCCGGGAGCTCGTTGCGGCCTTTTCGCATAATCCTTATTATAGCAACATAAGGGTGGTCGGCGCGAAGCGCGCCGAAGAAATAAAATCTGCCTCGGATATAGATCTTTCCGCGCTTGAGCGCGCCGCCTCCGTCGGCGGGTTCGCAGCCGTGGTTTCGCCGACCTCCATCGGAGCGCCCTATCAACATAACGAAGCCATTGTAAGAAAGTTTTACGAGCCGATATTTAGGGGCGTGCAGTTTTTCAGTTTTCAGAAATTTTATGAATCCGTTTTCCACAAGGCCCCGGCGTCTTTGGTTGACGAGGCGTGGCTTTTGGAAAATATATCTTCTCCCTCCAGCGCTATTTATGATTTGGCGAAGAGGTTTGTTGACATAATTATTTCATTGTCCGCCGGAATGATTTCTTTGATATTTTATCCGTTTATAATTTTGGTCATAAAACTGGACGACGGCGGGCCGGTTTTTTACGTGCCGGAGAGGATCGGACAGAACGGCAGGAAGTTCAGGCCCTTTAAATTTCGCACAATGAAAGTGGGGGCGCCCGTGAGCTGGTTTGAAAAAGATGACCCCCGGGTCACCCGCGCGGGCAGATTTTTGCGGAAGACGTCTTTGGACGAGCTGCCCCAGCTTTGGAACGTTTTTTTGGGCGACATAAGCTTGGTGGGCCCGCGGCCGGACGTGGCGGATTTCGCGCGGGAGCTGGAACAAAAAATTCCTTACTACAAAGTGCGCACGCTGATTAAGCCCGGGCTTACCGGTTGGGCGCAGGTTTCCCAAAAAGTCAAAGGAGAGAACCCCAGCTCGGTGGAAGAAACCAAGGAGCGTCTGGCGTATGACCTTTACTACATCAAAAACAGGTCGTTTCTTTTGGATTTGGCGATAATTTTAAAGACACTCCATCTGGTCTTGTCCAGAATAGGATTTTTCAAGTAAAATCGTAATCATGAAAATTTTTATAACCGGAACGTCGGGATACATAGGCGGGATGCTCGCTGACCGCTTTGATGAAAATCCGGAAGTTGAAAAAATAATCGCTTTGGATATGAAGGCTCCATCCAACTTAGCAATCCGATTGCTAAGTAGCAATCGGATTGCTTTTGTACAGCACAATCTTGGCGACCCCGGCTGGGAAGAAAAAGTTTTGGCCGAGGGCAGGCCGGATTTGGTGATACACTGCGCTTATGTCATCCGCGAGGGCTACGGCAAAAAAAGGGCATGGCAGATAAAATCTAATGTTACGGCGGCGGAGAGGGTTTTTGATTTTGTTTCAAAAAACAAAATACCGCGGCTCATACATTTTTCAACCGTTGCTTCTTATGGCGCGCTTCCCGAGAATTCCACGAACTATAAATTCAAAGAATCAGACTCTTTCCGCGAGGAGAAGTATCTTTACGGCGTGGATAAGAAAATAATTGAAGAAAAACTAAAAGCCGCGTTTTATGCGTTTTCCGCGACGCAGGTTTTGGTGTTCCGCCCCTGCGCCATCACGGGTCCACGGGGTCAGTTTGCGTTCAAGCGCTTCGGGCTTCTGCGTGCGATGAAATTCGGCCTCCCGGTTGTGCCCGTCACCGGGCCGGATTCCGCGAGGCAGTTTGTTCACGAAGACGATATTTGGGATGCCGTCCGGTTTATGGCCGGCGGAGGTGCATCTTCAAAATACGAGATATTCAACATCGCCCCAGCCGACTTCTTTTTGCTGAAAGATATGGCGAAAGAAATCGGCAAGCTCTCAATAAGAGTGCCGATGCGGCTGGGGAAACTCTGTTTCGGCGCGCTGTGGCACCTTTCGCGGGGGAGGATTCCAACGGTCCCGGCGGGCATCAATTCTTACACTTACCCGATTATCGTTGACGGCTCAAAAATTACAAACTATGGATTTAAGTACCAATACACCGGCCGCGAGGCGCTTAAAGCGGACAGGGGCTACTACAGCCGCTTTGTGGATAAATAACTTGACAAATGTAATGGATTTGCTAAGATAGGCGCATGTGAGTGTTGTCCCGCCTCGGCGGGACTGCAATCTATGTCTGCACAAAGCCCTGGAATTTCCAGGGCTTTGTGTTGTTTTGCGCTTGAGGGGGCTACGGAGGGTTGTACTCCTTCTATGTCATTTATGTGAGTGCCGGCTCCGTAACCCCCAAAAGCGCAAAAGCCGATTATCCACATATTGATATTAGCACCGTATCGCTTAATATTAAATTACGGATGGTTCCCAAGAAAATATTTTTTACGAAAGGAGTCGGCGTGCACAAAGAAAAACTGGCGTCTTTTGAGCTTGCTTTGCGCGACGCCGGCATTGCCCACTGCAATTTGATTTTAGTTTCCAGTATCTATCCTCCCGGAGTCAAAAAAATTTCCAAGGAAGAAGGGGTAAAATCAATAAGGCCTGGCGAGATAGTTTTTTGCGTCTACGACCGCGAGTCCACCAATGAGCCCAACCGACTAATCGCGGCCTCCGTGGGGTTGGCTATTCCGGCAGACCCAGAACAGCACGGCTATCTTTCCGAGCACCACGCTTACGGAGAGACCGAAGAGAAAGCCGGAGAATACGCCGAGGATTTGGCGGCAAGCATGCTGGCCACGACTTTGGGCATTGAGTTTAATTCAGACACCGCCTGGGACGAGAGAGAGCAGCTTTTTAAAATGTCCGGCAAGATTGTGCGCACCTCAAACGTCACCCAATCGGCTATTGGCAACAAAGACGGCCTTTGGACGACGGTTTTTGCGGCTGCCGTGTTCGCGGAAGACCATGATAATAATGTAGAGCCAAAAACAGCATGAGAGTTTCGCTAAAAGGCACGAATTTGGCTTTGTTGGCATCCACGCGCGAATATGTGGATAGAAAGCTGGTAAAAATGACCGAAAAGTTTCTTGCGCGGGACGGCGAGTCAATCGGCTTGGATATAGAAGTCGGCAAAACAACAAAGCACCACAAAACCGGGCCGTATTTTAGGGCGGAGGCGAATTTATCCGTCGGCAAAAAACTTCTCCGCGCCGACGCCTTGGGCGAAACCTTAAACGAGGCGATTGATTTGCTGGAAGAAGAGCTTGAGCGCGAAATCAAAAAATTCAAAGAACGTAAACGTTCCTTGATGCTCAAGGGCGCCCGCAAACTCAAAAGAGAATAGTATACTCAAAATCTCACGATCGGACGAAAGTGAGCATAGTGACTTTTCGCGGTTTTTGGATTAAAATAAGGCAATGTCATTTTTTGGGAAAATTTTTGGGGGCTCAAATGAAAGAGCCGTAGACGAGCTCCGGCCGATTGTTGAAGAAATAAACAATCTGGAAAATGGAGTCCAAAAACTTTCTGATGAGGAACTAAAAAATAAAACAGCGGAATTCAGAAAACGGTTGGAGGACGGCGCGTGGCTTGATGAAATTCTTCCCGAAGCATTTGCCGTCGTAAGAGATGCCGCCAAAAGAACTTTGGGCCAGAGGCATTTTGACGCCCAGCTTATGGGCGGGATTGTGCTCCACAGAGGAGGAATCGCGGAGATGAAGACCGGAGAAGGGAAAACTTTAGTTGCGACTTTGCCGGCTTATATCAACGCGCTTCCGGCCCCGCCAGCTGGTGGAGGCGTTCATATTGTGACGGTCAACGACTATCTGTCGCGGAGGGACGCCGTTTGGATGGGGCAGATATATAATGCGCTGGGGTTATCCGTGGGGGTTTTGAATCATGAAGCAAGTTACTTATATGATGCGAACTTGGCGGTTAAACCGCCAAATGGCGGTTTAACCGCCAAAGACCAAGCCCGCGACACATTGGGCGCTTTTAAAGTTGTTCACGAATTTTTGCGTCCCTGCCCCCGGCGCGAAGCATACGCCGCCGACGTCACTTATGGGACGAACAACGAGTACGGGTTTGATTATCTGCGCGACAATATGGTTTACGCTCCGAGCCAGATGGCCCAGCGCGGCCACAATTTCGCGATTGTTGACGAGGTTGATTCAATTTTAATTGATGAAGCGCGGACGCCGTTGATTATCTCAACTCCTGATGCCGAATCCGCCGAGCTTTACAAAGTTTTTTCAAGAATCGTCCTGCGGCTTAAAGAAAACGAGGATTATAATATTGATGAGAAAATGAAAACGGCGCTCGTGACCGAATCCGGAATTGAAAAAGTGGAGCAGATGCTCGGGCTTAAAGACATCTACACCGAGCGCGGGATGAGATATGTGCATCATCTGGAGCAGGCGCTTCGCGCCCACGCTCTTTTTCAGCGCGACAAAGATTATGTCGTAAAAAATGGGGAAGTAACCATTGTTGATGAATTTACCGGTCGCTTGATGCCCGGGCGAAGGTGGTCGGACGGGCTCCACCAGGCCATTGAGGCCAAAGAAGGCGCGCGGGTCCAGCAGGAATCCCGCACGCTTGCGACAATTACTTTCCAAAATTATTTCAGGATGTATAAAAAGCTGGCCGGGATGACGGGCACGGCGCAAACTTCCGCCGAGGAATTCCACAAAGTATATAATTTGGATGTCACCGAGATCCCGACGAATAAGCCCATGGTAAGAAACGATTTGCCGGACAAAGTTTTCCAGACGGAAAAAGGGAAATGGCAAGCTCTCTCGCGCGAAATAAAAGCAAGAAACGAAAAAGGCCAGCCCGTGCTTATTGGCACTGTTTCAATTGAAAAAAATGAAAAACTTTCCGCGCTCCTCTCGCGCGAAGGCGTAGAACACAAAGTGCTGAACGCTAAAAATCACGAGGAGGAAGGAGCGATTATCGCGCAGGCGGGGAGATTCAGGGCCGTGACCGTCGCGACCAACATGGCCGGCCGGGGAGTGGACATAATTCTCGGAGGAAACCCGGCGGTTTCCGAAGACGCCGAGAGAGTCAGGAGTGTGGGCGGATTGCTTGTCATCGGCACGGAGCGGCACGAAGCGCGCCGCATAGACGACCAGCTTCGGGGCAGAGCCGGCAGGCAGGGCGACCCGGGCGGGACGCAATTTTTTGTTTCTTTGGAGGATGACCTTATGCGAATTTTCGCGCCGGAGAGGGTGAAAAATTTAATGGGCAAGCTCGGCATTCCGGAAGACGAGCCAGTGGAAAACAAAATGGTGTCGGGGGCGATTGAGTCCGCGCAGGGGAAAATTGAGGGATTTAACTTTGACACTAGAAAGCATGTTTTGGAGTATGACGACGTGATGAATAAGCAGAGGGCGGCGATTTATTCACGGAGAAAAAAACTGCTTTTCGCGAAGCCCGAAGAAATAGAGGAGGAGGCGTTGGCTTTGCTTAAAGAAGTGGCGAGCAGGATTATCCAGGCACACACCATGGGCTCGCCGGAAGAATGGAACAAAAAAGAGATTGGGGAGAATTTGGCGAGCATTTTGGGCGGCGGAGATTTCTCTAATATCCGCGAGCGAGTTGGGAAAATGGAAAGCATGGAAGAGCTGGCCGAGCTCGCGGAGAAAGAAATTGAAACGGCATTCGTCAAGCAAAAAAAGGAGGTTGCGGGGTTTGCCGACGCGCTTCGCGTAATCATGCTCCAGGCGATTGACGCTCTTTGGATGGAGCATCTGGAGGCGATGGAATACATGCGTTCCAGCGTACAACTTCGCGTTTACGGCCAAAGGGTTGCTTTGGTAGAATACAAAAACGAGGGCGCAAAAATGTTCCAGCAGCTGGAAGGGCATATCAACGCCTACATCGCTAATTTGATTTTTAAAATCGGCCCCGCTCCTGCGAATGAATTTAAACAAAATGTCAGAAGTTCAACTTTTGACAAAAAGGACGAACTGGGCCGCAATGACCCCTGCTGGTGCGGTTCTGGAAAGAAGTATAAACGTTGTGGCTTGTTAGGAACGGGGGAGCACCGCAAAAATTTAGAGAAGAAATAAAATGAAGTTTGTTTTAATTCCATTACTATCCGTTGCGGTGTGCCAAGTAATAAAATTTATCATTTATTTTTGGCATGGCGGAAAATTGGCGAAGGGCAGTATTTTATGGGAAGGTTTTTGGGTAGCAAAATTTCCCAGTAGTCATAGCGCTCTTATTGCGAGCTCGTTGTATCTTGTATGGCTGAATAGCGGATTTAATGCAATTTTTGGCTTTGCATTTATTGTTTCGTTGATTTTAGTTTATGGTCTTTTGGAAGATAAAAAACGGCAAGGAGTATGGGAATCATACATAATTAAAAGCAAAGACGATGAGTTAAGAAAAATAGTAATTGATCGAAAACTTTATGAATTCAGTGGTCATACTCTTTTTGAAATTGCTACAGGGGCTATTATTGGATTAATCACGGCTTTCCTATTTATATAGCGCATCAAAAGGTGTCATGGGCAATGAAGGCAAAATTATATGACCGAGCAAGACATTCTTAACCTAATAAGCAAGGATAAATGGATGATGAAAATTCTGTATATTGCCAAAAAGCTTGATTTGCCGGATTGGATCGTGGGTGCGGGATTTGTAAGGAATAAGGTTTGGGATCATTTGCACGGATATAATAAACCGAAAGTTGATACGGCCGATATAGATTTAGTTTATTACGACCCAAATGGTAACGATCAAAAAGCAGATGAGGAATTGTCAGAAAGGCTAAAGAAAGAAACTGGGATTGAATGGGAAGTAGTGAATGAGGCCTATGCGCATAAATGGAATAATTTACCCCCATACAAATCTACCGAGGACGCACTATCCCAGTGGCCGGAAACAGTTACAGCTATCGGGGTTAGATTAAAGAATGGAAAGTTAAAGTTGGTTGCCCCTTATGGCATTAGTGATTTGGTTAATTTAATTATCCGCCCCAGTCCGAAATTTGCTGATATTAGTAAGGTGAAGGAAAGGGTGAAGTATAAGAAGTGGCTGGAAAAATGGCCGAAATTGAAAATAGCCCCGTGGGCTAGTGAATAAAGTATAAAAAATGCCATGGGAAGTGAATTTTGTTATAATTTAAAATTATGGATATAAAGATAGTTAAAGAACCAATAAACAAGGACGAGCTTAGAGAAATTGCCAAAGCGGGGTTCGGAAATGTTGTGAAAGCAGTGGTTGATATTCGGTTTGGAGTCATGGCAGTCGGCGGAGAGCTGCACGCGGACGAAGAAGTATCGCTCGTAGAGCATGAGGGTTCGGAGCGCGAAAACACTTGGGGAATAAACTTATACACGGAAAAATCCGGCGATGAGTTTATTGAGTTTAACTCCATGGTTAATATAAAGCCGGCTTTCGGGAACCGCTCCCGGGAAGTTGAGAATCTGGCCGTTCGGGAGCAAATCACGACGATTGTGCATAAATTGATTAAGCCATGAGAAATTTTATTTATCATAAAGAACTCGCGAGCGGCGGATGGTCGCGGTTTTCGCTCGCGGAGCAGCTGGGAAATATCGGCAGCGAGGTGTCGCGGGCGGACAATTGGCAGGCAAAAGATAAAAAATTGTATGATGGTGCAGTGGAACGGGCGCTTGAGCTTTTTGATTTAACGCTGGAGGATAAACGCTGGCGCGGCCGGCTTATAGAAATTGCCCGGGCTAGAGAAGTTTTTTGCGACGCGATCTCGGGCGGTCGGGAATACAAAAGTTCGCTTGAGGATTTGGAAAAATACTTCCTACAATTCGCCTCCGCCTCCCGAATGAAAATATAAAAAGTGTCATGGGAAATAAAAAAACCGCTCTAGGTTGGTCTAGGCGGCCGGTGGTAAATCTGGGGGCTTATTAATTTCTTCTTCTATAATCTTGCCGCAACTGCATTCCCATTTTATTGATTTTGGGAGATTGTGCCCTATAGCGGTTTCAGTCCCGTCCGAGCAATGTTCACTTTTTCGCTGCGCGCCAACAATGCCGTACGGATCTACGTCACATCCTGCCATTTTTTGTTCCCTCCTCAAAAACTAGACTATTCTGATGCTAGCAATTATTTGATATAATGTCAATATATGGACTCACAAAACCAATATCTTCATGAAGTTGCAATCACCGCGATCATCGTGAAAAACGGGAAATATCTGATTACCAAACGCTCTCCGAATAAAAAGCGCTGGCCGAACTTATGGACGGTTCCGGGCGGCAGGCTTGTGATTTCCTGTATGGCGGATTGGAAATCCGGCGAGGTTAAGCTTCAAGAAACAGAATGTGATGAATTTGCGTGGGTAAGTTTAGAAGAAGCAAAAAATTACGCGCTGATTGACGGGATTTATGACGAGCTTGCGATGGCTGATGACCTGCGCCGGGGCAAGAAAACCGAATGGCGGAGATTTGAATAAAAAACCGGCTTGGGCTATGCTGAACGGAGCATTATGCGAAATTTTTTTAAAAAAATCGCAAAGAGAAAACTTTGGGCTGGCATCGCCGCGCTCGCACTGATGGTTGCGGGCTATTTTGGCTATCGGTATTTTTCCGGCGGCGGAGGCGAAACTGCTTATGTGACGGAGGCAGTAAAGCGCGGGATGATTACCGTCTCCGTCAGCGGCTCCGGGCAGGTTTCCGCTTCCAATCAGTTGGATGTGAAATCAAAAGTTTCGGGGGATGCGGTTTACGTCGCGCCGGTTGAAGGGAGGGAGATTGGCGCGAGCGCGCTGATTATACAACTTGACGCAAGAGATGCCGAAAAAGCCGTGCGCGACGCCGGAGTTAATTTAGAGAGCGCGAGAATCGCCTTGGAAAAACTGCGCGGCCCCGCCGGCGCGGCTGTGCCGCGGAACAAGCAAAACGCCGAGGATGACCTGAAAAAAGCGTATGACGATGGCTTTACGGCCGTGTCTAACGCCTTTTTGGATTTGCCGGCCGCGATAACCGGCCTTAAAGAAGTCCTTTTCGGAATGCATTTTTCAGGCAGCCAGAGTAACATGAACTACTACGCCGACGCGGTAAAAAATTACGATTTGCGCTCGCTGGATTACAAGGATTCAGCCAACGCCAGCTACCAAAAAGCCAGAGCCGCCTACGACAAAAATTTTGACGATTACCGCGTGTCCGGCCGCGAAGCGAAGCGGGCGGAAATTGAGACGCTGATAGACGAGACTTACGGCGCGGCGATTAATTTATCGGACGCCGTAAAATTTGCCAACAACTTTATTCAATTTTACAAAGACCGGCTTACTGAAAGAGACTTAAAGCCCAATTCTTTGGCGGACACGCATCTCTCGCAACTGGACGCCTACACCGATAAAACCAATACCCACATAGCAGCTCTGCTTAACATAAAAAACCAGATAAAAAATTACAAAGACGCTGTGTCAAACGCCGATTTGGACGTAAAAACGCAGGAACTCGCGGTCAGGCAGCGCGAAAACGCTTTGCTGGACGCCAAGGAAAAACTTTCGGACTATTTTGTCAGCGCGCCGTTTGCGGGACTTGTCGCCAAGGTCAATGTTAAAAAAGGCGATGCTGTCTCGCCTTCGCTCGTTGCGGCAACTTTGATTACGCGCCAGAAAGTTGCAGAGATTTCTTTAAACGAGGTTGACATGGCGAAAATCAAAGTCGGCCAGAAAGCGACGCTGACTTTTGACGCCGTTCCGGGGCTGGCCATCGCCGGCGAGGTCGCGTCCATTGATTCCGTGGGCGAAATTTCGCAGGGCGTTGTTACCTATATGGTAAAAATCGCTTTTGACGGCGAGCCTGCCCGTCCGGCGGGCGGGGACGAAAGAATTAAGCCGTCAATGAGCGTGTCCGCGGCGATTATCACCGATGTTAAATCAGGCGCGCTTATTGTCCCAAATTCAGCCGTCAAACAGGAGGGCGGAGCGTCGTATGTTGAAATTATGTCCTGGGGAGCAGCAGCGCCGCGGCGGCAAAATGTTGAGGTGGGACTCTCAAACGACAGCGATACGGAAATAATAAGCGGACTGAACGATAGCGACGCCGTTGTGACGCGCGTAGTAACGTCCGGCGTTTCAGAAACGGAAACCGCAAGGCAAAATTCCAGTTTCCGTATCCCCGGCCTCCCGGGCCAGGGAGGAGGCGGCGTCCGTATTCAGCGCTGATATGATTGAGCTTAAAAATATCAGTAAAATCTACAAAAGCGGCCCGCTTGTCGGCGGAGCGGAAACAGAAGCGCTGAAAAATATTTCGTTTTCCATAAAAGACGGAGAGTTTGTCGCGATTACCGGCCCTTCCGGTTCCGGCAAATCCACTTTGATGCATATTATTGGCTGTTTGGATACTCCTTCCGACGGAAAATATTTTTTGGACCAGAAAGATATCTCGGAATTGTCGGACAACGAACTTGCCGATATTAGGCGGGAGAAAATTGGCTTTGTTTTCCAAGCGTTTAATTTGCTCCCCAGGGCGACCGTTTTAAGAAACGTTTCTCTGCCTCTTGTTTACGCCGGGGTGAAAAAGGCCGAAAGGGAAAGCCGCGCCAAGGAGGCGCTTTTGGCCGCCGCTTTTCCTGAAAGTTTCTGGCAGCACCGTTCCAACCAGCTTTCCGGCGGAATGATGCAAAGAGTGGCCATCGCACGGGCGCTTGTAAATAACCCCTCGCTTATTTTGGCGGATGAGCCGACCGGCAATCTTGACACTAAAACCGGCGAAATTATTCTGGCAACTTTTCAAAAACTGTATTCCGGAGAGGGCCGCACGATAATTCTTATCACCCACGAATCATACGTTGCCGAGCACGCCGGGCGGATTATCAGCATTAAAGACGGCGAGGTGGTTTCAGACAGCGAAAATAGCAATCGCCGCATTGTTAGCAGCGCCATTTCCCAATGACCGCCAAAGATTTATTCCAGGAAACATACACGGCGCTTTCCGCGAACAAAGCGAGGTCCGGGCTCACTATGCTTGGGATTGTCATAGGAATCGGTTCGGTTATCGCCATGGTTTCTATCGGCCAGGGTGCGCAGGGGACGATTCAAACGAGCATTGAGGGCTTGGGTTCCAACCTGCTCACCATAATTCCGGGTTTCATCCAGCCGGGGCGCGGCATAGTTTCCTCCGGCCGGGGCGCGGCGCAGACTTTAAAAAACGAAGACATTGAAGTATTGCGGGAAATGCCGGGCGTCGCCGAGGTCGCGCCGGAGTTTAACAGAAGATTCCAGATAACCTCGCCCTCCGGAAACAATACCAACTCCACCGTCATCGGCACGACTCCGGAATATCTAGTTGTTCGAAACATCGCGCTCCGGAGCGGCTCGTTTATAACCGAAGCGCAGTTAAGAAACCTCGGGCGCGTGGCCGCGCTTGGTCCGACGGTGGCTAAAGACCTTTTCGGGGAAGAAGACCCCGTTGGCAAGCCGATCCGCGTGAACAAAGCCAACTTCCGCGTTATTGGGGTTTTAGAAACGAAGGGCAGCGCCGGGTTTTTCAACCCCGACGATACTATATTCGTTCCGCTTTCCACCATGCAAAAAATTCTCGCCGGTGTGGATTACCTTTCCACCATCGCGGTAAGCGTCAGGAATAAAGACGAAATGCAGCAGGCGCAGGACGAAGCGGCCTATCGGCTTTCTCTGAAGCACAGAGTGGACCCCGAGGCGCCGGATTTTTCAATCGTTTCGCAGGCGGATATTTTGGGCGCGCTCACGGAGGTTACGGACACTTTCACTATTTTTCTGGCTTCCATCGCTGGGATTTCTTTGGTCGTCGGCGGTATCGGCATTATGAATATGATGCTGACTACGGTTACCGAGCGGACGCGGGAAATCGGGCTCCGAAAAGCCATAGGCGCGAAGTCGCGCGATATCAACATGCAATTTTTAGCCGAGGCGGTCGCATTGACTTTTTTGGGAGGTTTTTTCGGAGTCGTTCTCGGGTGGCTTATTGCTTTGGCCGTTTCGCAATTCGCCGGGATTGTCACGCAAGTTTCTTTTTCATCAATCGTTTTGGCCTTTGGGGTGTCGGCGGCCATCGGAATTATTTTCGGATATTACCCCGCTCGCCGCGCCGCCTCGCTTAATCCGATAGAAGCATTGAGGTATGAATAAGTGGTTTTCCACAGATGCCCCCTTTTATTTTTTAAAGATATGCTATAATTAATAGACCACTCAAAATATGGCTAAACCGCACTTAAAACACGTTTTAATAACCGGGGCTATGCTGATAGCGCCAATTTTGGTTTTTGCGGAAGAAAACGCAAATGTGCGCGTGGAGCGCCAAAATATTAAGCAGGAAGCCCAACAAAAGCGGCAGACCCAGATGCTTGAGGCCAAAACAAAGCGCGAAACTTTCAAAAAAGAAGCAGAGCAAAGAATAAACGCCCTGAAAAAAAGAGTCGGCGAGGAAAGAGCAAAAAGGATTGAGCAATTTTTCAATCAGATGGTTCGGAAGTTTGAAAACGCCATTGACCGCCTAAACGGCTTGGCTGACCGAATTGAGTCGCGCCTCCAAAAATCGGAAGAGGCGGGCCACGATGTTTCCAAAATAAAAGACCAGTTGAAATCCGCGCGGGATAAAATCTCCGCCGCTGAAACGGCGTTAAGCGACGCGAAAGCGAAGTTTAAAGAGATGACTAACAGCCAAAACCCCAAAGAATCGTTCAGGCAAGTAAAAACTTTAGTGCAGGGCGTGGCGCAAAAAATAAAAGAAGCGCACCGGGCGTTGGTTGGCGTGGTAAATTCAATTAAAGGATTGCGGCTCGGCAACGAGGCCACTTCAACTTCTTCAAGATAAAATTTAAAGCATATGGAAGAAAATAGACATTTGGGCTGGTGGGTAGCGGGAATCATAGCAGTTTTGGTTGTCGCCGCGTTTTTGGTTTACTACTTAAGCTACGCTCCTGTGGAAACAGGCGATTACGGAATTTTTCCGCCGTCGGACACGACCCAATCCATAGAGGCGGACCTCAACGCCACTGATTTGAATAACCTTGACGCCGAGCTTTCGGACATAGAAAAAGAACTCGCGCAGTAAACCCTAAAAGATAAAAAATCGGGCTGCCAGAGGACAGCCCGAGAACTTGCCGGGGTCAAAAACGGTATGTTAGAGTTACCCCGCCCCACTTCATATGGGGCTGGTTGTTGAGGTGTCCGGCTTTCCCATCATTGAATCCCCCGAATGTGTACTGGTAAGTGAACTTCGGGGTCAGGGATATGCCCTTCCCAAGCTCAATCGGGAACGCAGCGCTTACGGCAGTATGGGTTATGCCATGGTTTATTCCCACGGCGCCATTAGTGGCGCCAATGAAAGCGTCAAGAACCACGGGTTGCTCGTGGAATCCGAACGGTAGGGAATATGTCTTTGCGGCGCCCAGTTTATGGAAAAACCCGCCCTCCGGGCTTCTTTTGGAGGTCCCAACGAGGTATTCGGTTTTCCAATATAAGGGCGTCACCTCCGGCGCGGAAATTCGCACGGTGAAATCGATCAGATCGCCGAGCTTGGAGACCTCTATAAAATTGGCTTGGAGGTCAAACTCTACTTTATGGATGCGGAAAACCTTACCGAAATAGTAGTTTTCCTCCTCGCCAAAATCGATTCTGCCGTTCGGACTCTGCGAGAGCCAGATGCCGGCGTAGTACCCGGTCGGCAAGTGTCGAACCAGGGCCTCTTCCTGCAGGACGGGATGCTTGTGCGGCCGAAACCCACCACCCCCGACATACTGCGAATACCAAGTAAAATTGATAGATGTCTCAAAATCTCCGGCCTCCGCAGCCGAAGCAACAGAACCAATCAGCAATAAAAGTGCTATCAGAACCGATGCGGTTTTCTTCATTTCACACCTCCTGATGCGAAGCTAGCATAATTTTAAATTTTTGTCAAGCACTATTTTAATTAAACAAATTTAGCTTAAAATATGTCTAATGCGGAGTTTTACTATGGAGGATGCCAAAAAAGAGAGTTTTGAAGCGCGCCAGAAAAGGGCGGCGGAGATTTTGAGGCGCTTAAGAAAGGCGTATCCCAAAGCAAATATTGCTCTCAAATACGGAAACAATATCCAGCTTTTGGTCGCGGTGATTTTGTCCGCTCAATGCACGGATAAAAAAGTAAACGAAGTGACGGAAAAACTTTTCAGGAAATACAGAAGCGTTGATGATTTCGCGAACGCGAATTTAAAAACATTTGAACAGGAAATAAAATCAACCGGATTTTACCGCGCCAAGGCCAAAAGCGTTATCACTTCCGCTAAAATTATCAAAAAAGATTTTGGCGGAAAATTGCCGCGCACTATGGCCGATATGCTGAAGCTCCGCGGAGTCGCGCGCAAAACCGCGAACATTGTTTTGGGCAACGTCTACGGCGTCGTTGAGGGTATCGCGGTGGACACGCACGTGCGCCAGTTCGCCAATTACTGCGCGCTTTCGTTTGAGCACGACCCCAAAAAAATTGAGCAGGATTTAATGAAGTGGTTTTCCAAAAAAGATTGGTTCGGGCTAACTTACAAAATAATTGATTTTAATCGAGAAATGAGAAGCCGACAAAACCGCGAGAAAGCCAAATCTAAAATTCATCTTTTGGACATCTGCCCGACCTCGCCGGTCTAGGCGGGCCTGCTTCCCCAATTTAATATCCTGTGCTATGCTCTTTTGAGAGAAAAGGAGGCAGAGATGCAGAATCTTATCTGGTGCGAAGGGGATTGGCGGGAAAAAATTTCTTGGCAGAATGACTTGGGGCTGCAACGGGCGGACGGAGTCATAGAAGTTTTAGCCGCTCGGGGCGCGGTTCTCTTCCATTGGTATGACCATTGGAGCCGCCTGATGGCGGGCTGCGACGGATATATTCCGCGGGAGAAACTGCCTTCCGGGCAGGAGATAAAGGCGAAAGCGGAGTGCCTTTTGAAAAAAGACGGCAATGACCGTTCGGTGGTTCGTATACTCGTCACGCCGGGGGACTCGGATGACATGAAAACTCCCTCGGGCTCGCCCAAGCTTTCCTTGGATGTCAGGCCGCTCACAGAGAGCGAATCCAAACCTCTGCGTCTGATGACTGTAGTGGAGCGACGCAAGGTTCCGAATTTGAAACTGGCATGCGACTACGGGACGGTTAACAGAAATATACAAAGAATACAGGGGATGGGATACGATAGTTTTCTTTATTACGACCACATAGACGGAATTTTGGAAGGGCCGTATGAGAACGTGTTTTTTATTACTACCGACGATTGGTTGATCACGCCATATACTCATAACAGGGCGCTTGCAGGTGTGACGCGCAAAATTGTTCTGGATTTGGCGCAGCGGTCGGAACTTTTCAAAAGAGTCTCCGAGTATGAAATTGGCATTGATCTTCTGAAACTTTGCCGGGAGGCATTTTTTACCTCCACTACTCGCGGTATCACGCCTATAAAGCAAATCATCTATCGCGCGTTTGAGGTCGGGCCGGATACCCTTACCTCAAAACTTCAGAAGCTCTTTTGGAAATACAGCGACAACTACTTCCGCGAACGCGGTGCTTAACAAACCCGCGTTTTTTGTTTACTATGTTTTTATGCCAAAGCTCTTTATCGTAGCCACGCCCATCGGGAATTTAAAAGACGTCACGCTCCGCGCGATAGAAACGTTAAAATCAGTTGATGTTGTTTTAGCTGAAGACACAAGAGTAACCAGAAAATTGCTGGCGCATCTCGGGATTTCCAAGCCGACGATTTCTTTTCGAGAGCATTCATCTCCAAAAATTTTAGAAAAAATTCTAAATTTAATCAAAGAAAACAAAAATTTGGCGCTAGTCACTGACGCAGGAACTCCGGGCATTTCCGACCCGGGCCGCAAACTCATCGCTTACTTGGAAGCCGAACTTCCAAGTGGAAGCTCGGCTTCCGTGATACCGATCCCGGGGCCCTCGGCGCTTTCAGCTATAGTGTCCGCCAGCGACATCGATTTAAGTAATTTTATTTTTTTGGGTTTCCCTCCGCGCAAAAAAGGCCGGCAGACATTTTTCGGGCGTGTTGCCAAGATAAATATGCCGGTAATTATTTTTGAGTCGCCCCACCGCGTACAAAAAACTCTGCGTGAGCTGGAAGTGGCCAATGGCGATAGATATGTAAACATCGGCAGGGAGCTGACAAAGCTTCACGAAGAAATTTTCAGGGGCAAATTATCCGAAGCCCAAAAACACTTCACGGGCGAGCGCCAAAGAGGAGAATTTACTATAATTATTGATACGAAATAATGCACAGGTTTTATCTGCCGCAAGAATTAAATAAAGAAATTTTGGTGGTGAGAGACCGCTCGGTAATTCACCAGATTAGAGACGTTTTAAAAATTCGAAAAGGAGAACAAGCCGTGTTTTTCAGCGGCGCTCCGGAGTATCTCGGCTTTGATTTTGTCTTTGAGCTCAAAAATATTGAAGCCGGCTCCGCAGCTCTTATGCTTAGGGAAAAACTTGAAAACACCCGTGAACCATCAAAGAAATTGATTCTATACCAATCGCTGGTTAAAAAAGATAAGTTTGAATGGGTTTTGGAGAAAGCCACAGAAATTGGGGTTTCGGAGATCGCGCCGGTAATATCCGCCAGATCCGAAAAGAAAAGCTTAAATACGGAGCGGTGTGCCGCGATTTTAAAAGAAGCCGCGGAGCAGTCGGGGCGGGCGGTAATCCCAAAATTGCATCCGGTTGTTTTTTTTGAGCGGGCGGTAGGTCAAGCGGGGCTCTCGGGAGCAAAAACTTATTTTGCAGCAGTTTCCGAGAAAGAAAATATGATGCGCGGCGCGGGTGACAGGCAGATGAATCTTTTTGTTGGCCCGGAAGGCGGCTGGGAAGAGCGCGAAATTTTCGCCGCAGGGCGCGCAAATTTTGAAATTATATCCTTGGGTCGTCTGACATTGCGCTCCGAAACCGCCTCCGTCGTTGCGGCATACACCCTGCTCTGGGGATAACTTTCTTACCGTGCTCTATACTATGTATTTACAACGATCGTTGTTTAAAGATAGTATATAGATTATGCCAAAACATAAGCCAATTTACTTTGCTGATCCGAAAATATCGGACGAAATTAAAGATCGCGTAAAAGAATTTGTTGCTAAACATCCAATTGCTTCATCGACAATTAAGGCATTGTTTGCCACGGCCATTTTAGGTGGGGTACTTACCGTTGCCGTTGTAGCGCCTGGTATTGCCGCCATTGCTGGTAAGGGTTTGGCTAGAGCCAAGAAAGACAAACAGGAGCGGTATCAAAAACTTTGGGCAAGATTTCACGCTTTAAAAAAGCGCAATGTGTTTGAATGTGTAGGCGAAAGCAAGGATGGCGGATTGGTTTATAGATTTACTGACAAGGGGCGCGCACTGACTAAAACATTATTACTTGAAACATTGGAAATAAAATCTCCGGCAAAATGGGATAAAAAATGGCGAGTTGTAATTTTTGACATCCCGGAAAAATTTAAAAAATCCAGGTATGCATTATGGAATCAGCTAAAAAATTTAGGATTCTATCCGCTTCAGAGAAGCGTATGGGTTCACCCTTTTCCATGCGAGCACGAAATTAAATTTTTGTGCGATATATTTAATATCCATCCTTTCGTTGAGATTTTTACGACAAACGATTTAAAGAGCGGGAAAGTATTATATTATTTTAAAGATATTTTGCGCAAACATGCATAGTATCTATATTCAACGATCGTTGGTGATAGATAGTATAGAATATAGTATAGAATTGTGATGGGTTTTAATTGGCGTTGGAAAATAAAAAAGCGGGTATTGGGACGGACACGTTTTACGTGGTTATCCCTCACCGCTATTTTAGGCCTTGTTTTTAAAGCGCGAGACCAATGTTTGTCAGGTATTGATCCACTGCGTTTTCAAAAGCCTCGCTAAACCTTTCTGCATCTGAATCAATAAGTCGGCCTTCGCGATTACGTTCTCCTGCGTAAAATTCGAATTTCACGACCGGATTTTCGAAATTGCTGAATGGGGAATCGTAAACCTTTTGCACCAGTAATTTGGAATGCTCAGAGAATCTAGATCCAAATCTCCACTTTGAAGTAGAGATATGCTGAAGATCTCTTTTGATTCCTTCCAGCAGATATTTTTCGTGGTATAGTTTCCCCATTTCTCCACCCAAGGTATTGTGGTAAATGTTTACGATCTGCCTTATCGCCTCTGGAGTAAGCGCGCTCAATTTCACTATTTTTGCCAAGGAGCACCTCCTGTGCTTAAATTCGCCCCGCTTATAATGTTAGCATGTTATACTTTATTTGTCAATATTGCATAGATTCTGGGGTTTGCTATGCTCGGTTCATTGCCGTAGAAGTGGGGCGGGGATACTTTAAGACCTCACTAGGTGCGAAAGCGGCTTTTGGGCCGCTAAAATTGTTTTATGATTACAAGAAAACAAAAAGAAGAGGCGGTTAAAAAGCTCAAAGAGAAATTGAGCGTTTCTGGTTTTATTGCTTTGTTAAACTTTCACGGGCTTTCGGTGGCAAAGGCGCAGGAATTGAGACGGGCGCTCAAAAAAGCTGGCGGAGATTATTTGGTTTCAAAAAAGACACTCTTGGGAGTTGCGGCCAAGGAAGCGGGGTTGGAAATGAGCCGTGAGAAGTTGGAAGGCGAGATCGGGGCGGTTTTTGCCGAAGGCGAAGACGAGGCGCTGGCATCCTCAAAGGAAGTTGTGAATTTCGCCAGAAAAAATAAAGAGATGTTGAAGATTATCGGGGGATTTTGGAAAAAAGTATGGATCGGCGCCGATGAGATCAAAAGATTAGCGGCGATCCCAACGCGCGAGGTTTTGCTTACCCAGCTTGCGTTTGTGCTTAGTCAGCCAATGGCGAGTTTCGCCAGAGCGTTAAATGAAATTGGTAAAAAACAAAAGTAAACGGTCGATTAGTATATTAGTAAAAATTAGTAATTAGTAATATGGCAGATTTAGAAAAAATAGTGGAAGAAGTTTCAAGGCTTTCTGCGCTTGAACTTTCCGATTTGGTCAAAAAGATTGAGGAAAAATTCGGGGTTTCTGCCGCGATGCCAGTTATGGCGGCTTCAGCCAGCGCGGGAGCGGGTGAGGAAGCCAAAGAGGAGAAATCCACTTTCAATGTGGAGTTGAAATCAGCCGGAGGCACGAAGATTGCGGTAATCAAGGTTTTGCGCGAAGCTTTGGGTATGGGCCTGGCTGACGCCAAGGCGGCCGCGGACGCAGCGCCTAAGGTGGTAAAAGAAGAGATGGACAAGGCCGCAGCCGAGGAGCTTAAAAAGAAACTGGAAGAAGCCGGTGCGACGGTGGAATTGAAATAATTTCAAAAACTAAGTAATTTTTACTAAAAGAAGCCAACCGTAAAAATTACTTAGTTTTCTCAAAACGATGAACATCTTAGAAAAACTTTTTGGGGGCGTGGCGAGACTCAAACTCTTAAGGTTTTTCCTGCTTTCTCCGGAAAAAGTTTTTGAACCGAAGGAGGCGGCAAGGATTTTGCGCGTTTCTCCGGGTGCGGCTGCAAAAGAAGCCAGATTTTTGCTCTCGGTCGGCTTTTTGAAAAGGGCAAGCCGCACGGACGCTTTTATTAAAAAAGCCGGAAAGAAATCCAAAATCGTAAAAAAGCGCGTGAAAGGCGTCCAGCTTTCGCAAACCTTCCCTTGCCTTTTGGCTTTGAAAAATCTGTTGGTTGACGCTTCGCCTGCGTCTCGCGAAAGGATGCTTAAATTTTTTAAAAACCGCGGCAAAATCAAACTGCTTGCTCTCGGAGGAATATTCGCCGGAGGTTTTTCAAACGGCTGGCCGGAAGGTGCGGAGTACCTGGACTTGCTTGTGATCGGAGAGGTAAGGCGCGCCGCTGCGGAAAAATTTATAAAAAAGGTTGAAGCTGAAGTCGGCAAAGAGCTTAATTGGACCTTGATGAGCGCTCCGGAATTTGAGCGTCGGCTTGCCATGCACGACAAGCTTCTGCGCGACCTCTTTGACTACCCGCACGAATTTTTAATAAATAAATTGGGAGTGGACTAGGGTTGGGCGGCTAGCTCAATGGCAGAGCACTGCATTCACATTGCAGGGGTTAGAGGTTCGAATCCTCTGCCGCCCAAAATTGAGCTTATTTTTATCCACACCCCCACCAATCCGCCGGCTGGCGGAGGCCTGTTTTATGTTAAAATAAAGCTATAAAGCTAAATGCGGCTTGAATAAGCATATGGTCGATACAAACGCTTATTGGCCTCGTCAACGAGGGCTTCTCGAGGGTCCTGGTTGGGTTATCAGATTAAAAATTATAGATTAAAAATTAAAATATTATGTTAGTACAAACATGGGGCGATGTCCTTGTGCTGTCTTTCCAGGAACTTTGGGGAGGGGTTGTGGCCTTTGTTCCGAAATTGGTTGTGGCCGTCATAGTGTTCATTGTCGGCTGGGTTATCGCCGTAGCTTTGGGCAAGATAGTTGAGCAGATTGTCCGCGCCATAAAAATTGATACGGCTCTAAAGAGCGTTGGGGCAGACGAGGTTGTTTCCCGCGCGGGCATGCGGCTTGACTCCGGAGCGTTTTTGGGCGGATTGGTGAGGTGGTTTGTAATACTGGTGTTTGTGTTGGCTGCCGTTGACGTGCTCGGCCTTTCGCAGGTGACTGAATTTTTGCGCTCGGTGGTGCTTGCCTATATTCCGCAAGTCATTGTGGCCGCATTAATCTTAGTCGCGGCCGCGCTTCTAGCTGAAACTGTCAGCAATGTTGTTGAGGGGAGCGCGCGCGCGGCGCATTTGCCCTCCGCCAGACTCTTGAGCGGGGTTGCCAAATGGGCTATCTGGATTTTCGCGATTTTGGCGGCGCTTTACCAATTGGGCATTGCCGGTCCGTTTGTCCAGACGCTGTTTACGGCGGTTGTGGCCATGCTTGCTTTGGCCGGGGGCCTCGCTTTCGGCTTGGGCGGCAAGGAAGCTGCGGCTCGCTATATAGAAAAGCTTCGCTCGGACATTTCTAACAATAGGTAATTGTTTTGAATCTCGGATTATCCACAAGCCCCCCGCTTGCGGGGGGCTTGACTTGTTTTTCGGGGCGATTATAATGGGTTTACATAATCTATGAATAAGATTTTTAATCCATTAGGAACAACAAGTGGGTGATTCTCGTTTTTTGCGTGTTTCCCCGCTCCTGATGAGCGGATTTTTTGTTTATAGCGTGTGCGCACCTTGACAAGATAGTGTAATTTGTAAGCGCATTTTCTAACAAGACGGCCCCGATCTTGCATCGGGGCAGGTTACGCCCCCGCTTAGCGGGGGTAAAAGGGCGTATGGCGGATGGCTCGAGATAAAATGGGCGACGAAGGGCGTGGCGTGACTGCGTTAAGCTTGGGGGAGGTGTCTAGCAACCTTTGATCCCAAGATTTCCGAATGGGGAAACCTCGTTTTGCGAAAGCAAAACGAGCTCCGACCTTGCGTCGGAGCGGCGAACCCGCTGAAGTAAAACATTTCAGTAAGCGGAGGAAAAGAAAACAATAGTATATTCCCCAAGTAGCGGCGAGCGAAAAGGGAAAAGCCCAGAGTTCTTTTTTCTTGATTAATTTATTAATTAGGAAAATTGAGCAGTAGTAAGTTTGGTCCGTATGAGGGTTAATCCTCGTGGAGAGTTGAATCAAAAAAGGTCTGTCTAGCAGAACGGCCCTGGAAAGGCCGGCCAAAGAGGGTAATAGCCCCGTAAGCGAAAGTCACCTTTGACTCTCTGGACCTTACTTGAGTACCCCGAAAAACGTGATGTTCGGGGGAAACTGCCGGCACGAGCCGGTAAGGCTAAATACCTTTTATCATCGATAGTGAACCAGTACCGTGAGGGAAAGTTGAAAAGCAGCCCGGTGAGGGCGATGAAATAGTACCTGAAACCATATGCTTACAAGGAGTCGGAGTCCCGCGCCTTTTTACAAAGGCGCGGGATGACGGCGTGCCTATTGAAGAATGAGCCAACGACTTATCCAGCATCTTTTGTCTAAGGGCGTCTAGCCCGGAGGCAAAGGGAAACCAAGTCTTAAAATGGCGAATTTGATATTCATTTATCAAAAAAGGTGCTGGATAGACCCGAAGCCGGATGAGCTTGCCATGGCCAGGGTGAACCCCGCCGAAAGGCGGGGGGAGGCCCGAACCGTTTAGCCGTTCAATACTATCGGATGAGCTGTGGCAAGGAGTGAAAAGCTAATCGAATTCGGTAATAGCTGGTTCTCTCCGAAATAGCTTTAGGGCTAGCGGCCCGTAAAATACTGGAGGTAGAGCTACTAGAAGGTTCGTATAGGGCGAAAGCTCGACGATCCTACTAAACTCCGAATGCCAGTTGTATATACGGGCTAGTCAGACTATGGGGGCTAAGCTCCATTGGTCAAAAGGGAAACAGCCCAGATCTCAATCTAAGGTCCCTAAATTTCTGCTAAGTGCAAAGAAGGTGGTGGAGTTTCTTAAACAGCGAGGAGGTTGGCTTAGAAGCAGCCATCCTTTAAAGAGTGCGTAACAGCTCACTCGTCAAGAGACTTCGCGCCGAAAATTATCGGGGCTAAGCAGAGTACCGAAGGTGAGGAATTGGTGCTTGAATTTTGGATTTAAAATTTAGTTCTTTGGAAAGGAGAACAGTCATGGCCAAGAAAATTGTTGATGTTCCGAACCTGATACGTTTCAACCGGGATTTTGCGAAAGCTCTGGAAAAAGGCGAGAAGTGGGCCGTGGAACACATGCGCAAAAGTGAAGAGTTGAACAGCGGCAATCCGTACGCTTTCGAACGAAACTTCGATGGAAAAAAACGACGATGGTGTGGCGGATGTAGTGACCCGGAAGGTTGTGTCGTATGCCTTCTTCATTAATTAGCAACGAAAGGAGTAATTTGGGGAGCCTTAAAAAAGTTCCCCTCCAAAATTCAAGCACCAATTGGTAGGAGAGCGTTCCAATCGCAGTGAAGCTCACGGCGCGAGCCGGAGTGGAGCGTTTGGAAGTGAGAATGTTGGCACAAGTAACCGCAAG